>Ga0081455_10006357_pt1 | contig 12682 bp, 9 predicted proteins | sample TabmetS3T2R1_FD_70207 | JGI IMG/M metagenome (GOLD analysis project Ga0081455, IMG submission 70207) | Tabebuia heterophylla rhizosphere microbial communities from the University of Puerto Rico - S3T2R1 | ecosystem: Host-associated > Plants > Roots > Rhizosphere ... | reverse complement strand
TCAAGCGACAGCGCTACCCCCGGGCTCGCGGCAAGGGCGGCTTCGTCCGCGCCGGCTGGGACGAGGTCGCCGAGATCGTGGCGGCGGCCCATGTGCACACGATCCGGGAGCACGGCCCGGACCGGGTCGCCGGCTTCTCGCCGATCCCAGCGATGTCGATGGTGTCGCACGCGGCCGGGGCTCGCTTCGTGAGCTTGATCGGCGGCACCATGCTGAGCTTCTACGACTGGTACGCCGACCTGCCGGTCGCGTCGCCGCAGGTGTTCGGCGACCAGACCGACGTCCCCGAGTCGGCGGACTGGTGGAACGCGTCGTACCTGGTGATGTGGGGATCGAACGTCCCGGTGACCCGGACCCCGGACGCGCACTTCATGACCGAGGCGCGCTATCGAGGACAGAAGGTCGTCGTGGTCAGCCCGGACTACGCCGACAACACCAAGTTCGCCGACGAATGGCTCGCCGCGCACCCCGGCACCGACGGGGCGCTCGCGATGGCGATGGGGCACGTGATCCTCAAGGAGTTCTTCGTCGACCGGCAGACGCCACGGTTCGTCGACTACGTCAAGCGCTACACCGACCTGCCGTTCCTCGTGACCCTGCGCGAGAAGGACGGGGCGTACGTACCTAGCAAGTTCCTGACCGCCGCGGATCTCGGTGAGATCGACGAGGGTGCGGAGTTCCGGACCGTGCTGCTCGACGCGTCCGGCGAGCCGAGGGTGCCGAACGGCTCGCTGGGCTATCGGTTCAACGAGGGCGGCAAGGGTCGGTGGAACCTCGAGCTCGGCGACATCGACCCGCTGCTCAGCGCGGCCCCTCGAACGCGCAACGGCGGTCGCTGGGAGTCCGCGGACAGCCTGCAGCTCGAAACCGCCGAGGTGCTGGTGCCGGCGTTCGATTCCGACGACGAGTCCGGCCGAGTCCTGCGACGCGGTGTTCCGGTCCGTCGCGTCGGCGAGCATCTCGTGACGACGGTCTACGACCTGATGCTTGCGCAGTACGGCGTCAATCGACCGGGCCTGCCTGGCGCGTGGCCGAACTCGTACGAGGACGCCGAGCCGTACACCCCCGCCTGGCAGGAGGAGATCACCTCGGTGCCGGCGAGTCAGGCGATCCGGATCGCTCGTGAGTTCGCCCGCAACGCCGAGGAGTCCGGCGGCCGGTCGATGATCCTGATGGGCGCCGGCACCAACCACTGGTTCCACTCCGACACGATCTATCGCGGCTTCCTCGCCCTCGTGACGCTGACCGGATGCCAGGGCGTCAACGGCGGCGGCTGGGCGCACTACGTCGGACAGGAGAAGTGCCGCCCGATCACCGGCTGGTCGCAGCTCGCGTTCGGGCTCGACTGGCAGCGGCCACCGCGGCAGATGATCGGCACCGCCTTCTGGTATCTCCACACCGATCAGTGGCGCTACGACGGCTTCGGCGCGGATGCCCTGTCGTCGCCGCTCGGCGACGGACGGTTCAACGGCATGGGTCTCGCCGACTGCCTGGCGCAGTCGGCGCGACTCGGCTGGATGCCGACGTACCCGACGTTCGACCGCAACCCCCTGGACCTGGCCGACGAGGCCGAGGCCGGCGGCAGGCAGCCGGGCGCCTACATCGTCGACGAGCTGAAGGCCGACCGGCTGAAGTTCGCCGGCACCGATCCGGACGCACCGGAGAACTGGCCGCGCGTGCTCACGGTATGGCGGGCGAACCTGCTCGGGTCGTCGGGCAAGGGCAACGAGTACTTCCTGCGTCACCTTCTCGGCACCGACGCCTCAGTACGCGCCGACGAGTCGCCGCCGGACCAGCGCCCACGCGATGTTGTCTGGCACGACGACGCTCCGGAGGGCAAGCTCGACCTGCTGTTGAGCCTGGACTTCCGGATGACGAGCACGACGCTGTTCAGCGACGTCGTCCTTCCGGCGGCCACCTGGTACGAGAAGCACGACCTGTCGAGCACCGACATGCATCCGTTCGTGCATGCCTTCAGTCCTGCGATCAACCCGCCGTGGCAGACGCGCACCGACTACGACGCGTTCCAGACCCTCGCCCGGGCCTTCTCCGAGTTGGCCAAGGGACGGCTCGACACGCGTCGCGATCTGGTCGCCGTGCCGCTGCTGCACGACACTCCCGACGAGATGGCCAACCCGCGCGGCGTCGTGCGGGACTGGCGCGACGACGGTGCCGATCCGGTGCCGGGGCAGACGATGCCGAAGATCGTCGTGGTCGAGCGGGACTATCCAGCCGTCGCCGAGAAGATGGCCTCGCTCGGGCCGCTGGTCGAGCGGCTCGGCACCACCACCAAGGGCTGGACGGTGACGCCGGATCGCGAGGTGGACGACCTGCGGCGTACGAACGGCGTCGTGCGTGGCGGGGTCGCGGACGGCCGACCCTCGTTGGCGCGCGACGTCGATGCCTGCGAGACGGTTCTGGCGCTGTCCGGCACGACCAACGGCCGGCTCGCAGTCGCCGGCTTCCGGGCGCTCGAGGAGCGCACCGGCACACCGCTCGCCGACCTCGCCTTGGACAACGAGGGCAAGCGGATCATGTTCGCCGACACCCAAGCTCGGCCGGTACCGGTGATCACGTCGCCGGAGTGGTCGGGCTCGGAGCACGGCGGTCGCCGCTACACCGCGTTCGTGGTCAACACCGAGCGGCTCAAGCCGTGGCACACCCTGACCGGGCGGCAGCACTTCTATCTCGACCACGACTGGATGGCCGAGCTCGGCGAGCAGTTGCCGGTCTACCGGCCGCCGCTGAATCTGGCCAAGATCTTCGGCGACCAGGGCGTCGGCGACGACGGCAATGCCGAGGTGACGGTTCGCTATCTGACGCCGCACTCGAAGTGGTCGATCCACTCGGAGTACCAGGACAACCTGTTCCTGCTCTCGCTCTCCCGCGGCGGATCGGTGATCTGGATGAGCCCGCAGGACGCCGAGCGGATCGGGGTCAGCGACAACGAGTGGATCGAGGCGGTCAACCGCAATGGCGTGGTCGTCGCCCGGTCGGTGGTGTCGCACCGGATGCCGGCCGGCACCGTGTTCATGTACCACGCCAAGGATCGGATCGTGGACGTGCCCCGGTCCGAGATCAGCGGCAAACGCGGTGGCATCCACAACTCGCTGACCCGGTTGCTGCTCAAGCCGTCCCACCTCGTCGGTGGCTATGCCCAACTGTCGTTCGCCTTCAACTACCTCGGGCCGACCGGCAGTCAGCGCGACGAGATCACCGTCATTCGCCGCCGTTCACAGGAGGTCGAGTACTGATGCGCCCGATGGCCCAGCTCGCCATGGTGATGAACCTCGACAAGTGCATCGGCTGTCACACCTGCTCGGTGACCTGCAAGCAGGCGTGGACCAACCGCTCCGGCATGGAGTACGTCTGGTTCAACAACGTCGAGACCCGACCGGGACAGGGCTACCCGCGCACGTACGAGGATCAGGAGCGGTGGCGTGGCGGCTGGGAGCTGAACAGTCGTGGCCGGCTCAAGCTCAAGGGCGGCGGCCGGGTCAAGAAGCTGCTCAGCATCTTCTCCAATCCCAAGCTGCCGTCGATCCGGGACTACTACGAGCCCTGGACCTACGACTACGAGAACCTCACGAACGCGCCGCTCCAGGAGCACACGCCGGTCGCGCAGCCGCGATCGCTGATCAGCGGCCAGCCGATGAAGATCGAGTGGAGTGCCAACTGGGACGACGACCTCGGCGGCGGGCCGGAGCTGGCGCCGTCCGATCCGGTGCTCCAGAAGGTGTCCGACAAGATCCGGCTCGACTTCGAGAACACCTTCATGTTCTACCTGCCACGGATCTGCGAGCACTGCCTCAATCCGTCCTGCGTGGCGTCGTGTCCCTCCGGTGCGATGTACAAGCGCAGCGAGGACGGCATCGTCCTCGTCGACCAGGACCGCTGCCGGGGCTGGCGGATGTGCGTGTCGGGCTGCCCGTACAAGAAGGTCTACTTCAACCACAAGACCGGCAAGGCGGAGAAGTGCACCTTCTGCTATCCGCGGGTGGAGGTCGGGTTGCCGACGGTGTGCTCGGAGACCTGCGTCGGCCGGCTCCGCTACATCGGGGTCTTCCTCTACGACGCGGACCGAGTGCTCGAGGCGGCGTCGGTGGAGGATCCGCAGGATCTCTACGAAGCGCAGCTCGACATCCTGCTGGACCCGGAGGATCCGTGGGTGCTCGAGGGCGCCGCCCGCGAGGGCATCCCGCGCGACTGGATCGACGCGGCTCGCCGCTCGCCGGTCTATCGGCTCGCGAAGACGTACAAGATCGCACTGCCGCTGCATCCGGAGTTCCGGACCATGCCGATGGTCTGGTACGTCCCACCGCTGTCGCCGGTAGTCGACGCGCTACGGGACACGGGCCACGACGCCGAGGACGCGGAGAACCTGTTCGGGGCGGTCGACGCGCTGCGGATCCCGGTCGAGTACCTCGCCGAGCTGTTCACCGCCGGTGACACGGAGCCGGTCGACGCCGTGCTGAAACGGCTCGCCGCCATGCGCGCGTATATGCGGGACGTCAACCTCGGTCGCGAGCCCCGGCCGGAGATCGCCGAGCGGGTCGGGATGACCGAGGAACAGCTGTACGACATGTACCGGCTGCTGGCGATCGCGAAGTACGAGGACCGCTACGTCATCCCGGCCTCGCACACCGAGCCGGTCGACGGGCTCGAGGAGACCGGCTGCTCCCTCGACTACGACGGCGGACCCGGCATGTACGTCACCGGATCAGGGCCTTTCGGTGAGGCCTCCGGCCAGCCCGCGCCGGTGAGCGTGGAGACCTTCCACGCCCTCCGGGATCGGCAGACCTCCGACTCGATCGCCGGACCGGAGGACAAGTCGGCCCGCGTCAACCTGCTCAACTGGGACGGCAAGGGCACCCCACCCGGCCTCTTCCCAGCCCGCGAGGAGGAGGCGGAGTGACCACCCGAACTCGGTTTTGCGCCCTTGTTGTCGGTGTCGACCGCCGCGGACCGACATCAACGGCGCAAAACCGTGGAGGGGGCGCGGAATGACTGCTGATCTGCGGCCAGCTCATCAGGTCGCGTCCTTGCTGCTGAGCTACCCGGACCAGGACCTGCTCGACCAGGCGCCACTGCTCCGCCAGGCAGCCGAGCAGACTCCCGACGACGTCCGCGCGCCGCTGCTGCGCTTCGTCGACCACGTCGAGTCGACGCCCCTCGGCGAGCTGCAGCGGGACTACGTCGCGACGTTCGACATGAAGCGGCGGCGCTGCCTCTATCTCAGCTTCTGGACCCATGGAGACACCCGCGTACGGGGTCAGGCGATCCTGGCGTTCAAGGAGCGCTATCTCGCCAGTGGCGCCCGGTTCGACGCTGCCGAGTTGCCCGACCACCTCGCCGTCGTGCTGGAGTTCGCGGCCACGGTGGATCCCGAAGCCGGTGCCGAGCTGCTCGTCGAGCACCGTCCGGCGCTGACCCTGATCCGCGAGGCCCTGACGGGCGCGAACTCCCCGTACTCCCTGGTCATCGAGGCCGTCGAGGCGACTCTCCCACCCGCCGGCGGCGACGTCATCGAGCGGGCTCGTCGGATCGCCCGAGACGGACCGCCGCGCGAGACGGTCGGCCTCGAGCCGTACCCGGTGCCACCCACGATGGACTCCCTCGGGGGCCGGCGATGAGCATCCTGCTGTGGGCCGTGCTCCCGTACGTCACGATCGCGATCCTCGTCGTCGGCAGCATCTGGCGTTATCGGTACGACAAGTTCGGCTGGACCACGCGGTCGAGCCAGCTGTACGAGAGCCGACTGCTGCGGATCGGCAGCCCGCTGTTCCACTTCGGCATCCTGGTCGTCATCATCGGCCACTTCATCGGCCTGGTGATCCCCGAGTCCTGGACGTCGTCGGCCGGACTGAGCGAGGACGCCTACCACGTGCAGGCCCTGTTGCTCGGCGGTATCGCCGGCGCCTGCACCCTGGTCGGCGTCGCGATCCTGATCTACCGCCGCCGAACAACCGGGCCGGTCTTCACGGCGACCACTCGAAACGACAAGACGATGTACGTGGTGCTGGTCGCCGCGATCGTCGTCGGCCTTGCCACCACACTGCTCGGCGCCGGGGTCGTCGGTGACGAGCACAACTACCGCGAGACGGTGGCGCCCTGGTTCCGCTCGATCTTCGTGCTCCAGCCGGATGTCGATTCGATGGCCGACGCATCGACGGCCTTCCAGATCCACACGCTGATCGGCATGCTGCTGTTCGCGGTCTGGCCGTTCACCCGGTTGGTGCACGCCTTCAGCGCCCCGATCGGCTACCTGTTCCGGCCGTACATCGTCTATCGCAGCCGCGACACAGCGCTCGGCAGCCGCCAGACCCGCCCCGGCTGGGATCGGATCGACGAGCCTCGCTGAGCCGACCGGCTCGGATAGGTGCGCCAGTCACTGACGAGCCGCCGCAGCTAACCGTGCCACAGCCGCTACGGTGTCCGATGGTGAGCGACCGATACGGCAACGACGTCTTGGCGGGCAACTGGCGTAGGCCGCGACAGATCCGTCCGATCGAGGTCGAGCTGTCCGGTGAGCTCGTACTCGAAGATCCCGACTCGGGCTTCGTCGGCGCCGTCGTCCGCACCGAGCACGGCAACGTCGAGCTCGAAGACCGGTTCGGCAAGCGCCGCTCGTTTCGGCTCGACGACACCTTCTGGCTCGAAGGTAAGCCGGTGACACTGCGGTTGCCGCAGAAGTCGGCATCGGGACGCCGTCGGACCGCATCCGGCTCGGTCGCGGTCACGGGCGCGAAGGCCCGGGTCGCCCAGCCGAGCCGGATCTACGTCGAGGGCCAGCACGACGCCGAACTGGTCGAGCGGGTCTGGGGCGACGATCTCCGGATCGAGGGAGTCGTTGTCGAACCACTCGGCGGCATCGACGATCTGGATCGGATCGTCGACGAGTTCCAGCCGACAGCGGCTCGCCGGCTCGGCGTCCTCGTCGACCACCTGGTGCCCGGCAGCAAGGAGGCCCGGATAGCCGATGGGATCCGAAGCGAACACGTCTTAGTGGTGGGCCATCCGTACGTCGACATCTGGCAGGCGGTGAGGCCGACGGCGCTGGGGATCGCGGGCTGGCCGGATGTGCCCAAGGGGCAGTCGTGGAAGCACGGCGTCCTGACCGCTCTCGGCTGGCCCGCGACCACACCGGCGGATGTCGCCGCGGGCTGGAAACGCATTCTGTCCCGTGTGAACTCGTACGCCGACCTCGAGCCCGAGCTGCTCGGCCGGGTCGAGGAGCTGATCGACTTCGTCACCGCGCCCGAGCGCTGACGGCTTACCCGGAGTCTTGACAGCGTCAGGCCGGTCCGGAAACGTCGTCGTGGCTCGCACCAGGCCTGGGGCGTCGCGAGGGGGGAGCCCGCGTAGCCCACGTCGGCCCGACTGCTAGCTCTCGGCGGCGATTGGGGACGACCCCACGCTGATCAGCGCGTACGTCGAGAAGGGACGCCATTGTTGCCGCACGAGTTCCGCAGCATCGACATCGACGGCGTCCCGGTGTTCCACCCAGGCGAGCCGGTGGATCGAGATCACCTGACTGCGGTCTTGATGTTCCGAGTCGGACTGGGCGACGAGCCACTGAATGCGGCCGGCATCACTCACGTGATCCAGCATCTGGTGATGTCCCGACTGCGGTCTTCGGGTATCGCCGATCCGCATTCCAACGCGTCGGTCGACCTGCTGATCACCCAGTTTCGTTACACCGGGCGGACCGATGAGGTCGCCGGTTTTCTCCGTGACGTCTGCCGCTCCATCGGCTCACTCGATCTGTCGCGGCTGGGAGTCGAGCAACAGGTCATTCATGCCGAGGCGGATCGTCGGGGTTACTCGGTGCTCGGCGAGCTGGCGACCTGGCGGTACGGCGTAGCCGGACCGGGTCGGCTGCAATGGCAGGACCTGGGGGTCTCGCAGTTGGCTGCGGGCCCGGTCGCGTCGTGGGCCGCCGAGAATCTGACCACCGGCAACGCGGCGTTGTTCCTGTCCGGGCCGCCCCCTCGTGGGCTCGAGCTCACGCTTCCGCCGGGTCCGCGCCGCGACCGCCCCACCTGGCCGCAAGTGCGCCCGACCCCCGCCTGGTTTCCGCTGAACCTCGTGGGCCGAGCGGCGATCTCCGCCGTCATCGACGGCTCGACCGCAGCGACCGCGTACGCCAACGTGCTGGCACAGCGACTGCGCGCGGCACGCCTGCTCTCGTACGAGCAGGGGGTCCAATACCTCCCGCTCGGACCAGAGCAGACGATAATCGTCGTCTTCGCCGACCACGCTCCGTACGATCAGCAACGGCTGGCAGATGCCCTTGGCGTGACGTTCCGGTCGATGGCGCAGCGGGCCGCCAGCCCCGCCGAGCTCGATGCTTGGCTCAGCGCGTACTCCGACGGATCTGGGCGGGCGGCGGCGCTGGCACTCGCGGCGGCAAGAGACACCCTGCTCGGCTCGAAGGTGATCGACGACGACGAGCTTCGGCGCCGAGTCGACACGGTGACGCCAGACGACATCCTCGACGTCGCGGAGCACGCATGTCGCCATGCCCTCTATGCCGTTCCCAAAGGCGTCTACTCGGTCGGTCACGGGGTCGAGCCGGTGACCCCGTCGGGCACATCTCCGATCGGTCGACCCACCAATCCGTGGCACGTGTGGTGGTCGCACGACTTCCGGGCCGACCGCGGACGGCTGTACGTCAGCGATGTCGGGGTCGGCCTGTTCCGTCACGACCGGCACACGCTGTCCGTGCGGTGGCGAAGCTGCGCGGCGATGGTCCGGTGGGCCGACGGAGGACGGGCCCTGGTCACACACGACGGCGCCGTACTCCCGGTCGAGCCCACAATGTGGGCTCGCGGAGCCAAGTTGACCGCGCTTCTCGACGAGCGCGTCCCCGCCGACCGGCACATCAGGCTCCCGGCCCGCGAGCAGACCGCCATCCCGCAGCCCACTCACAGGTTTCGGCGATGGCAGCGGCACACCACACCCAGCCGCTAGCTGCCGTTGCCAGCGGCGGCGCTGACGACATGCCCGTGGCGGAGGTGGCGGGATTTGAACCCGCGAGAGGGCTACAAACCCTCAACCCGCTTAGCAGGCGGGCGCCATAAACCGGGCTAGGCGACACCTCCACGTCGCGCGAGGCGACGGGGCCACAGGTTACCGGGGCCGCTCGGCGGGCGGCAAAGCAGATGCCGGGGTCGCCCGACCGTAGGGTCGGTGCTCGTGACTCTCCTCATCCTCGACAACGACGGCGTACTGGTCGACAGCGAGCCGATCGCCAATCGGGTACTCGCCGAACTGCTCACCGAGTACGGCGATCCGACCACGTACGGCGAGAGCGTGAGCCGCTACCTGGGGACGACCCTGACGTACGTGCGCGAGGTCGTGGAGGCCAAGCTCGGGCACGCCTTGCCGGCCGATCTCGAGCGCCGCTACCACGACGAACTGTTCGCCCGGATGCGCACCGAGCTGACCGCGGTCGCCGGCGTCGAGGCCGCGCTGGACGCGATCGACCTGCCGACCTGCGTCGCCTCCAGCGGCACGCACGAGCGCATCGCGTTCGCCTTGAAGACCGTCGGACTGTACGACCGGTTCGCCGGACGGATCTTCAGCGCCGAGGACGTCTCGCGCGGCAAGCCGTTCCCGGACCTCTTCCGGTACGCGGCGAAGCGATCGGGTGTCGCGCCGGCCGAATGCGTCGTCGTCGAGGACAGTCCGCACGGGGTCCAGGCCGCGAAAGCCGCCGGGATGGCCGTCGTGGGTTACGCCGCGTTGACGCCCTCCTCCCGGCTCGACGGGGCCGACCGGATCATCGCGACGATGGCCGACATGCCCGAAGCCGTCAGGTCAGTCGACGCTGGCCGTGAGCCTTGTTGAGCCGAGCGTCCAGGTCGGCGAGCCACTCGGTTCGAGGCGTCGCCACGACACCGGCGGGGATCTCGGTCGTGGCGCCGGTGGTGAGCTGGATGATGACCCAATCCCGGCCGGCGCGTCGCTCGGTGCGTACCCGCTCGACCGAGCGCCAGTCGGCCCGGCGGACGCCAGTTGCACCGGACCGGCGGTTGACCCGATAGCCGGTCGGATCGAGCCGCAGCACAGTGGGCTGCCGCACCATTTGGATGGCGGCTCTGACCAGGCCGACGGCGAGCACGACGCCGATGACGACGAGCGCCCAGAACACCACGGCGACGGCGGTGCTGTCGTCGCGCCAGCGGTCGGTGAGAACCAGGGCGAGCACGCAGCCACCCGCAAGGAGCGCGACGCCGCCGAAGGCGAGCACAGCGGCGGCGCGCACGCCTCGATAGCGAGTGACGGATTCGGTCACGGACGTGACTCCTTCGGTTCTGCTCAGCGCGGCAGAGGGGGCGGGATTCGAACCCGCGGCTGACATCTCTGCCAGCGACCGCTTTCAAGGCGGTTCCGATCGGCCACTCCGGCACCCCTCCTGAGTCGGGTCGGAGACCCGCCCGGACCATTGTTCCATCGGCCGCTGGAACGGACGCGGGCTACTGGAGTACGGCGAGGATGTCGCCCTCCTGGACGACGTCGCCCTCCTGTACGCGGAGCTCGGTGAGGGTCCCGTCCTCCTCGGTGAGCACCGGGATCTCCATCTTCATCGATTCCAGGATGAGGACCATATCGCCGGCGGCGAGCTTGTCACCCTCCTTGGCCACCACGCGCCAGACGTTGGCCACCATCTCCGCGACGATCTCGCCCGCCATGACACTCCTCGAATCTGGGGACCGCCTCGATGCGTGCCCGCGCTGACGCTAGCGCAGCGGTTCGGTGCGGCCGGGCTCTGGACGCATCAGTTCTTGCTCCTCGCCGCTGTGCCGGGCTCGCCGGCCGCCGCCGGTGAACAGCACATCGATCCGGAGCAGCAGTCCGAACAGCAGTCCGAGGACGGCGGAGTAAAGCAGCGACAACGCGGCGTATTCGGGCTCGATCGAGGGGGAGGCGAGGCTGGTGGCGACGGTGGCCGTGCCGAGCGCGGCGAAGGCGCACATCCACCAACCCTGTCGCCGGCTGGCCCGGGTGCTGACGCCCCAGATGAGTACGGGGAAGCCGATCAGCACCTCGACCGGACGTGGCACGCCGCCGAGTCCGTCGCGCATCCACGAGACGGTGTCGTTGATCCGGTCGACCAACGATTCAGAGCCGTACTCCCGCAGGAACCTGCTGTAGACCAGCAGCACCGTGATGAGGACGGCGCCGCCGACGATCAGTACGAGGCCGCGCCGCCCGATGCCATGCAGACCGGCGCCGAGCTGCCAGACCAGCCCGATCGCGACTAGCAGGCTGACGCCGAGGACCACGATGTTGAAGCGATCGGAGGCGACCGGCGCGTTGAACCCGGCCACCGCGAGCGCGGCGCTGATCGATATCAGAAGCGCGACGACGAACTCGCGGATGACCTGAGCCGTCGTAGCCGCCGGTCGGGTTGTGAGCACCGCGAAGACCGCGCCCAGGACGGCGACCAGCACGGCCGCGGACGAGAACAGTGTCCGGTCCTGGGCAATCAGGGTCCCCGCGGCGAACACGAGAGCCAGCAGCGACCAGAACATCACCCGGCCGCCGCAGCGTCGGGTGAGTGCGGAGGCGAACAAGACGATGAGCGCCGCCGCTCCGGTCTCGCCCAACCACTCCGGCGTCTCGACCACGACGATCACCGACGTCGCCGACGCCGCCGTGGCGGCCAGCCAGGCCACCAGCCACAGCGCCACCGCGGTGCTTCGCATGGCGACCGGGAGGAATCCGCGTCGCGGCTGGATGGGCTGGAAACGAGATGCACGCACGGCGATCCGTTGGGTGGCTCGCCGGCCGCCGGGATCGGTCAGCGGTTTGACCGACCGTCGCCCCGTTCCATTCGGCATAGGTATTCGAGTCTGCACGCGCGTTGCGGAGGGGTCGCTCCATCCCCGGCTCGGGGCAGGCTCCGCTGACGCCTGACGTTTCGAAATGGCTCAGTCTCTCGGTTGGGCGGCTGTACAGATACACCGGGCACGCCGGCCCCTGCGCGTCCCGGAGGACTGAAGTATTCCACGCGACCGCTAACCGGGGCAGTCGAGCACGGTCACTGTGGACGATCGGCGTCGCTGCCCCGCAGTCGGCGGTTGGCCAAGGACGGGTTACGGCGTCGCGCCTCGGCCACCCGTTCTGTCGTGATTTCGGTGATGACATCCGCTTCGGCCTCACCGGCCCCGGCGACGACGATGCCCATCGGGTCCACGACCACGCTGCGGCCGGAGTAATTCGGGCCACACTGCGCCGCGCCGAGGACGTACACGGTGTTCTCGATCGCGCGGGCCCGCAGCAGCGTCACCCAGTGGTCCTCCTTGAGCGGCCCACGCACCCAGGCCGCCGGGACGACGAGGACATCGGCGCCGTCGTCGACGAGCAGCCGAGCGTGTTCGGGAAACCGCAGGTCGTAGCAGGTAAGGAGGCCGAGCCGGACGCCGCCGACGTCGACCGCCACCGGAGTGGTCGGGCCGGCCGACAGGCGCTCCGACTCGAGGAAGCCGAAGGAGTCGTAGAGGTGGATCTTGCGATACGTCGCGACCAGCGCTCCGGCCGGGTCGATGACGACGGCGGTGTTGTACGGCAGGTCGCCGGACTCGGATCGCTCGAAGATGTGACCGACGATCGTCGCGCCGAGCTGGCGAGCCTGGTCGGCCAGCATTTCGACGAACGGCCCGTCGACCGACTC
>Ga0081455_10006356_pt1 | contig 12683 bp, 11 predicted proteins | sample TabmetS3T2R1_FD_70207 | JGI IMG/M metagenome (GOLD analysis project Ga0081455, IMG submission 70207) | Tabebuia heterophylla rhizosphere microbial communities from the University of Puerto Rico - S3T2R1 | ecosystem: Host-associated > Plants > Roots > Rhizosphere ... | reverse complement strand
GCACGACCGTCTCGCGCAGCAGCGGCGAAAGCCGCGCCAGCTCACTCGCGAGCCAGCTGCGACGAAACAGATCCCGGCCATCCGGCGGCGCCGCCATGTCGGCAAGAACGGCGAGATGGCCCTTCAGCCGCGTCAATGTCGAATGGCGCCGATGGTGGTCATGGCAGGCGTTGCGCACGATACCGACCAGCCAGGTCGTGAACTTCGCCTCCCCCCTGAAAGAGGCGATCCGTTCCACCAGCGCGCAGCAGACATCCTGGCAAATGTCCTGCGCGTCGGTCTGGGAGCCGGTCATGCGCCACGCCACGCGATGCATGAGGTCGTAGTGACGCCGCAACAAGGCTTCGAATGCGGCACGGTTGCCCTGTATGACCAGACTGACGAGGTCGTCATCCGTGGCATCGCCATCCGGCGGCTCAGTCACCTCTGCGGACATAAGCGGAATGGCGCCCCCCATGCCCTTCCCTCAAGGCCGACAGGATTGAGCAAGACGAAGAGGACCGTTACCCGGTCCTTCGGCCGGTCCCGTACGGAACCGGGATCGCACGCGCTTTATCACTACCATCGTAACTGCACCCATAAGCCGGGGCGCCCGGGAGGAGATTGTCGGGCGTTCACGGATTGAGACGATGGAGACGCGGGAATCCTTGGCCAGGTTCGAAAAAAATTTCCGGACGGCGCGACGTCTGACCTCGCAGAACGCGCAGAAGTCGCGAGCTAGATACATCGCAATCTATGAGAGCACGCCTGGAATCTCAGGGCTGGATGTGGCGCAGGCCAATCAGCGTCGCTTCAGCCGATCGCCTCGGCGAAAGCCAAGGGATGTGCGAAACGCTCGATCGCGAAACCAGGCATCGGGCGTGGAAAAACAGCCCACTTGTCGGAATGAAATTCCGACCTCTCGCTAAGTCATTGAAAACTTGGAGCGGGTGAAGGGAATCGAACCCTCGTATTCAGCTTGGAAGGCTGCTGCTCTACCATTGAGCTACACCCGCATTGGCGTTGACCTAACACGCCGCGCAGGCAGCCTCAACCCGCCGCGGACGGCCCTGTCCGAACACCCCGCGGGCCGGTTCGACCCGGCCCCGCCCTTAACAGGGGCCGATTCGCCACCTATATTGATGTTTCCATCAACAATGAAAGGAGGTGATCCAGTGTCTTATACCAAGCGCTGTCACCTCGCTGGGATCGCCCGCTAGGCCCTTTTTTGAAGGCTTGGCTCCGGGCGCTCTCAGGCCTGGACCAGCGAGAACAAGAGTTGGGGCGCGGCGGGAGCCATCCCGCCGCGCTTTTTCGTTTGCAGCTGAAGCGGGATACTAGCCGCCCCCGAGCGACTCGCGGATCTTCTGCGCCAGGTCTGCTTTCCGGTACGGCTTTCTGAGCAGGGCCAGGCCGGGATCGAGCTGGCCCTCATGCACGATCGCATCGTCCGTGTAGCCGGAGGTGTAGAGTACCTTCATTCCCGGACGGCGCGTCACCACGGCATCCGCCAATTGGCGGCCATTCATGCCGCCGGGCATGATGACGTCGGTAAACAGCAGATCGAATTCGGCGCCCTGGTCGACCACCGCGAGCGCGGCTGCGCTGTCGCTGGCGACAAGGGTGCGATAGCCGAGGCCGCCGAGCTGGGCGATCACATAGCCGCGCACCAGAGCGTCGTCCTCGACCACCAGGATGGTCTCCTGCCGCCCGCGCGGCGCAGCCGGGACGGACGACGGCTCGGCGGCATGCGAGGGCTCGCCCTCCGCGCGCGGCAGATAGAGCTTGACCGAGGTGCCGCGCCCCTCCTCGCTGTCGATCCTGACGGCGCCGCCGGTCTGCTTGGCAAAGCCGTAGACCATGCTCAATCCGAGCCCGGTGCCGCGCCCTACCCCCTTGGTCGTGAAGAACGGCTCGAACACGCGATCGCGGATCTCGGCTGGAATGCCGTGGCCGGTGTCGCCGACGGCGATCATCACGAACTGCCCGGGCTTCAATTCGCTGTCGGTGGAAGCCGTGGCTTCGTCGAACGTCACGTTGGCGGTCTCAAGCGTAAGCTTGCCGCCGCCCGGCATCGCATCGCGCGCATTGACCGCGAGATTGACGATCGCCGCCGAAAGCTGCGAGGGATCGGCAAGCCCGCACCAGGCGTCGTCCGCCAGCGTCGTCGCGATCTCGATGTGCTCGCCGAGGATCGGCGTCAGCATCTTGGTGGTCTCCATCACCAGGCTGTTGATCTCGATCTCGCGCGGCTCCAGCGGCTGCCGCCGCGCGAACGTCAGGAGCTGCGAGGTGATCGCCGCGCCGCGCGTCGCCGCGTCGTCGATCAATTGCGCGATCGCGGCGAGCTGCGGCTTGTCCGAAAGGCCGCCCTGCAGGATCTCGATCGTGCCGGTGATGACGGTGAGCACGTTGTTGAAATCGTGCGCGACGCCGCCGGTGAGCTGTCCGATCGCATCCATCTTCTGCGACTGGCGCAGCCGCTCCTCGGCTTCGCGCTGCTTGGTCAGGTCGGTCGCGGTGCCGCGATAGCCGAGGAAACGGCCGTCGTCGGCGAAGACCGGCCGGCCGTTGACGCTGACATGATGCACCCGCCCGCCGGCGTCGCGATGGTCGTACTCGAAATTGCGGAACGGTTCGTGCCGCTCCAGCAGCGCCATATGCGCGCGCCATTTCTGCGGCTCGGCCGCCTGATCGGTCGCCAGATCGATGCGGCGACGCTTGCCGATCAGTGAAGGGCGGTCCACGCCGAACGCGTCCACCCGCTCCGAGATGTAGGTGAACACGTGATCCGGTCCGGTCTCCCAGAACCAGTCGGAGGCGGTCTCGGCGTAATCGCGAAATCGCTGTTCGCTCTGGCGCACGTCCTCTGCCGCCTGCTGGCGGACGGAAATGTCCCGTTCAAGCCTGACATTGGCCTGACGCAGGTCGCCATAGGCATGCTGCAGGCTGGTGCACAGGGCGTTGAATGCCTCGATCACCTTGTCGAGTTCATCGGCTTCCCGCGGCGGCCGGCGATCCAGCCGCAACGGCGGCGGCGGCCGCGCCAGATTGTAGCCGCTGACGAACTCGGCGATGGCGGCCAGATGCCGGGTCACCAGCAGATGGAACAGATAGAGGATGAAGAAGGAGACCAGAAACGTCTTGGCCGCCTGGCTCGCCAGGATGACCAGCGCCTTGTTCAGCAATTGCCGATAGACCTCGGTCAGCGTCGCCTCGACATGGAGAACGCCGATCTGACGGCGACCTGACGACGACATGACGTAGTCGAGCGGAAAGTCGCGCGCGATCACCGACCTTGTGGCGCGCTGGCCAAATGCGACCCGGACCGGATTCGGCCGGCTGGCGACCTCGCGGATCTCGACCGACTGGACGTCCGGCAGATTGAGGATGCCCTTGAGCTGCAGCTCGAGCTGGTTCTGATCCAGATTCCACAGGCTTTCGCCGAGGCTGTCGGGATAGCTGCGGCCAATTTCGTCGAGCCGCGACTCGATCACGCCGACCTCGCGTTCGTATTCGAGGTATAGCTGGAGCACGGTGAGTGCGAGCGTCACCAGCGAACTGAACAGCAGCACGCCGGCGAGCAGCCGCATGCCGATGCTGTTACGGAACCTGCCGAAGATACGGGACAGGCGGGAGCCGAACATCGACGGCGGTACCTTGTTCAGCCCGTTCGTTGCCGCGGCAGGCGGCGTCGCGCGGTCGCGGCGAAACTCATTCTCACCGTTGCCCATGCACCGCTTCCCGCTGGCTCGCGACACAAATCTGCTCCGGCCCGATGTGGAGCCGCAACCATCGAAACATTCGGCCTTTCATTCGAACCTGATCGACCCTTTTCGCGCAGCCAGACTGCGCCGTTCTTTTCGGGCGGCACGGATCGGATAACGCCCCTGCAATGGAATCCGGGATAGGTTAGCACGGCGTGTGTTAAAATGACACAGGTCCGGCTCAGGCCGGCGCGGCAGAAGGTGAGTTCAGGAGACTGGCGCAGGAGACTTGGCTCAGGAGGCTTGGCTGATGTGGCGGATATTCCTGGTCTGCATCTCGATGCTGGTGACCACAATCCCGTCGCACGCGCAATCGGTGATCAGGCTCGCGAGAATAGCTGGAATTCCCGACCAGTTCGTGGGCGGCGAAATATTGCGCGCCGTCTACGCGCGGCTGAACATTTCGGTCGAGTTTGCCGACGTCCCCGGCAAGCGGGCGCTGGCGCTATCGAGCTCCGGCGAACTCGACGGCGAGGTCCACCGGATCGCCAACCTGGCGCAGACCTATCCCACGCTGGTGCAGATCTCTCCGCCGATCAACTACATCGAACCGTCGGTATTCACGACCACGCTTCGATTCAACGTCCGCGGCTGGGATTCGATCCGGGATTACCGCATCGGCATCGTGCGCGGCGTCGGCTCGTCCGAGGCCGGCACGCGCGGCATGAGCCACGTCACCGCCGCGACCAGCCTCGAGAGCATGATCCGGATGCTCGATGCCGGCCGCTTCGAACTGATGGTCACGGACCTGTTCAGCGGCAACGCGGCCGTCAAGAAATTGGAGCTGCAATCGCGCATTGCGCCGTTGTCGCCGCCGCTGCAGCGGATCTACATCTACCATTACCTGCATGAGCGGCATCGCGATCTCGCCAGGAAGGTCGAAGCCGTCATCCAGGAAATGGACGCCAGCGGCGAATTGGCGCGGTTGCGCGAGACGCTCGTCAAGCAGGTCCTGAACGAGCCGTGATGGGATGCGCGGAACGGCGCGAAGTCCGAAAGCGCGATCAGAAGCCGCAGAGATTGACGAAACGCGGGCGCTGCCCGCTTCGGTCTTCGACGATACGCTCGCCGCCATTGATGGCCGAACTGCCGTAGTAGCGGTGATGGCCGGTGACGTCGCGCCAATCGCCTGACAGCGACGATGACGGCGAAGCGCAGGACCTTGCGGCATCGCATATGATCGTGGCTGGCTTGCTTCGCATGACCGTCTCCGTGAATGGTGCGCGTTGGCTCGCGTTCTGCTCATCAGTCGTGGGCTTGCCAAGGCACGTTCAAGGCGCAACGGATATATCGTATTTCGGGACTGTTTCGCGGGCTACCCGTTTGTCGGAGTCGGCTGCGGCGAAACGTCCTCGGGAGGGCGGCCGATCCGGCCCCGCCCCGAGCTTCGGTTCTGATTCAATCAGAACCGAAGCTTCGGATTCTTTGTTTTGACGCGTTTTCTTCACGCGAACGGTATCCACTTCGCTCGAAAACGCCATGTGAGGGAGAAAGCGATGCTCTACGCCATGCTGGCCTATCATGTCGAAGCCGAGGTCACGTCCTGGACCCCGCAGGAGGACGCGGCCCTGATGACCGAGCTGCTGGCCGTGCATGAGCGGCTGAACGCAAAGAAGCTGCTCGGGCCGGCGGCGCGGCTCGGCGGCACGGCGGAAGCCCGCACCTTGCGCGGTCCGGGCGCGGGAATGGTCATCGACGGGCCGTTCGCCGAGACCAAGGAGCAGTTGCTGGGGCTATACGTGCTCAATTGCGCCGACGAGGCGGAAGCAATCGCCATTGCCCGCGACCTCAGGCGCGCCAATCCAACCGCCGTCTACGAAATCCGCCCGATCAGGCTTTATCTTCCCGGCGAAGCGTTGCCGGAAACTTCAAATGAACCCGGTCAGGGCTGACCGCTTCGAGCCGCGTCTGAAGAAGCCAGTGCAGGACGGCGCAACAGGCGCCGTCCTGCACTTTGCTCGCATCAATATTGATACTGATATTGCCCCGGGCAAACATACTGTCCGTAGCTGTCGTAGTAGCAGGTGTTGTAGTTGTTGTTGTAGTAGCCGTAAGCGCCGTAAGCCGCAGCCGCGCCGACAGCGGCAGCACCAACGCCCCAACCCGGGCGATAATAGCGGCCGTAGCCTGGATAACCCGCGATTGGACGACCGGCTATCGGACGACCTGCGATCGGCCGTCCAACACGTCCGGCATTAATGGCACCGCCGCGGAAACCGGCCGCACGCATACCGCCGCCTTGAAACCCGGCCCCGCCGCCACGGAAACCGCCGCCGCCTCTTCCACCGCGGGCGTAGGCATCATCGGGAATCAGGGTTGCGGTCAACAGAACGAATGCTGCGAGAGCTGTAAGAATATATCGGAGCATTGCGTATCTCCTCCCTGGGGTTGCCGAACCCGGGAGCCTGTGCCGCTTGCAGCGTATGGGGTTGATGTAGATCAACGGATGTTGCCGGCAGGGTGATCGGACACAATGGGGCGATCACCATCAACTCGAATGGCGTTGTTGCGGAGCTTCGAGACTTGCTCGCAATTCGCAGCTTGCGGAGCGAGCGAAGATCGGTCCGTCAGCTATTGGCGCGTGGTACTGTTGCTGTAGTTCGATACAGCCCGCCTACGCCCTTTGGGCTTCGGCGTGGCAGCCTTCTCTCGCTGCGCGAGCGAAGGCTGGTGGGGAAGGAAGGACTCGAACCTTCGAAGCCATACGGCGGCTGATTTACAGTCAGCTCCCTTTGCCACTCGGGACACTTCCCCGTCCGTCAGCGTCAGGAACCAGCCGCCCGAGTGGCGGAGGACCGGACCATGGATGACGCTGAGGCCGAAAGCGCGGATCGAACCGGCTGCGGCCGGCGCGTTTATGGGCGAAGGGGGGTGGCAAAGTCAACCAACGCGGAGCACCAAAAACGCGCTTCCGGAGACCAAATTGCCATATTCGGGGACCCGTGACACAAGCTCCCCATGAGCGATCGCGACCGAAAGCCGCCGTTCCGCCGTGGCGGCGGCAAACCCTTCGAAAAAGGGCGGAAATTCGCCCGTCCACCGGGCCGGCGCGACCGGGAATCGAGCCCGGACGGGCCGGTGATTCTCTATGGCTGGCACACGGTCTCAGCCGCCCTGGCCAACCCGGAGCGGCGGATCCGAAAGCTGTTCCTGACCGAAAACGCCGCCCGGCGGCTGGCGGACGAAAATATCGACACCCGCATTGCCCCTGAAATCGTCCGGCCGAGCGTGATCGACCAGCGGCTCGGCCCCGACGCGGTGCATCAGGGCATGCTGGCGGAGGCCGAGCCCCTGCCCTCGCCCGATATCGATACGCTGCCGCAGGAAGGCATCGTGCTGGTGCTCGACCAGATCACCGATCCGCACAATGTCGGCGCCATCATGCGCTCGGCGGCGGCGTTTGCGGTGAAAGCGATCGTCACCACCGCCCGGCACAGCCCGGAGGCCACCGGCGTGCTGGCAAAATCCGCCTCCGGCGCGCTGGAACTGGTGCCGCTGGTGACCGTGCAAAATCTCGCGCGCGCGCTGACCGAGCTGAACGACCGTGGCTTCCTGACCGTCGGGCTCGACAGCGAGGGCACCGAGAATCTCGCCGCCGTGCCATTGCAGCAGCCACTGGCGCTGGTGCTGGGCGCCGAAGGCAAGGGATTGCGGCAACTGACCCGCGAGACCTGCCGCGCGGTGGCGCGGCTCGACATGCCCGGCGAGATCAAGAGCCTGAACGTGTCGAACGCCGCGGTGCTGGCGCTCTATATCGGCGCCAGCCGGTTGGGCCTGATGAAATAAAGAACGCCCGCTCGCGGAAGCGAACGGGCGTCGTAGCTTTCAAGCTACGATTGGATCAGTAGTAGCGACGCAGCACGCGCCGACCGTGATAATAGCCGTAGCGGTGTGCACGATAGTACGGACGGTTGTAGCCATAGCCGTAGCCGGAGACCGAACCTTCGCGATAGACCGGGTACGGCGCAAAATTGCCGGGACCGGAATAGGTCGGACCCTGGTTGATCCAATAATATTGCTGCTCCGGATCGGGCAAACGCTCGCGGACGCCACAGGGGTTGCAGCCGTAACCGTAGCCATATCCATAGGCTGCGACCGGGGCGACATAGACCGGCGCTGCGCAAGGGGCGTAATAGCCGCAGGCCATCGCGGGTGCGGCGGCCATGACGGCCACCGCCGCCACCAATCCTTTAAGTATCTGACGCATTATTCTCTCCTGTTGATGTTTTTCGTTGTCTAATTTTCTCAGCGCGGAAGGCGGTGTGGCCATCGTCGGTCATCCCGCGGCGCGTAGATGATCTCGGGCGGATCGACGGGCACGTTGGACTGTGCCGGCAACGGCGCCGACTGCGCCGACCAGGACTGATGGTAACTCTCGGCCGGCTGCGGCAATCTTCGGTTCGCCGGCGGCTCGATTTCGAGGCGCCCGTAACCGGGCATGCGGCCGGCGCTCGGATAATAACGACCGACTTGCGGGACCGGATCGATATAGCGGCCGCCATAGATGGTCGGCTGGACCTGGTTGCCCTGACCCAGACCCCACTCGCCCTCGACCACCGCGTAGGAGACGTCGATGCCATTAATGATGATGGGAACCCCGGGACGGCCCGGAATCACGAACTCGAAGGCGCCGTTGGCAACGGCGGACGACGTCGTCGCGATGAAAAGTGCCAGTGTGACGCCAATGCGCATCGCTCGGGACCCGGTTTTCCTCACGTCCCAATTTAATCCAACACGCCGTTTCAGGGGTTAAGGCCCCCGGCCAAACTGCCGGTAAGGTGAACGCGCCAGCATGGATCGCCGTTCAATTGCGAGAAATGGTGCTATCCAAACGTTAACGCCGTAGGCCCCCGCCGCCCACTCGATTGTCATTTGCGCTGACATATCGCACCATCCCGCCCTCTCCCACTTCCTCCGGACTCCAGCCGAAATGCCTGAGATGACGACCAAAACGCCTGCGAAGAACGTGCTCTGGATCATGTGCGACCAGCTTCGCTACGACTATCTCGGCTGTACCGGGCACCCCGTTCTGAAGACGCCGAACATCGACGCGATGGCCAGACGCGGCGTGTTGTTCAAGAACGCCTATGTGCAGTCGCCGATCTGCGGCCCGTCGCGGATGTCGTTCTATACCGGCCGCTACATGCGCTCGCACGGCTCGCACTGGAACGGTTGGCCGTTGCGCGTCGGCGAGCCGACGCTCGGCGATCACCTGAAGAAGATCGGCGTGCGCAACGTGCTGGTCGGCAAGACGCATATGGCGCCGGACCTCGAGGGGCTGAAGAATCTCGGGATTCCGGCAGACTCCATCATCGGCGTGCACGTCTCCGAATGCGGGTTCGAGCCGTATGAGCGCGACGACGGCCTGCATCCGACGGGCCGGCCGCGGCCGGCCTACGACGATTACCTGCGCCAGCATGGCTACGACGCACCCAATCCGTGGGAGCACTGGGCCAATTCCGGCGCGGCCGATGACGGCACCTTGCAGAACGGATGGCTACTGGTTCACGCCGACAAGGCCGCGCGCGTGCCCGACGAGCATTCGGAGACGCCCTACATGACGCGGCGCGCGATGGAGTTCATCGCGGAAGCCGAGGACGACGGCAGGCCGTGGTGCCTGCATCTGTCCTACATCAAGCCGCACTGGCCCTATATCGCGCCGGAGCCCTACGCCAGCATGTACGGGCCGCAGGACGTGCAGCCGGTGATCCGCTCGCAGGAGGAACGCGCCAACGCGCATCCGGTGTTCGCCGCCTATATGGACATGCGCTACTCCCGCAACATGTCGCGCAACGAAGCGCGCGAAAAAGTCATTCCGACCTATATGGGCCTGATCAAGCAGATCGACGACCAGATGGGCGTGTTGATGCAATTCCTGGACGTGCGCGGCCTGCTCGACAGCACCATGATCGTGTTCACCTCCGATCATGGCGACTATCTCGGCGATCACTGGATGGGCGAGAAGGATCTGTTCCACGAGCAATCGGCCAAGATTCCGCTGATCGTGATCGATCCTTCCAGCGCTGCCGACGCCACGCGCGGCACGGTCAGCGACGCGCTGGTCGAAGCGATCGACCTGGCGCCGACCTTCCTCGACTACTTTGGCGGCACGCCGCCGGATCATATCCTGGAAGGCCGCTCGCTGCTGCCGCTCCTGCATGGCGACAAGCCTGCCGATTGGCGCAAGGTCGTGTTCTCCGAATACGACTACGCCATGCAGGACGTGCGCGTGATGCTGAACCAGCCGATCGATCGCTGCCGCCTGTTCATGGTGTTCGACGGCCGCTGGAAATTCATCCATGCCTCCGGATTCCGGCCAATGCTCTACGATCTCGAAACCGACCCGCAGGAATTCGTCGACCGTGGCGCCGATCCCGCCTGCGCCGATATCGTAGCGCGGCTGCAATCGGAACTGTTCGACTGGGCGCTGCATCCGAGGATGCACGTCACCACGCCGAACGCCAAGATCGCGGCCTATGCGGCCCAGCAACTGCAGGTGAAGAACGGCGTGCTGATCGGCATCTGGGACGAGGCGGAACTCGGCGCGATCAGGGAACGGATCGGGATAAAACCTTGAGCGACCGGGCGCCTGGCAAAAACCATCGAGGCGCCTCGGTGTTGCGTCGGCGACACGTCGCGTTGGTAAATTGCGGCCGCTCACGCCACATTTATTGCGGTTCCGAGCGCGCGGGCGCTACGGTCGCCCGGCGAAACACCTTGCAGTCCCCTGAGGAGCGCAATGACGTCCTATCGCGGCAATATCGGATCTGTCGGCTGGTCATCCTTTTCCCGCCGGGCATCGTGGCGTCGACTGCATGCGATCGCGATCGCGGTCTTGCTGCTCCTTCCGATCGGCGCAAGCCCGGCGCTGGCAGCGCCGGGTTCCGCGTCCACGGCCTCGACTGCTCACGTCTATCTGCTCCGCGGCGTGCTCAATATCTTTTCGCTGGGGCTTGATGACATTGCGGCACAACTGCGCGCGCAGGGTATCCCGGTCACCGTCGCGAACTTCGCCTCGTGGTCGTCGCTCGCCGACGAAGCCGCCATCGCGTACAAGAGCGGCCGGATCAAAACGATCATTCTGGTCGGCCATTCCTCGGGTGCGACCGCGCTGCCGGACATGGTCGCCAAGCTGGATCAGCTCGGCGCTCCCGTGAAGCTCGCCATCGGCCTGGATTCGGTGTTCCGCACCAGGCTCTCGGGACGCGTGGGACGCTACGTCAACTTCTACATTGCCAACGGCAATGGCGAGCCGGTTGCGAAGACCGCGCAGTTCCAGGGCAAGCTCGAGAATATCAATGTGCAGAACGTTCCTGGCGTCGGGCACATGTCCATCGAAAAGAACCAGATCATGCAGCGGAAGGTGATCAGCGAGATCGACGCTGTCGTCTTCGGCCGATCCGCGCCAGCTTCGGGGGCGCAGAAGCCGCGGCAGCCTGGGGCGGCAGACGCGGCAGGATCAGGCACGGCACGCGCCGCGGCGGTACGCCAGTAGTGCGAACACCGTCGCTTAAGCGACGAATGCCGCAAATTCTGCCGATTCCTCGACGATAGATCACCGGTAGAGCGCCGGAACGCGGCGCCCGCCGGCAATTGGGGTCTGGCGTGCCTTTACGCCTAAAATCGCGAGCGGAATGTACATGAGAAGTCCGACGCAGGTTGCGGCCGCGCTGATCCGTACGGCCTTTTGCGCCTGCATCTTGTCGGCTGCTTGCAATCTGGCGGCCGCGGATCCGCTCGCTCGCACGACCACTGCTGTAGCGACGGTCGTTCCTGATGCGCCTCCGGCCACGATCCAGCCGCAGGCGCGCGTCTACCTGTTCCGGGGCGCACTCGGTCCGATCTTTTCGCGCGGGATGGACCGCCTGACCAAGCGCTTCGAACAAGCCGGTATCCGCGCTGACGTCTACGAATTCACCATTTGCCGGCTGATCGCAGATCAGGCCATTCGCGATTACCGCGACAATGCTGTTCCGCTCGTCCTAATCGGTCATTCGATGGGCGGACTGTGCGCCTTGACGTTCGCCGGGATACTGAAGTCCGAAAACATCCCGGTAAGCCTGGTGGTCACCATCGATCCGGCTCACGCAAGCCCGAAGGTGCCGCTGAACGTCGAGCGTTTCATCAACATTTTCCTGTCCGACAGCGTATTGGGTGGCGGCGACATAGTGGCGGAACCGGGTTACCAGGGTCACTACGCGAGCTTCGATTTGAAGCAGCACGAGGAAGTCACCCACATCAACATCGACAAGCAGGATTCCATCCACGAGCAACTGGTGACGGCGGTTGCGCAACTTCCGACGACGCCCTTGCCGCCCAAGGGAGAGGCGCTGCCGCTGCGCTATGTCGTTCCTCCCGATGCGCCGCTCGAGCTGTGGGACAGCGGCACGCCGCAATCCGCCCGTTCCGGCGATACCTTGCAGCGGCTCGCGGCACTCAACCATGTACCGCTGTGGTCGCTCACCCAGGTCAATCAGTATTCGGAGAGTGCACCGCTCTCGCAAGGCCAGCGCGTTCTGGTTCCGCGCCGTCTTACTCCACCTGTCGCGCCTCCACCTGTCGCGACATCAGTGGCGGCGCGCCCGAAACGGTAGCTTGCAGAAAGGCATCAGGTGGGCCGCAAGAACGGAATCAGCATCGGAACGCGACGGCAATACGATCCGTAGGCATCCGCACCGAGTTCAGCCGTGAGGAAGCCTTCCTCCATACGGGCCTTCAACCCCATCCCGAGCGAGATCAGCGCCGCACCCAGCATCGCAGTCACAGTTCCGACCGCGAGACCCGTCACCAGCATCCCGGCGATAAGCCCCGTATAAATCGGGTGGCGCACCATGCCGTAGGGGCCGGTGTCGATGACCTGATGGCCCTCCTTGTGGGTGATCGCGTTCGACCAGAATCGTCCGAGATGAATTCTCCCCCACCAGGTGAACGAGATCC
>Ga0081455_10006355_pt1 | contig 12683 bp, 12 predicted proteins | sample TabmetS3T2R1_FD_70207 | JGI IMG/M metagenome (GOLD analysis project Ga0081455, IMG submission 70207) | Tabebuia heterophylla rhizosphere microbial communities from the University of Puerto Rico - S3T2R1 | ecosystem: Host-associated > Plants > Roots > Rhizosphere ... | reverse complement strand
ACATCATCGTCGTGGCGCACCCGGCGAAGCTCCAGCGTAATAGGAGCGACGGCAAATACCTGATGCCCACGCTCTACGACATCGCGGATAGCGCTCATTGGTACAACAAGCCCGACCTCGGCATCGTGATCTGGCGCGAAAGCTCGACCAGCGCCGAAACGTCGATCGTGGTCGCCAAGAGCCGCTACCACAGCGAGATCGGCCGGCCGGGCACGGTGCGCGGCCTGTGGAACGAGGAGACCGGCCGCTACACGATCGTCGATGACGGCGGGATGGAGGGTGCGAGGGTGGCGGCATGACGCCACACTGGGCGACGCTTGGCGAGGAAGGCATCGACGCCTTCGGCGAAGTCCGGCGTGTCGGCGAGCGCCACGACCGTCTCCAGCTCGTAGTTCATGCCCTCCTCGAAGCTCAGCCCGCCACCCAGGGTTACCGTGCGGCGGATGGCGGCCAGCGCCGTCGGCGACTTGGCGGCCAACGTCTCGGCGTAAGCCTGCACGCGGTCGCGCAACGCCAGCGGTTCGAACAGCTCATCGACCAGGCCCCATTGCAGCGCGTCGGCTGCGGGCACGAGGCCGCCATCATAGAGATAGCGGATGGCGCGCGGCCGGCCGATCAGCCGCGCCAGGGCCTGGGTCGTGGCGATCGGCGGGATGAAGCCGATGTTGATCTCCGGCTGGCCGAGCCGCGCGTCGGCCGCGGCGAAGCGCAGGTCGCAATGCAGCGTCATCTCCAGCCCGCCGCCGACGGCGGTGCCGTTGATGGCGGCGAGCAGCGGCTTGGGCGAGCCGCGCAGCAGGCGCACGATGTCGTGGCAGCGATTGGCCCACGACCGCATTCCATCGCCTGTCATCCCCTTGAAGACGTTGAGATCGGCGCCGGCACTGAAATAGCGCTCGACCGCGCTCGCCAGCACCATCACCCGCACCTCGGGATCGCTGAGCGTGTTGGCGATGGCGTCATGCACCTCGTCGACCATCTCGCGGGTGAAGGCGTTGACCGGCGGGCGGCTGAACTCCAGCCAGCCGACGTGATTGTGATTGGTGAAGCGAATGGCCGACATGGATTCTCCCTCAGCGAATGGTGTGGGCCAGCCGGGCCAACATCATCATGGTGATCAGCGATACCATGGCGGCGGCGAAGATCAGCCACAGCGCGGCCGTGGTGCCGAGGTTGCTGAGCACAGCGGCGATGATGGGTGGCGCGGCGGCGGAGACGATGCCCTGCGGCAATGCCAGCCGTCCCATATAGGCGCCGAACACGCGGCGGCCGAACAAGGCGAGCGGCAGGGTGGCGCGCTGCACTGCCTTCAGGCCGTTGGCAAGGCCGTAGGAGAGGATGCAGAGCAGGGCGACCACGAAGCTGCCGCCGTCGACCAAGGCCAGCGCCAACCCGAACGGCAGCATGGCCGAGCCGAACACCGCGGCGTTCATGATCGAGTAGCGATGGCCGAACAGCAGCTCGAAGATGCGGATGCCGACCTGAGCCGGGCCGATCATCGAGGCCAGGAAGACGGCCGATGCCGACGGATGGCCAAGGCCGCGCAGGATCTCGATCATGTGCACCATCGCGCCGGTGAACACGAAGGCACCGCTCGACAGGGTGAGCGAGAGCAGGAGGAAGGCGCGCGAGCGCACATGATGCGGCACGCCGCTCGGTGCCGGCGCGCCCGACGCCGCGACAGGATGCGTCGGCGGCCGGCTTGGCAGCACCAGCAGATGGACAGGCGCACAGCCGAACAGGTGGATGGCGGCATAGACCAGCAGCGTGCCGCGCCAGCCCACGGCGACGTCGAGCGCGCCGGCGAGCGGCCAGAACACCGTCGAGGCGAAGCCGCCGATGATCGCCAGCATGCCGATGGCGCGCCGCGCGCCGGGTCCCGCCACCTGCGCCAGGGCGACGCTGGACGGCGTGCTGAGCGCCAGCGTCGAGCCGATGCCCATGCCCACCCAGCTGAGCAGGTAGGTCACCATCTCCTGTGAGAAGGCGAGCGCCGCGAGCGAGGCGGCATAGACGACCGAGCCCGCCGTCATGAGGCCGCGGGCGCCGATGCGGTCGATCAGCCGCCCGACGCGCGGCGAGAAGACGGCGCCGACGGCGAACATCACGGTGATGCCGCTGAACACGATCTCGCTCGGGATGCCGAGCGCGTCTTGCATGTGACGGCCCAGCACCGCGGGCATCAGGAAGGTCGTGCCCCAGCCGACGATCTGGGTGAAGCCCAGGCCGACCGTGGCGAGGGCCGCAGGCGGGATCTTCACGCCGCGCGGGACTGCTCGGGATAGAGCGACAGCAATCCCGCTTCGCTGGCAGCGCAGACGCCACGCTCGGTGATCAGGTTGGTGACCAGGCGGGCGGGCGTGACGTCGAAGGCCGGATTGGCCGCCGGACTGCCCTCGGGCAGCACATCGACCGTGACCACGCTGCCGCTCTCGACGCGGCCCGCGATGCGCGAGACCTCGGCGGCGTTCCGTTCTTCGATCGGAATGTCGCGACCGTCCTCCATCGTCCAGTCGATCGTGGGATAGGGCAGGCCGACATAGAAGGGCACGTCGTTGTCGTGCGCCGCCAGCGCCTTCAGGTAGGTGCCGATCTTGTTGCAGACGTCGCCGCGCCGGGTCGTGCGGTCGGTGCCGGTGATGCAGAAATCGACCTGGCCGCGCTGCATCAGATGGCCGCCGGCATTGTCGGCGATCACGGTGTGCGGCACGCCGTGCTTGCCGAGCTCCCAGGCGGTCAGGCTGGCGCCCTGGTTGCGCGGCCGCGTCTCGTCGACCCAGACATGGATGGGAATGCCGGCATTGTGCGCCTGGTAGATCGGCGCCAGCGCGGTGCCCCAGTCGACGGTGGCAAGCCAGCCGGCATTGCAATGGGTGAGGGCATTCAGCCGTTCGCTGCGCGGCTTCAGCCGCTTGATCAGGCCCAACCCGTTCTCGCCGATGCGCCGGCAGATCTCGGCATCCTCGTCGCAGATCTCGCTGGCACGGCGATAGGCGGCGTCGCGCCGCTTGGACGGTGCCAGCGGCACCAGCAGCGCACGCAGGTCGTCGAGCGCCCAGCGCAGGTTGACGGCCGTCGGCCGCGCGGCGAGCAGGACCTGGTAGGCCCTCGCCAGCATCGCATCCGATGGATCGGCTGCCATGGCGAGCGCCAGGCCGTAGGCCGCGGTGGCGCCGATCAGGGGCGCGCCGCGCACGATCATGGTGCGGATGGCGCGATCGGCCTCTTCCAGGGTCGCAAGATCGCGCACCACGAAGGCATGCGGGAGCAGGGTCTGGTCGATCACCTGCACGGTCGCGCCGTCGGCACCGAGCCAGATGGTGCGATAGGGTTTGCCGTCGACTTTCACGTCACTCCCTCGCGCTGCAAAGCGCGTGCCGCCTCGCTCACCGCCTTGATATCAGTATAGCCCTGCCCGTCCACCATCAGCGAGCGCGCAAGCCTGAGCGCCCGCTTCTCGCAGGCCGCGCGCAGGTCGGGATCGCCGATGCTCTCCAGGTCCTCGACGTGGGCGAGCCCCAGGATGCGGCGCGTCATCTTGCAGCCGGCGAAACCCAGAGAATCGGCAAACAGGTGGTGCATGTACGTGTCTTGCACCTTCCTGAGTGTCGTCCTGTCGGGGAAGAGGGCGGGCGTCAGCGCGTCACCGGCATGCCTGGTGTTCCACAGCCCCCGGAAGCGCTGGTCGAACAGAAGCCAGACCGATTCTGCGGTCGACAGGATCCAATCGCGATACTCGTCGCGCGCTCCAGGTCTTGGCTCGTGACCGCTTTGGGCGAAGTAGGCGAGCCAGAGGTTGCCCAGCAACGCGCCGACATCGAAGCCGATCGGGCCGTAGAAGGCGAACTCGGGATCGATGGCAAAGGTCTCGGCCTCCGTCACCATGATCGAGCCCGAATGCAGGTCGCCGTGGATCAGCGCCTGCGCCTCGCTGAGGAACTTGAGCTTGTATTCCTGCGCCGCGCGCTTCCACGCACCATCGGCGCGCGCTGCCGCGGCAACGGCATCAAGCTGCGGGCTGGTCCAGCGATTGAGCGTCGCCTCGCGCCAGGGATCGGTGAACACCAGGTCCTCGGTGATCCGGCAGAGCTCGATGTTGTCACAGAACAGCGCCATGTGCTTCTTCTTGGTCGCTGCCGGCTGGCCGAGGTCGGACGTGGCGAACAGCGTCTCGGCCATGAAGCTCGCCATGTCGTCGGCGAGCTTGGGATACACCGTGCCGCGGATCAGCCCCTTGCGCAGGATGATGTGAGGCTTCAGGTAGGCCATCACGGTGAGCGCCAGCGTCTCGTCGAAATGGAAGATCTCGGGCACGTGCGCCGGCGCCACCTTGCGCTGCGTCAAGAGCGCCTCGTGCTCGAAGAAGGCGCGCCTCAGGGTCAGCGGCCAGCTTTCGCCGACCAGCCGCACGTAGGGCAGGGCCTGCTTCAGAACGACGCCGCCTGCCGGTCCTTCGATGATGAAGACGAGATTCAGGTTGCCGTCACCAACCTCGCGCACCGTCCAATCGGCTGGCTTGCCGCCAAGGCGTGCGGCGACGGCGGGAACCGCCGCCGGATAGGCCGCAACCTCGGTCTCTTTAAACGCGCGATAACCGCTCGGGACGTCGAATGCCATGGGGCGTCGGTCAGGCGGCGCTCTTCAAGGGGCGCGCACGCTCGATCCGTTGGCGCTCTCTCGGGCTGCTCATTGCCGCCCACAAATCGTTGCGCCGCTGCACGTTCAGCCAGAAGTCCGGGCTGTTGCCGAACACGCGGGCGAGGATAAGCGCGGTTGCCGCCGTCACGTTCCTGCGATTATTGCACAGCTCGTTGACGTGCTTGCGTTGGACGCCCATCGCCTCAGCCAGCGCCGCTTGCGTCAGTCCCATCGGCTCCATGAATTCTTCCGTAAGTATCTCGCCGACCGTCGCCGGCTTGCGCTTCGTCATCAGCATGGTTCGCGTCACCTGTAGCTATGGTCGTCCAGATAAAGGTCCGTTGCTTCCCCCCTTTCGCCATCCCAGCAGAAGATCAGCCGCCATTGCTGGTTGACGCGGATCGAGTGGAATCCCACCAGCTTGCCCCGCAGCTTCTCGAAGTGATTGCTGGGTGGCACGCGCAAGTCTTGATCGGTCGTGGCATCGTCGATCATTTGGAGCTTGCGAAACAATCGGCTCGCAAGATCGGATGGGATGCGCCGTGAGCGAACATCTTCCACGAAGAAGGCGCGCAACCACTCGTCTCGGAAACCAACAATCATACCATGCCAAGCATGGGTGGATGTACCATGCTATGGTACAAATGTCGACTTCCTTCCCCGTGGTGAGACTGGCAGCCGGCCAGCTCGTCCAAAGCTCAGCTTCGGCGCTCTGAGGTCAAGCGATCGCGCGAGCCACCGCGTCGATGATGCCGGCGCTGTCGAGCCTGTAGGCGCGATAGAGATCGGGAATGTCGCCTGACTGCCCGAAGCTTTCGATGCCGAGCGGGACCACGCGCTGGCCGCGCACCGAGCCCAGCCAGCTGAGTGCGAGCGGATGGCCGTCCAGCACCGTCACCAGCCGCGCGTCGCGCGACAGCGGCGCCAGAAGCCGCTCGACCGGACTTGCGCTGTTGTCGATGCGGCCGACGGTGCGCCCGCGATTGCGTTGCGCTGAGAGCCAGTCGGCATGCAGCCGATCCGGCGAGGTCAGCACCAGCAGGCCGGCGCCGGCGAAATCGCGCACCACGCTTTCGTGCGCGACGATCGCTTCCGGCGTGACCGCGCCCATGGCGACGATGGCGACATCGGCGCCCGGTTCGGGGGCTGCGTACCAGTAGCCGCCGGCCACGATGTCAGCCCCCTGCGCAGGCGTCAGCGTGCGCTGCGGCTGCGGCAGGCTGCGCGTCGAGAGCCGCAGATAGACCGAGCCGCCCTTGTCCTGCTGCATATAGTCGAGCCCGTGGCGCATCAGCACTGCGAGCTCGTCGACATAGGCCGGTTCGTAGGAGAGCAGGCCGGGCTGGCCGATGCCGATCAGCGGTGTGTGGATGCTCTGGTGCGCGCCGCCTTCGGGCGAAAGTGTCACCCCCGACGGCGTGGCGACAATCATGAACCGCGCATCCTGGTAGCACGCGTAGTTCAGCGCATCGAGGCCGCGGGCGATGAACGGATCGTAGAGCGTGCCAATCGGCAGCAGGCGCGCGCCGAACAGCTGGTGGCTCAGCCCCATGGCGGCGAGCTGTATGAACAGGTTGTTCTCGGCAATGCCGAGCTCGAGGTGCTGGCCGCGCGGCGTTTTGCGCCACAGCTGGGCGGACACGACCTTGAGTTCGCGGAACACATCCTCGGCCTCGGTGTGGGCCCACAGGCCGCGCCGGTTGACCCAGGCCCCGAGATTGGTCGAGACGGTAACGTCGGGTGAGGTCGTGACGATACGGCGGGCAAGCTCGCTATCCTCGGCGGCAATGGCGTTCAGGATCTTGCCGAAGCCTTCCTGCGTGCTGGCCTTCTTGTCGCTCGGGCGCGGCAATGCCGCCGGAATGGCAACGACAGGCGCATCCGTGCGACGCCGGCCCTCGGCATTGAACGGCGCCCCGTCGATGAACGCCTGCAGCTCGCCCGGTGAGACCGTGAGGCCGGCGAACTTCTCCCACTCCAGGCCGTCGGCGATGCCCATCGCCTTCTTGAAGCCCGCCATCTGGTCGAGCGTCATCAGGCCGGAATGGTTGTCCTTGTGGCCGGCGAAGGGCAGGCCCTGGCCCTTGATGGTGTAGGCGATAAAGCAGGTCGGCCGGTCGTCGTCGATGCTCTCGAAGGAATCCAGCACAGCCTGCATGTCGTGGCCGGCGAGGTTGGTCATCAGCGCATGCAGCGAGGCATCATCGTGCTGCTCGAGGATGCGTCGGATACCGGGATACTGGTTGAGGTCGCGTGTCAGGGCCTCGCGCCAACCCGCACCGCCCTTGAACACTAGCGCCGAGTAGAGCGAGTTGGGGCAGTCGTCGATCCACTGCCGCAACTCAGCGCCGTCGGGCTGGGCGAACGCAGCCTCCAGGAGCTTGCCGTATTTCAGCGTGACGACGCGCCAGCCGACCAGCTCGAACATCTCGCCGATGCGGCCGAACAGGCGGTCATTGACGACGCCGTCGAGGCTCTGGCGGTTGTAGTCGATCACCCACCACAGGTTTCGCACATCGTGCTTCCAGCCTTCGAGCAGCGCCTCGAAGATGTTGCCCTCGTCGAGCTCGGCATCGCCCACCAGCGCCACCATGCGGCCAGTCGGGCGAGTGGAGTCGCTGAGGCTCTTCAGCCGCACATAATCCTGCACCAGCGAGGAGAAGAGCGTCATGGCGACGCCCAGCCCGACCGAGCCTGTGGAGAAATCGACGTCGTCGTCGTCCTTGGTGCGCGACGGATAGGACTGTGCGCCCCCCAGCCCGCGGAAGCGCTCGAGCTTGTCGCGCGTCTGGTGGCCGAACAGATACTGGATGGCGTGGAAGACCGGCGAGGCGTGCGGCTTCACCGCCACCCGGTCCTCGGGCCTCAGCACCGAGAAATAGAGCGCCGTCATGACCGTCGCCAGCGAGGCGCAGGAGGCTTGGTGGCCGCCGACCTTCAGCCCGTCCCGGTTGGGCCGGATGTGATTGGCATGGTGGACGGTCCAGGCGCTGAGCCATAGCACCTTGCGCTCCAGCTCGCGCAGGAGCCGCAGCCGCTGGACGGGAGCGATCGTGGTCATGGTCATGGCATACGCCCAAGCGTTTGGAAGGTCCTTGCGTTCCGTCCGCGGCGCAGGCTGTATAAGGCAGAACCTTCCTCCATTTATCGGTCTTGCGCAATGATCTCCCTCGATGACATCGATAAGCGCATTCTCGATCGCCTGCAGCGCGACGGCCGGTTGAGCAATGCCGACCTCGCCGAAGAGGTCGGCCTGTCGCCTTCGCCGTGCTGGCGGCGGGTCAAGGCATTGGAAGAGGCCGGCATCATCAAGGGCTATGCCGCCCAGCTCGATGCCAAGGCGGTCGGGTTGGGCGTCAATGTCTTCATGAGCGTGTCGCTCACCACCCAGGTCGAGAAGGCGCTGCAGGCCTTCGAGCGCGCCGCGGCCGAGCGGCCCGAGGTCATGGAGTGCTACCTGATGACGGGCGACAGCGATTATCTCCTGCGCGTCGTGGTTCCCGACCTCGAAGCCTATGAACGCTTCGTGATGGACTTCACCAAGATCGTTGGCATCGCCCAGATCCGCAGCTCGTTTGCTCTCCGGACAGTCAAGCAAGGCGCGGCATTGCCGTTGGCCGGACCGCGCCGTTAGACTCTCGACTTCTCCTGAAGGGAGACCAGAACATGCCGACTCCAGTCGCCTTCGATCCCGCGATCGGTCGCCAGTTCATCAAGTACGCCCACATGGTGGCGGCCCGCGGCTATGTCCACAACACGCTGGGCAACATGGTGATGCGCACGGCGCATCCCGATTTCCCGCACGGCCTCGCCTACACCAAGCATGCCGGCGTCTCGCTCGAGGAGATGGAGCTCGAGAACCTCGTGATCACCGACGTGCCGACCCCTCGCATGCTGGCCGGCGAGGGCGTCACCAGCATCGGCCACAATCTCAGCCGCGAGATCCTGCGGTTGCGACCCGACATCCAGGCGACCATCCATGTCCACGACGATTCGATCATCGCGCTTCTGGGCTCCGGTGCGCCTCACGAGCTCAACGTGCTGTCGCTCGATCCGCCTTTCGTGCTGGGCAAGCCGGTGCATTTCGTGCCGGCCCATGTCGATGTCGAAGCCGATGTCAGCTCGGTTGCGGGCTTCGTCCAGGGCACCAATGTCATCGTCCTGGTCGGCCATGGCGTCACGACGATGGGCCGCACGATCTCCGAGGCCTATCACCGGCTGAACACGCTCACGGCCGAAGTGCGCCGTTGCATCGTTGCCGAGCAACTCGCCGCGCTGAAGGGCACCAAGCCCGCTTATCGCTCGCGTGCCGAGATCGAGGACATGTACCGCTTCGCCGACCGGATCATCTACCCGACCCGCGCCGACAAGGTCATGCACGAGCAGGCAGCGGAGTAACGTCGCTATGAAAGATCGATCGTTCCCTTCAGCATCGGCACGCAGCGTCCGCCGATAAAGGTCGCCACGACCTTGCCCGCCTTCTTCTCCGCGGTCGCCTTGAGGATGCTGGGCCGCCCCATGTCGAAGCCCTGGCCGATGGTCTTCGCCAAGGCGAGATCGGTCTCGGGCCGCAAATGCGCCAGCAGCCCGATCAGCACCACGTTGGCGCTGCCGGTCGCAGGATCTTCCGGCACGCCGTATAGCGGCGCGAACATGCGCGACTGGATTTCCACGCCGTGCTCCGGCGCCGTCGCATAGAGATGGACGCCGGTCGCACGCTGCATCGGGATGTGCTTGGCCAGGACGTCGGTGCGCACCGCCGCCTCCGCGAGGGCGGCGCGCGACTTGAGCTCGGCGAACACGAAGGCCATGCCGCACGAGGCGATGATTGGCCGATGCCGGCCGGTCTCGATCTGATCTGGCGCCAACCCGCACATCGCGGCGACCGCGTCGGCTGACAGCTCATCGCCGATCGTGAGCGGCTGCGGCGCGGCCAGCCGAGCCCCCACGACCTCGCTCTGCTCGCGCATGAGGTCGAGCGGCACGAGGCCGGCTTTCTCCTCGAACACCAGCCGGTCGCCCGTGATCTTGCGGCCGTAGCTCTTGCCAGCCTGCGCCAGCACGAACGCCGTGCCGACGTTGGGATGCCCGGCGAAAGGGATCTCCGCCTTGGGCGTGAAGATGCGCACGTGGGCGGTGTGCGCCGGATCCTGAGGCGGCAGCACGAAGGTCGTCTCGGCAAGATTGAACTCGGCCGCGATCGACTGCATCTGCTCGCTCGACAGACCCTGGGCATCGGTGATGACGGCCAGCGGATTGCCGCCGAAGCGGCGATCGGTGAAGACGTCGACGGTGGTGAATGCGCGTTTCATGGCGCGGACCGTAGCGTCTTGCCCGGCGCAGCCTAAGCGAGATTAATTGAGGCACATGAGGAAAATCCCTTGGCCTTCACCCGCGCACCTTCCAGGCGGCAGATGGCGCAGAACAATTGAGCCGCCCGGTGGAAGGCAATAATGTTCCGACATGACCCAGATCTCCTACGACCACGGCGTGTCGTCCAAGAAGCTGATCGGCGAGACCATCGGCTCGTTCTTCGATCGAACCGTCGAGACCTACCGCGAGCGCGAGGCGCTGGTGGTCCGGCATCAGAATATCCGCTGGAGCTGGGGCGAGCTCGGCCGGCGGGTCGACGATCTCGCCGCCGGGCTGCTGTCGCTGGGGCTGGACCGCGGCGATCGCATCGGCATCTGGTCGCCCAACCACGCCGAATGGACGCTGACCCAGTTCGCCACCGCCAAGGCGGGTCTGGTGCTGGTCAACGTCAACCCGGCCTACCGCCGCGCCGAGCTCGAGTACGCCATGAACAAGGTCGAGTGCAAGGCGCTGGTCCTGGCTCCGGCGCTCAAGACCTCGAACTACATCGAGATCGCAGCTGAGCTGGTGAAGGCAGGCAAGCTGCCGCATCTCAAACATGTCATCCGGCTGGGAGGCGAGAGGACGCCGGGCATGCTGAATTTCGACGATGTCGCCAAGGCCGGCGGCAATGCGGAGAAGATGAAGCTCGCCGAGCTCGGGCCCAAGCTGCAGTTCGACGACGCCATCAACATCCAGTTCACCTCCGGCACCACCGGGCACCCCAAGGGCGCCACGCTCAGCCATCACAACATCCTGAACAACGGCTACTTCGTCGCCGAAGGCCTGAAGTTCACGCCGGACGATCGGCTTTGCGTTCCCGTGCCGCTCTATCATTGCTTCGGCATGGTGATGGCCAATCTCGGCTGCCTGACGCACGGCTCGACGATGGTCTATCCGGCCGAGGTCTTCGATCCGCTGGCCACGCTGCAGGCTGTCGCCGAGGAGCGCTGCACCGCGCTTTATGGTGTGCCCACCATGTTCATTGCGCAGCTCGACCATCCGGAGTTCGACAAGTTCGACCTCAGGAGCCTGCGCACCGGCATCATGGCGGGCTCGCCCTGCCCGATCGAGGTGATGAAGAAGGTGCAGAGCCGCATGAACATGCACGAGGTCACCATCGCCTACGGCATGACCGAGACCTCGCCCGTCTCCACCCAGTGTGCGACCGACGATCCGGTCGAGCGGCGCGTGTCGACCGTCGGCCAGGTGCTGCCGCACATCGAGATCAAGATCGTCGATGCCGAAGGCAAGGCCGTGCCGCGCGGCGAGACCGGTGAGTTCTGCACCCGCGGCTACTCGGTGATGAAGGGCTACTGGAACGACGACGACAAGACCGCCGAGGCGATCGACGACGCCGGCTGGATGCGCACCGGCGATCTCGCCACCATGGACGCCGAGGGCTACGTCAATATCGTGGGCCGCCTGAAGGACATGGTGATCAGGGGCGGCGAGAACGTCTATCCGCGCGAGATCGAGGAGTTCCTCTACCGCCATCCCAAGATCCAGGACGTCCAGGTGATCGGCGTGCCCGACAAGAAGTACGGCGAGGAAATCTGCGCCTGGGTCAAGCTGCACGACGGCAAGAGCGCGACAGCCGACGAGATCCGCGAGTTCTGCAAGGGCCAGATCGCCCACTACAAGATCCCACGCTACATCGAGTTCGTCGACGCCTTCCCGATGACCATCACCGGCAAGATCCAGAAGTTCTTGATGCGCGAGCAGACGATCGAGAAGCTCGGGCTCATGGTCGAGAAGACGGCTTGATCTTGCCGGACCGCGGACCTGGAGGTCCGCGGTCCGGCAAGAATGACTCAATCCGCCGCCTGCCGCTGCTCCATCGCCGCTGTCGCCGGCCGGTTGGCCTTCAGGAACGTCCGGATGTGCCGCACCGCCAGCGGGATCTTCTCCGGCGTGTCCTTCCACGGATACATGCTGACCTGCGAGTTGGGCGCCAGCATCGCCACCTCCATCGCCACCGCGTAGGGATGCGGCGGGATGTCGTCGGGCAGCACCAGGATGGGGATCTGGCAGTTGCGCACGAAATCGCGGCTCACGGTGAACACGAAGTCGGGGTTGGCGCGGTACATCTTGGCGAGGAACTGGCTCACCTGGTCCATGGTGACGTCCGGGCGCCGCGCGGCGAAGGCCGGGCCCCAGTTGTTCATGTTGTTCTGGTAGAACTGGTCGGGCAGCTCGGGGCGATGGCCGCTGGGCTGGGTCAGCACGGCGGCGACCACGCGGTTGGGCGCGCGCTTGATCAGGTTCCAGATGAACGGCTGGCCGATGCAGTAGCCCAGCACCATGAACTTATCGATGCCGAGGTGATCCATCAGGCCGATATGGTCGTCGGTGAAGGAGTCCCACGGCCGGTCGATCTCGAGCGGTCCCGACGACTGGCCGGCATTGGCGTTGCGCAGGTCGGCGCCGACGCAGCGGAAGCCGTCCTTGGCGAACTCCTTCATGGCGTTGAAGGGATGGCTGGTGTCGAGCCCGGCGATCGTCGAGTTCAAGCCACCGCCCGGGATCACCAGCAGCGGATAGCCCGAGCCCATCTCTTCGTAGTGGATGCGGACTTTGCCTCTTTCATAGATCGGCATGGCGGTCCTCCTTGGATGGGGCTCAGCCCCAGACGGCGTCGGCTGTCTCCCTGCAGCGCGCGAGTTTGGCGCGCCTGTCGGCCTCGCTCAACG
>Ga0081455_10006354_pt1 | contig 12683 bp, 12 predicted proteins | sample TabmetS3T2R1_FD_70207 | JGI IMG/M metagenome (GOLD analysis project Ga0081455, IMG submission 70207) | Tabebuia heterophylla rhizosphere microbial communities from the University of Puerto Rico - S3T2R1 | ecosystem: Host-associated > Plants > Roots > Rhizosphere ... | reverse complement strand
GGGCCTGAGACCGTCGCCTTGTCGTGCACCTTCGAACCGATCGGAGCGTGCGTGACGACCTGGTGATCGCCGTTGTGCACGTCGGTTGTGGTCGACGAATTGAGCTTCGTGCCGGCGAGCGTCTCGCAGGGACCGTCGGCGGGGTTGTAGATCGGGTCGCCGTTGTAGTGGGCCTTGTACGAAAGGCCGCCCACCGGCACCGTTGAATCGTTCGACGGATGAGCGATGCCGCCGTTCAACGTGACCGAGCCTGCAGCGCTGCCCGGGCCCTCGCACTGCGTGTTGCCGAGGTAGACCCGGAAGTCGACCGTGCCGGTCGGGGCCGCGAAGCCCGCGACACCGGACACGTTCGCCCGGTCGTGAACCGTCGAGCCGATCGGCGCCGACGTGATGACCTGGTGAGCGGCATTGTGGATGTCAGTCGCGACCGACGGGTTCTGCTTGTGGAATGTGTTCGAGAACGTGCAGTCGACGTTCCCGGCGAGGCCGAGCGCGATCGTCGCCGTCCGGCCCGTGTCACCGCCCGTCTTCTGAACCGTGCTGCCGGGGCCTTCCGCCGTGCACGTCAGGTCGTCGTTCGTCCAGCCGAGCGGCAGGTTGAGCTCGGAGACCGAATACGAGCCGGGCTGCAGGCCGGTGAAGACCTTGGTGTCAGAGGCGTCTGCGCCGGTCGTCGGGTCGGAGAGATCGAAGTCGGCGAGCTTGGGCCCGTTCGCATCGAACGAGAACGCCTGGGCCGACTTCGGAGTTGCGTCCTTGTGGACAGTGATGGTGCCGCAGGTGTCGAGATTGCCCGCGACGAAGTCCTTCAGGTCGGCGGTCTCGGAGGGAGACGTCCGAGTGTTCGCCAGGAAGCTCGAGAAGCAGGGGATCGCCTGATCCTGGAACAGGTTGCTCAGGTTGATTCCGCCCTCGAAGAAAATGTTCTGCGGGACGGCCTGATCGGGGTTGGCTTCCGACGGATAGGACCAGGGAACGTCGATTGCGCCGTCCTCGTTGGCCTTACCGCAGCCGAGTGCCTCGCTTGCCGGCGGCAGCGACGGCCCGCACTCCGCGTTGGCCAGGCTCGCCTCGGAATGAAGGGCACCGTTCTGCCACTTGAAGATGTTGACGACCGACACGGAGCCGCCGTTCGTCATGTCCGAGGTGATGAGGACGTCGCCGTCCTTGTGCTCGCCCGTGAAACCGCCCGCGCCGTCTGGGCCGACCTGGTCCTGGAAGAACCAGAAGCCCATCGCCGTCGAGCCGTTCGGCTTGGGCGCGCGATCCTGCCCGAAGTACAGAAGCTGGTCGTCGCCTGAGACGTAGGTCGCCGCGTAGGCGTGGAGGATGTTGTCCTTTTCCGGCGAGATCGCGCCGTTGACCGAGCTCCAGTTCGGGACGTCCTGGGTGTCCTTGGTCAGACCCGACCCGTAGCCGTCATCGAGCCCGGTCTCGCCCTTGTCGGTCACGAACGAATGGCCGAGGTCGGCCGAGGACGTGTCCGTGGGAAAGAGCGCGTCCCAGTCGTCCGGAAGCCCGCTCGCAGAGTCGTCGACGGCATTGCCGTCGAGCTCGAAAGGTCCGTTGTGAACTGCGCCGGCCGTCATCGGCATGACCGTGAGGCCGATCGCGATCGCCGCAGCGATCAACGCGAGCAGCCCGATCCGGCGCCCGCGGCTCTTCGGTGTAGCCACCGTTCCCATCACTTGTCTCCCTTGTTGCGCTGCCGAACGTTCAGGACCGCTTCAGCGAGAGGCCGCAGGCTTCAGCGGTTTTCGACAGATTTGGTGCCAACGTAGCCCAAAGAACAAGGAATGGCATGACTAAAAAGAGTGAATTTTTGTGAGGATTTGTGTACTACGGAAGGCGCCGGAACGTCATCGTCCAGCGTACCGTCGTCTGCTGCGTAACCCTCAGGGCCGGCGTGTCCACGATGGTCGCCTCACGCCTCGCCGAGCCCCGCGCAACGGCGCGGGCCGCTGTGCCGTTCACGAGCGCGTTTCCGTTCACGCGGCCGGGTGCGAGCTGCAACCAGCCGCCCGGGTAGGTCGGGTCGAGACCGCAGATCTCGACGTCGCCCGGCGTGGCCGGCTCTCGGAAAGCGAACGCAGAACGGCCGGACCGGAATACGGCACGTGTGCGCCGCGGAACGATCGTCTTCGCCTTGCACTCCCCGCTCGCCTTGAGGATCGGCTCGGCACGGCAGCGCTTGACATCACCGAAGGAGCCGCTCGTCGCCCGGCCGGTTACGCGCGCGAGCACCGAGCTCGGCCGGTAACGCAGCACGGTGCCGCTTCGTGTGACCTGAACGGTCGTCGCCCGTGGGCTGCGCAGCAGGAGCTCACGGCCGCCGAACCCCGTTCGCCGGATCGAGCAGTCTTGGCTCACCCGCGTCCATGCATAGGTGAAGCGGTCGACGACGGTCGCGTTCAGGCTTGCCGCGAATGTCGGCGGTGCCGCGGCCTGTGCGGCTAGTGGCGCCGCCACGAGAGCAGCCACGAAGCTCACGATCGCGAGCTTCACGGTTCGAGATCTTCCCTGATCAGCGCGAACATAATCGCGTCGACCCACTCCCCATGGCGCCGGTAGGCCTTTCGCTTCACCCCCTCCCGAGTGAAGCCGGACCGCTCGGCATGCCGGACCGCACGCTCGTTGAACGCGTAGCACTCGAGCTGGAGCCGGTGGAAGTCGAGATCGAAAACCAGGTGTCGCTGAAAGAGACGCGCGGCCTCGTCCGAGAGCTTGTGACCCCGATAGTCGGGGTGGACCGCCAGGCCGCCGAGGCTGGCAATCCGATTGCGGCGGTTGACAAGTGAGTACGCCATCATTCCCGCCCGGGCCCATCCACCATCCTCGGCCACCTCGATCATGAAGATGCCGGACTCGTCGGGCGCCGTCTGGGACGCCTGCACCTCCTCGAGCACGCTCTCTTGGTCACGCGCGCGTGAAGCAGCGAGGAATGGCTCGACGCTGTCCTCGTTCACGAGCTCGACGAGGAAGCCGACGTCGTCCTCGTCCGCCCGCCGGATGCGGAGGTTCACAGCCGCAACGCTACGCACCGGGCACCGTGTCGACCAGTCATTTCAGACAGCCACACGGGGCGAAGGCCCGTGCGGCTTGAACTTGACATCGCAAGCGACGTCAAGGCGTCGGCGCTGGAACCGGCTGGCGGCGGCGTGCCGGCTTCACCGCGCCGGACCCGAGCGCTACCCCGGCAAGGATGAGCGCAAGCCCGGCGATGGCAGTGACGCGGATGGCCTCGTCCAGGAAGACCGCGCCGTAGAAGAGCGCCGTCACGGGCAGTAGGTAGACGACCAGGCTGGCGCGAGAGGAGCCGTAGTGCTCGACCATGTAGAGAAAGAGGAGCAGGCCAATCGCCGTTCCCAGGAGGCCAAGGGCCACGACTGATCCAAGCGCCTTCAAGCTAGGGACCTCGCTCGGCGCCTGCGCGATGCCAACGGGGGCGAGTATGACCATGCCCCAGAAGGCCGAGGCGAACGAGACGAGCAGTCCGGACGAGTCCCCGAGCTTCCGCTGGCTGTAGAGCGTGCTGACCGCGTAGGAGACCGACGCCAGGACGACGGCGAGCGTGCCGACCGCCCCGGCCCAGCCGCCCTGCGGGTCGATGCCGACCAGCACACCGACACCGACGATGCCCAGGGCGATGCCGACGGCGCGCGAACCGGTCGCCCGTTCCCCGGGCATGAAGCGAATGGCGAGCAGCACGACGAAGATCGGCATCGAGGCGTTGGCGATGGCGGCGATCCCCGAGTCGATCCTCGTTTCGCCCCACGCGATCAACCAGAACGGAAGCGCGGTGCTAACGATGCCGAGCACGACGCCCGAACGACCGAAGTCACGAAGGCAGCGGAACGCCTGACCCGGGCCGCGGCGGGCGACCATGATCGCGCCGAGCGCGATCGCGGCTACGAGGCAGCGGCCGAACATCGTCGCGGCAGGCGAGAGCTCGTCCACCGCAACCTTGATGAACATGAACGACGAGCCCCAGATCGCCGCCAGGACCAGCAGCGTTGTCGCGTACCCCCGAGCCACCTGTACAACCTAACGACGGCAACCCTGGCAACCTTCCAGCGTGAGATCGTCCGCGGCTGTCCTCCTCGCAATGGCCTTCTTCCTGAGCGCGTGCGGCGGCTCGGACTCGAGTAACCAGGGCTCCTTTCGGGTTGCCGTGGTCGATCTGAAGAGCGACCTCTCGATCACCGAGACGGTGCGGCTGGCCAAAGAGCACAAACTCGGGATCCGCGAGATCGTCGCGGTCCAGCGCCGCGGAGGCGACGAGCTCACCGGCAGCTACGTGCCGGATCCCGACGCCTCGCCGGAACAAGCGGAGCAGCAGTTCCTCGACGAGGATCTGAGCGACCGCTCCGGGGAGCTCGATCTCCAGGAGCGCCGGGCGCTCGAGGAGGCGGCTGCGACGCCGCCCGCGGTCCGGGATCTGACGGTTTGCGGCTCCGTCGACGCCATCCAGGAGCTGGACTCGGATGCCCGCGTCGACGACGTGTTCGTCAACCCGGAACGTAGGCTCGAAAACTGTCCGTAGCGGCGTCTATGCTCCGGCCTCTGAGGGTCGTCGAGCAGCCGCTGCATCGCGCACTCGGCCTTACGGACGAGGAGCTCGACCGTATCTGCGAGTTGCTCGAGCGCGACCCGAACCACTTCGAGCTCGCCGTCTTCTCGCTCCTTTGGTCGGAGCACTGCGGCTACAAGCATTCGGCGCTGCTCCTGAAGCGGCTTTCGTCCCAGGGCGAGCGAGTGCTCCAGGGGCCCGGCGAAAATGCGGGCGTGCTCGACATCGGCGACGGCGAAGCCGTCGCGTTCAAGGTCGAGAGCCACAACCATCCATCCGCAGTTGAGCCGTTCCAGGGCGCGGCGACCGGGGTCGGCGGAATCCTGCGCGACGTGATCGCGATGGGCGCCAGGCCGATCGCGCTCCTCGACGGCCTGCGCTTCGCCGAGCCTGACTGGACGTTCGAACGCGCCGTCTCGGGCATCGGGCACTACGGAAACTGCGTGGGCGTGCCCACCGTGGGCGGCGAGGCGGTCTTCGACGAGGGCTATGCCGGCAACTGCCTCGTCAACGCGATGTGCGTCGGCCTCCTTCCGCGTGAGCGAGTGTTGGGGTCGAGGGCGACTGCCGTGGGCAGTTCGGTACTGCTCTACGGGGCGACGACCGGGCGAGACGGGATCGGCGGAGCAAGCGTTCTGGCGAGCCATGAGCTCGGCGAGGAGGACGCGGACAAGCGGCCGAGCGTCCAGATCGGCGACCCGTTCACCGGCAAGAAGCTGATCGAGGCTAGCCAGGAGCTCGTCGAGCGGGGCCTCGTCGAGTCGCTCCAGGACTGCGGCGCCGCCGGCCTCGCTTCGGCGCTCGCCGAGATGGCGCGCGACGGCGCAGGTGTCGACGTCGAGCTCGACCGCGTGCCCTTGCGCGAGGAGGACCTCGAAGCGTGGGAGATCATGATTTCCGAGAGCCAGGAGCGCATGGTCTGCGTGACGTCGCGGCCCGATGAAGTCGCTGCGGTCTGCCGAAAGTGGGAGCTGAACCACGCAGTGATCGGCGAGGTCACGGCGACGGGAGATCTGCGCGCCTTCCACGAGGGCGAGCTCGTGGGCGACATTCCCGCGCGGCTGCTCACGGATGAGTGTCCGCGGTATGTCGTCCCGACTGCGCCGCGGGAGGTGGCCGCCGCGTTGCCGCCGCTCGAGCCCAATCTCCGCAGCCGGAGGTGGATCTACGAACGCTACGACCAGCTGGTGGGATCGCGAACCGTGCGGCGTCCGGGGCTCGACGCGGCCGTGCTGCGGTTGACCCCGTCGTTCCGGGGCCTCGCCGTATCGCTGGACGGGCCGCCGCTCGGCGAGCGCGATCCGTTCCGCGCGGGCGCGCTCGCCGTTCTGGACGCGGCCCGCAACGTCGCCTGCTGCGGAGGCGAGCCGATCGGTCTCACGGACTGCCTGAACTTCGGAAGCCCGGAGAAGCCCGAGGTCGCGTGGGAGCTCGAGCAGGCGATCGAGGGAATCGCGCAGGCAGCCGAGGCCCTCGGGATCCCGGTCGTTTCCGGAAACGTTTCGCTCTACAACGACACCGACGGACGCTCGATCCCGCCGACGCCGGTGGTGGGTTGCGTCGGCCTGGTCCCCGACGTCCGACGGGTGCCGCAAGGCTGGCGCCGAGGGGACAAGGTCAGCGTGGTCCGGGGCCCAAGTAACAACTTGTTACTTGGTGAAACGGAGCTCGGGTTGGAGGCGGAGCTGATCGGGCTCGTTTGGCGAGCCGCTGCAGGGCTTTCGCTCGTCCACGACGTCTCCGACGGCGGCCTCGAGACGGCCCTCGCGGAGATGGCCGAATGGAGCGGAGAAGCAAGTAACAAGTTGTCACTTTCCGACCTGGACGTGCCGAATCCGGAGACGGTGCGGTTCGTGCTCGCGGGCAACCACTTACCCGACTTCGCCGAGGAGGTGGGACAGGTCTAGATGTGCGGTGTCTTCGGCATCCGGGCATCCGAGCGCGACGTGGCGCGCGTCGCTTACTTCGGCCTCTTCGCGCTCCAGCATCGCGGGCAGGAGTCGGCCGGGATCGCCGTCTCGGACGCGGGCCGGCTCACTGTCCTTCGGGACATGGGCCTCGTCGCGCAAGTCTTCTCCGAGCAGACGCTGCACGGGCTCCAGGGGGACATCGCGATCGGCCACACGCGCTACTCGACGACCGGCTCGACGCAGTGGGCGAACGCGCAGCCGCTCGTCCACCACGGCGCCGCCCGGGTGGTCGCGCTGGGCCACAACGGCAACCTGACGAACGCCGAGGCGCTGAAGGAGGAGCTGGCCGACGAGGGCGTTCGCCTCGCCTCTACGTCCGACTCCGAGCTGATCGCCGCACTGATCGCCAACGATCCTTCCCCGCTCCCCGAAGCCGTCGGCAACACCATGCGCCGGCTCGAAGGCGCCACGACGGCGGTCGCCCTCGCCGAAGGGAAGCTGCTCGGCTTCCGCGATCCGAACGGCTTTCGACCCCTCGTCCTGGGCCGCCTCGGAGAGGACTGGGTGCTCGCCTCCGAGACGTGCGCGCTCGATCTCGTGGGCGCCGAGTTCGAACGGGAAGTCGAGCCCGGCGAGCTCGTCGTGATCGACGGAGGCGTCGAGTCGCACCAGGTTGTGCCCGCGGCTCGCTCCCTCTGCCTGTTCGAGTTCATCTACCTCGCCCGCCCCGACTCCCGCCTCGCCGGCGAGGAGATCCACACTGCCCGTGTCCGGATGGGTGAGGCCCTGGCGGAGGAGGCTCCTGTCGACGCCGACCTGGTCATGCCGGTGCCCGACTCGGGGACACCGGCGGCGATCGGCTTCGCGCGCGCGTCCGGCATCCCGTTTACGGAGGGCCTGATCAAGAACCGGTATGTCGGCCGGACGTTCATCCAGCCCGACCAGGGGCTTCGCGAGCAGGGGATCAAGCTCAAGTTCAACCCGCTGGACGAGGTCACCGGGAAGCGGGTCGTCGTTGTCGACGATTCCATTGTCCGTGGAACGACGATGCGCCAGCTCGTCGCAGTGCTTCGTGAAGCCGGCGCGACGGAGGTGCACGTTCGCGTGTCGTCGCCGCCGATCGTCTCGCCCTGTTTCTACGGGATCGATTTCGGCGACGACCGCCAGCTGGTTGCGGCCGGCCAGACCATCGAGGAGACACGTCGCCAGGTGGGGGCGACGTCTCTAGCCCACCTCTCCCTCGAGGGCGTTCAGCGCGCGACGAGCCGCCCGGGATCGGAGTTCTGCCGGGCATGCTTCACCAGGGAGTATCCGACCCCCGTTCCCGCGGGCCGGACACTCGCGAAGCTCAGGTTCGAGACCGCCGGGGTCTGACTCTTACTGCTCGAGCACGCGGCTCGCCTTGGCGATCCCGCGCGAGATGATGTACGCGAGCGTCGTGAACAGGAAGAACTGGAACCACGAGCCCACGTCGAGAGAGTCCGCAACCCAGACGACGAGCCAGGCGACGATCAGCGCGACGAGGTACAGGGCGAACTCGGCATTGCCGGGGATCGGAAGCCGCGCAACGTCGACCGTCACACCGCCGCCGCCGTACGTGCGACCGCCACCGCTCGTCTGGGTCTGGGTCTGCGTCTGCTCGTCAGGAGGAAGTGTCGACACGGGTATCTCCTTTCTTCAGGCTGCTTGGCCGGGAACGTGCAGGATCTCGAGCTTCAAGCCGTCGGGGTCGTAGAAGAACACCGCGTAATACCCCGGTTGGTACGTGTATTCCTGCGGCCCGCTCTCGATCTCGATCTCCTGCTGGCGCAGCCACTGTGCCCGCTCGTCGACCAGTCCGCGCGAGTAGGCCTCGAAGGCGAGGTGATGGAGGCCGATCCGGTACCGGTCGAAGCCGCCCGGCGTCTCCGACTGGGCCGTGCGGAGACCGACCGATGCGAAGGTGCCGGGCCCCCAGAGGTACCAGATCGTCTCGCCGCGTTCGCCTTCCACCTCTGAGAGGCCGTGCCAGCCCAAAGGGCCGAGAAGGTCGCGGTAGAACGGCAGGCTGCGCTCGATCGACGAGACGACTAAGTCGACGTGGTGGACTCCACTCGAGCGCATGTGGCGTGACGCACGAGTTCAGCCTGTGCCCTCCAGCTCCTTCCCGCGGCCGTAGCGCACCGCGCGGCGGACCGTCCGGGGATCGAGCCCTTCCTCCAGCAGCCGCTGCCGGAGCTCGCCTTCTGCCGCGAGCTTGAGGAAGAGCCAGGCGAGGGCGCCGATCGTGATCAGCGAGCCCTCGACCATCATGATCGTCCCGGCGATGCCCTGGTCTTCGGGCGCCGTGACTCCGTAGTGCGTGCCGCCGACGTCGTAGGTGCCGTAGATGACCGTGCCGGACCAGATGAAAACGTTTCCGAGCACCGTCGCAATGAGCCGGACTGCGACGACGTAGCCGAACTTCGCGGCGGTCCCGAACCACTCGGGGCCCGGTAGGACTTCCACGACAGCAGCCCACATCACCACGCCCGCCGCGAAGAAGCAGATGTGCTCGAGGGCGTGCACTGCACCGTGGTTGAGCGCGCCTTCGTAGAAGAGCGGGAGGTGCCAGAGATAGAGGTTCACCGCCCACAGGGGCAGGGCAACCAGCGGATGCGCCAGAACGCGGAGGCGCGAGAACAGGTCGATCGAGAGCAGCGGCCTCAGCAACGGGCCCGTCAGGCCGATGACGAAAGCCAGCGCGGCGAGGTCGCCGATGATGACGTGCTGCGTCATGTGCACCCAGAAAAGCTCGTCGGCGAGCGGCATCAGGGCCGCGCCGGCGAGCAGAACGAGGGAGAGCCCGAACGAGGCCTGGCGCCACCACTCGACCGGAGCGCCGCGGCTCGAGAGTGTTCGTGCGCGCCGCCAGTACATCACCGCGACTACGGCGATCGGAAACAACTGCAGGAGGCTTGTCACTCGTCCCCTTTAGAGTCCATGTGCTCTGGTGGAGGGTAGGACGTACGAGGCTGCGGGCGTTTCCTTGGCGGCGGCGGAAGCAGTCGTCGGGCGGCTCCGCTCGGCCGTCGAGTCGACGGGCGCACGCGGCTTCGGGGCCTTCGCCGGGCTGCATCCGCTCGACGACCAGCGTTTCCTCGCGGCGTCGACGGACAGCGTCGGTACGAAGCTGATCCTCGCCCGGCAGCGTGGTCGGCTGCGCGTCTGCGGCTCCGATCTCGCCGCGCACTGCATCAACGACGTGCTGACAACCGGGGCGGAGCCGCTAGTCCTGCTCGATTACATGGCGGCGAACCGGCTCGACCTGGAGCAGGTGACTGAACTCGTAGAGGGGGCCGCCGAGGTGTGTCGCGCCGCGGGGGTGGCGCTAATCGGAGGTGAGACAGCCGAGCTTCCCGGCATCTACCAGGAGGACGAGCTCGACTTCGCGGGGACGTGCGTCGGGGTCGTCGAGCGCGAGCAGCTCATCGACGGCTCGGCGATCCGGGAAGGCGACGCGGTGATCGGCTTCCCGTCGGCCGGCGTGCATGCGAACGGCTTCACGCTCGTTCGTCGCATCCTGGAGGAGGACGACTACGACGGCGATGACCTGTTGGCGCCGACTCGTCTCTATGTAGGCGAGGTGCATGCGCTGCCGGAGGTCCACGGGCTGGCGCATGTCACCGGGGGCGGGATCTCCGGCAATCTCGCGCGGATCGTGCCGGCCGGGTTGCGGCCGGAGATCCAGTGGGACTCCTGGGTGCGGCCGCCGGTTTTCGAGTGGCTGGGGCGCCACGTCGAGGAGGAGGAGCTCAGGCGGGTCTTCAACCTCGGAGTCGGCTACTGCGCCGTCGTTCCCGATCCGGGCGAGGCGCTCGTGATCGGCCGGATCGTTCGAGCGTGATCGGCGTTCTGGTCAGCGGCGAGGGCACGAACCTCCAGGCGCTCATCGACGCCGGCCTTCCGATTTCCTGCGTTGCGTCGAACAAGCGGGGCGTGCGGGCCCTCGAGCGGGCCCAGGCCGCCGGGATCGAGACCGGCGCCTTCGAGGCGGAGGACTACGGCAGCCGGGAGGAGCGGGACGAGGCGCTCGCGCGGTGGTTGGAGGATCGAGGAGTCGCCCTGGTCGTTTGTGCGGGGTACATGCACCTCTTCCGCAGGCCGTTCTTCGACCATTACGCCGGACGGGTGGTCAACACCCACCCCGCCCCGCTTCCCGAGTTTCCGGGCGCGCATCCGATCGAGGACGTTCTCGCAGCCGGTGTCGCCGAGACGGCGGCGACGATTCACTACGTCGACGAGGGGATCGACACTGGCCCGGTGATCGTCTCCGAGCGGGTGCCGGTGCTGGACGGCGACACGGTCGACACGCTGCGCGCACGCGTGCAGGCCGTCGAGCATCGGCTGTTCCCCGAGACCGTCCGGGAGCTCATCAGCTGATCCGCCGGGCGCTGCTTTCGGTGTGGGAAAAGGAGGGCCTCGCCGACTTCGCCCGCGGGCTCGAGGAGCTGGGGGTACTCCTGGTCGCGAGCGGCGGGACGGCGGAGCACCTGGCCGAACACGGCATCGAGGCAATGCTGGTCGAGGACCTGACGGAGATCCCCGAGATGCTCGGAGGGCGCGTGAAGACGCTCCACCCGCGGATCCACGCGGCCATCCTGGCCCGCCCTGACCACCCGGAAGACGTCGCAGCCCTGCGGAAGTTCGGGATCATCCCGTTCGACCTCGTCTGCGTCGGTCTCTATCCGTTCGCGCAGGTTGTCGGTCGGTACGGCGTCAAGGAGGAGGATGCCGTCGAGATGATCGACATCGGCGGGCCGTCGATGTTGCGGAGCGCGGCCAAGAACTACGCACATGTCGTCCCCGTGTGCCGGCCGGAGCGCTACGCGCAGCTCGTGGAGGAGCTCCGCGCGAGCGGCGGCGTCTCGGAGGAGACGAGGCGTGAGCTCGCCGCTGAGGCGTTCGCGACGACCGCGGCCTACGAGGCCGCAATCTCGTCGTGGTTTCTCGGCCGTGAGCCGTTCCCCGACCGCTTCATCCCGAGCTTCTGGAAGGTGTCCGAACTGGCCTACGGCGAGAACCCGCACCAGCGGGCTGCCTACTACGCGGAGGATGGGGCGCGACGGCATCTGCTGTCACGGGTCGAGCAGGTCCATGGCCGGCAGCTCTCGTTCAACAACCTCAACGACCTGTCGGCGGCTCGGCTGCTCCTCGGCGAGTTCCAGCTGCCGGCTTGCGTGATCGTCAAGCATGCGAACCCGTCCGGGGTTGGGGTCGCGGCTTCGATCAAGGAGGCGTTCGCGAAGGCTCACGATGCGGATCCAGTGTCCGCTTACGGGATGGTTCTGGCGCTGAACCGTCCCGTGGATGCGGAGCTCGGAGAGCAGCTGGCAGGGAAGTTCATCGACGTCGTAATCGCGCCCGAGTACGAGGAGGGAGCGCTCGAGGCGATGACGCGCAAGCCCGCGACGCGGATCCTCGTCGATCGGGAGCGGCGCAGGGGCGATCTCGCGGAGCGCGAGTACAAGCGCGTGATCGGCGGGCTTCTCGTGCAGGACGGCGACCGGGAGGTCGACGACCGAAGCGGGATGGAGCTGGTGTGCGGTGAGGCAAGCGAGGAGGTCTGGGGCGACCTGCTCTTCGCCTGGCGCGTGTGCAAGCACGTGAGCTCGAACGCAATCGTGATCGCAAAGGACCTGCAGACGATCGGGATCGGCGGCGGGCAGACGAGCCGCGTCGATTCGGTGCGGATCGCGATCGAGAAGGCGCGGGAGCACGGGCATGACCTGCGCGGCTCAGTGCTGGCGTCAGATGCGTTGATCCCGTTCGCGGATGGTCCCGAGCTGGCGCTCCAGGCCGGCATAACGGCGGTGATCCAGCCGGGTGGGGCGAAGCGCGACGAGGAGGTCGTCGCAGCGGTCCGCGAAGCGGGCGCCGCGATGGTCTTCACCCACCGTCGCCACTTCCGCCACTGACCGAAGCGCCGCTCCGAAACACCGGGAACCTGGCACTAAGCTTCGCGCCTAATGGCGCGGGAGTATCCGACAGCGCTCGACCTCGTCGGCTCGACGCCCATCGTGCGGCTCCAGAAGATCGGGGCCGAGGTCGACGCCCAACTCCTCGTCAAGCTGGAATACCTGAACCCCGGCGGGTCGCTGAAGGATCGCATCGGCCTGCCTCTCATCGAGGCCGCCGAGCGCGACGGCAAGCTGAGACCCGGGGGGGCGATCGTGGAGCCCACC
>Ga0081455_10006353_pt1 | contig 12684 bp, 12 predicted proteins | sample TabmetS3T2R1_FD_70207 | JGI IMG/M metagenome (GOLD analysis project Ga0081455, IMG submission 70207) | Tabebuia heterophylla rhizosphere microbial communities from the University of Puerto Rico - S3T2R1 | ecosystem: Host-associated > Plants > Roots > Rhizosphere ... | reverse complement strand
AGGACCTTGCTGAATCGCTCGCCGAAGGAATCGTGTCGGGACACCCCGACATGCCGGTCTTCGTGTTCAGCCCGACCGATGTCGAGGCGATCATCGACTATCTGAACTCGATCCAGGACAAGCCGAGCAAACCAGCCGACGAGCCGGCAGAACCCGATTAGGCGAATTCTAGGTATCGGCGGCGCCTTCCGGCCACATCAGCCAATCGCGCGCGGCTTCCATCTCGTCCGGCGAGAAATGCTCGACCTCGCAGCGCATGAAGGGCGCGACCAGGCTCGACCAGAGGTGGTGCATGCCGGGATTGACCACGATGGCAATCCGGCTGAAATCCTGGAGATGCCGCAAGCTGAACTTCACGTCGTGCCAGAAGGCGAGCGCATCCATGCCCTCGAAGTCCTTGATCACTTCCAGCACGCGGATCTGCCCGTGGCGCTTGATGAAGGCGTCGAGCCTCTGCGCGATGTTGTCGAACTCCTCGGTGGACACGCGGCCGTTAAGCACGATCTCGACGGCTTGGGCATTGTCATACTCCTTGTAGGAGAGCATGGCGTCCGCGGGGGGCGAGGGCAGGGGCTTGCGCGCATCCTAGTCCATGACCTTTGCCAGCGCCTAGCTGCCGCAACAAACTCAGCGTTCGTCTTGGGGTCTTGTCGAGCCGAGAACGGCGAGCGATAGAAAGGGGAAAAAAGGGAGGGGGGGCAGGCTTGGACCCGACAGAAGCTCAGGACGGCCTCGAGGAAGCCGTCAAGGACGGGCGCACCCGGAAGCTCGCGCTGCTCATCGCTGCGCTGGCGGCGTTGCTCGCCATCGTCAGCATGCAGGACGACAACACGGCGCAGGACGCGATCAGGAGCAATGTCGAGGCCTCCGATCTTTGGGCCTTCTTCCAAGCGAAGAGCCTTCGCCAGTTCGTGCTCGATCGCGATAGCGAGATGCTCACGCTCGAGCGTGACGGTGCGAGCCCCGAGCGCCTTCAGGCGATCGATGCCCAGCTCAAGGCCTGGAAGTCCAGGAGCGAGCAATACGAGTCGGATCCCAAGAGCGGCGAGGGACGCAAGGAATTGCTGGCGCGGGCGCGCGCGGCGGAGGCGGACCGCGACCAGGCGCTCGCGGCAAACGACATGTTCGGCTATGCCTCGGCGGCGTTGCAACTCGCCATCGTGCTGGCCTCGGCCTCGATCATTCTCGGCGTGGGCTGGCTGGCCTACGGTGCCCTCGGATTGGGCAGCCTTGCCATCGTTTTTGCCGGATTTGGCTTTTTCGCGCCGACGCTGTTGCCGCTCTGACCGTTCACGCCAATTTAAGCCTAACGGTCCCATAAAATTGGGCCGAAGGACACGCTGTTGCCGCCTTTTCCCTTGCAAATGACCGCCGGGGGTTAACGGGGAGAGCTGCAATTAGGAAGTTCATCATTTCGCTCACGGTCATCGCGGCCATCGTCTGTGGCGCGATTTACGTGGTGCTGAACCCGCCGCAACCGGTGATCACACGGGTGACGAGCGAGCCGCCGTCGCGCTTGCTGCCCTACGAGCAGCAGATCGCGCGGACGCGCGACGCTCCGGCGCCGCAAGCGGATGCCGCGCAGGACCATGCGGCCGCCCCGGCTAAGGCGACGCCCGCAGCTTCCACTCCTGCCGCAGCAGCGCCTGGGCAAGCAGCCGCGCCTAAGCCCGACGCGCAGGCCGCCGCCCCACGCGAGAATGCGGCCACGCCGGGTGACGGTAATGCCGGCAATCCTAACGGGGCCGGATTGCCTCCGGCGGAAGACGCCGCCGCCAACGATAGGACCGCGTTGCCGCCTGACGATACCGATGCGGGCGGTCAGGCAGCCTTGCCGCCCGACGACGGCGGAGGCCAAGATGACGGCTCGGGCCAATACGACGTGACGGCGGTGCCGCCCGGCGCCGCGCCTCCCGGCGATCCCTACGGACCTCCTCCCAACGCCTATGGGCCTCCGCAAAAAGGCCCCGCCGGACCTTCGGCTTACGGGGCGCCGCCGCAGGGCGGAGCCTATGGGCAAGACGGGCCGTATGGGCAGGAGCCGCAAGGCGGCGCCTATGATCAGCCTCCGCCAGGCGGGCCTTATGGCGCGCCGGGTGAGCCTTCCGAGGAATGGGTGCAGGTGCTTGTCTCCGGCGCGGGCATGTATGGGACGGCGTCCGAGGACGCGCCGATGCTGTTTGCCTTCCCCTATGGCCGCCGTCTGCGCGTCGTGTCGCATTACGAGGGCTGGGTCGAAGTCACCGATCCACAGAGCGCCACGACCGGCTGGATGAAGGCCGGGCATGTTGCGCCGATTGCCGCGCCTGGGGGGCCCGCCGAGCAGATCGACGCCGGCTACGAGGAGGAGCAGCGCCCGGGCTGGCTCCGCCGGCATAGCGGCGGTCTTGGCGACATCATCAGCCGCGCACTCGGCGGCGGCTTTTGACGCCGGCAAGTTCGTCTTTTCCTAATCGCTTACCTATTCGCCTGGAAAAGATGCCGACGCTCTTGAGGAACGAGCGGCAACGGGTGTAGTTTCTATGAAGACGGTGGGGCCGATCGGAGATCGGCGGTGCAGAGATTCCTGCCGTCCTTCTGGCTCCTCGGCGCCGCCGTGTATGCCGCCGCCGCGCTTCTCCTGGACCATTCCCTCTACGCCGATGCGCTGCTGGCGCAGGCCGCGCGCGAGACCGTGAGGGCGAAACAAATCGCCACGGTGGCGACTACGAGTTCGGGCGTGCCTTCTCAGTTGACCGCTTCGCTCGGCGCCACGGCCACGCTTTCGATAAAGCCGCATCGAAACGAATGGGTTCAGGTCGCGGGCTACACCACCGTGGTTCACGCGCGGCCATCCCCGTCCTCGCCTGTGATTTCCGCCTATCCGGCCGGGCAGCAGCTCCGCGTGCTGACGCGCGAGGCGGGCTTCGCCCGAGTGCAGGATCTCGCCAGCGGTCACCTTGGGTGGATCGAGGAAAGCTCGCTCGCCCCCACGATGCGAGGCTACAGGGTGCGTGAGATGGTCCCGCCCGAGCCGCAGGTGGCGGTCGTTGAGCCTGCGCCGCAACCGCACGCGGCCGCGCTTCGCCCCGTCAAGATCGCGGTTGCTCCGGCGCCTCAGCCGCCGCGGCGCACGCTGACCCTGCCCGTCGCGGAAACAGCGGTTCAGCAGGAGTCGGAAGGGGGCTTCTTCAGAAAGCGGCGCGGCCAGCCCGAGCTCATCGCCGCGCAAGCGCGTCGCGGCGACCTCCCGGGCCTCGTGCAGCGGGCCTTTAGCGGCTACTGAGCCTTCTTGAAACGCCAGACTTGCGCCGGGGCCCCTTGCCGGGCGAGCTCTTCCTCGTCGCGCGCGCGACCTCAAGCGCCTGGCGTGCCCAAGCCACAAGCTCTTCCGGCTCATCGAGCAGGCGCTCGGGGACTTCCCAGTAGGGCATGGCAACCGGCGCCTTACCGCGCAACGTGTAGGTGAATGGTTGTTTGCCTTCGGCGGCGAAAGCGCGGGCAGAGGCGTCGTCCGCTTTCAAGTAGAGGGTATCGTCGACAAGAATCGCGAACATCACGCCGTCGGCGTAGATGCCCGCGCCGCCGAACATGTTGCGGATGGTGACCGGGGCGAATCCTGAAAGCAGGTCCCTCACGAATTCCTTGTAGCCTTCGGTTACGGCCATTGGCCTTGATCTCCCTCCAGTACGGGCCCCGGTGCCTTAATTCATAAGCTCTGGAACGACTAAGCGCGGCTCTGGTTCTGCCCGGAAGACGGTGGGCCGATGCGGAGGATCGGCATGAACAGGTTGCTGTTGTCGTTATGGCTTTTGGGTGCCGTGCTCTACGGCGCCAACACGCTTCTCTACACCAATGTCATCTTGGGCTGGCCTACGCCAAAGCAAAAGGTCGACACAAGCGGCGCCGGCAAGCAGGCGGTCAAGCCCAAGTCCGGCGAGGCGCAAAACCAGGACGGCAAAAATCTTTCCGAGGCGAGAAGCCCTGCCGAGATCGCCGAGGAGCAGAGTCCACAGCCGAATTCTCAGCCGGAGGGAGCGCCTCCCGCGCAGGTGCCAGGTGCGCAAGGCGCGAACGCCGGAAGCCATGCGATCACGCCGGCCCCGCCGATGCCGCCTGCGCCGCAGGATCAGGCTCGGCCCGGCGCACCGGCGCAACAGCCGCAGGCTCAATCCACGCCGGCCGCGCGGCCTGCCGTCGGCCAAGGCGCCGCTACACCGCCTCCCGCGCAGTCCGAGGCTCAGAATGTGCCGCAAGCACAACCGCAGCAGCAGGCTGAGACTCCACCGGCAGCTCAGCCACCGCAGCAGCAGGCTGGGGCTCCACCGGAAGCCCAGCCGCAACAGCAGGAATGGGTCAGAATCGCGCGGACGGGCGCCAATGTGCGGTCGGGGCCGTCCTCGTCCGCGTCTCAGCTCGCGACCCTTCCCTCTGGCATGGAGCTGCGGGTGATGTCGCGTGAGTCCGGCTGGGTGCAGATCGCGAACGCCGACGGCTCGCAGACAGGGTGGATCTACGAGGGGCTGCTCGAGCCGGCAGGTGCTCCAGGCCAGCCAGGCCAGCAAGACCGGCAAGGCGCGGCAGCACAAGGATCGCCGCAGGCCGCGAGCCCAGATCAACCGGGGCAGGACCAAGGCGAGCGGGTGAAAGTTTCAGGGTCGTCCGCGACCATGCGCTCAAGTCCCTCCGAATCGGCGCCCATGCTGTTCGCCTTCCCCACCGGGAGAGAGCTCCGCGTCGTGTCGCGGCAGCCGGGCTGGGTGCAAGTCACAGATCCCGGCAGCAAGCAGAGCGGCTGGATCGCCGAGTCGTCCCTCGCCGCGATTGGCGCTGAAGGTCAGCAGCAACAGGCTGCTGGCGCCGCTCCGCAACGTCCGAGCCGCGATGCCGGGCCGCAGTCCTATGACAGCGCCGAGGGTCCCCCGCCCGGAGCTCGTGGCGCGTGGGTGCCTTGGGATGAGGACATGGGGCCGCCGGAGGGAGTCGCGGAGCCGGAGGGTCGGCCGCGCGGCCGGGGTCATCACCACCACGGCGGGTTCGCCGGCATCTTGCGCCGCGCCTTCGGCGGCTTCTGACCGCGCGGACACTGGATCGTCAATCGGATCTAAATGACGGGCGGGACGGCGACGGGGTGAGGTTCGTCATGGGCATGATGGTCGTGGTCGGCAGCGGCGTGGCCATTGCCGTGATGCCCATTGCCTTGATGGCCGTTACCGCGGGGCGCCGCGTGATGGCCGGCGACGCGGTGCTCGCGCTCGACCGCCGCGCGCGCCGCCTCGTTCTGGGTGTAGAGACCCATATGCTCGGCATCCTCATCGGCGACCGGCGTCATCGCCCCATCCATGTAGGATTTGGCGTGAGGGTCGGCCTCGATCCTGCGCACGATGCGCTTCAGCGCCCACCATCGTCTTCCGAGCACAACGGCCTTGCGGGCTATTTCCGCGGCATAGCGACCGTAAAACACGACCGGCGACTCGATCGGCAGTCCCCAGCGGCGGTCGCGGCGGTGCTTGATGCGGAAGATGCCCCATTGCAGGGGATGCACATTCTCGACCTCCACCGCGCTTGAAAACATGAAAAGCACCGGCATGAGCGAGCGGATGATGATGCCGCTGGCATAGGCGCGGCGCAGCACCGTCTCAAGGTGCGCATTGTTGTAGAAGATGCCCCAGGCGGTGCGATACGCCTCCTGCCACTCCTCGCGTGACATCTTGCCGTGGCCGGTGACCACGTGCTCGAGCTCGTATTTGTTCATGTCGGGATCCATCCACACGCCTTTCTCGGCGAGCACCTTGTGGTCCTCCGAGCCCGGCAGCGGCGTCAGAATGAAAAACTCGAGCATGTCGAGCGGCAGCTCGCGCTTGATGATCTCCAGGTCCTGGCGAATCGAGTCCGGCGTGTCGTTGGGGAAGCCGAGAATGTAACCGGCGAAAGTCATGATGCCGAATCGCTTCCACTCGAGCAGCATCTTGCGGTACTCGGTGATCTTGTTCTGGCGCTTCTTGGCGGCGATCAGGTTCGCCGGGTTGATGTTCTCGAGCCCGATGAACACGCGCGTGACGCCCGCGCGCTTCGACTTCTCGATAAATCTCGGGATGCGGTGGCACAGCGTATCGACCTGGATCATGAAGCGGACGTCCATGCCGTCCTGCTCGCGCAGCTTGATGATGCGGTCGTAGATCGCCTCCCAGTCCTTGTTGCGGGCGAAATTGTCGTCGGTGATGAAGAAGCGATTGACCCCCTGGTTCCAGTTCGCGCGGATGATCTGCTCGACGCTGTCGGCGGAGCGGTAGCGCGACTTGCGGCCCTGCACGTTGATGATGGTGCAGAACGAGCACTGGAACGGGCAACCGCGCCCGGCATCGAAGCTCGTCACGTTACCGATGGTGCGCTGCACGAAGTCGTAAGGAAGGAAGGGCGGGGAGGGGACGTCATTGAGCGCGGGCAGATGCTTCATGTGGTCATAGAGCGGCTTGAGCTCGCCTTTTGCCGCATCCCTAACCACATCGTCCATGTGATCCTCGGCCTCACCCGCGAAGATCGAGATGCCGAGGCGTTGCGCTTCCTTGATGTCGTCGGGGACCTGGTTGAGCATGGCGAGGCAGCCCGAGACGTGGAAGCCGCCGATCATCACTTGCACGCCCGCCATGCGGAAGGCGCGTGCGATGTCGACGGCGCGCGGGAACTCGTTCGATTGCACGCCGACGATGCCGACCAGGCCGAGCCCGCCATTTTCGGCGACGCGCTGCGCGAGCCTGGCGGGCCGGACGCGGGTGTTGGTCTCGTCGATCGCGATCACGTCGATGGGAAGATCGGGGCCGAGCACCTTCCGCTCGGCGGCGCCTTTAGCCAGCGCGTAGACGGCGGCGAGCGAGTTCGACGGCATGGTCGAGCGCAGCCATTGCACGACATAGCCGTCGGCGTCGTAATGCGACGGTTTGATCAGGATCAGCTGGAATCGCCGTTTGGTCGCGCTTGTGCCGCCGCTCATCCCTCGATCCCAAGCAGAGGCAATTTCCGCGCGAAAAGGCAGGACGTGTGCCGCGCTGGCGTTTCACCTCGGATTAGGACGCTTTACCGGCTCTCGGCGTCCCTCAAACCCCCTCTAACAGCCGGATGGCTACAGGCGCTCCTTGCTCCCACTGCGCCCGAATAGCCACGATTGCTCGGCCACTCAAACACATTACCGGGCAGGGGTCCAATGAATAGGGCTTGGAGCCTTTAGGGTGTCGCCGCGTCAGGGGGCGGATTTCCAACGGATTTCTGCACGGAATCGAATTCGGCGATGTCCTTGGCCAGGAAATAATTGAGCATGGTGCGGATGGTGGCGATCACCGCGAGCTTGGCGATGTCGTCCCAGGTGGGCGCCACTGCCGTGCGCACAAGGTCGGCGGCGAGCGCGAATTCGAGCGCGAGCAGGATCCAGGTCGCGAACCTGATCCAAATCTGCCGCCCTTCCATCTCGTCGGCGGCGCGCCTGACCACGACGGCGATGACGCCGGCCAACGCCTGGAAGGCGCCGAACGCAACCACGAGCACCGCGCCCGCTTCGATGACAAGCGCGATATAGCTCGCGATCTCGCTGAATTGTTGCTCGAGTGGAATGGCCGGCTCCCCCGCAACCCCACTCTAGATTGACGCGAAGCATTCCCTTCGCGCAAGCCCGATCCGCCGCGACCTTGCGGGCTCGGCCGCTGATCTTTGAGAGACGCGAGGCGGATCAAACCGCCTTCGCCATCTCGCGCAGCTTGAATTTCTGGATCTTGCCGGTCGAGGTCTTGGGCAGCTCGACGAACACCACGTGGCGCGGACATTTGTAGCGCGCGAGCTTCTCCTTGCACCAGGCGATGATCTCGTCCGCGGTCACTTGCGCCCCGGGCTTGATCTCGACGAAGGCGCACGGCGTCTCTCCCCATTTCACATCGGGCTTGGCCACCACGGCGGCGCCCGCCACGGCGGGGTGCTTGTAGAGCACGTCCTCGACCTCGATCGATGAGATGTTCTCGCCGCCGGAGATGATGATGTCCTTGGAGCGATCCTTGAGCTGGATATAGCCGTCGGGGTGGAGCACGCCGAGATCGCCGGAATGGAACCAGCCGCCGGCGAAGGCCTCCTCGGTGGCGCGTGCGTTCTTGAGATAGCCCTTCATCACGATATTGCCGCGGAACATGACCTCGCCGAGCGTCTCGCCGTCGGGGGTGACCTTCTGCATGGTCTCGGGGTGCATCACCGTCAGGTCCTCGAGCGCGTGATAACGCACGCCCTGGCGGATGCGCTTTGCAAGCCGCTCCTCGGTGGGAAGCTCGTCCCAGGCGGCGTGCCACTCGTTCAGCGTGGCAGGGCCATAGGTCTCGGTCAGCCCGTAGAGATGGGTAAGCTCGAAGCCCGCCTCGTCCATCTTGGCGAGCACGGCGGCGGGCGGCGGCGCGGCGGCATGATTGAAGGCGACGCGCTGGGCAAAGGGCCGCTTCTCCTCGGGCGCGGCGTTGAGCAGGGCCGACATGACAAAGGGCGCTCCGGAAAGATGCGTCACGCCATGCTGGGCGATCGCCTCGTACATCTGCTTGGCGCGCACGGCGCGCAGGCAGACATGGGTGCCGGAGACGAGGCTAATCGACCAGGGGAAGCACCAGCCGTTGCAGTGAAACATGGGCAGCGTCCACAGATAGACCGGGTGCTGGCCCATGCCGGTAGCGATGGTGTTGGCGTAGCACATCAGCGCCGCGCCGCGGTGATGATAGACCACGCCCTTGGGGTTGCCGGTGGTGCCGCTCGTATAATTGAGCGAGATCGCGTTCCATTCGTCCGCTGGCATGGCCCAGCGAAACTCTGGGTCGCCGTCGGCGATGAAGTCCTCGTAATCGAGATTGCCGAGCCGCTCGCCTTCGACCCCGCATTGCTGATCGCGGTAGTCGATGAGCAACGGCTTCACCTTGGTCTGCTTGAGGGCCTCCTTCAACACGGTTGCGTACTCGGTGTCTCCGATCACCACCTTGGCATCGGCGTGATCGAGCATGAAAGCTATGGCCGGTGCATCAAGCCTCGTGTTGATCGAGTGGAGCACGGCGCCCGCCATGGGCACGCCGTAATGCGCCTCGAGCATGGCGGGGGAGTTGGCGAGCATCACCGAGACGGTGTCGCCTTCGCCGAACCCGCGCGAGTCGAGGGCCGAGGCGAGCTTGCGCGTGCGCGCGTAGAAATCGGCGTAGGTCGTGCGCTCGTTGCCGTGGATGATAGCGGTGTGATCGGGGTGAACCGAAGCTGCCCGCTCCAAGAACACGAGGGGGGTCAGCGGCTGGTAGTTGGCCGGGGTCTTATCGAGGCCGGTGTCGTAAGGGTTGGCCATCGCCATCCCGATGGGCGCGTTTCCTTCACGCACCCTAGCGAAGCCGAGAGCCACAGATCAATCGCTGTCTTTTAGGCCGTCGCTTGTCTTCCACGGGGAGCCCGGTTCGCTCATATCCTTGGCAGACCGAACGGAGGAAACGACTCATGACGCTCGTCATTCGCGAGGCAAAGGAGGCGGATCTGCCTCACGTCCTTTCGCTCTATGCGCAGCCGGAGATTGACAACGGAAAGGTGCTCTCGCTCGACGAGGCCAAACAAACATTCCGGCGCTTCGCCGATTATCCGGACTATCGCCTGTTCGTCGCGGAGGAGGAGAGCGTAGTCGTCGGGTCCTGTGCCCTCCTGATCATGGACAATCTCGGTCATCTCGGTGCTCGCTCAGGCGTCATCGAGGACGTCGTGGTCGATCCTGAGCGGCAAGGCGCTGGCATTGGCGGGGCGCTGATTGCGCATGCGCTCGCCGAATGCAGGGCCAAGGGATGCTACAAAGCGGCGTTATCGTCCGCTCGGAAGCGCGAGCGGGCGCATGCCTTCTACGAGACGCTCGGGTTCGAGCGGCACGGGTACAGTTTTCTGCTCGAGATGAAGGCAGACGATCAGCGATGGGAGTAATAGGCGAGCGCCGTGGCGAAGCCTACGAACGCCACCAAGACCAACCCCAAATAGAACAGATCGACCTTGCTCATGACGCACCTCGTGATTTGCTCGAGATACGATCTATCCGGAGTGTGTCAGCCTTACCTTGATCGGGCTCAAATGCCTCGCCCCGCTGACGGACAAGAGCCCGACGTCCTCCTGGCCGAGATCGAACGCTCGTGTTGCGGGACCACTCGAAAAGCTCAATTCTAGACTGAATCATGCAATTCGATGATTCAGGGGATTAGTCAGCGGCGGGAGGAAAGCCATGGGCGAGCATGTGGTGCGTAAGAGCAAAGACGGTTTGACCTTAGTGGTCTATCGCGGTGAGGACATGGTGCTGCTCGCCTTTGACATCGCCTCTCAGCTTCAGAAACCGGACTTTCTGGGCTTCGGCATTCAATATCGAATTGGAGACCGTCCGGATTTGCATGACGTCTACAACTTTTTGACGTTCAAGCAACTGCGTGAGGAACTTAAGGCGCAAGAGAAGACGGCGAAGAGCGACAAGCAAAAAGAAGACCTAGCGAAAAAACGAATAGAAACCATGCGAACCATACGGTCACCGATCCAAAGCTTTCGTTGGGCGCACGTGCCGAGCCGGCCAATCGATGGCGAGGTGACCTATCGAGTCTCGGCCATGTTCGGAGATGGCAAGAACGCACCGGAGGCGAGGTCCTTCGTCGAAGCTACAATCGATATCGGATCAAGAACCCGCGGCGATTTTCTCAATGTTGGGTTCACGCGCGGCTTTGCGAGCTCGCAGGCCTATGTGCGCAGATTCGCGAACGAGACCGACATCCTGCCCGGTAAGGGCATGGCCGAGATCGATTTCGACACCAGCCGGTTCGACGGTTTCGACGCTAAAGGCAACCCGCGGCCGTACCCGTGGCTCGGCTTCGAAGCGCGCAAGATGATGTTCGAGTTCTACGACGAATGCATCGCGGACCCGGATGTGCTGGTCGACGTCTTCGCTTACGACCTCTCGGATCCGGAGGTGGTGCGGCGGCTCGAGGCATTACAGACGCGCCTGCGCATCGTGATCGACGATTCGGACAAGCATGGGCCGAAGACCAGCGATGAAACTCAAGCCGAAAACCGCCTGAAGCACAGCGCAGGCGAATCCAACGTCATGCGTCACCATTTTTCCGGCTTGCAACACAACAAGGTGATCATCGCCAAGCGCAGGAGCGCCGGCGGCGCGCCGTTCGCTGTGCTCGCCGGATCGACCAATTTTTCGCTGGGTGGGCTCTACATCCAGAACAACAATGCACTGCTGTTCCGCAACGCGGACGTTGCCAAGCTCTATGCCGAGGCGTTCGCCGAGGCATTTCCCAGTAACAAGGGATTTTCCGGCAAAAAGATCGCGAGCGATTGGTTTGAGATGGATGTGCCGGATGCCGGCACCTACGCGTTCTGCTTCTCGCCGCACAAGAAGTCGTCAGTGTCGCTGAAGCGGCTGGCCGACTCGATCAAGGGGGCGAAGAAGTCCGTATTTTACGCCATCGCGTTCTACGGGTCGATGAAAGGGCTGGTCGGCGGCGCACTTCGCGAGCTCAAACCCGACAAACTTTTGGTCATGGGCGTGGCCAACATGCCGGGCAAGCCGAAGGCCAATACCGTCCTGGTTCAGCAACCTGGCCGCGGGCCGGTGCCGCTCGGTCCGGCGGCGCTGGAAAAGGACTTGCCCGAGCCCTTCCTGTCGGAATGGAAGGGCGGCGGCGGGATTCACATGCACCACAAGTTCGTGGTTTGCGATTTCAACGGGGACAATCCGGTCGTGTATACCGGCTCCTCAAACTTGGCCGATGCCGAGAACGCCAACGGCGACAACCTGATCGAAATCAAAGATCCGAAAGTGGTGGTGGCCTACGCAGTTCAGGCGGTCAGCATTTTCGATCACTACGGATTCCGCAACCGAATGAAGAAAGCCAAAACGTCGCCGAAAGCCATGGATCTTGCAGCGGCGCCGGCCCCTGGTGAAAAGCCATGGTGGACGGACAGCTTCGCGCCCGCGCACGAGAAGTCTCGCGACCGCGAGCTGTTTGCTGGACAACAGACTGGGTGACGTTCCGAGTCCGCGAGAGGGCGTCGAGCCGCAAGGACTACTCGGAGGGGACGTCGGTGCGCTTCAGCTCTTTCAGCTTGGCGAACACGGAGTCGACGTCGGGCGTCTCCTCGTCCTCGTCGGGCGCGGCCATGGCGGCGCGGGCCTCTTGCGCGAGCGCCGTGGCCATCGGCCGCTCACGCTCAGGCTCGGGCTGAGGCGCGGCAGCGGCCAGCGCCTCCTCGGCGGGAAGCAGGGTGCCTGCCTTGGCAGGTTCGGGAATGCCAGCCTCCTTCCGCTCGCGCTCGAGCCTTGCCGCGGCCTTCTTCACCTCGGCGTCGAGATCGATCTGCGAGCAAAGGCCGAGCGTCACCGGGTCCTGTGCTTGCAGGTTCGGCGAATTCCAATGGCTGCGCTCGCGGATGGCGATGATGGTCGGCTTGGTCGTGCCGACCAGCCGCATCACTTGCGAATCTTTGAGCTCGGGGTGGTTGCGCAACAGCCAGAGGATGGCGTTCGGCCGATCCTGGCGCCGCGATACCGGCGTATAGCGCGGGCCGCGCTTGGTCTTGACCTCGGGCACCTCGACCTTGGGCTCGGAGAGCTTCAGGCGGTGGCTGGTATCCGCCTCGGCGGCGGCGATCTCCTCGCGCGAGAGCTGACCTGAGGAAATC
>Ga0081455_10006352_pt1 | contig 12688 bp, 7 predicted proteins | sample TabmetS3T2R1_FD_70207 | JGI IMG/M metagenome (GOLD analysis project Ga0081455, IMG submission 70207) | Tabebuia heterophylla rhizosphere microbial communities from the University of Puerto Rico - S3T2R1 | ecosystem: Host-associated > Plants > Roots > Rhizosphere ... | reverse complement strand
TTTTGTCTCATTGACCCGTCCCGCAACGATGTCGCGCGAGCCCATCAGCACGTCGAGCCCGGCGCCGTCGCGATGGGCGTTCTCGGCGAGATGCCGCCTGAAGGCGCGCGCCCGCGGTTGCCCGTGAAAGAGGCCGAGGATGTGGCGGGTCATGGCGTTAAGGCGCGTGCCCCGCGCCAGCTCGGCCTCGACATAAGGAACGAAGCGGTCGAACACATCGAGCCGCGACGGCGGCGTCTCGGTCGCGCCGAACAAAGTGCGGTCGACCTCGGCCAGCAGATAAGGATCGGCGTAAGCCGCGCGCCCCAGCATCACGCCGTCGAGGTGAGGCAATTGCTTCAGCGCCTCGGCGAAAGATTCGATCCCGCCATTGAGGACGATCTCGAGCTCGGGCCGGCGCGCTTTGAGCCGCCGCACGCGATCGTAGTCGAGCGGCGGCACGTCGCGGTTCTCCTTGGGGCTCAAGCCGCTGAGCCAGGCTTTGCGCGCATGCACGATGAAGCTGCGGCAGCCGGCCTCAGCCACGCGATCGACGAAGCGGTCGAGGCTCGCCTCCGCGTCCTGGTCGTCGATGCCGATGCGGCATTTCACCGTGATGGGAATGCCGGCGGCCTCGCCCATCGCCGCGACGCAAGCGCCAACGAGATCGGGCTCGGCCATGAGGCAGGCGCCGAACCGCCCCGACTGCACGCGATCGGACGGGCAGCCGATATTGAGATTGATCTCGTCATAACCGTAGGCCGCGCCGATCTTCGCCGCTTCGGCGAGGCGCTTCGCATCGCTGCCGCCGAGCTGAAGCCCGACCGGTTGCTCCTCGGGCGAGAAGCCGAGCACGCGCTCGCGATCGCCGTAGAGCACGGCCTCCGCGGTCACCATCTCGGTGTAGAGGAAGGTCCGCCGCGAGATCAGCCGCAGGAAGTAGCGGCAGTGGCGGTCGGTCCACTCCATCATCGGGGCGACACAGAATTTATGCGTTCGATCTTCCACGTCTCGACTCTTGTTGGAGGACGCTATTGCGCCTCTCCCCGCTGGACATTCTCCACATGCATGGGAAATTCGGGCGAGTCCATCAGCTTCTTGCAGCGGGCAAAGCGGCGGTTGGCATAAGCCCAGAAATCGTCAACCGGATTTTCGTCGGCGTGCTGAATCAGCCCCCACAGCGTCCATAAAAGATCGCACATCGCCTTGTAGATGACGTAGCGGCCGAGCTGGCCCGGCGTCGGCGCGCCGCCGAAATAGGCATCGCGCAGGACCTTTTCATTCTCCGGCGTGAGCTGGGCCTCGACGGCGAAATCGCCGACATCCCAGACCGGATCGTTCATCCCGGAATATTCCCAATCGACGATCCACATCCTTTTCCCGGTGTCCAAGAAGTTCTCCGAAAGCGGATCGCAGTGACAGGCGACGAGCGGGAGTTCGTGCGCGTTCAAGGCGCGCCGCACATTTTCCGCGGCGGCGAGCGCTTGCGGATAGCCGTCGGGGACCGAGGCGTTCTTGGTTTTGAGGAGCTTGAGATAGTCGTCGATCATCGCGAATAGCTCGAAGCGGAAATCGAATGTTTCGCCGCTCTCGTGAAGCTTGCGCAGGGCGGCGCCGGCGCGCGCGACCGAAGCGGGATTGGCGTTGAAACTCTCAGGCGTCATGGTGGCGGCGTTTTCGATCGCGACCGTCAACATCAAGCCATCATCGGTCGTGGCGATCACCTCGGGGCTGACGCCCGCCCGCGCAGCGGCGCGCGCCGCGACAGCCTCGACCTTACGGTTGATATAGGCCTCGGTCCCCTTGCCTGGGATGCGCAAGACATGCCGGCCGCGCGGGCCTGTCACCATAAACACGCGGTTGGTCAGGCCCCCGAGGCGTTCGATCGCGACGCCTTCGGTCTCCGCTTCCGTATAGAAGCCCAAGCGCTCCAGCCCTCGCCTTACATCGTCGAAATCCGCGTTCATCCTGCCGATCCCTTGCTCGAGCCTTCAGGCCTCATGACAACAGACGCAAATTTTCCGGATCGTAAAGCGTCCGGGGCGTTTGCGTGGCGGGGTAGCTTTTCCCATAGGCTTCGATCTCGAAATCCGTCTCATTGGCCACGGCGGCGGGGAGCCAGCCGAAAGCGATCGTCCGGCCGAGCGTGTGGCCGAAGCCGCAGCTCGCCGTTTGGCCGACAACTTTGCCGTCTTCCAAGATCGTTTCGCCGCCGAGCAAAGGCGCAAAACCCTCGACCGTGAACAGGCAGAGGCGCCGTGCCGGACCGTTCTTGCGCAATTCGAGGAGCGCGCTTCTGCCGATGAAGTCCTTGCCGAAATCGACCGCCCAATCCAATCCGGCCGAGAGCGGATCGTAATCGGGGCCGATCTCGGCCGACCAATAGACATAACCCTTCTCCAAGCGGCAGGTCTCGATTGCCCGGTAGCCGACGTCGCGAATTCCATAAGGCTCCCCCGCTTGCTTCAGCGTCTCGTAGAGCATGGCGGCGTACTCGGTCGGCACATGGAGCTCGTAGCCGAGCTCACCCACATAGCCGACGCGCACGGCGCGGACGGGAACGGGGCCAACTTCGATGTCGCGCACAGCCAAATAGGGAAAGGCCGCGTTGGCGAGATCGTCGTCCGACACCGATTGCAGCACTTCCCGCGCTCTCGGACCGCAGAGGTTCAGCACCGCTGAGCCGGAGGTCACGTCCGTCAGCGCGATTTGGCTGTCCTTGGGCAGATGCCGGCGCACCCAATTCGAATCGCGCACGCCGAACGCCGATCCGCTGATCATGACAAATTTCTCGGGCGCGAGATGGAGCAGCGTCACCTCGGCCTCCACCCCGCCGCGCGCGTTGAGCATGGTGGTGTAGATGCAGCGCCCGGACTCGCCCGCGATGCGGTTGGCGCAGATCGCGTCGAGGAAGGCGGTGGCGCCCTCCCCTTCGATCGTGAATTTCGAAAACGACGTCTGGTCGATCAAAGCGACGCCCTCGCGGATTTGCCGATGCTCCTTGGCGACCTGATCGAACCAGCTCGGCTTGCCCTCGAAACTCGATTTCTCCGTCCGGTCCGCGCCAGGATCCGGGAAGCAGAGCGGGCGCTCCCAGCCGAAGCGCGCGCCGAAGACGGCGCCCGCCGCCTTGAGCTGCTCATGCACGGGCGAGCGCCGCAAGCCGCGGCCCGCTTCGTTCTCCGCGCCCGGCCAATGGATGCTGTAATAGTCGCCATAGGCCTCGATGGCCCGTTCTTCGAGATAGCGGCCGGTGCTGTGCGGGCGGCCGAACCGGCGCACGTCGAAGGCCCAAAGGTCCATGCCGGGATCGCCGTCGAGGATCCAATTCGCCATCGCTTCGCCGGCGCCGCCCGAAGCGGCAATACCGGCGGTGAAGCCGCACGCCACGAAGAAATTATCGAGCTCGGGCGCGAGCCCCAGGATCGGTTCGCCGTCGGCCGAGACCGGAATCGGCCCGTTGATGATCGTCTGGATGCCGATCTCGTTGAGGATCGGCAATCGCTCGGCGCAAGGCAGCGCGAACAGTTCGAGGCGCTCCATGTTCTCGGGGAACAGTTCCCGGCCGAATTCGAAAGGCGGGCGCGACCGCCAGCAGCCCTTGGTCCCCTTCTCCCACCCGCCGATCGCGAACGCGCCGACATCGGGCTTGAGATAGAAGTTCTTGTCGGGATCGCGCAGCGTCGGCAGCGTCTTCGGCAGGTCGAGCTTCTTCTCAGTGATGAAATATTGGTGCTCGACGACGCCCGCCGCGAGCGCGACCCCCGCCATCTCGGCGATGCGTTTCGCCCACAGTCCGGCGCAGTTGACGAGATAGTCGCAACCGACCGTGCCGTGATCGGTGGTGACGCCCACGACTCTCCTTCCGTCTTTGACGATGCCGGTGACGGTCGTGCCCTCTTGCAGCTTCGCGCCGTTCTTGCGCGCGGCTGAGGCGAAGGCCTGCGTCAGCGCATAAGGATCGACGTAGCCGTCGGAGGGAATGAACGCGGCCCCGACCACGCCGTCCGGGTCGATATAGGGAAAAAGATCGACGGCCTCCTTGGCCGAGAGCGAGTGACACTCGAAGCCGAAGCTCTTGGCCAAGGTCATCGAACGGCGGATTTCGCTCCACCGGTCCGCCGAAGAGGCGAGCCGCAGCGACCCGACCTTCCTCCAATCGATCGCCTGGCCTGCCTCGGCTTCGAGCCGATCGAACACGGCAACCGAGTTCTGCATCAGTCGCGTCAGGTTCTTGCGGCCGCGGAGCTGGCCGACCAGGCCCGCCGCATGCCAGGTGCATCCGTTGGTGATCTGCGATTTCTCGAGCAGCAAGACGTCGCGTTCGCCGCGCCGCGTCAGCGCATAGGCGACCGCGCAGCCGATCGCCCCGCCGCCGATGATGACGACGCGCGCATGACGATCGAAGGATTCCGCCATCGCTCTTCGCCCTCTCCGTAGCTAATGCCCAAGCGCCGCAGCCGGCGGCGCGACGAAAATGCGATGGGAGTCAGATTTCAAGGACTTACGCTCGCGAAGGGAATCGATCTGCGAACCGGCTTAGGGGGCGCTCAACCGTAGCGCTCGCCCCAGGCGTAGAGCGCCTTCAACACCGGTCCGAGCGCCTTGCCCTTGTCGGTCAGGAAATACTCGTAGCGCGGTGGATGGCTTTCATAAAGCCTCGTGGCAATTACGCCGGCGCGCTCCAAGCTCTTGAGCCGCGCCGACAGCGTGTTTGGCGCCACGCCCCCGAGCCCCTTCTCCAGTTCCTGGAAACGCAGCGGGCCTTTGCGAAAGAGATCGCGCAAAATAAGCAGCGACCATTTCTCGCCGATCACATCGAGTGTGCGCGCCACCGGACAATCTTCCTGACCGTATCCGCCTGCCATGCAAGGCTTTAGTCCCGCCTCTCAAAATAAATCAAGTCACTTGTTATTGACAAGTCGCTTTTAAGAGACTAGCTGGAGAATGGCGCGTTAGTGCTAGGGGGCGCTGGGCCGGCAGCATCGGTTGGAGGTCAGGGATGCAGCTTCAGGATCACCCTACGGTCCGTGGCCTTGCGGCGTCGCCGCGATCCGAAGGTGATCCGCTCGATTCGGCCGGGCTGCGCCAGCTCGCGCTCGATTGCGGCGCGGACGATGTCGGTCTCGTCGAGATTGCGCGCCCCGGCCTCGACGCGCAGCGCGCGGAGCTCCTGCGCAATTATCCCTGGACCCGGACGGTTCTCGGCTTTGTCGTGCGCATGGCGCGCGAGCCACTCCGCGGCGCGCCGCGCTCAGTCGCCAATCTCGAATTCCATCGGGCGGGCCATGAAGTCGATGTCATCGCCGCTTCCATTGTCGCCGGTCTCGAGAGGCGCTCCATTCGTGCCGTCAATCCCTCCATGGGTTTCCCCATGGAGATGACGCAAAGCTCCGGCTTCGCGCCCTGGATCGTCTCGCACAAGCCGATCGCAGTCGAAGCCGGGCTCGGTCATATGGGCATTCACCGCAATCTCATTCACCCGAAATTCGGCAATTTCGTCCTGTTGGGCACTGTGCTCATCGAGGCCGAGGTCGCCGACTACGATCACCCGATCGATTACAACCCCTGCCTCGAATGCAAGCTCTGCGTCGCAGCCTGCCCGGTCGGCGCCATCGGTCCCGACGGCTCGTTCAACTTCTCGTCCTGCTTCACCCACAACTATCGTGAGTTCCTCGGCGGCTTTACCGATTGGGTCGAGCAGATCGCAGATGCACGCGATGCCCTCGACTACCGCCGGCGCATCCATGAGACCGAGACCAACTCGATGTGGCAGAGCCTCTCTCATGGCGCGAATTACAAGTCGGCCTATTGCATGGCCGTCTGCCCTGCCGGCGAAGATGTTATCGGCCCCTACCTCAAGGACAAGGCGCAGCACCTGAAGGAGGTCGTGCGGCCGCTGCAGGAGCGGTCGGAGCCCGTCTATGTCGTTGAAGGCTCCGACGCCGAAGAGGTCGCGCGCCGGAAGTTCAAGAACAAGACAGTGAAGACTGTCGGCAACGGGCTCCGGCCCCGCAACATTGCCGGGCTCCTGAATTTCATGCCCTACGTCTTTCAGGCGAACCGGTCGCGCGGGTTGAACGCGACCTTTCATTTCACGTTTACCGGCGCGGAAGAACGCCAAGCGACCATCACGATCAAGAACCGGACGATTGCAATAGAAGATGGCTTGGCCGGCAAGGCCGATCTCAGAGTCACCGCCGACGCCAAGACCTGGCTCGGCTTCCTCGCGAAAGAAAAGAGCCTTCCTGTGGCGCTGCTCCGGCGAAAGATTCGCATCAAGGGCGACCCGCGGCTGCTTCTTGCCTTCGGGAAATGCTTTCCTTCTCCAGGGGTGCGGCACAAGCAAGTGGACCTCGTGCCACAATACTCCCTGCTGGAGCGGGCGCCGGCGCGTTACCTGAAGAACGACCCCGCCACGGGAAAGATCAGGTGGCAGGGCAAACTCGTCCTCATGGAAACGGAGGATGTAACCCACGACGTGAAGACCTTCCGCTTCGCTTCCACGAAGGGAAGCGAGATTCCGTTCGGCTACCTCCCGGGCCAATTCCTGACGCTGCACATTGCGCCGGGAGGCATTCCCACCAGGCGCTCCTACACGATTGCCTCAACGCCAACACGGCGCGACCGCATTGAGATCACCGTCAAGCGCGAGGAGCACGGGCTGGTCTCGCGCTTCCTGCATGACGAGCTGAAGCCCGGCGACGAACTCGAGGCCGAGGCTCCCAATGGAACCTTCTATTTCACCGGAACCGAAGCAGCGAGCATCCTCCTGATCGGCGGCGGTGTCGGGATCACGCCGATGATGAGCGCCGCCCGTTATCTCACCGACATCGGTTGGCCCGGCACGGCGCATCTCTTGCTCGGCTTCCGCACCTCCGCTGATTACATCTTTCGCGACGAGATCGCCGAGCTTCAGGCCCGCAATCCCAATCTTCGCGTCACCGTGACGATGAGCCGGGCCGACGACGCTTGGAACGGACAGAAGGGTCAGATCGACGTTCGTCTTCTTGCCGAGACCCTGTCCGGCATCGCCTATGAGCGAACCCATATTTGCGGGCCGCCTGCGATGATGGAGAGCGTCAAATCGGCGCTGCTCGAACTCGGCATGGACGGGGCGCTGATCAGGACCGAAGCCTTCGGCACCCTCAAGCGCGACCCGACGGCAAAGGGTGGCGTTTCGGAGGTGATTGGCGGAACGGTGCTATTCCAGGCGTCCGACACGCGGGCGCCGGTGCCAGTTGGATCCACCATCCTCGAAGCCGCCGAGCAGGCCGGGATCTTCATCGACAACGCCTGCCGTTCCGGAACCTGCGGCTCATGCCGTGTGAAGCTTACCGCGGGTACCGTGCGGATGCCGGTCGAGGACGCACTTACCGAGCAAGACAAGGCCGAAGGCTACATCCTCACATGTCAGGCCGAGATCGGCGGCGACGTGGTCGTCGACGCTTAGCGAGGAGACTCCCATGAATTCGCTTCTTTGCGCATTGCTCGTCTTCGTAGCGGTTGGAATCGGCTTCTGGCTGGTCTCCTTTCTCATCGAAGCGTTGAGACCAAAGCCGAAAACGCCGACGACGCTCGCCTGGGCGCCCGCGATCCCCATCGAGACCGTCGAGGTCGGCGGCAACAAGCTCCGCTACATCAAGACCGGCAAAGGCCCGGCCCTCGTCCTTCTCCACACGCTTCGGACGCAGCTCGACCTGTTCCAGAAGATTGTGCCGGAACTTTCCAAGCACTTCACCGTCTATGCCTTCGACTATCCCGGCCACGGCTATTCGGACATCCCTAAGGGGAACTACGACGCTGCATTCTTCACCGCGGCGGTCGAAGGCTTTCTCGACAAGCTCAACCTGCGCGACGTGACGCTCGCGGGCGTCTCGATCGGCGGCTCGCTCGCGCTCCTCCTCGCCGCGCGGCACAACCCGCGCGTCGCGCGGGTGATCGCCATCAACCCTTACGACTACGGCAAGGGCCGCGGCATGGCGCGCGCCGGATTGGCCGGGTGGCTCGTGAACTACGTCTCGCTTCTCCCCTTTGTCGGCGACACTTTCATGCGGCTCAGGAATTTCATCGTCGTCGGCGGGACAATCCGCGGCGGCCTTGCCAATCCGGACAGCATACCGCCAGCGCTGGCGAAGGAGATGTATTTGGTGGGAAATCGTCCCGGGCATTACCAGGCCTTTCTCAGGTTGTTGCGAAACGGGGCGAGCTGGGAGGATGCCGCCAAGGATTACCGCCGCATCGAGATTCCCGTTCTACTCGTGTGGGGAGATCGCGACTGGGCAAAACCCGAAGAGCGGGAGCACGACCGCACGCTGATCCCGGGCGTGGAGATGGTCACGGTCGAAAATGGAGGACATTTCCTGCCGCTCGACCGGCCGCGTGAACTAACGGATCTGATTGTCCGCTTCGCACGCGCCTAAATCTATTCCAGCGTGGAGATGGTTTCGGCCGTCGCCGGCGGATGCGGCTTCGAGATGATGAAGGCCGAGACGTCCCAGGCTTGCTGAACCGTGAGCAGCGGCGCCAGGTAATTGACCCCCATTGGCATGTTGTCGTGAATGTAAGACGCGGCGTAGGCCGTCTTGGCCATGCCGGCGCCCGCGTTGAAACTCGCCTCGCCCCACAGCGGCGGAATCGAATAGCCGACACCGGGGCTCGGCTTACGCTCGCCTTGCCCGTCCTCCTTGTGGCAGCTCGCGCAGAGCTTGGCGTAGACCTCCTCGCCGCGCCGCGCATCGGGCGGCGAAGCGGGGTTCGCAATCGGCCGCAAGCCCATGCCGGGAACGCGCACGCCTTCGGGGCTGCCGTGGCCCGCGAATTTGAGATAGGCGATGATCGCCTCCATCTCGCGGCCCTCGCTCGGCAAGTCTCTGCCGTTGAGGCTCCGCCGCATGCAGCCGTTGATGCGATCGGTCAGCGTCAAAACCTGGTCGTCCACCATGAAGGGATAGGTCGCGAAGGTGGAGACGAAGGGCGCGGCGAAGGGCTGCAATCCGGCATTGAGATGACAGTTCTGGCAAGAGAGATCGTTGCCGGCATAGCGCATGGCGGGGTCGGTTGCGTTCTTGCCGATATGGCGGGGGGTATTGACGATCAGATCTCTGCCGTAGCGGATGAGATCGTTCTCAGCCCCCGGCCCAAGCTTTGAGATATCGGCGGCATACCAATCGACCGGCCGGTCGAGCACATAATGGGTTACATAATAGGCCACCCCGGCGCCCGAAGCGGCCCCGAGCAGGAGCCCAAGGACAATGCCAAAGCCCGTCCCCTGTCGCATCCTTTTGCCCCCCACCCCATATTGTTAGGTGTTCCCATGATAGCCATCCCAGCTTGCAGGTCCGCAAGCCCGTTCGGCGATCATCCCAAGCGATGAACCAAAGAGCCTCTAAAGACGCGCACGTGGCGACCGACCCGGTCTGCGGCATGATGGTGGACCCGCATGCCGGTAAGCCAAGCGCGCAGTTCCGCGGTCACACCTACTTTTTCTGCTCCGAGGGCTGTCGCAAAAAGTTCACGGCCGACCCCGCCCACTATCTCGACAAGACGGGTCAGCCCGCGCCGCTCCCGGCCGGCACGCTCTACACCTGCCCGATGCATCCGCAAATCGTGCAGGAGGGGCCGGGCCACTGCCCGATTTGCGGCATGAGCCTCGAACCCATGGGGGCGTTGCCCGAGGATACCGACAATCCCGAACTGATCGATTTCACCCGGAGGCTTTGGGTGGCGGCGCCGCTAGCGCTCGCGCTGCTTGCCATGGATATGGGCGCTCACGTCTTCGGCGTCGATCTCCTCCCCCTCCTGTCGCCGCAGGCGCAAGCCTGGCTGAAGCTCGCCCTCGCCATTCCCGCCGTGCTGTGGTGCGGCTGGCCGTTCTTCGAGCGCGGCATCGCCTCGATCCGCTCGGGCTGGCTCAACATGTTCACGCTGATCGCGCTCGGCACGGGCGCGGCGTTCCTCTACAGCGTCGTCGCCACGGTGGCGCCCGGGCTGTTCCCGCCCTCGATGCGCGACGCGCACGGCATCATCCCCACCTATTTCGAGGCGGCCGCGGTGATCGTGGCCCTCGTCCTCGTCGGCCAAGTGCTCGAGCTTCGGGCGCGCGAGAAGACAGGCGGAGCCATTCGCGCGCTGCTCGATCTTGCGCCCAAGACCGCGTTGCGCGTGCTCGCCGGCGGCAAGACCGAGACCGTGCCGCTCGCTCAGGTCGTTGTCGGTGACACCTTGCGGGTGCGGCCCGGCGACAAGATCCCGATTGACGGCACGGTGATCGAGGGCAAGAGCGCGGTCGATGAATCGATGCTGACCGGCGAGCCGATCCCGGTCGAGAAGGACGCCGGCGACCGCGTCACCGGCGGCACGCTGAACGGCTCCGGCAGTTTCGACATGCGCGTCGATCGCACCGGTGCGGACACCACGCTCGCGCAAGTGGTCGAGATGGTCGCCTCGGCGCAGCGTTCGCGCGCGCCGATCCAGGCTCTCGCCGACACCGTCTCGGGCTATTTCGTGCCGGCCGTGATCGCGGTCGCGGTAATCGCGTTCATCGCCTGGTACATGGTCGGCCCCGCGCCGCAATTGGCTTACGCGCTCGTCGCTGCCGTGACCGTGCTCATCGTCGCCTGTCCTTGCGCGCTCGGCCTCGCCACGCCGATTTCCATCATGGTGGCGACCGGACGGGGCGCGGAGGCGGGCGTGCTGGTGCGGAACGCAGCCGCGCTCGAGCGTCTCGCCAAGGTCGATACGCTCGTCATCGACAAGACCGGAACCTTGACCGAGGGCAAGCCCGCTCTGACCGGCGTCGAAACCATGCCGGGCTTTACGTCCGACGAGGTCTTGCGTCTCGCGGCCTCGCTCGAAGCGGGCAGCGAGCACCCGCTCGCGGCCGCGATCCTCCGCGGCGCCGAAACGCGCGGGCTTACGCCCGACAAGGTCGCAGATTTCGCCGCCGTGACCGGCCAGGGCGTGAAGGGACGCGTTAGCGCGCGCAGCGCTCTCCTCGGCAATCAGAGCCTGATGGAAGCCGCAAAGATCGACCCCTCGCCGCTAGCGGCTTCGGCCGAGGCGCGGCGGAAGGAGGGCGAGACGGTGATGTTCCTCGGCGTTGACGGCAAGCTTGCCGGGCTCGTTGCCGTCGCCGATCCGATCAAATCGACCGCCGCGGAAGCCATCGCCAAGCTTCACCGGCTTGGTCTTAAAATTGTGATGGCGACCGGCGACAACGAGACGACGGCGAAGGCCGTCGCCACGCGGCTCGGAATAGACGAAGTGCGCGCGGGGCTTCGACCCGAGGACAAGCTCACCATCATCAAGGGCCTGCAAGAGAAGGGCGCGATCGTGGCCATGGCGGGCGACGGCATCAACGACGCCCCGGCGCTGGCCCAGGCCGATGTCGGCATCGCCATGGGCACTGGCGCGGACGTCGCCATGGAGAGCGCGGGCCTGACTTTGCTCAAAGGCGATCTCCGCGGCGTCGTGCGCGCCGTCAACCTCGCCCGCGCCACCATGCGCAACATCAAGGAAAATTTGTTCTTCGCCTTCGTCTACAATGCGCTCGGCGTTCCGGTTGCCGCAGGCGTGCTCTACCCCGCCTTCGGCATCCTGCTCTCGCCGATCATCGCCGCGGCGGCCATGAGCTTCTCCTCGGTCTCGGTCGTCGGCAACGCGCTCCGCTTGCGCGGCATCGATCTCGACTAAACTTTTTCGGTCAAACGGGGTTTTCGTGTCATGAACGAGTTGAGCCGCAAGCCAAAACTGCTCGTGGAATACGCGCCGCCCGATTATCTCATCGAGGCGGTCGAGCTCGACGTTGCCCTCGATCCCGGCGAAACGCGCATCAATGCCAAGCTCAGGGTCAGGCCCAATCCTGAAGCGGCGGGCGGCAAACGGCCGCTCGTGCTGAACGGCGAAGGGCTCGTCCTCAAGAGCCTCGCGCTGAACGGGAGGCGTCTTGCGCCGGACGATTACGCCGTCACCGAGACCGCGCTCACGATCGCTTCCGTTCCGGCCGAGCCGTTCACGCTCGACATCGCGACCACCTGCAACCCGGACGCCAATACCGCGCTCTCCGGCCTCTATCGCTCGCGCGGCACCTATTGCACCCAGTGCGAGCCGGAAGGGTTCCGCCGCATCACCTATTTCATCGACCGGCCCGACGTGCTCGCCGTCTATACCGTGCGCATCGAGGCCGACCGCGCCGCCGTGCCCGTGCTGCTCTCGAACGGCAATCCCCTGGCGCAAGGCGACATTCCCGGCACCGGGCGCCACTTCGCCATTTGGCACGACCCCTTCCCCAAGCCGTCCTATCTCTTCGCTCTCGTCGGCGGCAATCTCGCCCGCGTGCCCGACACCTTCGTCACCGCCTCGGGCCGCAAGGTCGATCTCGCCATCTATGTCGAGCCGGGCAAGGAGGATCGCTGCGCCTGGGCGATGGAGTCGCTGAAACGCGCCATGCGCTGGGACGAGGAGCGGTTCGGCCGCGAATACGATCTCGACGTGTTCAACATCGTCGCCGTCAGCGATTTCAACATGGGCGCGATGGAGAACAAGGGCCTCAACATCTTCAACGACAAGCTCGTGCTCGCGCGCCCCGACACCGCGAGCGACGCCGACTACGCCTCGATCGAAGGCGTGATCGCGCACGAGTATTTTCACAACTGGACCGGCGACCGCGTCACCTGCCGCGACTGGTTCCAGCTCTGTCTGAAGGAGG
>Ga0081455_10006351_pt1 | contig 12688 bp, 7 predicted proteins | sample TabmetS3T2R1_FD_70207 | JGI IMG/M metagenome (GOLD analysis project Ga0081455, IMG submission 70207) | Tabebuia heterophylla rhizosphere microbial communities from the University of Puerto Rico - S3T2R1 | ecosystem: Host-associated > Plants > Roots > Rhizosphere ... | reverse complement strand
CTCGTCGATCTGCGTGGCGTCGGCGGCGGGAATGTCTACTTTCCCGCCGAGCAGCTCGCGCGCCAGTTTCGCCCCGTCGAGCAATCCTCTCAATTTCGCCGCAACCAGCACCAGCGGATTGCCGAGCATCGCCGCCTTTCGGAGCGTGATGAGGTCCTGCATTGCAGTTTCGGCTTTGAGTTCGAGAATCTTGTGCGCCACAACTGGATTGGAGTCACGTACTGCGGCGACTCCTAAAAGCGCCAAAGTGAGATGCAAGGCGATCGACCAGCGATTCCAACTCGCCAGAATCGGCGGCATCGCCACTCCGGTAACCCAGGCGCACAGGACAGCCGCGTTCAGGATCATGGTGACCTGTATCGTTCTGTAGCATAAAGTCGCCGCGAGCCGTTGCATTCCGGATTTGTAGGTGGTCGACAGGCCGTGCCGCAGGGTGAAATAGAAGACCTCGACAAAACCCGTGATCAGGATCGCCAGCGCGCCCGCGCCTACCCATCCGATCCTTTCCCTGTGGGCGAACGCGTTTACGCATCCCGTGGCGACGGCTGACGCGGTTATCACGCAGATCTGAATCAGCCTGAGCTTGCTCTCGTTCCGCTGGTAATCGTCATCGCTGGCGATCTTGTCATAGATGTTCTCGATCCTGGAACGAATCCGGGATCCGGTGTCATCCCTGTCAAGGTTCAGCCTGAGCATTCCGGCCTCCCTTTCCTGATGATTTCCTGAATCCTGTCCGCTGTCGCGTTGCACTGCGCGTTCCACTCCCGCTCCAGCTCCTCATACTGCCTCTGAATCGATTCGGGGGTCTGCTTGCCCCGGCGCATCCTGTTCGAGATGTCCCTCCAGATCAGGTCTCTTGCGCCGTAGGCGGCCAGGAAGATTTCGAGCAGGTAGCCGTGGTCCCGCCGCTGCGCGTAGTCGATGCTTTGAGCCAGCATCTCGTATTGATCGGCGAGTCGCTCGACGGCGTGTCGGATTTCCTCGATCTTTGCGGCGAGATCGTTCTTCTGCTCTTGTTTCGTTGTGGCGTCGCCGCCGGCCGCAGTGGCGCAGCGCATGAGTAGCCATTCATCTATGGCGTCTCGCAAGACCTCGGCCGGCTTGCGGCCCGTCTCTTCGCAGATCTTTATGACCTCGTCGTAGTTTTCCGCGTACTGGCGGAATGAAGACGACTGTGAGGCGAGCAAGCGATTGTGGGAGTTACTGTTCATAATTCACCTCCATACTCGAAATCGGTTCAGCGCCCGCGACCGGCGCCGAGCGCCGGCGCATCCGGGGTGAGCGTCGCCGCTTCCTTTGAATGATCGGAATTGCTGTGTAAATCGTGTCGGGACGGAGCGGAATTGCGTTCCGGGTCAAGCAGGCCGAGGTAATGCTCTCGCCGTCTCTCGTCAGCCAGCCGCTCGGCGTAGATCTCGATGTTCATCTCCTCTTTCGGCGAGAACTCCGGCGCGGGCAGGTTCCCGAGGCTCCCCTGGTTTCTTCCTGGCGAAAGTTCTCCGGCAATCTCGCGCGCCGCCTCAAAGTAAACTCGGCTCTTCTCCAGATCGTCGGTCAAATGGCGTTGCTGATGTTCCAGAGATGTTCGTACCGCCTCGCGGAGTTCACGCTCCGCCGTCGCCTCGATAAGCGGACGGGCTATCCGTTCCAGGATCGATCGCGGTTCCGTGTCCTTGAATGTGTGAGTGATCAGCCGCCCGTCAGACGCTTCGATCAGAAGGGGATGAACTTCCTTACGGTCATTGAAGTTCGAGAGCCTCTCGGAGCTCTCCTGCATGAAGACTTCCGCCATTGTTTCGTGTCCGAGCGCCCGCGCAAGCAGGCGCTCCGGGGAGATGCGCTCCTTCGGATCGGCATAGGAATTTGACTGTCCCTCGAATTCATAAAGTCGCTTGAGCAATGCGGCGTCGCGCGTCGTGGCGGCGTTATCCGCGATGCGCTCGAACTCGTCGCGCGTGAACTTCGGGTCGGGCATCGCTTGTCCAGTTTTCGCGCGACGTTCCGATTCGCGCTCGTGCGCCTGTGAGAGTATCTCGACCAGCCTGCCCGCTTCACCCGCCTTGTCACGCAACTCGTTCCGCTGTTCAGCGGTCCTTGTGACGATCTCTTCTCTGATTGCGCCTAGTCGCTCGATCTCGTCCTTCGCTGATTTGCGGTCGCTGGAAGCGATGTGGAGATGATATCTGCCGAATAGCTGAGCCTCGTCGGATAACCGCTCAATTCTCCGGTCGACGTCGGCCAAGGACCATTTCTCGCCGCGGATATCCCACTGCCGAAGGTGTCGCATGCGATCAAAGCGGGAGGCGCGCTCCTCTCTCGCCTGTAACTCGGTTTGGGCGACGAACCACTGCGCCCGGAGACGGGCGGTTTCCGTCTCTGTGCGCACAGGCCTGTTGAATTCCCCCGACTGCGCGACGCGAATCTGTTCGAGAGTTTCGGTGTGACCGGTCAGTCCTCGCCTGACGGTCTGTTCCTGAGTCTCTGTCAGGGTCTTTCTGTTGATGAACGGGGCGGGAATCTGCTCCCCCATTTCCTGGTACTTCCTCGTGACCTCCATCGCTCGCTCCTGCGCCAGAACGCGCTCGTTCGCCGCCCGCTCCGTTTCCACCTCGAGTTTGTTGACGAGGTTTCTGTGAACCCTGTCGTGCTCACGCAAGGTTTCCGAGTGATTGGCGAGGTCTAGCGCGGCGACCTCCCGCCTGATGTGGCGCCGATCCTCCGCGCGTTCGGCCCCGCGCTCGCCGGCGGCCCTGACACCACGAGCGTCCGCGCGCCGCACGACGTCGAACGCGGAGATTCGGCGGTCCGCATTCAGGCTCTCGTCACGAATCCGAAAGCGGAAGGTCTCGCCGTAATCTCGCGCCGTCTCATAGTCGAGCCTTGCGCACTCATACCGCGCTTCCGCGACGATCGCGTTGCCCATGGCGACCCGGTCATTCATTAGTTCTTTGGCGCGGGATTTTTCAATCTCCTGCCGCAGGCCGTCGATCGCTTCAAAGCCGCGATACAGTTCTTCGCGGCTCTTGCCGGCATAGTCCTTGAGCTGTTCATAGCGCTCCCTGAGGGGCGGATCCAGCCTGTCCAGGACGTCCCTGGAAACCCGGCCATTTGCGTAAGAGGGGATGTTATCTTTGCCGAACTCATCGAGCGCCTGAGTCGCCAGCCGGGCGCGAGGCTGCGCCTCCTCCTGGAGTTTCGCTATCGCATCGCCCAGTCGCAGCGCTTGCTCAGAAGGCCGCGAAGAGAAGACCTCCTCGCTCGCGAGCCGTTCCCAGGCGAGGTCGCAGGCGCGATTATGAATTCGGCTCTGTTCGATGGAGTTGATCACGCCGTTGTTTAAGCGCGATGCGGCTTCTTCGAGCAGTCGCCGCTTTATCTCGCCGATCGAGGCGACGTATTCCTTGTATGAATTGCTCTCATGAGGAACTTCGCCGAATGCGCGGCCCGTCGCCTCCTCCTCGCGAGTTTTTGCGACCCCGCGAACCGGAGGCTCTTTACCCGGCAGGCGTCGTTTCATCTCCTCGGCCAGGTGATAGAGATAATCCCGTTCGTGCCCCAGAAGTTTTTTGTGCATCTGATACAGAGGCAGCCTGCCCGGATTGCGCATCTCTTCGGGGGGAGTCATCAAGGACTTCTGATACTGGCGAACCGACTCGACGTTGCGGCGTGTTTCAAGTTCACCGAGCATGGCTTTGAGCGTTGGGGACGGCGGAAGTCGGCCGTCCCGTAGCGCCTGTTCGCGCCCTTCTCTCGGCAATCCCCAGGTCAGCCGTAGTTCCACCATCTCCAGCGTGTAATGGTCCGGAATACGTTCGTGAAAGAGCAGCCATCGCTCCCGCTCTCCGAGCGGCCTCCCCCGACTCTCGTTCATGCTCATGAATTCGTAGGCCGCGCGGTTGAGTTCTTCGAGAGTCTCGGCCTGATTGAACGCCTTGTGAGCGTTGCGGAAGAATTCGTTGTCGTGGATGAGGCGGGTCTCGTGATCGCGAAGGCGCTCGTGGACATAACTATTGAGGAAACCGGCGACCTTCACCCGGTAATCGTATTCCTTCTCTGTAAATCCGTTGATGAGGGCCGAGCCGTCCTTGCCGATCCATGTGGACAACTGGAACTTCGCCCCCGTCGCCATCCTCTCGATCGCGTCGTAGACGCGGATATTACCGACGGGCAGGCGGGGCGCATCCTTGTCGTTCGAGAGGCTCACATAGAGCCTGGAATCCGTAATGACGGCCGATCCCCAACCCGCGCCGGTGGCTCCCTGGCTCTTCTGCAGCCCTTCAATCAACCTCTCGGTCTGCCCCAGGCGGCTTGCCGTATGGTCGTTGAAGACGTGTGAGCGATCCGTGGCCGCTCCTGACCGGCCCTCTCCCGGATCACGCTTATCGCTGATCTCGAGCCTTGAGCGCAGTTCACGCCTGCGCTCCATCTCTCTCTTCTCGTGAGCGCAGAGTTCGATAAGTACACTCCTGGCTTCGGCGAGTTCATCCGGACCGGGCGGGCGAATCTGCGACTTCCCTACTGCCAGTCCCGCCGCCTCCGACACTCTGCGCAACATCTCGTCGCGTTCGGGCCGGATCAGGCAGTTGACGTCCGACAATACGCCTTTTTCCCGCACGGAGCCGTCAGTGTCTCTTTTATCGTTGAGGCTTGCTCCGTTCTCGATCCGCCTGTCGATTTCGGGAAGCTTGACCTCGACGAGCCATTCTCTGGTCGCGGCGGTCAGCCCTGCGGGAAAGCGCAACCGCTCGGCGCCCAGATTGACCTTGCGCGCGCTGATGTTGAATTGCCAGGCCACCGCCTCCGCTTCGCGCTCGCTGTACGCCTCCTCGAGAGTGTATTCGTACTCCGGTCCGTCGAGATCGTCCGTGCCATCGCCGGCCTCGAAGTCAGGCGTATCGTAAGTAAAGGAGCGCTCTTCCTCGTCTCCGGGACTGTCCCCGCGTTCCATGTCTTCGGGTCTGCGCCCTCGCTCCGCCGCTTCATCGAGTGAGACAATGGCGTAAGCGATGCCGGCATATTCCTGTATCTCTGTCTTCTGCTCGGCCGCCAGGCGCATTTCCGCGAGCGTTCGCTCGACGGCCTCGAGCCTTCCGGCCTCGTTATCCGGAGCCAGCCGGTGTCCCGCCTCGTCTCTCTCTAGTTTGCCGTAGTAATAGCTGAAGACCTGGGTCTCTCTTTGCAGATCGGCTTCCGGTCCGGCGATCGCCTGGGCCAGGGAATAAAACTCGGAGGCGCGCTCATGACCCTGAATATGCCTGTGGACATGAGACCACTCTGTAATCGATGGAACGATGTCTATGCTCACTATCGTCTCGCGCCTCGCCATCTCCCCGGCCAGGGGACGCATCTCCGCGAGCGTCCGGTCGAGAGCTTCTGCGCGCTCACGCTCGTAATCGTCGCCGTGACGGTCGAGCCTGCGCCCTTCGGCGTCGCGTTCGATCAGGTCATAGTAGAGCTTGAAGACCTCTATCTCTGTCCGGGTGTCGGCGGTCTCCCCGGCGATGGCGCGGGCGAGGGAATGAAATTCGACGGCGGTCTTCGAGTCACGAATTTTCTCGAAAGCGTGCGAGAGGTTGATCACGCGGATGTGATCGCGCTCGTCCGGGATTTCGTATTCCTGGGCGGGGATGATGAGCGTGTCGCCTTTGATTTTTGCGCGCTCGTAGAGGTCACGTAATTCTTTACTGTACTTAGCCAACTCGCCGGCCTGCTCGATCTGCGTGTGATAGTCGCTATCGTCGAGACTTCTGTTCCGGAGGGCGGCTCTGATGTCTTCAGCAGGATTGAATCTCTCACCCTGTTCCAATTCCGGGCCACGCGCGATGATCTCCATCGCAAGATCGCGCCCGGCGAGGGAAGGGTTGCGTGAAGCCGAATCCAGCAACCGGCTGATCCATCTGTTCTGTGACTCTCTCTGTATTTGTTCGGCCGTTAGAGCCATAGCCTTCTCCTCTTGGCGCGCCGCGACCTCCCGCGCCCGCTCCTGCGCGAGTTCCATCGCCGCGATGAAATGCCCGGCGACGCCTCCGTCTACTGACCGGATTTTGCCGTCAGTCCCGCGTTCGCTGTGCGGCAGCATTCGCTTGGGCAGATTTCCCAGACGGCGCGACAAGGCCGTGTTGCGATCTGTAACCTCTTTGTGAATGACTATGTGAACGTGCGGATGAGGGGTGTTGAGATGAATGCCCGCGATCCATCTCCAGCCGGCCACGTTCAGATCGGCTTGAACCTCGGCCATCGCTCCGCGCGCGGCCTCGCGCAATCGATCTTTGCGTTCTTCGTCGCCCGCGCCGAGGCGCTCGAAGTCCTCTTCGCGAAAGCTGACCGAGAAGTGGATGAGGTCACACTTTCGCGGGGCGCCGCGCCTGCCGCTCAAGTACTGGTCGGCCTTGCGGTAGGTCCTGTCGTCCCCGGCCATGTCATCCTCGCGGTCCGAGAACAGGGGGCGTCTCTTGCCTTCACGAACTGGATCGAGCTTGCTCTCGGCGATGTAGCGCGCTACGCGAGAAGCGCCCTTGCCCCCCATCGATTTGACCTTGACCACAGCGCGCATAACTTCCCACCCTACCTCCTGGCCAGGCTGATCTGCGGCTGCTCGGTCATTCCGAAGAGCGCCATCTCACGGTACTGCGGCACTGGCGGCAGCGATTTGGCCTCATCGGGTGAGAGAGGCGCGCCCTTCCAGCGGCGCAGACTGTGGGGGTAGAGCAGAAGAAAATGGGTCGCGCCCTCGTCGCGACGAGGCCCTGTCGGGATGATCCAGATCGTGCAGGCGCCCGCGTCAACCGGGTGGTAGATGTAGTGGTAGTTAGCGATCGACAGACTGCGGCCGTCGGCGCCGAAGTCGGGAGGCTCCTTGTGCTTCCACACGCGGACTTCCAACTCGCGGAAATCGGCCGGGAATCTCCCCGTCTGCCGGTGGTGAGTCCGAAGGGCTTTCACCAAACTGTCTGCGGCGAGACGCGGCGTTTGTTGGCGCGCTTGCCACACCTCGATCAGAGAGGAGGAGGCGAAGCAAACGATGAGCGCGGCGAGCGCCGAGCCAAGTAGAAAGAAGGAGATTCGCAGTTTGGTTTTGCCGGATGCGTTCACGCCGACGCCTCCTTCTCATTGATGCGCTTCAGGACGGCGTCTGCCGGCGCAGGACTGAGTGGAACTAACGGCGCCGCCTGCGAGCGTCCCAATTGCCGCTCCTCGATCAGAGGAAAGAGAATGGGATCCTGCGGGATGACTTGCTCGTCTTCTTCAACGTAGCCGCCATCAAGATCGGGCATGGGAGAAACTTCGATTGTCGCAGGTTCGACCTGAGTTTTCTCAGTCTCGTCCGTCTTGCGATTCGCTAATGCGGTCTCGGCGTCTGCGAGAGACACCGGCTGAACTATCTCTCGCGGCAGCGGGTGAGCGAGCGGCCCGATCTTGGCGCAACGTGGAAAGCCGAACCTGACCGGCGGCGCGCTTCCGATGATCGCTACCGCCTGGGTGTGTTCCGCCATCTGCCGCAGCTCCGCCGCGTCGAGCAGATCGCGCCCGGTCTCGGACAAGCGGTCATGGTCGTACACGTCGCCCGTCGCGTCGACGACCGAATGTTGAAGGACGGTAGTGCGACCGATCCGCTTTGCCGCGTACTGGGCCGTTTCCGCATCCAGCCCTGGCAGGAAGACCATCGTACCGATCGACCCCAGAATAGCCTGCGCGCCGTCGCGCCCATGTTGTTTGTAGAGCTGTCCGATATTCTGGTAGCCCAAAACAATGCCGCAGCGCCTTCCTCGACCCACGCCCAGAGCCTCGCTGAGATTATGGAGCGGGATGTTGCCTGCCTCATCCAAGGCGAGCAGCACGGGAGCGCCGTTCTCGTTGTCGCTCGTCTTGCGCGTGATCGAGGCCGCCAGTCCGAACAGGATCGAGAGCGCGATCCGGTAGCGGGTCGCGTCGCCCTCCGGGATGATGACGTAGACGCCGGTTCCGGGATCGCGCAGCCTGTAGAGGTCGATCTCCCGGAGGCCGCGCTCGCGCTCCTCATCCGTGACCGATTGCATCACCGCCATCGCGTGAGGCGAGCGCAGCGGCGCGAGTTTCGTCCCCAGGCCGACGAAGACCCCGCCCTGAGTCTTCTCGCGGTCCGCCTTCTTGAAGATGCCCCACTGAACCCGCGCTTCGGCGTCCGGCGACGACTTCATCTCGTGATTGATTTCATCGAAGCCGCGTGCGGCGATGAACTCGGCGATCATCGCGGGCGTGGGGTTGCGAGCTATCCGCGGGAGGTGCAGGAGTAGTGAGGTCATCAACGCGGTTTCGGCCTGCGGCCAGAACGGATCGCCGTTGTAGTGCTTGTTGAAGTCGAAGCCCACGACGATTGACGCGATCTCGTGGGAGAGTTCGGCGTCTCCACGGCAGGCCGGCACGAAGTTCCAGCGGTCTGACATCCGAGGGTCGGCCAGGTCGAGGCGATAGATTCGCCTGAAATGGCGCGCGGTATATTTGAAAAGCTCGCCTTTGGGATCCAGAAAAATCGCCGACCCGTTCCTCGACCAGTCTTTGGCCATCGACATGATGAAGCTCGAAGACTTACCGCTTCCTGGGGGGCCGAAGATCGCGAGATGGGTAAGCGCCTTTTCAAATGGCAAGGCCAGGTCATATCGGTGCGTCAACCTTCCCAGGCGGAGCGCGCCGGAAGGCAGCGGCAGCCGGTTATCGCGGGCCAGCCCCAGACCTTTCAGAGTCGGCACGTCCGCCCATCTGGCAGAACCATGCGTCAATCGCTGAGAGATGCGATAGTAAGGAATCACGAGAGCCGAGGCTTCGGCCAAACCTATGAGTACGGCGAGGGCCATGCCGAACATCATATATAAGTGTATCTCGACACCCACCCGCAGTAGGATGTCAGCGATTTTCCAGAGTACGAGCGCGGTGGCGACGCCGGATGCGACTAGCGCCAATCCCTCGCCGGTATCGCGCAGCAGGCGGAATCCGGCCTGATACGCGTCCAGGTGTAAGGCGTTCGCGGGACGCGGTATCTGGTAGCGGGCGTCTATACGTTTGAAGAATCGATCGAGCGACATCACAGCCTCGGCGCCAGAATCATTTGAGTGAACGCAAGGTCTCAGGAGACCAACCAAGAGCGATCACCTCGGCCGCCGGCGCGAACGGCGCTGGTATCCTCACATCGCTCAGGGAACGGGCGATGAAGAAACTGGGATCGCCTTTGTCTGAAAGCTCTTCCGGTATGCGCACTATCAAAGCGGGGCCGTCCTCGCGCTTGTGGCCGACGGAGACGACCTCGACGCCGAGCGGCGCCGGGCGGTAGCGGACAGAGAGAGAGCCGTATGCGGAGACGAGGACGCCTTCTTGAGTGAACGCGATACCGGGAGGCAGAAGATTCTGTGCAGTGATTCCGGCGAGCAGGTCTTGCGCGGCGCGCGGCGAACGTCCCTTAATTTGCTCGCTTGCGGCATAGAGGCTTGCCGAGAGCGCCAGCGCCGTCGCCTCGCCGATGCGCTCCGCCGTGCGCGCCACCTCGCCGTCAATCGTCGTGGCGATGACGGGTTGTCTGGCGGATGCTTGTTTAACGTTCGCTGCTTCGCCCAACTCCACTGTCACGCGCGGATCGATCGCACTCATCCTGAAATGGTTTGCAACTAATGAAACTGCAAAGATGAGCGATGCCGCCAGGCCAGCAGTCATTACTCCAGAAGGTTTAAAATGGTGTATAATCATTGCGCTATGGTAGAACTGGAAAAAACAATGACAGTCCCACTGACGCAGTGGGAAGACGGCTCAATACGAGTCATCGGTTCGCGTGTCCCGATCGACGCCATTCTTTATCACTACAATCTCGGCTCGACTCCTGAGCAAATCGCCTGGAAGTTTCAGGGTTTGCGCGTGGCGGAAATCTATGCCGTGATCGCCTATTACCTAACCAATCGCGAACAAATCGATCAGTACCTGCAGGAGCGGGAAGCCGTAGAGCAAGAATATTGGCGAAAACTCGAGGCCGATCCGGAATACCAGCAAAAGAGGCGAGAGTTCCGCGAGAAGTTGAAGGCTCGTTGGGAGGCGCGGCAGATGCTCGAAAGCCAGCTCAAATAAATTATGCTGCCTCTCTTCATCGATCATAACTTCGATCATGACATCCTCCAGGGTCTCTACCGCCGAATACCCGAGCTGAATGCAATAACAGCCTCAGAAATGGAGTTAAGTGAGGCCCCCGATCCAGTGATACTCGCATGGGCTGCGGAAAATCAGCGTGTTATCGTTACGCACGACGTACACACGATGCCGAATCACGTAGCCGAACGAATAGCAAGTGGTGAAAGCATCGCTGGAGTCCTGATCGTCCCACAGCTTATGCAGATTGGCCGCGCAATTGATGATCTTGAGCTGATCGTCGCATGCGCCGAACTAAACGAATGGAAAGATGTGGTTCGTCACCTTCCTTTATAAAGCTCACGCAGCCTCTTCCATCACGCATTCGCAAAAGCCCATTCCACCCATTCATCGATCTCTTCATCATCTCTATGAGCGGCTGTCTCCAGTCTCGCCAGCCCCTGGCGCAGATTGAGCAATTCTTTGTGGCGCTTGCCCAGGAAGCATAGGTATTGATCGATTACATCTGTAGTGAGATCTCCGATGCCTTCTTTCACCAGCGCCTCGATCAGATCAATCGATTCGCGCAGTCCGGGCTTGTCGCGCACCGCCGGCATGTCGCGCCTGATGCAGTTGATGAGCCGGGTCACAGCGCCCACCAGATTTGGCGAAGCCATCGGTGCGCGCGCATGTAGAATTCGCACTTCCTCGCACGGCGTCGGCGCGTCGAGCCAGGTGTAGAGGCATCTCGAACGCAGCGGGGATGAGAGGTCGTGGCGAATGTCGTTCGAGAGCAGGATGACTATCGGCCACCTCGAACGGTCACTGACGCCGACGTTCCCGAAGCGCGGCACGTGGGCGCAGCCGCGCCCGAGCAGTTGCAGCAACATGTCCTCGATCTTCTCCGTGAGCTTGTCCGCCTCGTCTAGAATTAGCACCGGCGGGTCGAAGTACATGTCCGCGTAATTGAAGGCCGCGAGAGCTTCTCCGAGGATCAGGTATTCGCGCGAGAACTGTTTCGCCTGCGCCTCGCTAAGCAAGGAGCCTGCGGCCAGTTCCTGCCTGACCATCTGCGTCTGCGCTTCGCGGTCCCACGAATAGAGCACGTCGGCGATGTTCAGATCGTCCATGCCTTGCAGGTAGAAACTCGTCAGGTTGCACCCCTGCGCCAGGGATTCGGCCAGGGCGGTCTTGCCGCCGCCGCGCGGCCCCTCGATGAGCAGGGGCTTCCGGCTACGGAGCGCGTGCGCGAGATCGATAAGAATGCGACGCTGGATGACGTAGCCCGCGCCTGCGAGCAACTCTGCGAGCGCGTCGACGCCCTCGCGTTCAATCACTTCGCGCGGATCTATGCTCGATTTGGAGAAGCATTTCTGAATCATCTGTTCTGCTCCTTCAACACGGCTTCGGCGACGCGCCGCAGTTCCGGCGTCATACGAGGCATTGCGGCGCGGATCTTCTCCGGCGAATCCGAAGAAAGAAGCTCGGCCAACTCCTCATCCGTGAGCGTTTCTCCACTCCCTTCGGCGAGCGGATCGGCGTCTACTGCCTGCGCCTCTTTCGGCAGATCGGTGATCATCACGAAAGCGGGCGTGCCGGCGGGTACCTCGACAAACTCGCGGCGGCTGGCCACGCTCGGAGTTAACTCAGGCGCGACCGCGCCGGGCAGGACGACGGTCGTCGAGCTTCCGCGCGAGAGCGCGGCCTGCCCCAAAGAAACGGCGCCGGTCGCCACGCGCCCCAGAACGCGCGCCCACCGGCTGCTGACCTGCCTCCGCTTGCCCTGCAATCCCGGAGCGCCGTCCGCTCCCAACACCTCGCCCGGCGCCTTCACGAACCGTTTCGATTCGGGATCGATGAAGCCCACGAGCGAGACGTAAGCCCGATCGTATTCGGCGCCTTGTTGTTGGCCGATGAGCGTCGTGCCTTTTCTCATCTGCCAGCCCTGCCCGCGCACGTCGCGCATGAGTTCAAAGCGCGCGAGGCCGGGGCGCAGAGTGTAGAGAGCGCCCATCGTCCTGATCGGAAGCATCGCGCCGAACGGGGGTAACACGACACGAGGCTCGGTAAGCTTGAGAACGGCAGGCGCAGTTTGCTCAGACGCCTTTGCGTTCGCGGAAGCGCCGGGTTGACGCGCTGAAACAGGAACAGGTGTAGGAGCGCAGCGGATCGAGCGCTCGGGGTTACGTTCGGAAGCGATTCCCATCGGTCTTGCCGCCGCGCCCGCCTGTGTTCGGGATGCGCTGCTCTGTTGTCCCAGTCCCGCTTCCGTCGCGGGCGATGAGGCTCCTTCTATTGGGACAGTGATCGGTGTGGTCGGCATAATGATCGTTCTCGGTTCCCCTGTCGCCCCTGTTGTTCCTATCATTGGTGAGGCGCTCGCGGCAGGCGTCGGGGAGGCGGTCGCGCTGCGAACCTCAGCGATGGCCTGCGCCGTCGCGTCGTCGCCGCCACGCGCCGCCTGATCGGTTCTCTGAGAATTGTCACGAACCGGCACGTTGACCTTCGTCCCGCCGCCGCCGCCGAACAACATCCACAGACCTGCGCCAGCCGCGATCAGGACCAGCAGGAACAGCGTCGCGCCAGCGATTCGCTTGCGCCTGCG
>Ga0081455_10006350_pt1 | contig 12691 bp, 13 predicted proteins | sample TabmetS3T2R1_FD_70207 | JGI IMG/M metagenome (GOLD analysis project Ga0081455, IMG submission 70207) | Tabebuia heterophylla rhizosphere microbial communities from the University of Puerto Rico - S3T2R1 | ecosystem: Host-associated > Plants > Roots > Rhizosphere ... | reverse complement strand
GCGGTGCGCATGGGCGCCTACGTGCCGAACCAGCTCGGCATCAACAGGCCGCATCCGCTGATGCCCGGCTCGCGCACCCCGGTGGAAGGGCTCTACCTGTGCGGCTCGTCGTCAGGCAATGGCGGCGGCGTCAACGGAGCCGCCGGCTATATCGCCGCGAACGCGATTGCCGACGATCTGCAAATCAAGCGCACCTGGAGCCCAATGCCCGCGCCGGAATGGAGGGATTCAACGCGCAGTGCTGCCGAATAACTCAACTTCGTTCATCCCCTCGCACGGCCTCTCCACCGTCATGGTCGGGCATAGCCGTCAGAAGGACGGCGTGCTTTCGCACGCCTATGTCCCGGCCATCCACGTCTTTACGGCCTCACAAGCATCAAGATGTGGATGCCCGGCATAAAGCCGGGCATGACTGCTGAGAGGACAGTGCGGGACGAGCCCGGCCATGGCGAATCTGGGTCCCGCTTCCGCGGGGACGAACGGTGAAGAGCACTCGCCCTACCTCAGCGTCACCGTGTCGAAATTCGCCGGCATGATGATTTCCAGCAGTTCGCAGTCGTCGGAATAGCCAAGCACGGTGTGCTTGATCTTCGGCGGCTGGATCCAGCACGAGCCGGCCTGGAACGTGTGCACGCCCTGGCCCTCGAACTCGCTGGTGAACGAGCCCTTGAGCACGAAGATCATCTGAAACTCGACGTCGTGGTAATGCGCGATCGCAACCTCTTTCTCGTCGAACGGCCTGGTCATGCGGATCACGTGCGCCTGCACCATGCCGTTGGTCGCGGGCGCGATGCCGAGATCGCGATAGGCGGAGTAGGGGCGCAAGCCATGGTCGAAATCCTCATCGCGATGATGACTGAGGGTGAACTGTTGCGACTTGCGGGTGCGCGTTGACGATGCGCGATGCGCACGTTTCGAGGATCTGGCGGCGACCTTCGTCCTTCGCTTTTTCGCTTTTGCCCTGGTTGCCTTCGCCTTGCGTTTTGCTTTCGCCATGACAGGCCTCCTTGTGCACCTCGTCATGCCCGCGACAAGACCGGGCATGACACCAAGTTCACTCCGCGGCTTCCGCCGCGCCGCCGTGCGCCTTCGACCAGCCGGCCGGGTCGTGAATAAATTTCTCTACCTCGGCCAGCATTGTCGGTTCGAATTCTCCGCTCGCTTTGGCGACCGCCAGCAAATCCCTCCAGGTGGTGAGCGCGTGCAGCGTCACGCCGAGGTCGCCGAGGATTTTCCTGCTCTGCGGATAAATGTCGTAGAAGAAAATCACGAAGCAGTGCTCGCACCTGCCGCCCGCTTCCCGCAGCGCGTTGATGAAGTTGACCTTGCTCTTGCCGTCGGTGGCAAGATCCTCCACCAGCAGGACGCGCTGGCCGGGAATCAGCTGGCCTTCGATCTGCGCGCCGCGGCCGAAGCCTTTCGCCTTCTTGCGTACATATTGCATCGGCAGGTGAAGGCGGTCCGCAACCCAGGCCGCGAACGGAATGCCGGCAGTCTCGCCGCCCGCCACGGAATCGATCTTGTCGCGGCCGACGTCGCGCTCGATGGTGTGAACCGCGAAATCCATCAGGGTCGAGCGGACATCCGGAAACGACATCAGCCAGCGCGAGTCGTTGTAGACCGGGCTGGCCCAGCCACTCGTGAAGATGAACGGCTTGTCGCTCATGAAGCGCACCGCGCCCGTGTCGAGGTACATCCGCGCGGTCAGCTCGGCGATGGTTTTTCGGTCAAGAAATTGGTCGGTCATCGCCTAACGCATAATCCACTGCAGCGATGAAACCAAGCCCGAATGTTGTTGTCCGTTCAATTCCCGCGGAAGCGGGAATCCAGAACATGACGGCCCAGCTTTAGCTCTGGATCCCCGCTTTCGCGGGGACGAACGGGTTTTGACTGCGCAGGGATGAACGGACTCTGTCGGTCACGCCGCCATGCCGCAGTGGCGGGATAATTCACAGGCAAGATCGAGCAGGGCCTCGTCTCCGCCGGCCCAGCCGATGAAGGACAAGCCGACCGGGCAACCGTCGATCGTGCCTGCCGGAATGCTCATTTGCGGCAAGCCGGAGACACCGGCTGTGCAGGTCAGCCGCATCGCCCGCACGCGGAATTCCTCCAGCTCTGCGCCCGCTATGTCGATATCGGGTGCAACGCTTGGTGCCGTCGGCAGCGCCAGGATTGTGCCCGGCATGGCGATCTGCCGGATGTGTTCGCGCGCCTTGAGCTGGATGGCCCGAGCGCCATCGGCCTGCGCCTTGGTCACGGTGGCGGCGAATTGCATCCGCTCGCGCACGCCCGGGCCGATGTCCGGCTTGTGCTCGCTGATGAAGGCGCCGAATGTCTGCCAGGTTTCATAGGCCTGCACGATTCGAAACGCCTCGCGCCAGGCATCGAGGCCTTCGGGCGCGATCTTGGCGTGCAGCATCTCGGGCAAATCATCGCTCATGAATTCGAGCGCGGTGCGCAGCAGATCGGCGACCGGCTCTTCCGCCTGCGCGAAGGCATCTTCCAGCACCACGACGCGCCCGATCTCCGCGGTCACCCGTTGGTTGTCGAGCAGCACCGCGCCGACGTTGCGGAATACGCCGGGCGTTGCGGCGAACCAGCCCGGCACGTCAAAACTCGGTGCCATGTCGGCAACGCCGGCGTGCTCGATGCGCTCGTGGGTCGGCCGCAGCCCGTAAATTCCATTGAACGATGCGGGGACCCGCACCGAGCCGCCGGTATCGCTGCCGAGCGCGAAATCGCACAAGCCGGCGCCGCAGGCGGCGGCCGAGCCCGCGGACGATCCGCCGGACAGACGGCCCGGCGCGCGCGCGTTCACTGGCGTGCCGTAATGCGCGTTGGCACCGCTCACGCTGTAGAAGAACTCATCGCAAACGGTCTTGCCGATGATGGTCGCCCCGGCGTCGAGAATCTTCTGCACCGGCAGGCAATGACGCGTGGCAGGCGCTTGTTTGGCCAGCCATTCCGGGTTGCCGCAGCCGGTACGCTCGCCCGCGATGTCGTACATATCCTTCACCACCGCCGTCAGCCCGGCGAGCGGTCCACTCGCGGCACCCTTGATCGGGGCCTTAATGTCGTGGGGAACGAAGCAGCTGCGATAGGCTTGCGGGGTCATTTGAAGATCGTTCATTCCGGGCGAGTGGTGCTCTTTTTCTGTCATGGCCGGACCAAGCACAAGGCTTGTCCGGTCCCATAAGACTTCCACTGGATGCCCGCGCATAGCCGTCCGAAGGACGGCGTGCTTTCGCACGCCTATGTCGCGGGCATCCACGTCTTATTGCAAAAAAAGTAAAGCAAACCGTGGATGGCCGGGACAAGCCCGGCCATGACGGCGTCCAAATCATCGCTAACCACGCGCGCCGAGATACCAATCGAGAATTTTAGCGCCATCCCAGCTCACTACGCCGTCGTGGTCGAGGATTTCCGCGAACGTTCGCTCCACGTGTCCGATGCGATGCGGCACGCCGGAGAGATAGGGATGGCAGGCCATGGCCATGACTTTCGGCCGCTCGGCCGACTCGGCGTATAGCGTCTTGAAATGATCGAGGGCGCGGGCGTGCCATTGGTCGGACGGAAGGTGCTGCAGGGCCATCATCACAATGTCGTGGATTTCGAAATTGTAGGGCAGGGCCACGACCGGCTTGTGGCTGGTCTTCAGCGTGACGGGCTCGTCGTCGAGCACCCAATCGCCGATGTATTCGACGCCGGCTTCCGAAAGATAGTCGAGCGTGTCGAAGGTCTGGGTCAGACCCGGGCCGAACCAGCCGCGCGGGCGCTTGCCGGAGAATTTCTCGATCACGTCCATCGACTTCATGATGACCGCGCGCTGGTCGTCGAGCTTGTGCATCGGAATCTGGTCGTAGCCGTGCGCGTTGAGCTCCCAGCCGCTGTCGAGGCAGGCCTTCACCACGACCGGATAGGTTTCGCACACGCGGGCATTGAGCGTGACCGTCGGCGTGAGGCCGAGTTTCAGCATCATCTTGCGCAGCCGCCAGAAGCCGACGCGCATGCCGTATTCATGCCAGCTCCAGTTCGGATGGTCGGGCAGCATCGGCTGGCCCTGCGGCGGCGAGATCACCATGCGCGCCATCGGCCGCGCCATGTCCCATTCCTCCAGGGCAAATACCGGCCAGATCACCAGCCGCACGCCTTTCGGGAATTTGAGTGGGGGTCGACCTTCGATCGGCGAATAGGCCAGTCTTTCGCGGGGATGCATGGGCATGTCTGCGACACACTCCGTTCATTCCCGCGCAAGCGGGAATCCAGTGCAACGAATTACGAACAATCTGTCGCCCTGGGTCCACGCTTGCGCGGGGACGAACGGGCTCGGTTGGTACTCTGTCACGAGTAATTATTCCGCCTTCGGGCCGACTTTCATATACCAATCCGCGATCTGCGAGCCGGTCCAGAACAGCACGTCGCGTTTCTTGCGGATCTTCTCGTAGATCTTGCGGAAATATTTCGCGCGGTGCGGCGCGCCCATGATGTAGGGATGCACCGAAATCGCCATCACCCGCGCCGAGCCCTTGGCGTCCTTGTAGATCTGCTCGAACTGGTCCATCGCCCGCTCGTAAAACTCGCTCGCCTTGTGATGCTGGATCAACATCATGGCGACGTCGTTGCATTCCTGCGTGTAGGGAATGTTGAGGATGGGCTTGCCGCGCGTCTTCATCCACACCGGCTGATCGTCGAGCACCCAGTCGGCGACGTAGTCATAGCCTTCCTCGGCCAGGATGTCGGGTGTCTCCCAGGTTTCGGTCAGGCCGGGCCCGAGCCAGCCGCGCGGCCGCTTTCCCGTTGCTTTCTCGATCACCTCCGCGCTCTTGCGGATGTCGGTGCGCTCGTTCTCGACCTTCTGCATGTTGCGCTGGGTGTAGCCGTGGCCGATGAATTCCCAGTTGCGCTCGACGCAGGCCTGCACGATGTCCGGATAGGCCTGCACGGCCACGCCGTTGATATTCATGACCCCGGGAATCTTGAAGTCGTCGTAGACCTGCAGCAGCCGCCAGAAGCCGACGCGGTTGCCGTATTCGTGCCAGCACCAGTTGGGGATGTCGGGCATCGGCGAACCGCCGGCAGGCGGGGTCAGCACCGTGCGCGGCATGGTCTGCGTCGGGTCCCATTCCTCGACATTGGTGATGGTCCAGACCACCATGCGCGCGCCCTTCGGCAGTTTCAGCGGCTTGCGTCTTGTGATGGCGGAGTAGGCGAGGCGGTCGTTCGGCAGCATCCCGACGGCGGGCTTGGGGAAATTCATGTGGGGGGCGTTCCTTGGATTATGATTAGCCGGGAGTGTTGCAGTTGACCCCGTCATTGTACAGACGGATCAAGCGTATCTAGCCCGTTCATCCCCGCGTAAGCGGGGATCCAGCCACAATTCAATTTGCTCTGGGCCCCCGCGTTCGCGGGGACGAACGGATTGCTATGCTAACGCGGCCCAAGCAAGGACGTAGTGCAAATCGCACACCGTGCCATTTAGTCCGTTCATCCCCGCGGAAGCGGGGATCCAGATTCTCTTCTCATTCATTCGCATGACAAGCGATGTCGTCCGGCACCAAATAATTTTTTTCACGCCCTCTCGCGCAGAAGAAACGCCGCACAAAAGTGCAGCGCTTGCACGATCAGCCATCCGATCGAAGGAAGCGCATCAGGCACATTCCGCTGCAAAATACTTTTTACTCAGTCATCCCGGTTACGCAAATTTTGCACGCGCCATTTAACATTGGCTCAAGTGCGCGCGCTTGGGTTGTGCTCGCATCATTGCTTAAAAAGATTTTGGAAACCGACATGCGCAAGATTCTGATCTTCCTTGTCTTCCTCGCGAGCCTCGGTGTGCTCTCCTGTATTTTGCATGCGCCACCTGATTGCGCGACCGAGTTTTCCCGGTGCGTGCAGGATCCTCCCCTGTTCGCGAAATTGCAGGCCATGAACGCGAGCGTCTATTGCGAGAAGGAAACCAAAGCCTGTCGGGGCCGTGAGGCTCGGATGGTGGCCGAAGCGGCCGCCGAGCTCGCCAGGCGCAAGGCCGAATATGTCGAGTTTTCCAGCGCATATTGACGCGCGCCCGCTTGGGTGGGAAAGGCGCGCAAAGCCATGCCATCCGTTCATTCCCGCCCCCGCCTTCGCGGGGGCAGGCTCCACGGGAATCCAGCGGTTGAAGTCTTTGCAGTTCGCTGTTCTGGGTCACCGCTTTCGCGGGGACTAACGGGCTGTTGTGCCGCGACCGCTGCGGAAGCGCATTTCTAGCTCACACCAAATTGTTTTCTCGCTTTTGCTTGCAAATGAATTCCAGACGACGCGCAACGCGCGATTCTCATCCGATCGGATGAGGCAAAAAAACAAATCACGGTACAAAATTATTTTTCTGAAATCGCGTGCGCACGCAAAAACTGCAAGACCTATTTAGCGGCGGTTCATGCGCGCGCGGTTAGGTTGCGTGCCAATCGATGCTCAGGTGTAGCGAAACAGTATCGATGCCTCGTACCGACAACGCGGAACAGAAAACTGCAAATCGAATTAGGGAAATTGAAAATGCGCAAAGTTCTCATCATCGCCCTCGGCATCGCGAGCCTCGCTGCTTTGGTCAGCGTGCAGTCGGCTTCCGCTGCCCAGAACTGTAAAGAGGTATGCGACCGGTGGGCACCGGGTAATTCGGGCAAACCGCGTTGCTTCTCGGCACGTGTGGTGTGCACGAACAGCTCAGGGAAGCCCGGCAGTTCGAGCGGGACAAAGACCATCCAGGAGCAAAAGGTCAGGAGACAGAACTAATCGCCAGCAGATACACGGCCTCTTCGGTTCCCGGAGAGGTCGCGCTGCGCTCAGCAGGTCGATTCAAGCAGATCGAAACGAATTCAAGCGAACAACGTCACGCAAACGGAAAAATCGAAATGCGCAAAGTTCTCATCATCGCCTTCGGCTTCGGGCTTCTCGCAGGCACCCAGTCCGCGCTGGCCGGGCAAGTCGAACAGGCCTGCGTCAACATTGCCCTGCAGCAGTGCAACGCGCTGGGCGGCCAGTGCACGACCAGCCCACAATATCTGTCGCTTCATCGTCAGTGCGTAGCCAGAGAAGCCGCGAAAGCTGCGGCCGCCGCGAAAGCCAAACAAGAAAAGGCCCCCGAAACAACGCACAGCCCGGTGGTCCCAGCACGAATGCAAAGCGCTCCAAATAAGTCGTAACGGCGATCAACGATAGTTAAGCAGTCAGGAAATCAAAAATGCGCAAGCTTCTTATCGTCGTTTTCGGCCTCGCCAGCCTCGCCCTCGCCGGCGTGCAGCCGGTCTTGGCCGGCGCGCGCAAATGCGTGCCCGTCAACTGCCATGTGTACAACGGCACGGCTGGCCCGGTTCGCTACTGTGATCAGGCCTGTACGCAAACTCCGAATGTCCAGGGATCCGGACCGATACGGCCTATCGAGCAGCAGAAGCTCAAGAGGCAGAACTGAAGGGTACGCGCTCCTGTCCCCCGCTTGTCCCTGCGGACGCGGGGACCCAGAGCGGCAAATTGCAGACGTGGAAATAGTTGGCTCTGGATTCCCGCTGGAGCCTGCCCCCGCGAAGGCGGGGGCGGGAATGAACGGAGGTTATGCACAATTCCACCCCCTACACCCATTCATTCCACGAAAGGCATTCGATTAGACACGATGCCAGGATAGTGCGAATACTCAGAGTTCATTCCGGCGGGCCTTGAACCGCGAATAGGCACGATCGCCGGGTTGGTCCGTGAACCATGGGTCCTGATCCGTTGTCGGCCGAACATGGGGCCTGGAATCCGGGCCTGGATTCCCGGTTGCCGCGGGAGTATTTGCCGCTCTCGACGATATTCCGCAGCGAGAACGTTTCCACCAGCATCGCAAAAGCGCATGAATTGAGCGACTACTGCGGCCTGCCGGTGCATGAGCTTGTCGCCTTTCGTGCTGATCGCCTGGTCGTTCACGAATTGCTGATTCACGTGACGACCGGCCTTGCCGTCCCCGACGGACGCGATGACGAGGATCTGGGCAGAAACTTCCGCAAGATCGCGGCGACCATCCTTGATCGATTTATCGCGCCGCATCGGGAGGAGCTGGCGCGCGTCTTCGAGCAGGTCAAGCACAAGGCTTCCGCCGTCATCGAGCGTGAGCTAACGATTGCATTCGCCGAGCCGAAGACGCCAGTGGGCGCTGATCAACCAGGCGACTGGCGTCGCCTGCTATTTGGCAAATCGAGAAAGCCGGCGCCGAAACCGGCCGAACCGGTGGCGGAGCGCGATCAGCGCATCCTGTCCCAATGGTCGAAAAAATCGCAAAGCAGCGAGAACCGTCTGGAGCAGGCCTGTTTCGCAGCTTTATATGAAGTCGCAACAGCCGTCATAAGCCGACAGGGGCGCCTGTCGGGTGACCACGCGTTGCTCTCGGACCTGGCCGTCATACTGGTTTGCAACGACTACGGCAGCAGCGTCATCGGCGACGCCATCCTTCCATTCGTTCAAGAAGCGGTTGCGCGCGAGGGCTATCGTGCGTTGCCGGCGCAGCAGAAGCCGATCGTTATGAACGTCAAGGGTGCATCTGCTTCCGGCAAAAGCTCGATGCGGCCGCTCCAGAAGAACCTGGCGGGAAAACTCGATTTACCGTGGGATGAGTTCGCGCTGATCAGCCCGGACATCTGGCGCAAGTTTCTCCTTGATTATCGATCGCTCGGCGCCGCCTACAAGTATGCCGGCACCCTGTCGGGACACGAGATTGAAATCATCGACAAGAAACTCGATCGCAGGATGGCTGACCGCGCCGCCAGAGGAGAAATGCCGCACCTGCTGATCGACCGCTTTCGCTTCGACAGCTTTGTGCCCAATCTCGAAGAGGGGTCGAGCAAGTTGCTGACCCGTTTTGGCGATCTTGTCTACATGTTCTTCATGATCACGCCGCCGGAAATGACCGTCGAGCGCGCCTGGACCCGCGGGCTCAGGCTCGGCAGGTACAAGGCGGTTGAGGATCTCCTGGCTCACAATGTCGAGGCGTATGCCGGCATGCCTGAGCTGTTTTTTACCTGGGCATTGATAGCCGGCAAGCGAGTCCACTACGAGTTTGTCGACAACAGTGTCGCTGAAGGTCGCCTCCCGCGGACAGCGGCTTTCGGCTGGAACGGAGAAATGACTGTCCTCGACATCAAAAGGATGATCGACATCGAGCGATTCAGGAAAATTAATATTCATGCGCAGACAGCTGTCGATGTGTACGCCCACAAGGACCTTTCGCCGGAAAGCAACGTCGACTTTCTGAAGCGCTGCGCGCGCTGGATACCGATCATCAATTTTGCCGATCATGAAACCGGCCAGGTGTATGCGCGGCTGCAACGCGGTGCGTGGACATGGCGCGACGACAAACGATTTAACGAAGTGCTCAAGGATCCCGACGCCAAGGCCGGGCTGCTGGCAGTCGCCCGCAACGTGTACCGCCCGGCAAATGGATCCGACCGGAAGCGCACGGATGTGGCGACAGAGAAAGTGCACACTTTAGGTACGTGGGGTGAGGGAGCGATTGCTGAGTCAATCGATTATGTGCGTGTCTAATTTTTACATTGAATGACGGACCCGATGCCGTCGCTTCGTGAACTTCACCGCGCGCATCAGCCCCTGGTCAGCCCTCTGGCTCATGATGCGTTGTCGGCGCGGCTGATCGAACGAGCAGGCTTCAAGACTTTCAATGTCGGCGGCTCCGCGCTGTTGGCGGCCCGTCATGCGCTGCCTGATCTCGGGCTCGCCGGCTTCGCCGAAATGCTGGCCGGGATCCGCGACATCGTCGAAGCATCGAAACTTCCCTGTCTTGTCGACGCGGATGATGGCTATGGCGACGTCAAAAGCGTCGTGCGAACCGTCCGGGGCTATGAAGCTGCCGGCGTTTCGGGATTGCTGCTCGAAGATCAGGCGAGGGAGAGCAAGCAGCCAGGCGCGGCTTCGGCCCGCAGCGTCGTTCCGCTGGCGGTCATGGAGCAGAAGCTCAAAGCCGCAATGGACGCGCGCCAAAATTCGGATTTTGTCGTCATCGGCCGCACCGATGCCTATGGCGCGGAAGGTTTGGATGCCGCCATCAGGCGCGCCGAGCGATTCCTGCGGCTTGGCGCGGACGGGGTATTTGTGGCCGGGTTGAAGACGCCACAGGACTATGTGCAGGTCGGCAAAGCGTTCAGAGGCGCCTGGAACTGTGCAGCCATTTTCGAGGCAGCGGCGACGCCGTGGCTTGCGCCGGCGGAGTTGCACACGCTCGGATTTTCTCAGGTCGCCTATCCGAACATCCTTATCGGGCGCGTGGCGAAGGCAATCGAGCAGGGCCTTCAACGCCTGGGCAAGCTTGCCGGCGGCAAGGACAATGCCTTTGCGAACGGCGAACAGGAAATGGCTCTGAAGAGCCTCGCCGACGCGCTCGATCTGCAACGGTGGAACGACCTCGAAAAGAAGTACTCATAAGCTTCAGCCATGGTGGAGCCGGCGGTCGAGGGCGAGCAGGAGCGCGTTCACGCTTGCGGCCAACACCACCAGCAGGAATGTCACGGACATGATCAAATCGATATTGTACAGGCTGATTGCATTCATCAGCAGATAGCCGAGCCCGCGTTGAGCGGCAAACATTTCTCCCAGCACAGTGCCGATCAGCGTCAGCGAAAATCCGACGCGAATGCCCGTGAAGATTTCCGGCACCGCAGCAGGAAACAGGATTGAGCGCACCATGACCGTTGGGCTGAGCTTGAGGACGCGACCGGTCTTAATCAGAATCGGCTTGATGGTGCGAATAGCGCCCAAGGTAAACAGCGCAACCGGGATGATTCCGTGAATTGCCCCGAAGGCGATTTTCGCCGAAATGCCGACCCCGAATGCCAGGAGGATGATCGGATAAAGCGTGATCTTCGGTATTGAATAGAGCGCAACCAGCATCGGCTCCATAGCGTCGCCGGACAGGCGATGCAGGCCGAGTGCAAAGCCGATGAGCAATCCGAGGGCGATGGCAATCGCGAGCGCCACGGCAAAAGCCTTCAGCGTATCGGCAAGATGAAGCCAGAAAACGTCGGTTTGCATCAGCGTGCCGAGAAAGCGCATCGTTTGCCACGGCGAGCGCAGGGCTACGTCGCCAACAACGAGATAGGCCAACTGCCAAAACAGGAACAAGCCGACGATCAGGATGACCGTATTGCGCAGCGGCGCGCGTTCCTCTTTCTCCATCACTTCTGCCCCCTTCTGGCGAGCAGCACTCTCTCCCAGTACGAGAGCAGGCTGTTGGCGGCAATCGACAGCAGCAGGATCATCAGGATCAGCGGGTACATGGTGGCATTGTCGAAGTTCGTATAGGCGTAGCTGATTTCGTAGCCCATTCCCGCGCGGGCCATAATGAATTCCGAACCGATGACTCCGATGAACGCGTAGGCGAGCGCCAGCTTGGCCGCAGTCAACAGGTAAGGCGCGCAGAACGGCAGCGTGACGCGCAGCGCTGTCTGCAGCGGGTTAAGCCCATTGACCCGCGCCGTTTTCTTCAGAACCGAAGGGACGCGATCGAGGCCGTTAAGCGTGGTGACGATCACGGCAACGACCGCCAGCAGAATTCCGATCAGAACTTGCGGTCCGTCGCCGAGGCCGAAGATGACAATGAACAATGGATAGAATGCAAAAACGGGAATGGCATAGTAGGTCGCAAACAGCGGATCGAGAACGTCACGGGCCGTCCTGTAGCCGTGCAGGATCGTGCCGGTCGCGACCCCGAGGGCATATGCGGTGACAAACGCCAGCAGCACATTCGCCAGGCTCTTGCCGATGTCGCCGAAATAGCGCCCGGCCGCGATCATGCTGAAGAGGTCGCGGACGATAATGTGGGGCGGCGGCATGGTGATCTTGTCGATGACGCCGGCAAGGCAGAGTGCTTCCAGGAGCAGGATGAAGCCCGCGATGACCGCGAGCTGATAGAGGCGCAGTCTGCTCATGTACCGCTACCCGCTCGCCCCATCGCCTTCAGAGATTCTTCGCGCAATGTCTTCCATAAGCGGCTCGTCAATGCGCCGAAATTCTCGCGTTCCACGATCCGGCTGTCGCGCTCTCGCGGCCAGCCTGTCTCGACGAGATCGATCGTTCTGCCCGGTCGCGCCGACATGACCACAATGCGGTCTGCCAGCATCACCGCTTCGTCAAGCGCGTGGGTGATGAGGAACACAGTAGCCCCGGTTTCCCGCCACAGGCGAAGCATCTCGTCGCCCATCAACAGCCGGGTTTGCTGGTCAAGCGCACCGAACGGCTCGTCGAGAAGAACAAGGCGCGGCTCCGCCACGATCGTGCGCGCGATGCAAACACGCTGGCGCATGCCGCCCGACAGTTGAGCCGGATAGTTTCGCGCGAAATCGCGCAGCCCCATCATGTCGATGACCGCGGCGGTGCGGCGCGCTTTTTCTTCGGTGCCGATTTTCTTCTGCCGCAAGCCAAATTCGATATTGTCGCGGACATTGAGCCAGGGGAAGCAGGCGTCTTCCTGGAAAACAACCCCGACGCCGTCGGGGACGTTGTCCTTGATCGCGCGGCCCTCCAATTCGATTTCTCCCAGCGTAGGGGCGGTGAGGCCGGCGATGAGCTCGAGCAGCGTCGATTTTCCGCAGCCGGACGGACCGACAACGGCGAAAAATTCGCCCTTTCTGATCTCGATATCGATCGGTCCAAGCGCGTGCACGGGCTCGCCGCCGCC
>Ga0081455_10006349_pt1 | contig 12691 bp, 13 predicted proteins | sample TabmetS3T2R1_FD_70207 | JGI IMG/M metagenome (GOLD analysis project Ga0081455, IMG submission 70207) | Tabebuia heterophylla rhizosphere microbial communities from the University of Puerto Rico - S3T2R1 | ecosystem: Host-associated > Plants > Roots > Rhizosphere ... | reverse complement strand
CGGCGCCCCGATCCACCGAGCAGCACCACACGGCCCGGCAGGCCGCCAGGCCGGCGGCATCGATGCGGATCGACAGGTCCGCGACGTGGTGCTGCACCGCCTGGAAGCTGCCGATCGGGCGGCCGAACTGGGCCCGATCGGCGACGTAGCCGACCGTCATGTCCAGGACGGCACGGGCGCCGCCGACCATCTCCACGCACTGCAGGGAGGTGGCCACGCGGCGGACCGCCTCCACGGTCGACCAGGCGTCCGGGGCCGCCACCGCCAGGACCCCGTCCACCGGCACCCGCACGGCCTCGCACCCCACCTCGTGTTGGGCATCGTGGGCGAACGTGCCCATCCGGGACCGGCGGACGCCCGGTGCGCCCGTGGGCACCACCACCAGCCGCACGGCGCCGGGGCCGCTCGCCGCCGGATCGCGGGCCACGACCACGAGGTCGTCGGCGACGCCCGCGTTGGGGACGAACAGCTTCGTGCCGTTCACGACGACGGCGTCGCCCTCGAGTGCCGCCGTGGTGGCCAGCGCGTCGGGCGAGGAGCGCATGCCGTCCTCGTGGTACGCCACGGACGCGATCCGCTCGCCGGCGAGGACCGGGCCGAGCAGGCGGGTGCGCTGGGCGTCATCCCCGGCACGCTCGATCAGCAGCGCCGCCTCCACCGTCGAGTAGAGGCTGGTCGGCACGAGGGCGCGACCCGCCTCCTCGTACACGACGGCCAGGTCGAGCAGGCCGCCACCGCCGCCGCCGACGTCCCTCGGGAACGCCAGGCCGAGCCATCCCAGCTCGGCCATCCGCCGCCAGAGATCCGCGTCGTGGCCGTCGCCGCCGGCCGCCAGGGCCCGCCGGACCAGCTCGGGGGGCCACGCACGCCGGAGGAAGGCGCGCGCCGAGCCCCGCAGCGCCTCCTGCTCGTCCGACAGCGCCAGGTCGGTCATCGCGGCAGACCGTGACCGCGCTGGGCGACGATGTCTCGCTGGATCTCGTTCGTCCCTCCCCCGAAGCGCAGGTAGGGCGCCGCCCGGTACATGAGCTGGGCGAGCCCCGCGATCGGGGCACGGGGGTCGTAGGGATCGAGCTGCCCGGCGGGCCCGAGCAGGTCGAGGGCCACCGACGAGGCCCGGGCGTGCAGCTCGGTGGTGAAGACCTTCGTCATCGACGCCTCGGCGCTTGCGGGCCGGCCGGCGTCGATCAGCCACGCGGCGCGGTGGTTCAGCAGCCGGGCGAGCTCGACGTCGACGGTCAGCTCCGCCAGCCGGCGCTGCACGTCCGGGCGGGCTGCGAGCACCTCGCCGTCGACAACGGTGTTGCGGCACCACGCCGCGAGGTCGTCGATCAGCCGCCGCAGGCCGCCCGTGATCCCGATCGCGACGCGTTCGAAGTCCAGCGCCTGGGTCACGTAGGCCCACCCGCGGTCGCGCTCGCCCACCAGGTTCTCGCGCGGCACCCGCACGTCGTCGAACCACACCTGGTTGGTGCGCATCCCCCGCCAGGTCGTGATGCCCCGCACCTCGATCCCGGGGGCGTCCAGCGGCACGATCAGGACGGAGATCCCGCGATGCCGGGGCGCATCGTGGTCGGTGCGGCAGGCGAGCCATTCGTGCGTGCAGTACTCGGCGCCCGTGTTCCAGATCTTGGTGCCGTTCACCACCCAGGCATCGCCGTCGAGCACGGCCGCCGTCCGCAGCGACGCCAGGTCGCTGCCGGCGTCGGGCTCGGAGTAGCCCACGGCGAACTCGACCTCGCCCCGGCGGATGGCCGGCAGCCACCGGGCCTGCTGGTCGGGCGTGCCCGAGCGGATGATCGTGGGTGCGACCGACGCCGCCGTCATGTCGATGGCCGGCGCCCCGGCGTACGCCAGCTCGTTCATCAGCAGCAGGTTGTCGACCAGGGGCCGGCCGAGGCCGCCGTGCTCCGGGGGCCACATGAGGCACAGCCAGCCCTTGGCCAGCAGTCGACGGCGGAAGCGCCGAATGACGTCGCCGCTCCACTCGCCTCCCCCGCGGCGGACCGCCTCCCGCTCCGCGGGGCCGAACTCCTCGGCGAGGAAGGCCCGCACCTCCTCGACCCATGCCCGCTGCTGCTCTGTGAGCCCGAAGTCCACGGCCGCAGGGATCAGGGGGCCTCGCCGTCGCCCGGCGTGAAGCGGAACAGCAGGTGGCTGTAGCGAGCGACCGGCGTGCCGTCGCCCAGGCGGTAGGTGGCGGCCGTGGTGAGGAAGTGGCCCTCGCCCAGGCGCGTGCGCTTCAGCTCCGAGACGTCGACCAGCTCCTCCTCGACGTTGAGCCGATCGCCGACCCGGATCGGCCGGAAGAACTCCGCGTCGCACCCCACGCTCACCACCGTGGTGCCGGGCAGTGGCACCTGGCCGGCGAGGAGCGGCCGGGGCCGCGGGTTGCCGGGCCGCCAGTCGGGTGCCATCGCCCAGGTCATCAGGAGTGCCGGCGGTGAGACGACGGCGCCCCACTGCTCGCGCGCGTACTCCTCGTCCCAGTGGCTGGCGTTGCCGTCCTGGACCATGGCGCAGAAGTACTTGATGAGCGGCCACGCCACGTCGTGGGTGGCGAACTCGACCTCGGTGCGGGTGCCGATCATCGCCCGGGCCTCGTCGTAGGTCCCGATCGGGAGGTCGAAGCCCGACTCCTGCTCGACCGCCCGCCCGGCGGCCGGGGCGTCCCCACTCATCCCGGCCCCTCCGGCCCCCGCGCCGGCAGCTCGAGCGTGACGCTGGCCGGGCAGCACAGCTCGCCCCGCTGGTTCTTCACGGTCAGCTCGAGATCGACCAGGTGGCGCACCCGGGGACCGGTGTCGTCGGTGTAACGGCGCGCCACGCGGCCCTCCCCCACCATCGTGTCGCCGGCGTAGATGGACCGCTGCATGGAGATCTTCCGCCGGGCGATGAAGCTCCCGGGGCCGCCCCACTCCGTCGCCAGCCGGTCGACGAAGCCGAGGAAGTGCATGGTGTTGACGTAGATGGTCGGCTGCCCTTGCGACCGCGCGTACTCCGGGTCGTGGTGTCCGGGGAAGTAGTCCCACGTGGTGGCCGGGTTCATGATCACGCGGCGATAGGTGATCTCGTCGTCCACCCGGGGCAGCTCCGCGCCCTCCTCCACGTCATCCCAGTAGCGCTGGGCGTACGAGACTCCCGGGATCATGCGTCCTCCGAAGAAGAAGAGAACCGGTACAGCACGTTGGTGGCGCGGGCGACGAGCTCGCCGTCCTGGCGCCGGTACGTCGACACCGTGGTGACGAAGTGCCCGGTGCCCAGGCTCGTGCGCTTGGCCTCGGACACGTCGACCAGCTCCTCCACCACGTTCAGGTGGTCACCGACCCGTATCGGTGCGAAGTGCTCGGCGTCGTGGGAGACGTTGATGAACGTGTCGCCGGGCAGCGGCACCCGGGCGGTGAGCAGGGGGACCGGCCGGCCACCGCCCGGCGTCCACTCGAGCGGGATGAGCCACGTCATCAGCATGCCGGGCGGCGCCACGGCGCCGCCCCAGTGGCGCTCGGCGAAGTCCTCGTCCCAGTACGAGGCGTTCCCGTCCCGCACCATCGCGGCGTAGTGGCGGATCATCGGCGCGTTGACGGCGATCTCGCCGAAGCGCACGGGCGTCGTCGTGCCGACCATGGCCTTGGCGTCCTCGTACGCCCCGACCGGCACGTCGTAGCCGGTGGCCTCCGTGCCCACGCCCGTCCCCGCCGTCCTCAGCGGTCCCGCACGCCGTCGCCGCGCACGAGCTTGCGGTGATCCCAGGACACGACCCGCTCGAGGGCGATCCGCACCGCCAGCCGCTTCGCCATCCGCGCCCGCACCAGGGCGCGGCCGTCCTCGTCGAGCGGGCCCTGGTAGCGCTCGGTCACGCTGTAGGCCAGCTGGAGCCTGCGGTCCTCGTCCCCGATGGTCTCGGCCCGGCCGAGGAGCTGGACACCGCGCAGCTCCTCGTAGACGTCCCCGTCCTCCACGAGGCACGTCACCTCCGGGTTACGCAGCAGGTTCTTGTACTTCTGCGAGCCCCGGTAGGTCAGGAATCCCGGTGCGCCGTCGACGAAGCCGTACCACATCGCCACCAGGTGCGGGCGGCCGCCCGGCCCGGTCGTCGCCAGCGCCATCGTGTGGCGGCCGCGCAGGTAGCGGTCGACCTCGTCGGGCGCCATCGCGATCGACGCCCGCTGCGTCCGCTCGGCCTCAGGCGGCATCGCCGTCGAGCCCGTACAGGCGCGCCGCATTGGCGCCGAGGATGCGGCCGAGCACGTCGTCGCCGAGCGCCGCAGCGTTGGCCCGCGCGGTCTCGACCGTGCCCGGGAAGTCGCAGTCCCAGTGGGGGTAGTCCGACGAGAACACCAGGCTGTCGGCGCCGAGGTGCTCGACGTACGGCTCGAGCAGGCGGTCCTCGCACTCGAACGAGAAGAAGCACTGGCCCCGCTCGATGTAGTCGCGCGGGTCGCTCGTCATCGCCGGGACCATGTCGCCCCGCTTCTCGCGGTGCTCGTGCATCCGGTGCACGAAGTAGGGGACCCAGCCGACGCCGGACTCCAGGAACGCGACGCGCAGCGCCGGGTAGCGGTCGAGGACCCCGCCCATCGCCAACGCCGTGAAGGCCACCATCTGGTCGACGGGGAACGACAGGGTGTGGACCTGTGCGTAGTTGTCGAACCGCTCCGCCCCGGGCAGCGGCAGGTTCATTCCCGGCGCGCTGTGCACGCCGACCGCGAGGCCGAGGCCGGCGGCCGCCTCGAAGAAGGGCTGGAGCGACAGGTCGTCGAGGTTCTGCGAGCCCACCACCGGCGGGATCATCACGGCGACCACGCCCAGATCGGCGGCCCGCGCCACCTCGGCGACCGCGTCGTCCGGGTGCTGCAACGGAACGATCGCCACCGCCCGGAGCCGGTCGGGATGGCGGGCGCACACACCGACCAGCCAGTCGTTGTACGCCCGGCAGAAGTCCAGCGCGAATGCCGGGTCCTCGAACGTGGTGGCGCCGATGCTCAGCCCGCCGTACAGCACCTGGACGTCGATCCCCTCCTTGTCGAGGTCGCGGATCCGGGCGTCGAGGTGCAGGGCCCCGTCGGCGGCCTGCGGGTGCATGGCCGACTCGATGGGGACGCCGCGGCCCGGCCCCTCCTGGGTCGGGAACAGCTTGCCCTCGATCAGGCTGACCGTCCTGCCCCCGGACTCGCCGGCCCGCTGCCACCCAGGATGACGCTCGGCCAGCGCCCGCCACGGCGCGAGCTCGTCGTCGGGCGCGTCGAGGCGGACGACCGGCTCGTTGATGTGGGCGTCGGCGTCGATGACCAGCGTCCGTGCGTCCATGTGGCCCCCCGACCGCTCCTCGTCTGTCTTCCTAATCATATGACTGATAGACGCCCTCCGGCCAGACCCATGGAACCAGAGAGGCGAACGGGGCCGCCAGCAACGGCGTGACCGGGGCGTCGCGCCACGCCTCCTCCATCAGCGGGCCGAGGGCGGCGGCCGTCTCCGGCGGGTCGCCGTCGAGGTAGCACACAGTGATCCGGAAGTCGCCCTCCGTGTACCGGCCCCGCCGGTAGCGGGCGGCGGTGGCGAACACCCAGGCGCCGGCGACCCCCGGCGTGGTGGCCAGCCGATCCAGGTGCTCGCCATGCCGCCAGCGCAGGTAGGGGTCGAGCCGGTCCCGATCGGCAGGCTGCTCGGCGATCAGGTAGACCCCGCGGTTGGGCCTGAAGGGCACCACCTCGGCCGAGACGAGCACGCGCGGCGCGGCCCGGACGTCGAGGAGCCGCAGCGCCCCCAGGAAGCGCCGGGGCAGGTCCCGCGGGAACCGGCCGAGGTGTGCCAGCCGGCTCCCGAGGTCGAAGAAGTCGTCGAGCGTCTGCTCGACGGGGTCGCCCATCAGGTACAGCACGACGTGGTGGACGTCCTCGAACACGCCGGACGCCGCCGAGCGCGCCGCATGGCACGCCTCGTTCGACACCCAGCGCTGCCCGTGGACGATGCCGGGAAGCTGGTACTGCTCGGGCATGTGGTCGAGCTGGTGCCACGCCAGGTAGGCGCGGTCGTCGCTGTCGTCGTCGGTGTCGTCGTCGGATCCGCCCCGGCCCGACAGCGAGAAGAACCCGACCTTGACCCGGTTCACACCGCCCCCGTGCGTAGGCCCGCGCATCCCGCAAGCGCCTCGAGCTGTTCGAGGAAGTGCGCGAGCGAGTGGTGCACGACCCGGGCGGCGACGATGGTCGCCCCGGCTGCGGCCAGGGCGCCGAGGGCGTCGGCGCAGGCCTGGGCGGCATCGCTCGGGTCGAGCGCACGCTCGGGGCTGATCACCACCTCGAACCCGTCCGGCAGATCGACCCCGGCCAGCCAGTCCGCCACCTGCGCGACCGAGACCCCGAACGGGGCCCAGCCGTCGGCCAGCGTTGCAGCCCGCCGGAGCGAGCGCCGCGTGCGGCCCCCGACCCAGAGCGGGACCCGGGGCTGGACGGCGCAGGGCCGGACGACGAAACCGTCGTAGTCATAGTGGGATCCGTGGTACGCCGGCTGCTCCCGGGAGAGCGACGCCCGCAGTGCCACCAGGGCATCGTCGGCCCGCGCCCCCCGGTCCTCGAACGGGGCGCCGAGCAGCTCGAACTCCTCGCGCAGCGAGCCCACGCCGACGCCCAGGATCAGCCGACCGCCCGACACCAGATCGAGGGTCCCGTAGCGCTTGGCGATCTCCAGCGGATGGTGGTAGCCGAGCACGAGGACGTAGGTGGCCAGCCGCACCCGCTCGGTCACGGCGGCCAGGTAGCCGAACGTCGCGAGCGGATCCCAGTACGTCGCCCCCCGGACCTCGGCCACGTCGGTCGGGATGCCCACGTGTTCGCTGCACGTGAGGTGGTGGTAGCCCAGGCGGTCGGCGGCCCGCGCGATCTCCACGACCTCGGTCATGCCCGCGGCCTGCTCCCACCGGGCGTGGGCCCCCGGCACGCGGGTCAGCACCGGCGTGACGACCGACAGGCGCATCAGGGGCCGGGGCTGAGGTCGGCCACCATCTCGCGCGCCGAGAAGTACCACCGCCCGCGCTCGTAGACGAGCTCGTCGCGATACCTTCCCACCGCCTCGACCTGGGGAGCAGCACCGCCGTTCGGGCCCGGTCGCAGCGTCAGGTAGCGGCATTCCTGCCGCGCATGGACACCGTCGACGTCGACCTGCGCGTCGGCGGTGACCCGGATCCGGCCGGGTGGAGCGGCCCGCAAGAACCCGGCCAGCTCCCGGTGGCCGGAGAACCTCTCGCCGCCGGCGTCCCGCAACACGCCTTCCTGGACGAAGGTGCCGACCCAGGTCTCCAGGTCGCCAGTCTCCAGCGCGCGGTTGTAGCGCGCCGTGAGGTCACCGATCGCCAGGCGGTTCGCCACGGTCATGAGGGTGGTCTGTTCCTGGTAGCTCATGCCCACGCTGTGCCCTCCGCTTGTAACCCCACCATTAGATCCGTACCTCCCGCCCCTCCCAGTACGGGTCGCGCAACAGCCGCTTGTACAGCTTGCCCGTGGGCAGCCGCGGCAGCTCGGCTGCGAAGTCGATGGACTTGGGGCACTTGACGGCCGCCAGGTGCTCGCGGCAGTAGGCGATGAGTCGGCGCTCCAGCTCGGCGCCGGCCTCGCCGCGAGCCTCGGTGCCGGCCGCCGGCTGGACCACGGCCTTCACCTGCTCGCCCATGTCGTCGTCCGGCACGCCGAACACTGCGACGTCCATGACCGCCGGGTGCATCACGAGGACGTTCTCGATCTCCTGCGGGTAGATGTTCACGCCCCCCGAGATGATCATGTACGCCCGCCGGTCGGTGAGGTACAGGTAGCCGTCCTCGTCCAGGTGGCCCACGTCGCCGAGCGTCGACCAGTTCGGGTGCCGCGGGTTGAGCGTGCCCCGGGTCTTGTCCGGGTCGTTGTGGTACTCGAACGGCAGCCCGTCGGGGCTGTCGAAGTAGACGAGGCCGGTCTCCCCGACGGGCAGCTCCTCGCCGGCCTCGTCGCAGATGTGGAGCGGCGCGCCGAGGGAGCGTCCGACCGAGCCCCGGTGGTCGAGCCATTCCTCCGAGTGGATGAGCGTGACGCCGTTGCCCTCGGTGCCCGCGTAGTACTCGACCAGCACCGGCCCCCACCACGCGATCATCTGCTCCTTCACCGGCACCGGACAGGGCGCCGCGGCGTGGACGGCGACGCGCAGGCTCGACACGTCGTGGCGGCGGCGCTCCTCCTCGGACAGCTTGAGCATGCGCACGAACATGGTGGGCACGAACTGCCCGTGCGTCACGCCGTGGCGCTCGATCAGCGCCAGCGCCTGGGCGGCATCGAAGCGCTCCATGGCGACGACGGTCCCGCCCAGCGCCTGGACCCCGGCGGAGAAGGTGAGCGGTGCGGCGTGGTAGAGGGGCGCCGGCGACAGGTACACGCTGTCCTCGTCAACGGCGTACAGCGACCGCAGCAGCGGGAGGAGGAGGGCGCTTCCCTCGCTCGCCTGCCGCCCGGTGAGCGGCCGCTTGATCCCCTTGGGCCGGCCGGTCGTCCCCGAGCTGTAGAACATCAGGTCGCCGAGCGGCTCGTCGTCGAGCGGGACGGCGGGGTGGCGGCCGATTGCGTCCTCGTAGGGCTCGTGCCCCGGCGTCGCCGCCGATGCCCCGTCGACCATCAGGCGGACCTCGACCGCCGGCGTGGCGGGCACGATCTGCTCGGCCACCTCGCGGCGCGCCACGGACGTGACCAGGGCGCGCGCCTGGCAGTCGTTCACGACGTACGCCGCCTCGTCGGCGGTGAGGTACGAGCTCACCGGGGTGAGGTACAGCCCCGACCGCAGCGCTGCCCAGGCGACCTCGAAGTAGCGGGGGTGGTTCTCCATGAAGATGGCCGCGTGGTCACCCGGCCGCAGCCCGGCGTCCCAGAGCAGGCGCGCCAGCCGGCACGAGCGCTCGTCGAGCTCGCGGTACGTCACGACCTCGCCGCTCGTCCCCATGACGAGGGCGGGCTTGTCGGGGCTCGTGGCGGCATGGACCCGCGGGTACACGGTCTCCCCCTCGGCTATCGACGCATCTCGGTTATGCAGCTCGGCATCGATTGCATCGCTATCTGATGTATCTTTTGACTGTTAGGCACCCTAGCGCGCCCAACCCGGGGGAAGGAGACTGCGCGCATGCTGTTCCTCCACGAGGTGCACCGGGTCGCAGGTGCCAAGGAGAAGGAGTTCGAGGTCGCCTTCCGGGCCGGGTGGATGGAGGCCCTGGCGGGCGACGGCGACGCCCGGCTGCTGTGGTTCCTGCACCACGCCCACGGCACCGGCCCCTCCTACCAGGTGGTGACCGTCACGGGCGTGGCCGACGGCGCCGCGTGGGAGCGGCTCGCCGGCCGGGTCCAGCACGGCGACCTGGTCGACTGGGCCCGGGAGGTCGATTCCTGCCGGCACGACGTCCAGGCCCGCCTGCTCATGGCCCTCGACTTCTCGCCCCTCGAGGTCGGCCTCGCCGACGTGCCCACCGACGGGCGCCGCCACGAGCCCGCCCTGTACATGGAGGACACCATGTGGCCCAGGCGGGGCAAGGCCGAGGAGTACATCGCGGCCGCCGGTGACGTCTACACCCGGATGCTGGGGTCGGAGTCCGCCCACCGCCTGATCAGCATCGAGGCCGCCTATCAGACCATGCCTGGCGCCGGCCGCTACCCCGAGGTCACGCTGATGCAGAAGGTCCACGACATGCCGGCGCTGGTCCGGCTGCTGACCACCGACATGCCCGAGGAGATGGCGCGACCGGGCAGCTGGATGCACGACGCCCTGGAGTTCCGCGATCAATGGCGCAGCAAGCTGCTGCGCACGGCGTCGTGGTCGCCGCTCAACTAGGGGCGGGCGCGGGAGGGACAGACCATGCTGTTCATGCACGAGGTGCACTCGGTGTCCGGCGAGCACGAGCACGAGTTCGAGGCCGCGTACCGCGATGGCTGGCTGAAGCTGCTGGCCCAGGACGACGACGCCCGGTTGCTGTGGTACCTCAACCACGCCCACGGCAGCGGCGTGTCGTACCGGGTCGTGACCATCACCGCGGTCCGCGACGGCGCCGCCTACGAGCGCCTGGCCGGGCGCCTCCGCCGGGGCGATCTGCTGGACTGGTCCCGGGCCGTCGGCGGCCTGCGCCACGACGTCCAGGGGAAGATGCTCGTCCCCGTCTACTGGTCGCCCCTCCAGGAGGTCGACCTCGCGACGGTGCCGACCGACGGCTCCGAGCACGAGCTGTCGCTGTACATGGAGGACACCGGCTGGCCCTCGGCCCCGCTCGACGACTACATCCGGTTCTGGGACGAGGAGTACTTCCGCAACATGCGGGCGATGCCGCCCGAACACAGCATCCTCGAGATCGAGGCGTGCTTCCAGGTGGCCCACGGCACCCACGTCCGGCCGGAGGCCATCCTCATGCAGAAGATCGTCAACTACGGCCTGCTGCTCAACCTCATCTCCGAGCCCGAGGAGTACGACCCCGACGTGTGGCCCGGCCGCTACATGCACCGCGGCCTGCGCTACCGCGACCAGTGGGAGAGCAGGCTGCTGCGGACCAGCACGTGGTCGCCGCGGTACTGACCCGCGGCCTCCTAGAACGTCCGCGGATGGTTTACGTCAGCAGCAGCGCTCCACGAACTGCTCGAGCTGGTCCAGGTTGCGGCACTCGAAGGTCTCGTGCGTGAGCGCGGCGTACTCGCTCATCACCGAGTCCCCCGTGTCCCACGACGAGACCGGCTCGGGGTTCAGCCAGTAGACGCGGCGGGCGCGGCGGCGCAGCTCCGCCAGGACCCACGACTGGGAGGCGTGGTAGTTGTTGCGGGCGTCCCCCAGCACGATCAGCGTGGTGCGCGGCGTGACCTCGGCCCCCCAGCGCCGCCAGAAGTCCGAGAACGCGTGGCCGTAGTCGGAGTGGCCGTCGAACCGGGTGATGCCGGCGCTGGTACCGAGCGCCCGCATGGCCTCGGCCAGGCCCGCCCGGTCACGCAGCTGCTCGGTCACCTCCTCGATGGCGTCGACGAAGACGAACGACCGGACCTTGCCGAACTGGCTGCTCAGCGCATAGACGAGCTGGAGGGTGAAGCGGCTGAAGTCCGCCACCGAGCGGCTGACGTCGGCGAGCACGACGATCTCGGGCAACGACCGGCGGCGGCCCCGGATCACCGGCTCGAGCGGCACGCCGCCGTACGCCAGCGAGCGGCGCATCGTGTGGCGGAAGTCCAGCCGGCCGGGTGCGGCGCGCCTGGTCTTCGCCAGCCGGGCGGCCAGGCGCCGGGCCAGCGGCTGGATCGCAGCCCGGATCTGGTCGAGCTCACCGGCCGACGCCCGGCGGATCTCGAGCTGCGTCGCCATGAGCCCCGCGGGCGCGTGATCGCGATCGGCGAACGACGTGCGGCGCCGGATCTCGGACTCGATCTCGTCGCGCAGCTGGTCCGCCCGCAGCGCCACCGTGCGGCGGGCGAGTCTGGCCTCGAGCGGCGTCAGGCCGCCGGGATCGCCGGCGTCGCCTGCCTTGGCTGTGGTCACCACGGCGAGGGCCCGTTCCGGGAGGGTTGCGAAGTCGATGCGGCGCAGGGTGCGGAACAGGTGGTAGTGCACGCCGCCCGGGGGGGTCCCCAGGGCCGCGTGGCGGCGGACCGCCTCACGGGCGACCGCCCGGAGGACGGCACCGTCCCCCTGGGCCACCACGCGCTCGACCCGGCGCCTGAAGGCCTCGTCGGCGTCGCCGGAGGTCGGATCGACGGCGAAGTAGGCGTCGAACACGGTCTCGAACGTGACCCACTCGGCGCGGCTCTTCGCGAGGGTCGAGCCCAGGGCCCGGCGGACGAGCGCCCGCTCATCGAGCGACACCGCATCCACCGCCCGCATCGCATCGACGTGCTCGGTGATGCCGACCTCGACGCCGGCGGCCCGCAGCTCCTCGACGAAGCCGCTCAGGACGTCGATCACCCGGGCACCTCCGTTCGTCGCCGTCATGCGTCGCCGTCGTTCGTCACCGTCGTTCCTGGAGTGATTCTGGTTGCTGGGCAACCACTCTGGCGCCAGGAACGGTGTGGCCCGGGATTGCGGAAGGGCCCCCTGCCGCCTCCCTAGGCTCACGGCCCATGGAGTACATCCCCTCGGCTGACCGCTACGAGACCATGCCCTACCGCCGGTGCGGGCGCAGCGGCTTGATGTTGCCCCCGATCTCGCTCGGCCTGTGGCACAACTTCGGGCAGGACCGCCCGTTCGAGACGCAGCAGGCCATCTGCCGCCGGGCCTTCGACCTGGGCGTCACCCACTTCGACCTCGCCAACAACTACGGGCCGCCGTACGGCTCGGCGGAGGAGAACTTCGGCAGGTTGCTGGCCACCGACTTCGCCGGCCACCGCGACGAGCTCGTGATCTCGACGAAGGCGGGCTACGACATGTGGCCGGGGCCATACGGCGACGGCGGCTCCCGCAAGTACCTGCTGGCATCCCTCGACCAGTCGCTGCGGCGGATGGGCCTCGACTACGTCGACATCTTCTATTCGCACCGCTTCGATCCCGACACCGACCTGGACGAGACGATGTCGGCGCTGGCGACCGCCGTGGCCCAGGGCAAGGCGCTGTACGCCGGCATCTCGTCGTACTCGTCGGCACGCACCGTCGAAGCCGCACGGCTCCTCGCCGACCGCGGGGTTCCGCTGCTGATCCACCAGCCGTCGTACTCGATGTTCAATCG
>Ga0081455_10006348_pt1 | contig 12692 bp, 12 predicted proteins | sample TabmetS3T2R1_FD_70207 | JGI IMG/M metagenome (GOLD analysis project Ga0081455, IMG submission 70207) | Tabebuia heterophylla rhizosphere microbial communities from the University of Puerto Rico - S3T2R1 | ecosystem: Host-associated > Plants > Roots > Rhizosphere ... | reverse complement strand
CCTCGCGCACGAGGACAAATGCGTCCTCGGCGGCCATGGCCGCGCCTTGCGTGAGGTGCGGAGCAAACGTGTGAGCGGCATCCCCGCCGATGACAACCCTTCCGCGGTGCCATGGCCATGGCAGCATCAGTGACTCGATCGGGCTGTACACGATTTCCGAACAGCTATTGAGGGATGTGGCAATTTCGCTGACGTAGCTGCCATACTGGGCCAGTCGATCTTTCAACAAATGCGCTTGGTCCGACCCTGCGAAGCTCGCGCCGGGTGCTTCAGGGCGAATGTGGAACAGATACATGATGTCGTTGCTGAGTGGCATCGCTCCGGTCTTGCTGCCAATGCCCTGCAAGAACTCCATCCCCCGTACGTACCGTGGCCGAGATGCCGGTACACGCCAAGCGCCGTAGCCTGAATGCCGTGGCGCAAACGATGTCCCCACCAGGTGCAGCCGGGTCGTGGAGCGTATGCCGTCGAACCCGGCTAAGAGATCGAACGAGTCGCGTTGACCATTTGAAAACTGAACGTCGACGCGGTCTCTGTCCTCCTCGATCTTGCTGACCGTAACGCCAGCAACAAATTGCACGCCAGCCCGTAGGGCGGCCCGCAGCAGTATTTCGTGCAACCGTAATCGGGACAGGGCGCAAAAGGGCGGCACCCTGTGGTCACCAAGAAGGAACTTGTGCTGAACGATCAGTGTCCGGCTGGCATCGAAAAGGCACATGTGGTCATAGCTGAATCCCGTTGCGAGGATCTCGTCCAGAACACCGAGCGTGTCGTAAATGCGCAGCGCGTTGGCGGGCTGGCCGAGCCCGACTCCCGGGATGTCAAAGGCCGCCCGCCGCTCAATCAGCACAACCTCCACGCCTCGTCGGGCGAAAGTCGCAGCAGCCGTCAGTCCGCCCACGCCACCTCCGACGACTAGAACACGTCGAATGTCTCTCACGATCAGCCTTTCTGCTCCATTGTTTGGGTATTCTATCCCGAGATGCGGAGTCGATCTCGACGCGGGTGAATAAGCCAGGGAACGACGCCCCTTCGATCCTAGAGGCGATCGAGCCGGCGACGGAAGCCGCGTAATCCATTGGAGCGGCTACAGCATCGTCAGAAGCATCATGAGGCGCCGACCGCCAGCATCCCCACTAGGCCGTCCTTACTGCGCCGATCGCGCAGAATCGGCCGGACGTTCTCGCATGACGTCGCTCGATGATGCGCTGAACCTTGCGGAAAACGTAGCGCGCATGGGCGCCGATCTGCATGCAGTCGTGGAAGCTGTAGTCACGCGTGCGGCGATCGACGTCGAGCCACGAGACCCGTCGCGTCATCGGCGATTTTGTTTTCTTGTTCCGCATGTTGGACATATGTCCCTCGTGCCGGCTGCCGTCTGCATGGACGCCTCGCCGGCGGCCAGGGGATCAAATCAGCGCGGCCTCAACGCGAACCGCGTCTGCTCGATCAGCGCGTACGCCGATCGCGCCTCGACTGGCATGTTCTTGACGGCGTGCAGATAGCGCTTGCAGGCCCGCAGCGCCTCGCGGTCGCGCGCGCGAAGCTCGCCGAGGAGCTTCTCGACGTGGGCATCGAGTTCGGAGGCAGCCACCACGCGCGACAGCAGGCCGATGTCCAACGCTTCCTTTGCAGTGAATTCCCGGCTGGTCAGTACCGCGTCCAGCGCCCGCTTTGGCGTCATGTGATCGACCATCGCCGCCATGACGAACATCGGCGGAATGCCGAGCTTGACCTCGTCGAGTGCGAACACCGCCTCTTCGCTCGCGATCGCGAGATCGGATCGCATGATCAACCCGACGCCAAGGCCGAATGCCCGGCCACGCACGGCCGAAATCACGATCCCGCGGAAGCCGGACAGGCTTTCGTTGAGATCGGTGATCAGGCTGAACGCGTCGAAGGGCGCTCCGGACGTCGGTTCATTGCGGTCGCGGCCCAGCGTGAAATCCGCGCCTTCGCCGGCCAGTGTCAGGATATCGGCGCGACCGTCGCAATCTCGCACGGTGTCGCGCAGCTGCCGGATCATGTCGCCGGTGAAGGCATTCCCTTCGCCTGCGCGCGCAAACGCGATGCGCGCCAGGCGGTCCTCGACCTCGCACTTGATCATGTTCGGCGCCTTGCACAATGCTGTTGCATTTATGACACCTCAATATCTAATCTGGATCAAGCATTCTGCCGAAGACGGGCGCGTCATTTCGTGCTGCGCGCGAGGAGCCCGCGATGAAGATCAAGGTCCGCCGTCTGTTCACGATTTCGGAAGAGCGACGCGAGGAAGCCGGCCGCAGCGCGGACATCCCGTTGCGGCGCACCGCTGCGATCGCGGTGGTCCAAAATCCGCATGTCGGCCGATACGTGGAGGACCTCAAGCCGATGATCGATGCCAGCGTCGCGCTCGGCGAAGAGATGGCGCGGCTAGCGGTGGCGGCATTCGGTCGCAACGAGATTCAGAGCTATGGCAAAGGCGGCCTCGTCGGCCTCGCCGGCGAGCAGGAGCACGCCAACGCGTTGCTGACGACCGCCTTCGCGGATCCCTTCCGCAAGGCGATTGGAAGCGCGGATGCCTGGATTTCTTCGTTCACCAAGGTCGGCGCGCCGGGAACGCCGATCGACATTCCGATGAACCACAAGGACGATGTCTATGTGCGTTCGCACTATGACGGCATGACGATCGCGCTCGCCGATACGCCCATGCCGGACGAGATCGCGCTGATCTTCTGCATCGCCAACCGCGGGCGGCTCAATGCGCGGGTCGGCGGCTTGACCCACGACGAGGTCATAGCGGGGCGCTCGACCAGGCGCTGACGCGATGAGCCGGCTGCCGATAACCATCGCGACGTGGGACTACGACCGGGTGCGGGCGCTCGTCGACGGTCGAATCCGGGTCGAAGGTTGCGACGTCAATTACATCACCATGCCGGTCGAAGAGATCTTGGAGCGGGCTTTCTTCCACCACGAGTTCGACGTCGCGGAGATCGGTTTCAGCCCCTATCTGATCGCCCTGTCGCGCGGCGTCGCACCGTATGCGGCGATTCCGGCCTTTCTGTCGCGAATGTTTCGCCATTCCGCGATCTATATCCGTACCGACAGAGGAATCGAAGACCCGGCGGACCTCAAGGGCAAGCGCGTCGGCGTCCCCGAATATCAGATGTCGGCGGCGATGTGGGCGCGCGGCCTCCTGCACGACGAGTTCGGCGTCGCGGCGACGCATATCAGCTGGGTGCAGGGCGGTCTCGAGACTCCCGGTCGGCGCGACAAGTTTCCGCTCAATCTGCCCGATGGCTTTCCGCTCGTCTCCGCCGACAACAAGACGCTCTCACAACTGCTCGCGGACGGCGAGCTCGACGCCGTGATCTCGGCGCGGCAACCATCGTGCTTCGGCGCCGGCCACCCCCTTGTCCGGCGGCTGTTTCCGGACTACCGCGCCGCCGAACAGGACTACTTTCGCAGGACCGGCGTTTTTCCGATCATGCACGCCGTGGGCATCCGCCGCGACGTCTTGGACAGGCATCCCTGGCTGGCCGCGAGCCTCTACAAGGCGTTCGTGCAGGCCAAGCGCCTCGCCGACGCCGAATTCGCCGAGGTCACCGCGCTGAAGATCGGCTTGCCGTGGCTGACCGCGGAATTCGACGCCACCCGCGAGGCCATGGGCAATGATTTCTGGCCCTACGGGGTGGGACCGAACCGCAAGACGCTCGAGCTGATGGCGCGCTATTCTCATGAACAGGGGCTCGCGGTGCGTCCGATCGCGGTCGAGGAGATGTTTGCGCCGAGCACATTGGATGAAATTCGCGTCTAGTCTGGGAGACGAACATGCCCATTCAGCTCATCTGCTGCTCGCACAGCCCGCTGATGACGACCGACGTCGAGGAAAGCGAGGCCGACGTGCACGCGGAGTTCTTTCGCGAGCTCGACTCCTGCGCGGCCGCTCTGCACGCCTTCAGCCCGGATCTGGTGGTGGTCTTCGGTCCCGATCACTTCAACGGCTTCTTCTATGAATTGATGCCGGCCTTCTGCATCGGGACGGCAGCCGAGGGGACGACGGATTGGCATCTCGAAGGCGGCGCGCTGCGGGTGCCCCGGGACTTGGCGCTCGCTTGCGTGCGGCACCTGCAGTCGTGCGACTTCGACGTGGCGATCTCGCACCGGATGAAGGTCGACCACGGCATCACCATTCCTCTGCTCAAGCTCACCGGCGCGCTTGCCCGCTACGATGTGCTGCCGATCTTCGTGAATTGCGCAGCGGATCCCCGGCCGTCATTTCGGCGCGTGCGCGCCTTCGGCGAGGCGGTCGGCGAATACCTGGCCGACAAAGAGATGCGGATCACGGTGGTCGGCTCCGGCGGCCTTTCGCACGATCCGCCCACGCCGAGGCTCGACCAGAGCCCGGTCGATGTGGCGCGTCGGCTGATCATCCAGCATACCCCGACGCAGGAAGAGCTCGACGCAAGAGAGAACAGGGTGATCAAGGCCGCGCGCGACCTGGTCGTCGGCAAGGGTCCTTGCCTGCCGCCGAGCGAGCGCTGGGACCGCGACTTCCTGCGGAAATTCCTCGGGCCGCGGCACGACTGCTTCGATGCCATGACCGACGCCGAGATCGACCGCGTCGCCGGGTTCGGGGCCCACGAGGTACGCACCTGGGTCGCGGCCGCGGCCTGCGCGCGCAAAATCGGCAATCTCAGCGCCGAACTTCGATATTATCATCTCGTGCCCGAGTGGATCACCGGCATGGGGATCGTGCTCGGCCAGGCCTGAGCGCACTGCCGTCTCGCCGGTGATCACGATGACATCCGAAAACCGGGAAATCCCGGCGACAAACGACCGATGATCGAGAAAATCGAGCTCGAGCGGTGCACTGGCTGCGGCATCTGCGACGCCGTCTGCCCGGCGGACGTCATCCACATGGAGCCGGCGGCGGTCCCGGTGGAGGTCGAGGGACTGTCGCGGATCAAGCTGTTGCCCGTGATCAAGTACCGCGAGCACTGCATCACCTGCTTCAGCTGCGAGATATTTTGCCCGGAGCAGATCGTGGACGTGCATCCCTCGGTCAAGAACCGACCCCGGCCGTGGTGAAGCGATGTCGAAGCTCGACGGCGTGCTGATCGAAACCGACGTGCTGATCGTCGGCGCCGGCGCGGGCGGGCTGACCGCGGCCCTGAGCGCCAAACGCCACGGCTCTCCGGGGACCCGGGTGACGCTGCTCGATTCGTGGATGATCGGCCGCACCGGCCACACCGCTTTCTCGAACGCCTGGATGATCGTCGCTCTTCCCGGCGACGACATCGAGGGCATCACGCGGGAGATCGTGGCCGGCAACGACGGCATCGCCGACCAGCTCCTGGTGCGTGAATCGCTCGAGCAATCGTTCGCGCGGCTGCGCGATTTCGAGGCGATCGGGATGAAGTTTCACCGCGCTGAGGACGGCAGCTATGCGCGACGCCCGACCCGGGGGCTCGATCTCGCCCGGGTCATGTATCCCGAGGGCGGCGGCCTCGAATTCTGTTGGCGGCTGCGCCTCGCGCTCGAGACCGAGGGTGTCCAGCTTCTCGACCGCATCTTCATAACCGGCCTGCTGCGCGCGGCAGACGACCGCCGCATCGTAGGAGCGGTGGGAATCCACAGTCGCACCGGCATATTTCACGTCATCAAGGCGCGCGCGACCATCGTGTGCACCAACGCGATAACGTTCCGGTCCGGCTTCGTGCGCGACATCACCGGCACGGGCACGCTGCTGTCGTACCGCGCCGGTGCGGCGCTGCGCAATGCCGAGTTCAGCTACGTCCGGCCGGGCACCCCGAAATTCTATTTCGAAGGCATCACATTCGCGATCCAGGAAGGCGCGCACTTCGTCAATGCCAACGGTGAGGCGTTCATGCGCGAGTACGAGCCGGACTGGGCCGACGAGGCGGACGTGCCGCGCATCGCGCGCGCCATGGCTTTGGAGAAAGACAAGGGCAATGTCCCGATCTACCTCGACATGTCGGCGATCCCCGAGCACATGCGCGACGAGTTCATCCAGAGCAAGGTGAAATGGATGGACTATTTTTTCCGCAAGCTCGGATCCGAAGCGCGCACCGACATGTTCGGCAAGACCCCCTACTACGCGCTCAACCAGATGACTAAGATGGGGATCCGCACCGGGGCGGATTGCCGGGCCGATGTGCCCGGGCTGCTCGCGGCGGGGCTCGCGCAGGCCGGGTGCGCCAATCACTTCGCGGGTTTCCATATCGGGCTCTGCGTCGGCAACGGATGGGTGGCGGGCCGCAGCGCGATCCACGATCTCGACACGCTGCCGCCGGCGCGTCTCGATGCCGGCCAAGTACAGTTGCTGCACGACGAGACGATGCGGCCGCTGGATGCCGTGGCCGCGAGCGAGTCGGATCGAATCTTGCGCGATTTGCAGGCCGTGATGTTCGCCTATGACGTCGGGATCCTGAAAAGCGCCGACCGGATCGAGCGCGCGTTGCAGAACGTCGACGCGCTGGCGCTGCAGGTTCGGGAGATCGCGGCTCCGCATACGCACGAGCTGGTGCGGCTCAAGGAAACCGAGGCGATGCTGCTCGCCGCGCAATTCATGCTGCGCGCCTCATTGTTGCGCACGGAGTCGCGGCTGAGCCACTTCCGCGAAGACTTCCCGAAGCGCGACGACGCCGACTGGCTGGTCTGGCTCGATATCTCGCCCGGCAGCGAGCAACCCGTGTTGAACAAGACGCCGATTCCGACGCCGCTGTGCCCCGTCCTTGCACGCTCCGCTCGTCCGACGCGTCTCGGCCGACGCATTGCCGTGGCCGGCGCCTAGATTTGCCGGATGGAGCCGGTGCCGCGCGCCCATAAAGGCTGCTTCAAAAAGTCCGACCGCGCCAACTGTCGAGCGGTGCAGAACGGCGATACAGTCCTTGACGCAATTGTAACCGAGGACACGCGAGCGCGTCGAAGCGGGCACGTGCCCCCCTCCCCTCGCGATCCCATCGGGGCAGCCAAGAACAACAATTGGGAGGAAGAATGAGCTGGCATCACACTATTCGGCTTTGCGTGGCGGCGATTCTCGGCCTGCAGGCTCTCGCTGCGGCGCGCGCGCAGGATTTTCCCAGCCGACCGATCACCATCATGGTCGGCCTCGCCGCCGGCGGGATCACCGACGTGACGGCACGCCTCTACGCCGAGGCGGTTTCGGCCAGCATCGGGCAACGGATCATCGTCGAAAACCGCCAAGGCGCCGGTGGAGCGGTCGCTGCCGCCGCCGTCCAGAACGCGGCCCCCGACGGCTATACGCTTCTGGTGTTCTCCGGCTCGCAGCACGCGGCGGTTCCGGCGGTTCAATCGGCGCCCTATGATCCGATCAAGGGGTTTCAGCCGATCACGGTGTTGTTCAATCTCGCGGCGCTGATTGCGGTACCGGTCACCAGCCCGGCCAACACCGTCGCGGAACTGCTCGAGCATGGAAGAAAGAAGCCGGGCGGCCTGCTGTTCGGCTCCCCCGGCGTCGGCACCCCCTCCCATCTGCTGGCCGCCAAGATCAGCGAGGCGACCAAGACGCCGATGCAATACGTGCATTACCGCGGCGGCGCTCCCATGATGGCGGACCTCGTCACCGAACGCGTCGACTTCGCGCTGGCCTCTTACACAGTGGCAAAGGGCTTCTTCATCGAGAAGAAGCTGAGGGCCCTCGCCGTCGATGCGGATGCCCGTCTGAGCGTCATGCCGGACGTCCCGACCCTGACGGAAGCGGGACTGGGCCAAACCAAAGTGGCGAGCTGGTTCGCCGTGGCGGCGCCGGCGGGGACGCCGAACAACATCGTGCAAAAACTGCGCGAGGAATTCATCAAGGCGTCGCGCGACCCCGAGTTGCAGCGGCGACTGACGGATAACGGGACCCTTATCAATACCAGCACGCCGGAGCAGATGGCCAAACTTCTGGCTGAAGAAGTAGACAGCACGAATCAGTTGGTGAAAGCCCTGGGACTCCGGCAGCCGTAACGTCTCGCCGCACGAGCTCTGGGCGGCGATGCCGGTTTTCGGAAGAGATCATGCTCCAGCAATAAGCTAGCGCGGGATGACAATTCGAAGAAAAGTCATCCCGCTCTGGAACAGATTGCTGCACGGGGCCTGAATGCCGGCGTCGATTGGCGTGCGCGTTGCGCGGCTCACGGTTGCGTCGTTCCATCCCACGATGGAATGCGCAGGAAGATATAGCTTAGTCGCCAGAGATACCGAAAGGACGCCCGACAGATCGTCTCGGCGTCTTTGCTCTCGAGTCCGCTGGCGGTAAAGCACTCGCGGATCGACCTCTTGCCGTCGATTTTCCGGAACAGCGCCGATGTTGCGGGATTGAGCGTATACGCCGGACGCGGCTGGCGTCGGACGACGACGCAGCCTTCGGCCACCGGCGTGTCCGGTTTGATCTCCGCACAGCGCAAAACGGGAACGTAGTCCATGAAGGCGTCCGCACCGAAATCGATCTTGTAGCTCTTCTTCGGTCGGCTCGCATGACAGACGCAAAAGGCGTGTTGGCCGAGCGTGCCGTTGTACAGCTCCATGAACTGCCAGATCGACTCCTCCGGCATCGCACTCACTTTTTTGTAAAGGTCGTGGTCCGCGTTGAGCTGACCTTCGGGAAAATACAGAATATTCTCCCACCAGTGCATGAAGCTCATTCCGGCCTGCGCCGCAAACTCCAGGCATTGCGCTACCGTGTAGGCCCGATCCTGCCGATGCAAAAAGGAATCAACCAAGCCCGCGTCGTATTTCAAGTCCGGCGCCCGGCTCATGTAGTCATGAATGACGTGGCGTTTTGGTAGAGATGCGAGCGTCTGCTTGACGGTGACGACGTCCTGCTCGCTTTGCCCGAGCCCCATGAGGCGGAACATGTTCTGCAACATGTAGACGCCGGTCCGCCCGTATTGCCCGTAGACCATGACGGCGATGGTTCCATCCGGGCGCAGAACGCCTCCGAGCGCCTTCAGGCCTGCGACCGGATCCGGAAGGTGATGCAGCACGCCCGAGACGTCGATGAAATCGAAATCCCGGTCGAGCGAGGAAACATCCTCGATCCGCCCCTGGTGGAGCGTGAGGTTGCGCAGATCATGCTTGTCCTTGAGATGGGCTTCGTGTGCGAGGCTCGAAGAGCTCAGGTCGACGCCGGTGACGCGCGCCTTCGGATGATTGAAGGCATAGCGCGCGGCCGCGTTGCTGCCGCAGCCGGCGACCAGAACGTCGATATCCTCCCGCGGCGGCCGATCGGGCCAGAACGTGTGCCAGTTGCGCGCAAAGTCGCCGCCATCCCGCTTGCTGCGGACTTCCGGGGCGTCGAGGTCGGCAATGGGAAAGGGATACACCCACTTCTCGTACTGCCTGGCGACCGCGCCGTTCTCGGTTGCGGATTTTTCCAGCGGCCTCTCCCTCGATGGCCCGTCCGGCGGATTGCGGCGCCCGGCGCTCATGCCGGACCTTCACCGGCGCGCTTCCTCATTCTTCCGGCAATCGGGCCGCTGTTTAGCATGCGCCGACGCGTCAGGACATGCTGCGCCGCAGATGCAACGGCCAAATTGGTTGGCCGGGCATGCCAAGCCGGCATGCCGGTCGGACCAGCGCCGTGCCATAACAGCAGCCGACCGCGCTTTCGAGCCGAAAGGGCCGCCCCGGCCGGTACGCGCGGTCGAAGCGTGAGCGCGGATCGCACAGCGGGCTTCATGCAATCCGCGCCCGCGATGGCGTTGCAAGCGAGAGACGGCGCTCGCAAGGCTCGTATCCCGTTTGCGAACGCGCCGATGGTGGCCCTCCGGCGGTCCAGCAATCCGAGAACGACGGCGTGAGCGAAGCAACGAGTTCCGATCTGATCGCGTCAGCGAAGCCGGAGCGGCGGGAGCACGTTCCGCTCGGCATTCTCTACATGATCGGCGCCACCGTCGTGTTCGCGGCCTCGAGCGCGGTCTCGAAATGGCTGGTGGCGAGCTATCCCATCGGCGAGGTGTTGTTCACCCGCACCGCGGTCGCGCTCGTCACCTGCGCGCTGTTCATCCTGCCGCAGACCGGCCTCGCGGTGTTTCGCACGCAGCGCCTGCGCCATCATGTGGGCCGTTCGCTTTCGCAAGGCTGCTCGCAAACCTTTCTGCTCATCGCATTCAGCCTGATGCCCCTCGCCGGCGCCATTGCCATCAACTTTTCCTCACCCCTGTTCGCGACGCTGGTCTCGGCGCTGCTGCTCAAGGAAGCGGTCGGACTGGCGCGCTGGGCGGCGCTGCTGGTGGGCTTCTGCGGCGTGCTGATCGTCGCCCATCCGGGAGCGGAGGTAGTCCAGATCGGCGCCCTGTTCGCGCTGGCGAACGCCGTGATCTATGGATCGGTGACCGCGGCCGTGCGCGGAATGACCGCGACCGAATCGGCCGAGACGCTGACGCTCTATCAGCTGGCGCTGCTCACGGCGTTCTTCACGCTCATGTTGCCCCTGGGATGGGTCTCGCCCACGCCGGTCGACGCCGGATGGATCGTGTTCAACGGCGTCTCCAACGCGGTCGGGCAGTATTGGTGGACGCGCGCGCTGCACCTCGCCCCCGCCTCGGCGGTGGCCCCGTTCTATTATCTGTCGTTGATTTGGGCGAGCATTCTGGGCTTTGCGATCTGGGGCGATGTCCCCACCGTGTCGCTGGTGATCGGCTCCGCCGTGGTGGTTGCGTCCGGCCTGTTCCTGCTGTGGCGCGAGAACAGCGCCCGTCAGGCGAAGCTGCCCGCAAACGAGTGACGGCTGACGCTTGGACTCTGCGCGTCGAGCGACACCGTGCCGACCCGCCCATCCACAGGATAAACATTGCGTAAAATTCTGCGACCTTATGCCGCCTCCCAATCATACCGATGCCGCATCACGCTGACGGCGCGACGGAGTCCCGCGACGACGGCGCGGCGGACGGAAAATTCAGAGCGGTGGCAACGGCTTAAACAAACAAAGCCGCGCGCCGCGAGGGGGGCGACGGGTGGCTTATCAATGGGCCGACTGCGATTCTGCATTCATCGCCGCACGCTATGACCGCCTCGCCGGTCTGATCGGCTTTATCGATTGGTTATTCTTCGTTCCGCCCCGGTTCCGCGCCCGGGCGGCGCAGCAGCTGGGCCTGCGGCCAGGCGACCGGGTGCTCGAGATCGGCTGCGGCACCGGGCGCAATTTCCCCTACCTGCGCGAGGCGGTGGGGCCGGACGGACGGGTCTACGGCGTCGATCTGTCGTCCGGCATGCTGGCGAAGGCGCGGGCGCTGTGCCGACGCCGGCACTGGAGCAACGTCGAGATCGCGCGCGATGACGCTGCAAATTATGTCGCGCCCGAGCCGCTCGACGGCGTGCTGTTCGGTCTCTCCTACAACACCATGCCGCATCACCTCTACGTGCTCCACCACGCCTGGAAGCAGCTGCGTCCGGGCGGACGCATCGTCATCATGGACGGCAAGGTCCCCCCGGGTCCTGCCCGCGAGTTCATCCTGCCGTTCGGCCTCTGGTTGATGCGGCACACCATGCTTGGCAATCCGCTCATCGCGCCGTGGAAGGACCTCGCGGCGATCGCGGAGGACTTCGAGATGGAAGAGTTTCTATTCGGCTCCTGGTACATCTGCCGAGGGACGAAATCCGCCCGCGCGCAGAGCGGCACGCGTCCCTCCCCGCCGGAGCATCTGATCGCGGCCGAGTGAGCCCATCTCTGGCGCGTTCGCGACGACGAACCGCCCGAGCAAAGCACCATCTTCCTGCCATCGCGCGCCCCCATTCTCGTGCCATTGCTTGGCGCGAGTCCCCGTGCGCGTGGCTTAGCCGGGCTTGCCCAGACCCGCCGAGGGGCCGAAGATGGGTAGGCGCGGGGACGGCCGCCGCGGGGGCGCGTGTCGAGGCTGGGGCATGAAACGGCTTGTCGCGTCGCTCTGCATCTGCTGGGCCGCCTTTTGCGGGACCCAGTCCAATATCGTTCCGCTCGAGTTCGGCATGACCCCGGCGCAGGCGTCGTCGGCGCTGGGCGTGCCGCTCGTCCACTATTCCGGCGGGAAGGGCTCGGACATCTACGTCGCCTACGGATCGCCGGGCATTCCCGGCTTCTATCCGGTCGACTCGGCGCTGGCGCTGCAGTTCCGCAACGGGCAGCTGACGGGTTGGAAGAAGGATTGGCGCCTGCGCCGCCCGTGGCCGTTCTGAGGGCCGCATCGCGGTATCCATGGTTCCGCTCTCCATCCTCGATCTTTCGCCGGTCGCCGCAGGCTCGTCCGGTGCCGTGGCCTTGCGCAACTCGCTCGACCTCGCCCGGCTCGCCGACACGCTCGGATTCACCCGCTATTGGGTCGCCGAGCACCACAATCTGCCCTCGATCGCCAGCTCCGCGCCCGACATCATGATCGGGCAGATCGCGGCGGCGACCGCGCGCATCCGCGTCGGCTCCGGCGGCGTCATGCTGCCCAATCACGCGCCGCTGATCGTCGCGGAGCGCTTCAAGGTGCTGGAGGCGCTGTTTCCGGGACGCATCGATCTCGGCCTCGGCCGCGCGCCGGGCACCGACCCCGTCACCTCCTACGCGCTGCGGCGGCGGCAGGATGCCGGCAGCGACGATGATTTCCTCGAACGCTTCCAGGAGCTCGTTCTGTTCGAGAGCAACGCTTTTCCGCAGGGGCATCCGTTCCGCTCGGTGCGCGCCATGCCGCAGGACGTCGCGCTGCCGCCGATCTGGCTGC
>Ga0081455_10006347_pt1 | contig 12692 bp, 12 predicted proteins | sample TabmetS3T2R1_FD_70207 | JGI IMG/M metagenome (GOLD analysis project Ga0081455, IMG submission 70207) | Tabebuia heterophylla rhizosphere microbial communities from the University of Puerto Rico - S3T2R1 | ecosystem: Host-associated > Plants > Roots > Rhizosphere ... | reverse complement strand
ATGGGCCTCGTAATGGGGCGTTACCAAGTCGCGGACTGGCTCGGCGATCCCTGGCTGGTCGTGCTCCTCAACCTGCCGGCGCTCGTCATCATCGTGCTGGCCTATGTCTGGGCCGGCCTTACCGAGACCGCCGCGATCGCGGCGGTCGCCCTCAACAAGCTGCCGATCGCGACCGTCACCGTGCGCGAGGGCGCCCGCTCGCTCGATCGCGGGCTCGACGACATGGCGCAGGTATTCCGCATGGGGGCTTGGGTGCGCATGCGCCATGTGGTGCTGCCGCAGCTTGCGCCCTATCTTGCGGCGGCAGGGCGCTCCGGGCTATCGCTGGTATGGAAGATCGTGCTCATCGTCGAGCTGCTCGGGCGCCCAAACGGCGTGGGCTTCGAGATTGGGACCGCGTTCCAGCTGTTCGACGTGACCAGAATTCTCGCTTATGCTCTCGCCTTCGTCGCCGTGATGCTGGTGATCGAAACGTTCCTGGTGCAGCCAATTGAACGACATGTCACCCGTTGGCGACCTCGGACGGCTTGAGGTCTCGGTCAAGCACAAGGCCTTCAGCGCCGCGACGGGCGGGACTCTGCGCGTCATCGACGGCCTCACTTTCTCGCTCGGCCGGGGCGAGGTCGGCGCGCTGGTCGGCCCCTCCGGCTGCGGCAAGACCACGCTGTTGCGGATCATCGCCGGGCTCGACGCCGACTATGAGGGGAGCGTCGGACTGCCCGATCATGGCCGGCTCGGCATGGTGTTCCAGGAGCCGCGGCTCCTCCCCTGGCGCACGCTGGAGCAGAACGTGCGCCTCGCCGCGCCCAACGCCACCGACCCCGATCTCGACGCGCTCTTTGCCGCGCTCGGCCTCTCCGCGCATCGGCATCACTATCCGGGCGAGCTGTCGCTCGGGCTCGCGCGGCGGGTCGCGCTGGCGCGCGCCTTTGCTGTCCATCCCGATCTCCTCCTGCTCGACGAGCCGTTCGTGTCGCTCGACGATGCGCTGGCGCTGCGGCTGCGCGACGAGCTCGCCGAGCTGGTGACCCGGCGCCCGGTCACGACGCTCCTGGTCACGCACAATGTCGAGGAGGCGATCGCGCTCGCTGACCGCCTGTTTCTGCTCTCGCCGAGCCCCGCCCGCGTCATCGCCGAGGTGCCGATCGAGCGTCCGCGCTCACCGCGCTCGCCGGAGGAGCTTGCGGCGTTGCGCGGCGCGATCGCGCGCAAGCTCAAAGGAGCGTGACGGCGCCTGTTGGCATTTGGGACCACCGCCACGAGTGCCCCGTTTCTGAAGCTCGTAATACCTTTCAGCAGCCTTTGACACGAACTACGGAAAACAAAGGTGCTCTAGCAACTCTATTCTAGTGCCGCTTTTCGGTTTGAAACTCCTAACCGAGTTTGCGGCAGGTGGTGTAGGAATTTCAAATCGGCGGCACTTGCACGAGGCATCGACCAACCGAGGGGCAACATGGCGAACCAGGACAAGGAGAAGCGATACGCTGCCGAAACCTGGAGCGCGGTTCAGACGCTGTGGAACATGTTCGACGAACAAGCCGAACGGTCCATTGCGGTAACCCATCCGCAGATTGCGGACATGATCGTCGCCAACATGCGCAAACGGAGCCCGCAGGCTGCCGCCCTCCAGATTGTCGTTGAGGTCGTGACCGACGACATCACCAAGGATTTCACAGCGGCGGCGAAGCGAGAGGCGCTCGGAGAGATCACCTCGCTGACGCAGATGAATTTCGACGAAGCCCAAGGCTATATGACGTCGCCATTCATGCATGCGTTTGTGAATGCATGGCAGGTCGTTCGCACCTGGATCGATGAGGGAAAGCTTGACGCTTCAGCGAGCGACTTCCTGATGAGCAGCGTCGTTGGCGCGCTCAAATCAGGCCCGCCGCCGAAGCAAGCCCAGCCCAAGCAAGCCACCAGGTCGCCTGACGGTCATCGTAAGCCGCCGCAACGCCCTGCCGAGAGCGCGCCGGCCATTGCACCCGAACCTAAGCCAATGCTGCCACGGGTCGTGTTGCTCGCACTCGGCATTATCGGCCTGATCGCCCTCGCCGTCGTCTTTGTTTGGAGGTAGCGCCTTCCCATTCGATTGGCCAGGAGCCCGTACGTCTATCCAGTTTTCACGCCGCCAAGAACGCGATAGGGTTGCGCGACGAGATGAGGATCGCTCATGCGACGACGAGCCTTCATCGCAGGCTTGGCGAGCGCCGCCGGATGGCCACTCATGACGCACGCGCAGCAAGCTAGTCAGCAGACCGCAGGCGCGCCGCCGTTCAAGCTTGTCCGCACCAAGACCTTGGAGATCGCGTACGAGGACAGCGGGCCTGCGGCCGGATCGCCCGTGCTGCTGATGCATGGATTCCCATATGACCCGCGGGCATTCGATGATGTCGTGCCTCGCCTCGTGGCCGCGGGTTGTCGGACCATCGTTCCCTATTTGCGCGGCTACGGACCAACGCGATTCCTGTCGGCCGACACGCAGCGATCCGGCCAGCAGGCAGCGATGGGCAAAGACCTGCTTGATCTGATGGACGCGCTCAATATTCCGAGCGCGACGCTCGCCGGTTTCGATTGGGGCGGCCGCGGCGTCTGCGTGGCGGCGGCGTTGTGGCCGGAGCGCGTGCGCGGCGTGGTCTTGGCCAACGGCTATTCCATCCAGGACATTGCGGCGGCCGCCCAGCCGCGCCCGCCGCAGCAGGAATATCGGGCGTGGTACCAGTTCTATTTCCACACCGAGCGCGGCCGCGCCGGCCTCGCCGCCAATCGGCGCGAATTCTGCAAATTGCTGTGGCGGCTGTGGTCGCCTAACTGGAAATTCGATGACGCGACTTACGAGCGCACCGCCGCGTCATTCGACAATCCGGATTTCGTCGATGTCGTCATTCATTCGTATCGGCACCGTTATGGCTACGCGCCCGGCGACCCCGAGCTCGAGGCGATCGAGCAGCGGCTGGCGGCGCTGCCGCCAATTGCCGCGCCCACGATCGTGCTGTCCGGAAGCGGCGACGGCGTTGCGAGGCCTGCTCCTCCCGCAGGCCAGGCCCGCTTCTTCACCGGCCCGGTTCAGCATCGGACAATTCCGCTGATTGGCCACGACGTGCCGCAAGAGGCACCGGCCGCCTTCGCGGAGGCGCTGCTCGAGCTGATCGCGGCGCAGCCTGCGGGCAACGCCAAGCGGGGCTGACTGTTATCTCCCGCCGCCCTTGAGCTCCCGGTACACCGCGGTGACGAACCGCGTCGTGCTGGTGTCGGTTCCGCCCGCGGTCTTGGCGTCGTAGGGCGCCGTCACTTTCGCGGCCAGCACCTCCTCCAGCGACTTGCCCTGCGCGATCAGCCCACCCACCTTGTCGGCGACCGCAACGATCATGTCGCGATACGGGATGATGTCGTCGCGCTTGATGATGGTGCCATGGCCGGGGATCAGCCTGGTGTTGGCATCAGCTGACTTCATGGTGGCGTCGAGCCCTTCTAGCATGCCCTTGAGGGTGCCGCCGTTGTTGAGGTCGATGAAGGGATAGCCGTAGTTGCGGTAGAAGTCGCCGATGAACAGCACGTTCGCCTTCTCGAACTTGATGTTGGTGTCGCCGCTGGTATGCGCCGCCCGGATCGGGATGAAGTGGACGATCTCATTGTTCATATGGATCTTCACCGGCGCGCCCATCCCATAGGTGATCACCGGGAAGCCGACCGGATTGGCGACCGGGTTCGTGCTCGCGTTCGGCGCCTGCGAAAGCTTCACCATGCTCTCGCGCAGCTCCTCGCGCGCAAAGATCACGGCGCCTTGCCTGGCGAAGAACGCATTGCCGGCGGTGTGGTCGCGATGGATGTGGGTGTTGACGAGATAGCGAATGGGCCCGCTGTCGATGCGCCGGACCGCCGCCAGCACTTTCTCGCCGAGCTGTGCATATTGGGAGTCGATCATCAAGATGCCGTCCGGGCCGGCCAGCACGCCGATGCGGCCACCGGCAGCATCCTCGTGCGAGGGATCAAGCCCGCTCGAGCCTGAGAGCATGTAGACATTCGGCCCGAGCTGCTCGGTGAGGATTTCGACCTTGGCGAAGTCCATGGTCTGGGCCAGGGCGGCTGGTGCTGCCGCTAACGCCGTCAACAACAGCCACGCGCGTCTCATTGGGGTTCTCCCTTCGATTTTCTGTGTCGGTCTGCAAGTGTAGACCAATCCGCCCTGGAATATAGGGTGGGCAAAGGCGAAGGCACGGCTCTTCCACGCAAGAAATCTATCGTGCGCCGTGCCCACGCGTAACGAATATCATCTTGTACAAGAAAAGTCGTGGGCACGGCGCACGAGAGGAATCGCCGTGCAGAGAGTCAGTGCCGGCGCCCATAGCCCGTCGAAGACGGGCGTAAACGCCCTTATGCCCCACCCTAGGGCGCTGCGGATTCGCTACCTAGGCAACACGACTGGCTGTGAGCGCCGTCTGACCGATCAGCTTGGTGGCATCGTCGAAGGGCATCGGCCGGCCGAGGAAATAGCCCTGCGCCTTCTCAATGCCGATGGCGCGCAGCGCCTCGAGCTCGGAGGCGGTCTCGACGCCCTCTGCCACGATGCGGCTATTGGTGTTGCGCGCGAACGCGACGAGCGCGGAAGCGAGCGCCCGGCGCGCCGGATCGAGATGGATGTGACGCGTCAGCGCCATGTCGAGCTTGATCACGTCGGGACGCAACTGCAGGATATGCTGCAGACTGGAGAAGCCGGCGCCGGCATCGTCGACCGCGAGCCGCACGCCGCGGCTGCGCAGCGGCTCGAGCGCGCGCAACAGGCCCTCATAGTCCTCCACGTGCGCGTGCTCGGTGATCTCCAGCACGATCCGCTCGGCCGGCATTCCGACAAGCGTATCGGTTAGCTCCCCGCTCAGGATGGTCTTAGGCGATGCATTGACCGCGAGATAGATATCGTCGGGAAACGACGGGAGCGAGGATTGCGCCAGCCTGATGGCGGCAAGCTCGAGCAGCGTGCCAAGCCCGATCTCGGCCGCTTCCATGAACCACTTGTCCGGCGAGCGTGACGGTCCGCCGGTGAAGCGGGCGAGGCACTCGAAGCCGACCGGGCGTTGCTGGTTCAGGTCCCAGATCGGCTGATAGACCATCGTGATCTGGTTCTTCTCGATCACCGTCCTGATGCGGTCTTCCTTTTCCTTGCCCATCTTGACGGCTTCGAGCTCGCGGCTGATCTCGAAGGCGGCAAGCTCGGCGAACACCCGCATCATCTGCATGTCGCGCTCATGCAGTGATTGATCGGCTGCAAAGCCGAGGCAGCAGAACATTCCGTAGACGCTGCCGTCGGGCATGCGGATCGGCACGCTCATATGCTTGCCGATCGGGACCGCGCGCGTGATCGGCATCGCCATGGCGACGGGCTCGGCCGCGGTGTCGGGAATGAGCTGCGGCAGGCGCCCTTCCAGGATGTGGCGGCAATAGACCTCATCGATCGAGCGGGAATCGCCTGGCTTGACCATCGCCTCGAGGCCCGGCGCATCGACCTCCCGAAACACGATGCGGTCGTCGACGAACTGGGAGACGTAGGCCACCTCCATATCGAGATGGGTGCGGATGGCCTGCAAGGAGCGCTTGACCATGCCGTCCTGATGCGCCGCCTGGCTCATCGAGGCAATCAAGCCATACAGCGGATCGTGGTCTGTATCCCTGGCCATCCTGGCGCTCCCAATGCGGCCTAGATCTGCCATCAGCTGCTCTTAGAGTTGCTTAATCGGATGCTGCGAACCCGCACGAGCGGCCTGTCACCACCGAGCTTGGCTAAGGAACTCTTAAGCGCCGCTCGACCGCCATGGATGCCGTCTCAGCTTGGGACATGCCGCCAAGGTGAACGCCGCCTTAAAGCTCCAGCGCCATCTCGCATTCGACGAGATCGGGCGTATGCGTCACCGGTCGCTTCACGCCAGTCGCCCGAAACCCGTAGCGACCATAAAGCGCCAGAGCTGGCTCATTGCTTGCTGTGATCCATATCAGGAGCCGAGGCGACCCACGTGCCCTCGCCCAGTCAATAACGCTCTGGACCAGCGCGGCTCCAATGCCTTGGCGACGCACGCTGCTGTCCACAAACACGCCGACCATGATGGGATCCGGCGGACTTTCGGCGTCGGGGGCCAGGCCGGCCGCCATACCGAGCAGCCGATTGTCATCGTCGGCCACGAACGTTACGACCTTGTCGCCGGCTGCGCCGTTTGCGGCCCGCTCGTGCCACAGGGCGTCCGCATAGGCTTGCTCGCGTGCGAGCGTCGACCCAAAGGCCATCGGCGAGTCCGCGAGCGCCCGCAGCCGCAACGCTTTCAGCCGCAAACCTTCATCGGCCCGTATCCGTCGGATTTCCACGGTTCTTCGAGCTCCTCTTTCTGAGGACAAGATGGTCGTATCAGGTCACTGACGTTTATTCAGTCCATGGCGCGCAGCTTCGTCGACAAGGCGCAGGATCGTTGGAATGCGATAGTCGCCATGCATGCGGCGGACACAGTCCGCGGCTTCCGTCGCCTGAATGCCCGTCGATGTCACGAACAGCGGTTGTCTGCTGGTGCCGCGCAGCACGGGCGTTGACCAGGTGTCGTTTCGATATTGCCTTTTCGCAACGCCAATGACGGGGATGCGGCATTCCAGACTCGCGAAGAGATGCCCGCCCAAGCCCGGCCGATTGTCCTCGAGCCACACATAACCGTCGATCACGATCACGTCGATCGATGTCGCGAGCTCGGCAATGACCGGCAGCAACAGCGGCAGCTCACGCCGGTAGAAGGCCCCCGGCTCGTAGCTTGCCGGCGGCCCTTCAATACAGCGAACGAGCATCTGGCTCGCGCTGTCGGCGTCCCAGCCGCGAACCAGAGCACCCGCGACAGCCGCCGCCGTATCGCCATAGGCAACATCCAGGCACACAATGGCGGGCTGCTCGGACATGCACGACCTGCCGGAAACGACATCAAAGGCTCGTACTTCATTATGCCGCTCAATCCGACGACAGGACACCGACAAGCGGGCTCGACGATTGGCCGCCGGTGCGTGCAGAATGAAGGAAGGTTTTGAGGGACCGGCCACATGACCCTGACGCGCCGAACTGCAGTGACTGTCACATCCAATCGCGGCCCGACTCGCGCGCTGGCCGAGTTCACCGCAACGCTTGATCCCCGGTCGCTGCCCGAGGATGTGCGTCAGAAGCTCGGCATGCTGCTGCTTGATTTTCTGCGCGTGACGTCGTTCGGCGCGCACCTGCCATGGAGCAGCTGGGCGCGCAACTATGTTGCGACGGTCGGCCGGGCCGGCGCGTCGCATGTGTTGTTCTCGCCGGAAACTCTCAACCCGCAGCACGCGACGTTCCTCAACGTCAGCTTCGGCTCAAGCTACGACGCCGATGACACCCATGTGGGCGCGATGCTGCACCCGGGCGTCGCGGTCTGGTCGGCCGCGCTCGCGACCGCCGAGCACGTCGGCGCGTCGGGCGCTGAGATGCTGGCCGCCGTCGTCGCCGGCTACGAGACCATCATCCGCATCGGGCTGTCGATGCAGCCCGGCCACTTCCGGCGCGGCTTCCAAGGCACCGGCACCTGCGACGTGTTCGGCACTGCGGCCACGGCCGGCCGGCTCCTGTTTCGCGGTGCCGATGCCGAGCGCAAGATCACCGAGGCAATCGGGCTTGCGGGCAGCTATCCGTCCGGCGTCGCGCAGTTCTACTACTCGGGCTCGTCCGGCAAGCGCATCCAGGCGGCGCATTCGGCGCAATGCGGGGTGGCGGCGGCGCTGCTCACTCAGAGTGGCTTCTCCGGACCGCCCGACATCATCGAAGGTGCTGGCGGCTTTGCCCGCGCCTACGGCGACGGCTGGAATGCTTCCGCGATCGAGAGCGGGCTTGGCAAGCGCTTTCATCTCATGGACGTTCTCACCAAGTCGCACGCGGCCGCCGCGCGCGTCGCCGCCGGCATCGATGGCATGCTGGCGCTGCGCCTCGCGCACGGCTTTCGCGCCGACGATATCGCGTCGATCGCGCTCGGCATCCCGCGCATCATCGAGGGCCGGCTCACCAACAAGCATCCCGTCGACTTGCAGGCCGCGCAGATGTCGCTGCCGTTCAGCGTCGCGGTCGCTGCCCAGGTGCCGCTCGCGGACCACAGCCCGGATTTGACCGTCGTTGATTTCGAGGCTGGACTGTCGGATCCCGTCATTCATGGCCTCGAGCAGCGCACCATCATTGCGCTTGACGAAGAGGTCGAGGCGGCCAGCAACGACCTGTCGACCGCCGCACGCGTGAGCGTCACGCTCAACGACGGGCGCGCGCTCTCGCTGCTCGTGCCTGCCCCAAAGGGGAGCCCGACCAAACCCTTCACCGACCAGGAGCACGAGGAGCGTTTCACGCGCGAGCTCTCCACCCGCATCCCGGCGAAGAGCTGCGCCGAGATCATGGCGATGGCGTATGACCTCGATCGCCTCGATCCCGGCCGGCTCTGCGGCCTGCTGATGGGGAGCTGAGCGCATCAGCGGCTTTCGCCTTGATGCGGAGTTCGCCTGAGCGACGAGCGTGCTGCAAACGCACGACTTCCAATCGCGATGAGGAGTGCGACAACAATCAGCGCCGCTGCTAGCGAGAACGTGATCCGCAGACCATTGGCAACAGCGTCGGGAGGCGCCGTTGTGATCGTGGCCGGGCCCGAAGCGAGCGCAAACACGGCGCCCATCGCGGATGCGCCGGTGATGAGCCCGAGATTGCGCGACAGGTTGAGCATGCCAGAAATGACCCCTCGCTGGTCGCGGGGGATGTCCGTCATCACGTCGGTATTGTTTGCCGTCTGGAACAGCGCGTAGCCCGCTGTGATGATGGCGAGCGGGCCGATATAGCCAGTGATGCCGAACGTCGGCGGCATCATGGTCAGAATGCCGGAGCCAGCCGCTATGCCGATGAGCCCAACGACGGTCATGCGTTGTGCGCCAAATCTGTCCGTCATGCGACCGGCCGGCACGCCGGCGAGCGCCGCGACCAGCGGACCGACCGACACCACAAGTCCCACAACAGCCGCGTCGAGCCCGAGCGCACGAGAGAGATAGAACGGCCCGACCACCAGCGTTGCCATCATCACGGTCGTGACGAGGACGCCCATGGCGAGGCTCGCAGTCAGCACCGGATTGCGGAGCATGGTCAACTGGATCAAAGGCGACGCGCCCTTTCTCTCAGCGAGCACGAACAGGCCGACACCGACGAAGGCAGCCAGCAGCAGCGCCATGTTGAAGGGACCGAAATTGCCGCGCCCAACCGTCATGGCGAGCGCATAGGCCGCGAGCGTCAGAGCCAGCAGGGATGTGCCCACACCGTCGAAGCTGGTCTGATCAGGCTTCAGCGTTTGGCGATCGACGGGTAGATAGCGGTAGGCGAGCCAAAACGTCAGGACGCCCAGCGGCAGGTTGATCAGAAAGATCGCTCGCCAACCCAGTCCGGCGATCAGGATGCCGCCGAGCGATGGACCAAGAGCGGTGCCGACCGCCGACATCGTTCCAAGCAGCCCCATGGCGCGGCCGGTCTTCTCCCTTGGAACGGTCTCGCCGACGAACGCCATGGTGAGGGCCATCATGATGGCCGCCCCGACGCCCTGGACCGCCCTGGCGGCGATCAACAGCCAGAGCGTAGGCGCGGCACCGCATAGCACCGAGGCAACCGTGAACAGGACAAACCCGGCCAGCAGCAGCCGCTGACGGCCGATCATGTCACCGAGCCGCCCGGCGCTGACAACCAGGGTCGTAATGGCGAGAAGATAGGCGAGCACGACCCACTGAACGTCCTGGAATGACGCAGTGAACGCCTGTGCGAGCGTCGGCAAGGCGACGTTGGCGATGCTGGTGGCAAGCGAGGACAGCAGCATGGACAACGAAAGGCTGGCGAGCGCCCATCGGACCGAGGGGGCCGAGGGGGCCAAGGGGGCCAAGGGGGCCATGTCCGCGCCTGCTGCGACTGCGTCGTCACGTCCTCCCGTCAATGACTGCACACTGATCTCCATTCGCTGGCTGCTCCCGAAGCGGGAGCTGTCAGGAACATAGTCGCCGGCCTCATATGGCGGAACGTGCACGATTTGCACTGTATTCGTGCGTTTGACGCCACATCCCGATCGACTAAGCTGTCGTCGACCCAATGCCGACGCCCATGCCGACACCCGACCTCAACCTGCTGGTCACCCTTGATGTGCTGCTCGCGGAAGGCAGCGTCGCGCGCGCGGCCAAGCGGCTGCGGCTGAGCCCGTCGGCAATGAGCCGGGCGTTGGCGCGACTGCGTGAGACGACAGGCGATCCGCTGCTGGTACGCGCCGGACGCGGCCTTGTTCCCACCCACCGGGCGCTTGCGCTTCGTGAACGAGTAAATCTGCTCGTGCAGGATGGGCAGGCGGTTCTGCGCCCTGTCGATAAGCTCGACCTCAAACTGCTTGTCCGAACGTTCACGCTCCGAACCAGCGAAGGCTTCGTGGAGAGCTTCGGTCCGGATCTCATTGCTCGCGTCAGCGCGGACGCTCCCGGCGTGCGGCTGCGCTTCGTGCAGAAGCCGAACAAGGACAGCGCACCGCTGCGCGAGGGCGCGGTCGATCTGGAAATCGGGGTCATCGGGCAGGCGACGGGTCCGGAGATGCGCGCGCAGGCGTTGTCCCGCGACCGGTTCATCGGCGTCGTGCGCAAGGGGCACGCGCTGAGCCGCGGCAAGATCACGCCGCAACGCTATGCGGCCGGCCGGCACATCGTCGTCTCGCGGCGCGGGCTCGACAAAGGGCCGATCGACGACGCCTTGGAACCGCTTGGACTTGAGCGCGAGGTCGTCACCATCGTCGGTGCCTTTTCGACCGCGCTGGCGCTCGCACGCGCGACCGACCTGATCGCCAGCGTTCCCGAACGACACACCGGCAACCTGCGCGACGGACTGCACAGCTTTCCCCTTCCGGTCCCCATGCCGGAGATCACGGTTTCCTTGCTCTGGCACCCGCGGCTCGATGCCGACCCGGCGCATCGTTGGCTGCGCGGCTGCATTCGGGACGCTTGCGCGGTGCAGCTCACCCGTTCCTGACCGGAGCGCCCGGCGTTCACGAGCGCAAGATGCGCGCGGCGGCATGCTCGCCGATCATGAGACTCGCCGCGTTCGTATTGGCGGATGTCACGGTCGGCATCACCGACGCATCGGCGACGCGCAACCCGTCGACGCCGTGCACCCGCAGCTCGGCGTCGACCACGGCGTCGGCGCCGAGGTTGACACCGAGCTCCTCCTCCAGCTCGCGTAGGGCGGCGTCCTCCGGCGACTCGTCGGGCTCGACGCTGCCGCCGATCGTCGCCCACTTGCCGGTGTCGCGCTGTCGTACGAGCAGTACGCGCCCGAGCGCGTCGCGCGGCAGCACCACCGCGTCGACCGCTTGACCCCGCGGCGCCAGGGTGCCGAGATGCTCGAGGATCGCTGGCAAGGAGGCGGACAAGCCGGATCCCGCGGTCGCCGGACTGGGGCCTGTGGGAGCGGTCATTACTGCCGCCGACAGATTCGTCGCCGGGGCGACGCCAGTGCTGGTCGGTGGGAGGTGGTCGCCCGGGCCGCTGATCGCGGGCGGGACGTTGGCCCGGCCGGCGGCTGCCCCCGCGGCCAAAGCCGGGCTGCTCTGGGGCGAGGCCGAGCCGGGCTCGGGCGGCGGAACGCTCAGCCGCGCGACAAAGGCCGGGGTGATCGGCCGGCCATGCGGGCCGACCGGCCGCACGCTCACCTCGAGCGCCACGCCAGGGCGCACCGTAGCGGCAGACTGCGTCGGCGGCACGGGCTGCAAGCGCACCAGCGCAGCCGGGTCGAGCCGTTGCTCGCCGATCGCCACGACGCGGCCAGTGCGCGCCAGCGCGGGATCGGGGTGTTGCAGCTCAAGGAGAAGGGTCGCACCGGGTCGCAGCCCCGACACTCCCTGCAACAGCGCCCGGTTGTGCGTGGTCTCGATCAAAGCATCCGCACCGGCGATGGCGATGACCCGGGCGCCGAGCCGGATCGTCGCTGCGGCCGGGCCGAGCGGACCGGCAGTCGGCCGGCCACCATCCAGCTCGGGCAGCAGCGGCGGCAGGACGATCATGCCGCCCGGGCGAGGTGGACGTCGACGTTGGCCAGACCCAGATCGCCGTCGAACAGCAGCACCGGTCGGTCGAGCCGCGCCAGCACATGTGCGAGGCTGGCCGCGAGCAAGGTCTTGCCGACCGCGCCCTTGCCGGACCCGATCGCGACGACGCGGCTCATGGCATCCTTGCCCTCGGGCCGGAAGCTTCGGAGCACCGTTCGGACCGCTCGGGGTCAGGCGCGCCGCGCACCAGCAGGCGGGCCAGTCCGGCCGGACTCAAAGCGCCGAGACCGCTTCCGATGGTCGGCCCGATGCCCGCTTCTGCCAGGGCGAGGCCGGCGTCTGCGGCCGCAAGCACGGCGCCAAGCCGCCGGGCGACGTCGAGCTTGGTCGCGAACAGCCAACGGCCGCCCAGGGCCGCGAAGGTCTGGGCGATGTCCGCGCTGTCGGCGCTGCCGGCGCCCGCATCGAGCACCAGGACCGGCAACGCGCCACTCATCTCCAGCGCCTGGGACAACCCGCCGAGATCGGCCGGGCGGAACGGATTGATGCCCGGACTGTCGATCAGGATCAGCTCCGCGGCGGCGTCGCCAACCAGCCGTTCCAGGCGCCTCGGCTCCGCGGCCGCCT
>Ga0081455_10006346_pt1 | contig 12692 bp, 3 predicted proteins | sample TabmetS3T2R1_FD_70207 | JGI IMG/M metagenome (GOLD analysis project Ga0081455, IMG submission 70207) | Tabebuia heterophylla rhizosphere microbial communities from the University of Puerto Rico - S3T2R1 | ecosystem: Host-associated > Plants > Roots > Rhizosphere ... | reverse complement strand
CTGTTCCACACGTCATTCCCTGGACCGCCCAGCGCGATGCCGTCTTGCCCGGTGTTAATGACCGTCACCGCGTCGATGTTGACCTTCCGCGAACCCTCCGCTCGGATGCCTGCGAGCGGGAGGCCTCGGCCGTCGAGCAGACCGCCCGCCACCGAGACCTCGCTCTGGCCGGCGATCGCGATCAGGCTCTTGGCCGTCGCCGCCTCGTCGGCGCGCAAAGTCCCGTACAGCACGAGAGAGGTTCTCGACGGCAGCGTGAGTGGCATGTCGGTGACGGTGTAGACGCCTGTCAGCGTGAGGACGATGGGCGAGACGGGATCGGCGGCCCGCGCCGCGTCGAGGGCCTTCTGGACGCGGTCCAGCGAAGCCAGGCCGAACTCAAGCGTGACGGGCGCTTCCGCCGGATCGTGGATGTAGCCGCCGGACGGAGGGACGTAGACACCCTTCCGATTCGGCCCGTCGCCGAGGGCAGTGAATGTTGTGTCGGGCATAGTATAGAGCAGGCGCCGGGCGCCCAGTCCTGCAAACGTCGTGGCGGCTGAGAGAATGAGCGAGATGACCACAATGAATAGTAGATATTGTTTTGTCATAGGGATATCCTCCTGAGCGAAAAGCTCTATCCACAGTCTTCAGTCCTGTATGGAGAGCGACACGGACCGCTGATAACAATCCGATCCAAATTTCGCGCGAAATCGGAAAAACCGTGCCCCGGAAGCGCGACTCATGTGATGGGAGGCCGGTTAGATGGGGCGACAACGTTTAAGGGTTTACGCCGCTCACATCGAGCCGAATAACAGAAGCCAATTCGCCTGGGGCTTTGTCCGGCAGTTGAACCACCAGTTTCCCGTCGGACTGCGAAAACTTCAGCGCTTTCGAATCGGCCAGCAGATACGCCTTCGTGACCTTGCCCTTCAAGCCTTCAAGCGCGAACTCCTTCGGCCATGTAAAGAGGTGGATGTAGAGGCGGCCAGGCTTGGTCGTGACGCGCCACTCTTTCGCCTGTTCGAAGACCGGTTGGCCGCGTTGGTCTTTCTGCGTCTCGCTGAGTTTGCCGAACTCCTGGCCGAAGGGCGTCGGGCCTGCGCCGTAGACCGCTTCGCCGTTGACCTTCAGCCACTGCCCCACTTTGCGCAGAATGTCCTGGCTCGGTTGCGGGATGACGCCTTCGGCGGTCGGGCCGACGTTGAGCAGGTAATTGCCGCCCTTGCTGGCGATGTCCACCAGTTTGAAGACGATGTCGGCCGGCTGCTTCCAATGGTCGTCGTAGCTCTTATATCCCCACGTGTCGTTGATCGTCGCGGGAACTTCCCAGACGCCGGGCACTACCTGGTCGGGGATGCGGTTGTCGCCCGTCGAGCGGTAATCGCCTTTGCCGCCCAACCGCCCGTTAATCAGGCAATCAGGCTGCAACTCGCGCACCATCTTCGTGAACTGCTCGGCGCGCTGTTCGTTCATTAGGCGCGGCGTGTCGAACCAGATCATGCCGAGCTGGCCGTATTGCGTGAGGATCTCGCGCACCTGCGGCAGCGCTTTGTTGCGCAGGTATTGATCGAAGTCTTTCTGGTCGTCGGGGCCGAAGTCCCATGTGTTGCCGGCGCCGTTCGGTTCGTGCCAGTCCTGCGCCTGCGAGTAGTAGAAGCAGAGTTTGATCCCGCGTTTGGCGCACGCCGCCTGAAGCTCCTTCAGCGGGTCGCGCTTGAACGGCGTGGCGTCGAAGATGTTGTATTTGCTGGCCTCCGACTTGAACATCGCGAAGCCGTCATGATGCTTCGAGGTGATCGTCAGGTATTTCATTCCGGCGTCTTGCGCCATCTGAGCCCACTCTTCGGCGTTGAATTTGACCGGGTTGAACTGCGCGGCCAGTTGCTCGTACTCCTTAACCGGGACCTTAGCGCGGTTCATGATCCATTCGCCGATGCCAGGAATCTGCTGCCCCTTCCACGTCCCGGCGGGAATCGCGTAGAGGCCCCAATGAATGAACAATCCATATTTGGCCTCGCGGAACCACTTACTTCGCGGGTTATTCATCTCTCGCGCTGCGTCTTCGGGGCTGACCATCGTGATGGCGGGGCGGGGCGTGGGAGTCGCCTGTTGATTGGATGGTTGATTTGGTTGTTGATTGGGTTGCTGTCCTGCGGCTTTAAAGCGAAAGGCGGCGGCGACCGTCACGACGATCAAGAGCGTCGCCACAACTGCCCGCAAGAAAACGGATTGACGGACTGATCTCTTCACTGAATTTTGCATCTCTGCGCTTATCCTTTCTCCTGTTTAAATCAGAGCAAAATAGTCGGTACAGTACCGCGCGCGTAAGCAAGCGGTGGACTCATCGGTCGACCGCTTGCTTACGCGCGGTACCGTTCTCCTGTTTAAATCGGGGCAAAATAGTCTGTGCTTAAAAGTCCTTCGATTATCCCGGACATACTGTGGAAGAACCGTCTGCCTTAGGATCCAACACGAAGGGACGAAGGGACGAAGGGACGAAGAATGAAACCAGCAAAAAGCCTCCGTCCTTTGATCCTTCGTCCCTTTGCGCTGGAAATTTTCTGCGACTCTAAAAATTCAATCGCAACGACCCCTGCATTACGCGCGGCGCGCGCGCGCTGATCGGCGCGCCAAAACGGGTGTTAGTTTGCTTACCAGTAGCGTCGAAGGTCATGGCGCCATCAATGTCCTTGAAATTCGTGTGATTGAAAAGGTTGTACGTCTCCCAGCGGAATTGAATCTGACGCTTCTCACCCAGATGAATATTCTTGAAAAGCGCCAGGTCCGTATTGAAGGTTGAGGGAAGGCGAACCAGGTTTCTCTGCATATTCCCAATATCTCCAGCGACAGTAGGCTTGACGAAGCACGCGGTGTCGATTTGATACGGTGTCCCGGTGGGATCAGCCGTCCCCGGCCGCCGGTTAGGATTACATGTAATGTTCGGGCGGGCCTGAACCTCACCACCAGTGAAGTCGGTGATATTAGTGTTAGAGGCTGTGCCGGCGTACGTTACAAACAAAGCTGTACCCGAAGTCCCTAAAGTTTTCGGTTTGCCGCTGGCGTACGACGTGGTGCCGGAAACCTGCCATCCGTCGAAGACGGCTTTGGCGAAACCGTTGTTCCAGAGCCGGCTGAGACCAGGCACATCCCAGATGTAGTTAATCGTAAAAATGTGGGTTTGATCGAAGTCAGCCGGACCATAGTTAAACTGCTTGTAGGGACGGGAGTAAAACACATCACCGTCGTCAGCAGAGCCGTCTTTGCTGTAGTCCAGCGTCTTCGAGTAGGTGTAGGCGATACCATACTGGAAGGCGCGCGTGTATCGGCGATTGACCTGGACCTGGAGTGAGTTATAGTTCGAGGTTCCGGCATACGAGATCACGTTGATGTCGCTGTAGCCTTGATAAGGGCGCAAGAAATCATCGCCTATAGCGCCCACTTGATTCGGCCCATTTGCGGTCACCGCTGAAAACGGGTTTCTATTCTCCGGATGCAAGTTCAGGAATTTCGCGCCGTCAGGAACGCCATTGATGTTGCGCTGTTCTCCCAGGTGGCGGGCGAGCGATCCTACGTAACTAACTTCCATGACAGTATTGAAACCAATATTTTGCTGAATGCCAAGCTGGAAGTTGTAGATTGCTGGCGTAACGAAGCTAGGGTCAACCGCCTTCAGGGAGGTTGTCCTGATCAGGGCAGTGCTGACGAGAGAATTAAGCTGGTCAATGTTGCCGAAATCGATCCTCAGATTGCGCTGAAATGGCGTATTGCTGACCAGGTTGCCGCCCGTCGTGCCGCCGCCGAGGCGCGGACTGTGGTAAACGCCGCCCATAGCGCGCAGAACTGTTTCGCCCTTACCGAAAATATCCCACGCAAAGCCGACGCGGGGTTCCCAATCAATACCCGGCGCGTCCATGAACCCACGGAGGGCGGTTGGGTCAGTCGGTAACACAATGCCATTGAGCGGATCACCGGTTCCGGGAACGAACGTGCCGACGAGCGCGGTATTTTTTAAGAGCTGATCCGGAGTCGGATTGGCGAGGTTGCGCGGGTCAACAGCGCGTCGGTTGGCATTCGCACAAGAGCTAGTCGCCGGCGTCCCGCCGACACAGAATGGCCGATAGAGCAGGGGCGCTTTGGCGGGATCGTAGCGCGTCGGGTCGAAGTTTGCATACCCCAGATCGCGCTGCGACCATTGGTTATGCCAGCCCATGCGCAGTCCGTAGTTAAAGGTCAACTGCCTGCTAACTTTCCATTGATCCTGCACGTACCATTGAATCAACGTCATCTCGACATTAGCGCCGCGGCGCGAATTCTGCTCGTTGTATTGGTTGAAATTACCGATGAGCGCGTTCGCATAGGCATAACCCGTATTTAAGCCGGAGGCTGTGAAGTTACTGTCGGTGCCGCTGAAGTTGAATGACCCTGACCAGTCGCCCCCACGGGCTTCACCATTCCGCACATGCTCAAAATAGAGGCCCGCCTTGTAATTGTGGTTGCCGCGACTGATTGAGAGGTTATCGGCGAGAGAGGGAAGGATATAATCGTTGCCTATCTCGCCCCAGCGCGAAAGCCAGTTAATTTGAGCAGGCGCGACGCCGAGCGCGCCGCTCCAATTTGTCACCCTCGGGATCAGGCCGAGCGTATTGTTCTCGGGGAAGAGTTGGGGCGCCGTGTAATTCAATGCGCTCTTTTGCAAGCGTTCGATCTCGCCGTCAGACGGGATGAACCCTTCGGAGTCATGCCGCATGCCGAGATTGGCCTCATTGACGATGCTCGGGCTGAAGATGTGAACCCAATTGGCCGAAAGGCCGTTATCTTTGTACAGATAATGCGAGCTGATCCCCCACCGGCTGGCGTCACCGCCAGGCCACCCCGAAGTGCCGGTCCCTTCGTTATCTGAAGTCCACCATTGCAACTTCGTGTAAAAGCTGTCCCTTTCTGTCGGTTTGAAGTCAAAACGGATGACTTGGCTCCGCTTCGGAACGTCAACAGGACTCTGGACCACGTAATTGTAGGCGCCCCCGGTCGCGGTGCGTCCACCAAGCGCATTAGGGAGCGGAAAGTACTTGAGCAACGCCAATCCGCTCGAGTTGAAGCGTCCCTCCGGAATGATATTCAAGCCGAGCGGGTTGCTCTGAGGATTCGCGCGCAACGGGTCTCGGAAACAGGCGATTTGTTCTGTTGCGTCGCACTTGCCATTTGTGATGAGTGGATCGCGAATGAAAACCTTGGCGTTCGTCGAATTAATCGACTGGGAGAAATCACCCTGCCGTTCCAGTTCGGTTGGCACCGTCACAAAACGAGGATCTTGTGGCGTGATCGTGTGCGGCTTCTCCAACGAATAGAAGAAGAATAATTTGTTTCTGTCTCTGTTGGGAAAGATTTTCGGTATCTTGACTGGCCCGCCGAAGTTGAAGCCCCAGATGTTGTGACGGTAGATCGGATTTGGCAGACCGGCCTTGTTAGTGAAAAAGGGGCTGGCGTTGAGCGCCTCATTGCGGAGGAAGTAGTAGGCCGTGCCTGCGTACTTCTGCTGGCCGCCTTTGGAGACGATATTGATTATGGCGCCGCCATTATTGCCATACTCCGCCGCGTAGTTATTGCGCAGGACCTGGACTTCGGCGACCGCGTCCTGGTTGATGGACATGCTCAATTTGTTGCCGCCACTCGGCTCGCTGCCATTCAGTCCATCAATTGTGGTGACGGTCTGACGGCCGCGCTGGCCCGAGATGTTAGGTAAGTCGGTTCCGAAGCCCTCACCCAAAGATTCAACGTCATCAATATTGGAGGTTCCAGGCAGCAGGCGTAAGAGCGAAGTAACGTCGCGCCCCTTCGTCGAGATCAGTCGGATCTGGTCGGCGGTCAGCCGAGCCGTCAGGTCGCTGCTCTCGGTCTCGACCACCGCGCCCGCAGCCACTGTGGTAACGACCTCGGTCAGATTGCCGACATCTAGCGTCAGCTTGCCGAGCGCCAGATGCTCATTGGCGCTCAGCACATTGTTCGTCCGCTGATAACTGCGGAACCCATTTTGCTCTACCTTGATTGTGTAAACGCCTGGTTGCAGCGAGGTGATGGTGAAATCGCCCTCGTCATTGGTGGTAGCGACGCGCGTGATTGCGGTCTGCTCATTTTTAAGCATGACGTTGGCCCCGGCGATCACTTTGCCGGAAGCGTCAACGACCGTGCCTGAGATAGTTCCCGTGATGGTTTGGGACATCGCCAGCCCGCACAAAAACACAGCGCAGAACAGGCAGGACAATAATTTCGACCACTGCAATTTGATGGCTTGCATAAGGACCTCCGCTTAACTGCGCGCGCACGCGCGGGAAATTTTCATTGTCATGGGGTGTCTCCGAAGCATCATGCTCGACCCCACAGAAACGCTAAAAAGTTCATCCTCAACTCAATTCACAAGATCGGCCACGCTCAGCCCGGCGTGCCAAAGGACGCCAGGGTCGCAAAGAAGAGCCCGGTTTTCTTTGGCTGCGCGAGCAGTCTCCGCAGAGTAGGGCGGGCTATTGCGCCCGCCCACTCGGATTGAACTCTAAAAGTCCAGGCGCAGAGCGAACTGCAAGATGCGTGGGTCGCGGGCCGAGGTGATTTGGCCGAATTGCGCGGCCGTGATTGCCCCAGTGGCGTAGTCCCACTTGGGCGTCGTATTGACTTCATTGAACTGCGTGTGGTTGAAGGCGTTGTATGCCTCGGCGCGGAACTGGAGGTTCAGCTTTTCATTAATGCGAATGTTCTTGAAGAGCGCGAGGTCCCAGTTGTTCAGGCCAGGGCCGCGCCCGAAGGTACTCGGCGTGTTGCTGAGCGCCAGGATGCGGTTCACATCCGCGGGATTTTTGGGGGCCGGCCCGCCGGCGCCCGGAGCGGAGAAGGCGGCGGCGTTGAAATAATGCTCCACGGTCCGCTGGTCCTTGGGCAGATTGGGATCGCCGCTCATCACGGCGCGCCATCCCTCGCTGCCACCCGTGATGTCGAGGCTGCCCTCGAGATTGTTGGTATTCAGGACGCCACCCGTAGCGCTGGTCGTCGTGGCGGTGAGTGAAAGCGGAGATCCGCTCGTGAACCGGGTGATGCCGGACATCTGCCAGCCGTCGAACACCCCTTTCACGAACGCATAGTTGATCACCTTGCTCAGCCGGGGGAGGTCCCACAGGTAGTTGATCGCCAGAATGTGGGTACGGTCGTAGGTCGCGAGGCCGTAGTTGATCTCGCGCCGTGAGGCGAAGGTCGTGACCGTCCCTTGATCGCCATCGGTGTAGGCCATCGCTTTCGACCACGTCCAGGCCGCGCCGAACTGCAGGCCGCGAGAGAAGCGGCGGAGCGCCTGAACCTGGAGCGAGTGATAGCTGGAGTTGCCGTCAAACTGGAGCCACTTTATCGAGCCGTAGCCCTGATAAGGGCGCAAGTAGTCATCCGTGAAGGGGCGGTTGCCGTTGGTCGGATCGAGGCTGGACGGCAGGAACTTCGTCCCGTAGGGCAGCGCGTTGATATCTGTGGTCTGCCCGATATGGCGGCCGAAGCTGCCGACGTAGGCGACGTCGACGACAGTATTGAACCCGACGTTGCGCTGGATCCCGAGGCTGGTGTTGTAGACGACCGGAGGCTTATTGCTGCGGTTGAGCACGTGGCTGAAGCCGCTCGGCGAAATGGTGCCGGCGACGTTCAGGAAGTCAGCCGTGGTACCGAAGCGCTGCACGGGATTGTAGACAACCGGGGGATTGGTGGAGAGGTCGCCCATGATGCCGGGGCCGTTGCGCGGCTGGTAGTTGGCGCCAAAGCCGCCGCGGATTGCGGTCTTGCCGTCGCCCGTCAGGTCGTACGCGAAACCGATGCGCGGCGCAGGGAGGATGCCCTGATAATCGACCAGGCCGCGCGGGTAGTTCGGCGATCCGCACTTGGTGATCCCGTTCATTAAGTCGCCGGTGTTTGGCACCTGCTGTCCTATGTAGACCGAGGGTAACAGTTCGCCGGTGAGGGGGTTCTTCGCCACCCGCTTTTTGCTGCTATCCAGCGCGGGCTGGTAGAGGAGCGGCGCTTTGGAGCGGTCGTAATCGCCGGGGACGAATGTGGAACAAAAGTCGTTCGCCATATACTGCGGCAGCCCTACGGTGAAGCGGACGCCCAGGTCCAAAGAAAGGCGAGGCAGCGCCTTCCACGAGTCCTGAACGTAGAATTCCAGGATCGGAGTCACCGGCGAGTACTGGCTGCGGTTCGTCGATTCGGTGTAGCTGGAGAAATAGCCGAGCAGCGCATTGGAATAGGCGTAGCCAGTGTTGAGCGGGTGCTGGCTATCGTTCGAGAATGTGAAGTTGCCGGTGAAGTTGTCGCTGCTGCCGGACTGTTGGAAGAGATAGTGCGCGTGCTCGTACTGGATGCCAGCCTTGAACGTGTGCTTGCCATGGACCTTGGAGATGCTGTCGGTGAAGCTCCACGTGTCGGCGATGTCCTGCATCGGGAAACGGCCTTCCCACTGCGTGCGGGCGGCATTGTCGATGCCGGAGAAATTCGTCGACGGAATCAGGTTGAGCGGATTGCTCTTGGGAAAGCGCTGGCCCAGGGTCATGCCGATCTTGTCGCGCTGTAATTTGGCAAGCCAATCCGAGGGGTAGATCTGGTCTTCGCTCCATCCGGCCCATCCCACTGAAACTTCGTTGACCAGGGTCGGTGACACGATCCATGTCACGGTGCCGCCCAGGGTGGGGAAGCCGAGAGTGTAATCGACCTTGGCGTCCGGCATCCAGGGATAGCGGTTCACGGTGCTGGCCGGGCCTTTGTTGTGCGTTCGGCCGTTGCTTCCGCGAACGAATGCCCGCACGTTCTGAGAGATGTTGTAGTCCACGCGCAGGAACTCGTTATGAGCCTGCCGCTCCAGAACGTCCTGAATCTGGTAGTTGAAACCGGTTCCGGCCGCCGTTTTCCCGCCCACGAAATTGGGCAACGGGAAGATGTTCAACAGCTTTTGCATATTGTGATCGATGCGAGGGTCATTTGGGCAGATAACGTTCGGAGTCTTCCCGTCGCATCCCATAAACTGCTTCCCGGTCGCCGGGTCGCGGATCGGGATCAGCTTGCCGTTCTTATCAAAAGTCTGCGAAAAGTCGCCGGCGCGCTCCAGCGCGGTCGGCACGGTGTAGTTACGGGGCCCGTTAGGCGTCTGGTTCGGCAGATACTCCTGGGAAAAGAAGAAGAACAGCTTCTGGCGGTCGCGGTTGAACTTGCCGGGGATGTAGATGGGGCCGCCGATGTTGCCGCCGACGGTGTTGAAACGGTAGCGGCCGCGCTGGTTGCCCTGGCGATTGCCGAAGAAGCTGTTGGCGTTGAAGGCGTCGTTGCGATTGTAGTAATAAGCAGTGCCGAAGAAATCGCGCTTGCCGCTCTTGGTGACCATATTGATGATGCCGCCCGCGCCTTTGCCGTATTCCGCCTGATAGGTGTTGGCGAGCACCTTGACCTCGGCGATGGTGTCCATGTTCGTCGGGGTATCGAGGTGGTCGCCGCTGCGCGCGTTGCCTGAGATGCCGTCCATATTCATCGCGCTAAAATCGCTCCGGGCGCCGGAGATGGCCGCTGGAGAATTGAATACGCCGAAGGAGTCATTGCCTCGGCCGTCATTCACCACTCCGGGAAGGATCACGAGCAGCGCCATCACATCTCTTCCGCGCGACGTCAGGTGAGTTACCTGTTTGGAGTCGAGCACGGCCGAACGCTCCGAACTCACGATCTGTACGTTGGCGGTCTCGGCGGTCACTTCGACCGATTCGCTAACGGACCCGATCTGAAGTTTGAGATCGCCCGCGGAGAGGTGGTCGGACGCGGAGAGGGCGATGCCCTTTTTTTCGAAGGTCTTGAAGCCTTGGGCCCTGACGGAAAGGTCGTAGACGCCAGGTTGAATCGAGGTGAAGACGAATTCCCCTGTGGACTCACTGGTGAAGGTCCGAAGGTCGCCGGTGTCGCGGCGAGTGAGGGTGATGGTTGCGCCTGAGATCGGCTGCCCTGTTTCATCAAGCACCCGGCCGTTGATCGTCCCGGTAGTGCTCTGTGGGGCTAAAAGACCGCTGAAAAAGGTCCACGTGGCAAAACAGAAGATGAACAAATGGTGCATGGTGGTTCTCCTTAAGCTAAGTCTGAGGCGCCACGCATAGCGTGGCGCCTCAAAAGGCGCAAAGGCTCGCGCGCCGTTTTTAGAAAGTGAGTCTCAACCCGAACTGCATCTGCCTCGGCGTCGTGCCGGGCGCCAGGGTCGTGATCCGCCCCACGCCGGTGGTGATCTGCGTCTGGTTGTTGATCGTGAGCGCCGACGGCTCGGCGTAGTTCAGGATGTTGAACACGTTGAACGCCTCGAAGCGCAACTGCAGGCTCCACCCCTCGTAAACGGGGATGTTCTTGAACAGAGAGAAGTCCATGTTGACCACGTGCGACCCTCTGAACGAGTTGCGCCCCAGATTCCCGAACGCGCCCGTGGGAATTCCGAACGCGCAGGGGTTGAACCAACTCGAAACGGTGTGTACGACGTCAGCGGCGCGCCCGCCCTGAGAGACGGTCTTCTGGCAATTCGGATCGGGGTTTGCGGCCACCGGCCCGGCCACAAAGGGATCAGCGATCAGGTTGGGCCGGAGGTAATTGTTGGGGGCGGTCGCCGCGCTCCCTTTCAGGTTCGCAAGGTCGCCGGTGACTTGTGGGTTGTAGGGCTGGCCAGACCTCGCCTGGAAGATGTAGTTGGCCTGCCAATTGCCCAGAATGAATGACGCCGGGCCGCTCTGGAGCCACTTCTTCCCGCGCCCCAGGGGAAGCTCATAGACAGTGGCCCAGGAAAGGAACTGTGTGATGTCATATGACGACACGCCTCGGGCCGTGCTCATGTCGTAGTAGTTTTGAACAGTCGCGCTTCCGCCGGAGCCGTTCTCGACGTTGAAATAGCCGCTGCTCACGTCGATGGATTTCCCCCAGGTGTAGGAGACCAGGGATTGCAAGCCGTTGGAGAAACGCCGCTCGAATCTGGCCTGCAAAGCGTTGTAGTTCGAATAGCCGATGCTCTGCGTATAGTTGATATTGGCGTTGACCCAGGGCATCGCCCGCAGCGTGTCAACCGTCGTGGGGGCCGTGCCAGTCGGCGAGGCCTGCCGCGCGGCGTTGGCGAAGCCCGAATACGGGAGCCTTCCGTTCTTGCTGCCGACATAAGCTGCGGAGACCAGCATCGTCGGCGTGATTTGCCGTTGAACCTCCAGATGCCATTGCTGCGAATAGCTGTCTTTATACTTCGGGTCGTCGCCGAAGGTGTTGGTGGGACTCCAGGGATTGACCGTCGGCAGCGGTGTCGCAAACCCCCGGCTCTGCAGTTGAATAATGTTTGCCGCCCCGCCACCCGCGATGATTGGGGCGGTGTTCGCCGTGCCTGCGAAGGCCGTGGCGTCGGGCCAGACGGCCAATTCCAGATCGTTCTGCGCGTACTGGCTCCGTGCCGGAATGGCGTCCCAGTAAAGCCCGTAGCCGGCGCGCACGACCGTCTTCGGCGTAACCGCCCAGGCCACGCCTATGCGAGGCCCGTAGTTGTCCTTCACCGACGGCGGCGCGAAAAATCTCTCGCCGGCGAGCGCGACGTTGTTGAAGTTCGGGTCTTTCAGAAACGCGTCCGGGATGCAGGGGGACTGTTGCGCCACGCTGCAAAGCTGGGGCATCGCGTTGGCGCCGATGATGTAGCGTTTGTTGGGAATATCGAGCGAGTTCCAGAGCCTGTCGTCTAGCGTCCTCGCCCGGGTCAGGTAGTCGTAGCGCAGGCCCAGATTCAAAGTCACGGTCGGCGACACCTTCCATTCGTCCTGCAGGTAGCCCGCCATGGCGGCGTACTTGAATTTGACCTCTCCACCGTGTTCGATCGGCAGTTGGGCTTGAAAATCACTGGGGAAACCCAATAGGGCCGAGGCGAGCGATAAGCCGGTCGTGGCTTGGTTGGCGGCCACGCCGCGAGTCTGTTCGTCGCCGAAGTTATACCTCTGGAAAGTGTTCAACTGGATGCGCTTGGCTTGGATATACCAGAAGCCGGTCTTGACGTTGTGATTGCCTTTGAGCCAGATCAGGTTCGGCGTGAAGCTCCAGTTCGGGTTTTCGCGTGGCGCGTCGCCGCGCACGCCGAAATCGTTGTTGCCGCCGTTGTTCCAATTGTTGGTGGTGGGGTTGAGCCGGACGAGCAAGCCGCCGTATTTGTCGACGTCCACGAACCCGAACTGCTTCATCGGGTCAGTCCCGGCCGCGTGCTGATTCGATTGACCGGAATCCACGCCGGGACGGCCCGCATAACCGGCGCGCACGTCCAGGATAAGTCTAGGGCCGAAGGTGTGCGTATAGCCTCCGCCGTAGTTCCTGCCCGCCGAACTGCCGGCGGTCAAGCCGTCCTGTCCGATAGGAGTCGCGACCGTCACTCTTTGTTCGGTATAGCGGAAGAAGGCGTTGTCGGATTCGCTGAAGCGGTGATCCACTCGCACCTGATAGCTATTGGAGCTGTTGGTCGTGGGGCGGATTTGCGCGAAATTGTTCCTCGGGTCTATCTTTATCTGATCTGCCGAAAGATTGGGAATCGCCGAATACGTTTGGAAGAACTGTTGCATCGGCGCGAAGATCAGTTCTTTCGGGATCTTGCGGCAGGGCGTCCCGTGGTCCTGTTGGTTCTGAGCATTCACGCTTACAGGTGTACCATCCGCTTCGCA
>Ga0081455_10006345_pt1 | contig 12694 bp, 12 predicted proteins | sample TabmetS3T2R1_FD_70207 | JGI IMG/M metagenome (GOLD analysis project Ga0081455, IMG submission 70207) | Tabebuia heterophylla rhizosphere microbial communities from the University of Puerto Rico - S3T2R1 | ecosystem: Host-associated > Plants > Roots > Rhizosphere ... | reverse complement strand
CTCGCCGTCGAGCCCGAGGGCGTAAAGCAACGACGTCACCGGAATCTTGCGACGGCGGTCGATGCGCGCGTAGACAATGTCCTTGGCGTCGAACTCGATGTCGAGCCAGGAACCGCGATACGGGATGATGCGGGCCGCGAACAGGAGCTTGCCCGAGGAATGGGTCTTGCCCTTGTCGTGGTCAAAAAAGACGCCCGGCGAGCGATGCATCTGCGAAACGATGACGCGTTCGGTGCCATTGACGATGAACGTGCCGTTATTGGTCATGAGCGGAATGTCGCCCATGTAGACATCCTGCTCCTTGATGTCCTTGACCGAGCGCGCGCCCGTCTCTTCGTCGATGTCGAACACGATCAGCCGCAGGGTGACCTTGAGCGGTGCGGCGTACGTCATGCCGCGCTGGCGGCATTCGTCGACGTCATACTTCGGCGGCTCGAATTCGTACTTCACGAATTCGAGCTGTGATGAATTGGAGAAGTCGGAAATCGGGAATACCGATTTGAATACGGCCTGCAGGCCCTCGTCGGGACGGCCGCCGACCGGCTCCTTCACGAGCAGGAACTGGTCGTACGATGCCTTCTGAACCTCGATGAGGTTCGGCATCTCCGCCACTTCGTTGATTGTCCCGAAAAACTTCCTTACGCGCTTGCGACCGGTAAACGTCTGCGCCATCTTTTCTCTCTCGATTCGATTGCACCGGGCGGCGCGGGCGCCTCTCCGAACAGCCGCATTCCATCGCGACCATCGGGACAGGCGCCGGGGCCGTCCGCTTTTATGCGATTCGGTCTCCCCGAACCGCCGCACGCTTCACGCTCATCGTGACCATAGCTAGCCGGTTCACGACGCCTCGGGAGTTCGGCGTTGCCATCTCCCTTATCTCCTGTCCGAGCACCCCGGGTTGCTATGGGGTGTCCTCGGTCCGGGCTTCTCTTCGGATGGCGGGCCTTGGCCCGGCCATCCACATCTTGAATTTCGGGTCGACCCCCGGGGTCTCGCTGCGCTCGCCCGGAGATTTCGCTTAAGTAAGCTGCGCTTACTTAAGCTCAACCTTCGCACCAACCTTTTCGAGCGTGGCCTTGATCTTGTTGGCCTCGTCCTTGGCCACGCCTTCCTTGATGTTCTTCGGCGCGCCCTCAACAAGGTCCTTGGCTTCTTTCAGGCCAAGCCCTGTCAACGCACGCACTTCCTTGATGACTTCGATCTTCTTCTCACCCGCGCTGGCGAGAACGACCGTGAACTCGGTTTTCTCTTCGGCGGCGGCGGCTGCAGCGCCACCGGCTGCGGGGCCAGCAGCGACCGCCACCGCGGCGGCGGCCGAAACGCCCCACTTCTCTTCAAGCATCTTGGCCAGATCCGCCGCTTCAAGGACGGTGAGGCTCGACAAGTCTTCGACGATCTTCTGTAGGTCAGCCATTGTTCATTCCTATTCGGTTCGAACCAGAGTTAAGGAGTGTTGAGCCGTCAGCCCGCTGCGTCCTTGGAAGCATAGGCCTGGATTACGCGCGCGAGCTTCGCTGCGGGCGCGTTCGCGAGTTGCGCGATCTTGGTCGCCGGAGCCTGGATCAGGCCGATGATCTTCGCGCGCAATTCGTCCAGCGACGGCAGGGCGGCGAGCGCCTTGACGCCATTGGTGTCCAGAGCCGTCTTGCCCATCGAGCCGCCAAGAATGATGAACTTCGCGTTCGCCTTGGCGAAATCGATGGCCACCTTCGGCGCCGCCACCGGATCGCCCGAGTAGGCGAGCACGGTTGGCCCCTTCAGCAGGGGCGCGATGGAGGCAGCGTCGGTGTCCTTGAGTGCAATCTTGGCGAGACGGTTTTTCGCGACCTTCACCTGCGCGCCCGCCTGCTTCATCTGCTTTCGCAGCGTCTGCATCTGGGCAACGGTGAGGCCGGAATAGTGAGCCACCACCACGACGTTCGAGGTCGTGAAGACCCCGTTCAGTTCGCTGATGGACTCCGCTTTTGCCGCTCGATCCACTGCAAGCTCTTTCCGGTTTGACGGTTCACCCGCCGTAGTGCACGGGAACCGCCGGGTTGCTACCAGCCGTCCCGCTTGATTCACGCGAGCGAACCGGGGCAGGACGACGCTCTCAAAAGCCTGCCCCCCGAAACGGCGTTGCGCCGAAGTCGGGTCTTCGAGGTTCGAACCAAAAGACGTGACCCACGGTCACGCAAATTCGGATCGCTTCCCCGTCTGTGTTGGCCCCATCCCGGGATTAAGCGTCGGGCCCTTGCGAGGCCTTATGCGCCGGCAGTCTTGGACAGGTCGGCCGCCCGTTCCGGGACGGCCCTGCACGCTTCACATTCAACGGTATCGGGCTTCTCCCCTTCAGAGATCCCACGCGGGCTTCTAAAAGGAATAAGTTCCGCTCACCATGGATTTGTAGAGACGCGCAAAGGCGCGCCGACAAATTGGGCCGGCACGCCCTAGGCCGTTATCTAGACCTTTAAACCCGTTTTGCCAAGTCCCTTTTTCGCAAAATCCCGGCAAAACGGGTCCGCCTCAGCACGTCAGTGGGCCGCCGCGGCGCCAAAAAGGCTCGGAATTTCCACCTTGACCCCTGGGCCCATGGTGGAAGAAATCGCCACGCGGTTGATGTAATGGCCCTTAGCCCCCGGCGGCTTGGCTTTCTGCACAGCATCCGCAAAGGCCTTGATGTTCTCGACCAGTTTGTCTTCTGGGAACGAGGCCTTGCCTACACCGGCCTGCACGATGCCCGCTTTCTCAACGCGGAACTCGACGGAACCGCCCTTGGCGCCTTTCACTGCGTTGGTGACGTCCATCGTGACCGTGCCGACCTTGGGGTTAGGCATGATGCCGCGCGGGCCGAGCACCTTACCGAGTCGGCCGACCAGGGGCATCAGGTCGGGGGTGGCAATGCAGCGATCGAAGTCGATTTCGCCCTTGCTCACTTTTTCGACCAGGTCCTCCGCGCCGACAATGTCGGCGCCGGCGGCCTTTGCCTCGTCGGCCTTGGCACCGCGCGCGAACACGCCCACGCGCAGCGTGCGGCCGGAGCCGTTCGGCAGCGTGACGACACCGCGCACCATCTGGTCCGCGTGCGTCGGGTCGACGCCGAGATTCATTGCAATCTCGATGGTCTCGTCGAACTTCGCCTTGGCGCGTTCCTTGACGAGCTTGACCGCTTCAGAGATCGGGTAAGCCTTCTCGCGGTCGATACCGTTGCGGGCTGCCTTCAAGCGTTTTCCGGTTGCCATGGCGCTTACTCCGTCACCGTAAGGCCCATCGAACGGGCAGAGCCTTCGACCATCTTCATCGCAGCCTCCACGGTGTCGCAGTTCAGATCCTTCATCTTCTGTTCGGCTATCTCGCGCACCTGCTTCTTGCTGACCTGTCCGACCGGCTCTCGGCCGGGCGTTTTCGCTCCGCTTTCGAGTTTGGCCGCCTTCTTGAGAAAATAAGACACCGGCGGCGTCTTCATCTCGAAGGTGAAGGAGCGATCCTGATAGGTGGTGATGATCACCGGGATCGGGATGCCCTTCTCCATTTTCTGCGTCTGCGCGTTGAACGCCTTGCAGAACTCCATGATGTTGAGACCGCGCTGGCCAAGCGCCGGCCCGATCGGGGGCGACGGATTGGCGGCGCCGGCCGGCACCTGCAATTTGAGGAATCCAGTAACTTTCTTTGCCATCTCTCACTCCGTTAGTGGTGCGGATCGTGCGGTTGGCAGCCGCCTCACCTCCCACGTGTTGAGCGAGTAGTGATTAGCGAATAGTGCGGTTGAAGGTTCACATTTAGTCGCTACTCACCATTCGCTTTTCTACAGCTTCTCCACCTGTCCGAATTCCAGTTCGACCGGCGTAGCGCGGCCGAAGATCGACACGGCTACTTTCACGCGCGAGCGGCCCTCGTCGACTTCCTCGACGACACCGTTGAAGGAGGCGAACGGTCCATCCGACACGCGCACCTGCTCTCCAACTTCGAAAGAAACCGCGGGCTTCGGCCGCTCGATGCCTTCCTGTACCTGGTGCAGGATGCGGTCGGCCTCCGCGTCCGAAATCGGCATCGGTTTCTTTTCGCTCCCGAGAAAGCCGGTGACCTTCGGCGTGTTCTTGATGAGGTGATAGACCTCATCAGTGAGATCCATCTTCACCAGCACATAACCCGGGAAGAACTTCCGCTCCGTCTCGACCTTGCGGCCGCGTCTTGCCTCGGTGACCTTTTCCTTCGGCACCAGGACTTCACCAATATGTTCAGACAGGCCGCGTTGCTTGGCCTGCTCGCGGATGGAATCCGCGACCTTGTTTTCGAAATTCGAATAGGCGTGGACGATGTACCAGCGCTTGGGCTTGGTCGACGTCGTCGCGGCAGCTGTATCGTTCATCCCTCTTGAGCCTCTCGGACCTTCAGGTTCCCATACCGAGCACGAAGGTAACCACAATGCGGATCACTTGATCCGCCACAAGGAAGAAAACCGACGCAATCGCCACCATCACGAACACCATGGCGGTTGTAATCGCCGTTTCGCGGCGCGACGGCCAGGTCACCTTGCGCGTCTCTTCGCGTACTTCCTGGAGAAACTTGAATGGAGACGTTGCCATTCCGACGCGACCTCGATTTCAATCCTTGTCTGTCAATCCCAATGTAGTCACGGCCACCGCATTTGCGCAGGCCTGAAGGCTTCGCTCAACTGCGGGCCCGTGCCTGGCAGGAGTGGCAGGACTCGAACCTGCAACCCCCGGTTTTGGAGACCGGTGCTCTAGCCATTGAGCTACACTCCTCCGAAAGCGGATGCGGCGGACCATAGAGGTCCGCCGCGGCGATGTCATGCATTATACATGGCACGAAAGCAAGGTCGCAGATGGCCTCAATTTGCGGTTTTTCGGGCATCGGACTTCGTTGGACTATGTCTGCCCAAAGGCGGGGCTGGCGAGGAACTGGCAGGGGGCGTCTGTTGCGCCCCCAACTTCGGCACGGCGGCTACAGCCCCTGCCCGCCACCCGACAGGTAGCCAGCGAAGCCCGCGAAGACTGGAGCGGGTGAGCGGAATCGAACGCCGTCATCAGCTTGGAAGGCTGTTGTCATTGATTTCATTGGCTTTCCTTTGATATTCCCTTTCTCTCTCTACAGCCAAGAACATCGGTACGATGCTCACCCGCCCGCCGCTCAATGGCAGCAAGGTCGAGTTGATCATCGACGAGACCGGAGTCGGCCGGGCGGTTGGCGACATCTTCAACAGCCACGGCATCAAGCCTCTCCGTATCTCCATCATTGCCGGCAATGAGGCGACCCAGAGCGGATACAACCGCTATTCGGTTCCCAAGCAAGAGCTCGTGTCGACGTTGGACGCGATGCTCCACACCGGCGAGCTCCGCTTTGCGAAGGAATTGCGCGAGGCGCCGACGCTACAGGACGAGCTCAAAGACTTTCGCCGGCACGTCAGCGAGGCTGGCCGGTATTCCTTCAGTGCGCGAGATGGAAAGCACGACGACTTGGTGTCATGTGCAGTGCAAGAGCCCATGTCCGCTATGGGCCAATAGCGGACATTCGTAGGCACGAGAAATCGATCAAATCCAGGCCCGCCCTATCGCATGTTCGCTTGGGTCCTAGCGGACGTTTTGACCGCCACCGACCAAGCGCTAAATGCAGTGTGCTCACTGCTCATTTATTCATTGTTACCAGTAACCTGAATATTTCATTTGCGTTGTCGACTGCTTGATCGGCCTTCTGATTTGCTTCATTTTCCATCGCACCACTGTCCGTCGTGTACTTCGCGGCGAAGCCGTCAATACCGAGATTCTTGTACTGGACAGTGTGCTGCATTTCGTGGGCCCAAAACCAAATGTCTTTAGAGCTGGGCGGTTTTGCAAACACAATTATATTATCGGCTGTGACGGCGTGATTGTCTGCACATGCCTCTTGGAACTTGTTGATGATGCTGTGCGAACCCACATTGTCGTCGACAACAAACTGGGCTCGGTCGAGGATTTCTTTTGAAAATACGCCAGTCAAATAGAATTTGATGTCTGCAGGAATTGGCTTCGCTCTGTCTTGATAAAGCGCCACGGCTTGCCTTGCTCCTATAGCCAAGGGCACGCCGATAACGTTTCCCACTTTTCCTGTGTCGAGAACATCTTGGGCTGTCCTGCTGAGCACGATGGGCGCTTGTTTCGCGAGTTTTTCTGGCATGCGCGAAATTTCAACAGTTTGACCAAGCTTTTTCGGCAGAACGGACCTCACGTGGTTTTCTATTTTTTGATCAGCTCCAGCAACCAGTTCGTGCGGCTTAATAAGAATTTCGATTCGGTCGTTCGCAACGTCCTTAATCACCCTAACGGGATTTTCGCCTTTAATAGCGCGTCCGGCAGCCTTCGGTCGTGCGGTGACTGTATTGACAGCAGCTCGTGCGGCGTTCGCTGCGACATTCGCTGCAGTGTTTAGATCTATTTGAGCCAAAGCCTTGTGTCCAAAAGCGCATGAGATCACAAGCGATATGCCAATCGAGCAAAGTTTCATGTGAAGAGCTCATCGATCATTTAAGCAACCGGGGGTGAGACCGTCTCCGCCCCCGCGCATTCGCATCCATGCCGTCCTTTGCTCTTGAACCGAGATAGGAGGCAGGCTTGTTCTCTCATTATTTTCGACAGTAAACAGAACCATAAGATGTCTATTCTTGTTTCGCGGGCATGGCCACGTGACAATCATTTGCGGTCTTGTTGCTTGTCCACTTTGTTTTTAGCTTTGTTAAGAAACACCCCGCTATCACGACAATGATCGCGAATAGCACCACAAGGAAAATAAATTCCAGTGAACCATCGCCACGACCACCCGAAAAACCAAACCATCTTTCGAAAAAGTCCATGGGAGTTTGCTTTTTTGAAATACAGGAAAAGGTCCACAACGTTACCGGCCAGTGCGGAGCTAATTTTGTTTATTGAAGTTGGACCTTGGTCCACTGCGTCCGCTTACCGCAGGAACCCAGTAGCCGACAGCAAAATGAAGGTGACAATAACAAAGCAATCAGGACGCGGCGTTTTCGGGCAACGCCAATGAGAAAAGGCCCGCAACGCTGGAGGACGTTACGGGTCAGTGCGGGGATAACTATTGTTAGCCAGAAGCCTTACTTAAGCGGCAGCCTCCAGATTTTTGAAATTGGACCATGGTCCAACCGGCAGACCGCAATGTCCGCTATCACCCCAAAAGCGGACCTGTGCGGTGCAACTAGGGATGTCCGCTATGGGCCAAAAGCGGACATTCCCTCCTATTCAATCACGTCGTTGGCGCGGACGAGTAGATTGTACGGAATTGTGAGTCCGAGCGCCTTGGCAGTCTTGAGATTGACAATAATCTCGAACTTGGTCGCCCGCTGTATCGGCAGATCGCCCGGCTTCGCGCCCTTCATAATCTTGTCCACGAATGTAGCGGCGTGCCGGAACATGTCGGTAAAGTCCACTCCATAACCCATCACGCCGCCGCCAGCGGCGTATTCCGGCCACCCGCACGAAGGCAAACGCTGCTTCAAAGCGAGCGCGGCCACCGCTGGAGTATTGGAAATCAGCATCGCATCTTCGATGACCGCGAGCGCCCCGACACGCTGAGCTGCCATCGCCGCAAAAGCCGGTTCGAAATCGGCTGGTGAACGTGCGTCGAAATGGTGAAGCTCAAGCTTCAGCGGCTGAGTAATACTGCTCATCTGCGGCAGGATCCGATCATTGATGAGCGGATTCGCCGAATTCAACAGGATCCCCACATCAGTCAGGTCCGGCAGGATCTCCTTAAGCAGCTCGAGCCGCTTTGCAGCGAGTTCCGGAGTGAAGATCGCCAATCCAGTTACGTTCCCACCTGGCTGCGCGAGGCTGGACACGATACCCGATCCCAAAGGATCGCCGACTACCGCCAAGACGACCGGGATGGTGGTGGCTGTTTTGGCAGCCAGAGCTCCCGGCGTCCCATGGGTGACGATCACATCCACATTTAGACGAGCCAGGTCCGCAATCAGCGCCGGAAGCTGGTCGTAATTGCCGTCCGCCCAGCGGTACTCGATGACAAAATCCCGTCCTTCCTGATAGCCGAGCTCACGCAGGCCCACGCGAAAGGCTTCAGGACGTTTGGGCAGACTGTCAGCCGTCGGCAAACCAAGGAATCCGATCCGAAAGACCTTCGTCGATGGCTGCTGCGCGAATGCGACGCGCGACCAGGCCAAAGACGCTGTCGCCGCGCCGCCTAAAAGTGTGATGAACTCGCGCCGCTGCATGTGCCCTCCATGAGGGACCACGCCTTGCTCCTTAGCCTAGCACTTTGCGACCGAGAGGCGAGGAACGAAACGACGCATGATTGGGTCAGACACGATGGGCCCAATGCCGGTCAAAAGCAAACATGTGCGCCGCAACTAGGGATGTCCGCTTTGGGCCAATAGCGGACCCATGCGGTGCAACAAAAGGGATCGCTATTCAACGACTTCGTCGGCGAGGGCGAGCAGTGCCTGCGGAATCGAGAGCCCGAGAGTCTTTGCTGCCTTGAGATTTATGATCAGCTCAAACTTTGATGCCTGCATCACCGGAAGGTCAGCGGCCTTTTCACCTTTGAGAATCCTGCCGACATACAATCCGGCCTGCCGATAGACGTCGTTGATGCTAGCACCATAACTCATAAGTCCGCCTGCCACAGGGTACTCGCGCAAACTATAGATTGTCGGTATCGCATGCTGTCCCGCCAGCGCCACGATTCGATGGCGTTGGCTTTCGAAAATTGGATCGGTGGTTACGAGGAGCGCATCGACCCGTTCTGGGGCGAGCGATTGAAAAGCCGCATCAAAATCCCATCCTTTGTCGACGCGTAGCACCTTTGTTTCCCATCCAAGCGTGTGCGCCGTCCGCTCGGCGATATGAGCTTCCGTCTCACTGGCCGTCGATGTCGAGTTTGTAAGAACACCAAGCACCCGCGCCACTGGGAGTAAATCACGCAGCAGAGCAACCCGCTTCGATACTACCTCACCAGAGACAAGCGAGATTCCAGTGACGTTGCTTCCAGGACGATTCAAGCTCGCAACCAACCCGAATGCGACCGGATCAGCGCCAATCGTAAAGACGATCGGAATTTCGGAAGTCGCGGCTCTTGCCGCTCGCACGGATGGCGCGCCACCAGTCGCTGCAATTACCGCCACGCCCCGGCGAACTAAATCGACCGCCATTTCTGGCAAACGCTCATAATCGCCTAAACCCCAACGGAATTCGATTACGATGGTACGGCTTTCGAAGAAGCCATTTGCTGCAAGGCCGTCGCGGAATGCGTCTACGCGAGGGCCCAGCTCTGTCGGTGAAGCACCGTTGAGAAATCCGACCACAGGTGTCGGTTGCTGCGCACGGGCCGCGAGCGGCAATACTGCCACGCCGCAGAGTGTTGTGATGAACTCGCGCCGCCTCATTGCCTCCTCCGAGGCTCAGGACCGGGCGTCGTACCTTAAAATAGCACACTTTAGAGCACTCGCGTTTCAGGTCGTTGAGCGGTCGGGACCGATGTCCGCTTTGGGTCATAAGCGGACATTTGCACTGCAATAGGCCATGTCCGCTTTACCCCCAATAGCGACGTCGATTGCGTTTTTCGGCATGTCCGCTTTGGGTCAATAGCAGACATCGAAACCGATTATTCGATCACCTCGTCGGCGCGCCCGATAAGCGTGTTGGGAACTGTAACGCCAAGTGCTTTGGCAGTCTTAAGGTTGATGATGAACTCAACCTTGGTGGACTGTTGGACAGGTAGGTCAGCCGGCTTCTCGCCTTTGAGAATTCGGCCTGTATAGATGCCGAGCTGGCGATACGTCTCGGTTTGGCTTGATCCGTAACTCATCAAGCCCCCTGCCGTAGCTCCCTCACGCCATGGGTAGATCGCAGGCACTGAATGGCGCGCCGCCAGCGCAGCGAGCTGATCGCGCTGTGCGAGGAAAAATATATCGGGGCCGATCACGAGCCCGCCAGCTCGCAGCTCGAGCAAGGTGGTGTACGCCTTATCAAAATCGCCTGGAGTGCTGGCACGCACGACTTGAAGCTGCAGCCCCAGGCTGCGGGCCCCCGCCTCCAGGTCTCTCAACAACGCCTTTGAATGAAGCTGATTAGTCGGGTTGATGAGCAAGGCAATGATATCTGCCTTTGGGATCAGTTCGTGCAGCAACTCGATTTGTTTTGCAACAGTTGATGAGAGGAGCTGACTTACGCCCGTGAGGTTGCCCTCTGGCCGACTTAGGCTAGCGACAAGTCCCGCTGCAACTGGATCGACTCCTGCCTGAAAAACAATTGGGATAACCTTCGTCGCCGCCTTGGCCGCTAGCGCTCCAGGGGTGCCAGCCATCGAAACAATCACGGTCACCTGACGCCGAACAAGATCGGCCGCCAATGCAGGCAGGCGTTCGTTTTGATTGTGAGCAAAGCGATATTCGATCTTGACGTTGTGTCCCTCGACAAAGCCCCTGTCTTTGAGACCTTGATGAAAGGCTTCCAAAGGACCGGAAGACTCGCCAGGCGCTCGGGAGTTGAGGACGCCGATTGTAGGCAACATCGATTGTGCACGCGCTGCGAGCGGCCACGCAGCCGCAGCGCCCATTAGCGTGATGAACACGCGTCGCCTCATTGCCGTCTCCGCGGGCATCTTATAGGTCGGCATTCAAATATTGGAAGCGGCAGCCGATATCCGCTTTGGGTCAAAAGCAGACATGTGCGCTGCTATAGCCGATGTCCGCTCTACCCTCGAAAGCAGACATTTGCAGTGCACCAGCGCATGTCCGCTTTGGGCCAAGAGCGGACTCATGCAGTGCAAAAAAAAATGACCGCTATTCCATCACCTCGTCTGCGCGAGCAACGAGCGCCGAGGGAATTTCGATACCCAGTTTTTTTGCCGCTTTTAGAGTGAGAATGAGCGTGAATTTGTCAGGTTGCTCGATTGGAAGATTCGCCGGCTTATCTCCGCGAAGGATGCGGTCTACGTACTCCGCTCCCCTGCGGTAATAGCTTTGCAAGTTAGGTCCATAGGCCATAAGGCCGCCGTGGATTGCATATTGCGAATAAATGGAAACAAGGGGCAACTTTCGACTGGCAGCAATGCGCGTAACGGCTTCGGCATGGCCCCGCATCACCGTATCGTCAATAACGACAACGGCCGCAGACTTGTTACTAACCGCAACATCAAGGGCACGATCAAACTCCGCTGCTTCGGAGACCCCAATGTCATGGGGTTCTATATCCAGGCTCTTGCAAGCTGCCCGCATCTCCTCAAAGACCTGAGCAGATCCTTTGCTCGGTCTGTTCCATAAAATCGAAATTCGCTTTAAGCCAGGCAAAGTCTCTTTCAATAACGCCAGCCGTTTGCCCGCGAGGTCGGTACTAAGAGTGCTCAATCCAGTGACGTTGGCGTCAGGCCTCGCCAGATTCGTCACGATGCCGGACAGTAGTGGATCGGCAACCCCCACAAATACGATGGGGATGGTGGAAGTGGCATGCTTCGCCGCAATCGTAGGCTGAGTAGGTGTGGTGACGATAACCTCGACGTTTTTCTCGACAAGTTCAGTTGCAAGCCGCGCGAGAGGAGCGGCACTCCCTTCGGAGAACCGCCACTCAATCAGCAAGCTCTGGTTTTCAATCCACCCTAGCTCGCGCAATCGTTCGAGAAATGCTCGGAATTCAGGTGTCGGGTGACTATCAATCGACCCCTGAGAGAGCACACCGATGCGGCGGATCGGCGATTGCGGCTGGCCTAGTGCTCCACGCGGCAACCATAACGCCGCACCGCCAAGAAGCCCGATGAACTCGCGCCGCCTCATGCCCGCACCCCGAGGCTCAGGAGCGGCCATCGTACTGCCGTAACCTATCTGCTTGAAGAGGGAATGAGGGACGGCGATGTCCGCTTTGGATCAAAAGCAGACATTCGCACCCTTGTCTGCTTTACCCCCGAAAGCGGACATGTGCAGTGCAGTAGCCGATGTCCGCTATGGCCGCGGATATGTTCCGCGGGGTCACACGCGAAACATCAGTTACCAGTCCGCATGGCGATTGAGATGCCCTCTTTTGCAAGCATCTCACGCACGTGCTGCCGGCCGTGGGCCATTGGCTCATAGGCCAGCGGCTTATCGGTCATTGGCCGATCATCTTGAGGCCCCTTTTCCGACCGCCAACGACAAGCGATTGGCTTTCCGATTGCCGGTTCAGCAGGAGGCTCAGGTTCGCGCGTCGCTTGAAGCGGAAGGGTTGAAGTCGCGGGCGTAGCTGCCACGCGGTGGGGCAGCCGGATTTTTATTGACCTAGTCAACGGGTCCCTCCCTTCCCCCAAAACAGCTAAAAAACGACCCTGCCCCTTATTTCAAAAAATCGGATTAAAGCCGCCGCTAGTGTTCGGCTCGTCGCTCGGTGTGTGCTTTTGGGGGCAAGCGGAAATGAAGCTCAGTCCTCGAAATGTCCGCTTATGACCCAAAGCGGACATTGGACCTCAGTCCAACTCGATACCATCGGTTGAATTTTCAACAATAAAAAGCCGATGCCCAAAGGACGGCAAAAACATGAAAAAGTCAGTTCGGTTAGCCCTTGTATGTGCCCTCGTCGCGCCATGCGCATTTGCCCAAAGCTCTATCCCGGTCACCGTCGACAACTTCAAGCGGGCGGAAAGTGATTTCTATTTCGGCAATGCGATCAAAGACGCGGGTGGAGTTGGAAAATTTGGCCATCATCGCGAACCAATGTCGATCGAC
>Ga0081455_10006344_pt1 | contig 12695 bp, 12 predicted proteins | sample TabmetS3T2R1_FD_70207 | JGI IMG/M metagenome (GOLD analysis project Ga0081455, IMG submission 70207) | Tabebuia heterophylla rhizosphere microbial communities from the University of Puerto Rico - S3T2R1 | ecosystem: Host-associated > Plants > Roots > Rhizosphere ... | reverse complement strand
CGGCTTGGTAGAGCGATCCTCGCCGCCTGCCCGAAGACACGCGACATGCCCTCGAGACCGACGGACGTACCGAGATATTGAAGGTCCTGGACCACGACAACCCACCTGGCGTCATCCGATGCGGCTCCTCCGGCTGCTCGTATCTGGCTGCCGACTAGCTCTCGGTGCGACGCGTCCACGCGACGCGCGCGGAGGCTCAAGAGGTCACGCCAGCGGGGGCATCTCGACTTGGAGTGCTTGTACTCCCTGGAAGTCGAGCCAGGCGCGGTCGGGGGCGCGCACCATGCGGACCTGGACCGCGTCGCAGGTCACACAGCGCAACACGGCGCCGGGTGCCTGCAGATAGGCCCGGAGCCCGCCTATAGGAGCGACGGCGCCACATGTGGCACAGGTCGTGACCGCGGTGGTGACCTCCGAGACGAATACTTCGCCGAGGACTCCCGCAGCGGCGTTCCCGTCGAGAGTCATATCTTCCATGTCAGCCTCCTCCTGTCGGTCCGAATCGTTCGGTCCTGACGTTGGCGGCCTCGTGGCCGATGGCGACGAGGTCGTTGGCGACCGCTTCCACGAAGGCGGTCGGGCCGCAGACATAGCAGCGGGGCTCGTCAGTTGGCGGCCAACCGGAGTCCGAGAGCAGGTCGCTGTCGACTCGGCCCCGACGACCCGACCACTCGGAAGGCGACTCGCGCGTGAGCGTGATGGTGACGGCCCGATGCGCGTCCACCAGCCGGTCGAGTTCGTCCCGGTAGAGGATGTCGTGCTGGGTCCGTGCCGAGTAGACGAGTTGCATCGCTGCTTGGTGATTCAGGGCGGCGTGGTGGCGGAGCATCGCCATGAGGGGGACCACACCGGATCCGCCTCCCACGAGGAGCACGGGCCGAGTGTCGGCCGCCTCCCAGACGAAATATCCGCCGATCGGTCCCCGTAATTCCAGTTGGTCGCCTAGCTCGACGACCGTTGTGAGATAGGGGGACACTTCACCATCGTCGATGCGGACGACGGTCAACTCCAGTCGAGCGGCGCCCGGCGGGGAGGCGATCGAGTAGCTCCGCTGCGCGGAGTAGCCGTCTTCTGCCGTCAGACGCACGTCGACGTGTTGACCGGCCCGGTGACCGGGCCAGTCGGGAACATCGAGACGCAGGCTGACGGCGTCTACGGTCTCAGGGACGGTCTCGGCCACCGTGGTCACGAGCCAGCGCACCGCTCAGTCCCCCCAGTAGCGCTGTTCCCGCCAGGGGTCGCCGTAGTTGTGGTAGCCGAGGGCTTCCCAGAAACCGGGCTCGTCCTCGTTCAGTAGCCGCAGGCCACGGACCCATTTGGCGCTCTTCCAGAAGTAGAGATGGGGAACCAGGAACCGCGCCGGCCCGCCGTGCTCGGCCTCCAAGTCGGCGCCGTTGTAGCCGAAGGCCACCCACGCCTGGCCGTCGAGCACGTCGGCCAGCGGAAGGTTGGTCGTGTAATCGCCATCGGAGAAGGCGACCACGTAGGCGGCGCTGGTCTCGATGCCATCGAGCAGCTCGTCGACAGAGACACCCGTCCAGTCGGTGCCCAGCTTCGACCACTTGGTGACGCAGTGGATGTCGACAGTGATGCTGTCGGCCGGCAACGCACGGAACTGTGGCCACGTCCATCTCGCCACTTGGCTGCCGGTTTCGTCGACGATGGTGAAGTCCCAGTCGTCGAGCGATGTGTGCGGGGTCGGACCGGCCGTGAGGACGGGGAAGTCGTCCACGATGTACTGGCCCGGTGGGAGCAAGCCGACGCCGGGCTGGCGCCGCCGGCCACCAAAGCCGCGGCTCACGATGGGCATTGCGTCCCTCCTATCGTCGACGGTTGCGACTCGAATCGAATGTTCGCGTGTGCCTCCAAGTGCCATCGATCTCGACCACCGCCCGGTACCCGTGTCAGAGCGGCCCATATCGCCCTCTGGTGAGGTTGTCGAGGACACGGACAAGCGCGTCGCCATCGACGCGCAGGTCGCCCTTGAACGGCGTCGCGATCGCCAGCAACAGCGCGAGGTCCAAGGCGATGAGCCCCACGATTCCGGCGATGGCCAGGCCGTGGGCACGGTCGAGGTGCAGCGCGAGCACGGTGGCGTTGAGTGTGAGCACGACGCCATTGAGGAATGCCAGCACGAACAGCGGTGCGGGGAGGTCAGGGGCGGCGGCGTTGAGTCGCTCCGCGCGGGTCACGGCAATGGCGTCGGCGGCGGTGGTGAGGCCATTGGACACGGATGCCGGCACACCGGTCTCGGCTGCCGTGCCGCGGACGCGGTATTGCAGCTCGCTCATGCGGTCGTGGGTCGCCTCGGAGCCCCCACCATCGGCGAGCACCGGCCACTCCTCGTTCAGCACCGAGCCCAGGTAGGCGGCGAGGTCGCGGCGGATCGCGGCGCCGTCGCAGCCCGGCGACTGGCTGATCCACGCGAGGCGCACGCACGCGTCGGCTTCCATGCCGACGGTGTGCCCGGCCTCACGGTGCTGACCCCACTCGGTCGTGATCACGAAGGCGGTGAGGAACGCGAACAGCACCCCCAGGGGACCCATGAGGGGCCCGGCGATGGTCCCGAGGTCCGTCTGATCCTCGGCGCTGATGACCGAGTCGAGCACCACGTAGGCCACGGCGGTCCACACCGCGAACCACGCCAGGAACATCCCGAACAGCTCCACCCACATTCGTCCCGCGAGCGAGCGCACGAGCCGCCCGAGCGAGGAGCCGGGCGCCATGCTGAGGGCCGGCGCCCGGCCGCGAGCGACCTCGGGTGCGGTGGGCCGTGGCGCGGCCGTCACCATGAGGTCACAGCCCATATGCCTCGCGGAGGTGCAGACACACATCGCTCAAGGTCGGAAGGGCCGGCGCCGCGTGCCACAGATGTTCGAGGGTGACGTCTCGGGCGATCACGATGGTACCGAGTCGAGGGATTCTCGAAGCCATGGCGGCGGCCAATGGTGACCGGCGTGCTTGCAACAGGCGACGTCTCGCCTGCCCGCTCGGGCGACCTCGCGGCAAGCGCCAGCGCGACACGGAGCCGAGCTCCTCCCTTGAGCGCTGAGGCCATCAGGACGAATGCAGGAGTTCGGGGAACCGTGGCAGCAGCTCCGTCCCACAGCTGTGCGGGTCCGGCGCCGCGATCAAAGTCGTAGGGGTCGCCGATCGCGACGACGATGTCGAGCTGCTTGGCCGCCGGTTCGATCCAATGCCGACCCCCCGGAGGGCGTGGCGTAGGAGCGGCAGGTGACGGCGGTCGAGGATGCCGGCCTGTTCGCTGCTGCCGACGTGGCGCCAGCAGCGACACGGGTTGGCCGGATCGATCACGCCGCACCCCTTGTCGATCACGCAACGCAGGCGGCGCCCGGCTGTAAGACCTGCTGGCGGAACGCCGCACGACCGCACTCGAGGATCAGGCTTCCCCGACGTTGCTGAGGCCGATCACGTCGGCGAAGAGAGATGCGGCCCGCTGCGGCCGGGGAGGCACAGCAGCACCCCGCAGGGGCTGCTGACACGGATCCCATCATGGACGAGCAGGCGCGCAAACCAACCGTGTAGGCCCAGGTCGTGGACTTGGAGCGGCGTTCGAAGGTGCCCAGCCGGGTGACGATCCGGATGAGACTCTCGTGAGTGGCCTCCTTGGCGTCGTCGAGATCGCCGACGAACCGCAGCGCCGCCACGGGCCGCGAGCGGCGCCCGGCGACCCGCCGTGTCGCTGGCGTCAACCCTTCGTCTCCCCAAGGTTTCTGTCGCGAGGGGTAGCGGACATTGTCGAAGCGGTCGCGTAGCCCGTGTGCGCCACGCCGTCGAGCTCGATGATCGGTGAGGGCACGGGGTTGGCGCCGACGGCGGCGAGGAGGGTGGCCCAATGTTGTGCTTCGACGCCTCCGATCTGGGCGGCAAGGACGGCGAGCTTGCGGTCTTCGAAGCCGGCGACGCTGGCGATGCTGGCCCGAGCTGCGCCGGCCTCGAGTTCGGTCGCGTACGCGACGATCTCGGCGGCGGTCGTGAGAGGCGGGTATGACTTGGCGTAGTCATCGGCACCGAAGGGCGAAGCTGCGGTGCCGCCTCGGGCGACGACCTGCTCGGTGAGCAGGTCCCGGTGCGTCTTGTGGTCGGACTGGAAGGCTCGCGCCACCTTAGCGGTCGGTTCGTCCAAGAGACCGCTGCCGAGTGCGGCGTCGTAGGCGGCGATTGCAAAGTGCTCGCCCGCCAAGTTTTGGTTGAGCAGATCGAGATCGGACATTGTCAGCACACTCCGTTCGGGCCCGGTATCGAAGCCAGATTCCGCTACGCACCCTCACGCGACATCAGGCAAACGACTTCTGTTTCGTGTGGTGTAGGAGGCCGTGAGGTCATCTTGTCATCATTGCCGACATTCGTGACCATCTGTGTCATCTCCTCCTCCTCCGCGCAGTCGAGGATGCAGATGCACTTGTCGAGTGACCGAAGCGCGGTTCGTACGTACGAACCGAGGAGGGCGTCGCGCTCGGCCGAGCCTGACTAGAGGGCGCAGATGTTCTCGTCTGGAGAGCCCGGTAATCGCCCATCCAAATGTCGAGCGTCTGCACCATCGCCTCCCTCCGAGCGGCCTCTAACTCTCGGGAGTCCGACCCATCGTCGCGCCGCCCAGGGCGGGTCGCAACGCGCCAGATGTGCCTCGAGCTCGCCCCTCGACGCCTGCTTGTGGGCGAACCGGTGGAACCGACGCACCGGATCGCCATCGAGGCGGTTAACAACGTCGCGCGCCACAGCACGGCCGCGCACTGCATGGTGAGGCTGACCGTGGACCCCCGCCTGGTCCCCAACATCGACGATGGCGGCTAGTGCTAGGTGGCTGCCGAAAAAGTCGGCAGTGAACTGGTGTTCCATGCTCGCGATTCGTGGGCCGGGTTCGTCATGGTTGGCCCACGCGATCGCGGTGCAAGATGCTCGGGACGGTTGAACACCAAGGGAGTCTCCTGGGGCGGACTCGCTGCTGTGGAAGCTGTTCGAGGGTGACTACGCGTCGTTCTATGCCCGCATGGCGGCCCACGGCGGCGAGCTGATCGCGGATGAGGACTTCGTTGACTGCTACTCGGCGGGCCAGGGCCGGCCCGCGATCCCGGCGTCGCTGCTGATGAAGACCGTGCTGTTGCAGCTGCGCGATGACGTGAGCGATCGGGGGGCGGCGAGGCGAGCGGCCAAGGACCTGGACTGGAAGCGGGCGCTGGGCGTCGAGGCGGACGAGGTTCCGCTCCACCACACCAGGCTGTCGGTGTTCCGCTCCCGGCTTGTTTCCATAGCTGGCCCGCGTTCCGGTCGCCCGTCCCGGTCGCTACCCCGTCTCGGCAACGCCGCCCGGCCCGGCGGCAGCCTCGCCAGCTCGGCAAGCGGTGTCCCGGGACGGGGTCGTGCGCGTACCATCAGTCGCGTGAGCAGCGAGCCTGGTCACACCAGTCGGGTAATGCACGACGCCGAGTCGAAGGAGTGGGTCGAGCACCTTCGCTCGGGGCACCCGACCCACGAGCAGGCTCTTGGGAGGCTCCACGACGTGCTGCTCCGAGTTGCGTTCCACGAGCTTTCGCGACGCCGTGAGCAGTTGGAGCCAATAGCCGGGCCGGAGTTCGACGATCTTGCCCGGCAGGCCGCCGATGACGCGCTCATGAACATCCTGCGGAGGCTCGGTGAGTTTCGGGGCGTCAGTCACTTCGCGACCTGGGCGTACAAGTTGGTGATTTTCGAGGCTTCAGACAAGGTGGCGCGCTATGTCTGGCGCCGGCAGCCGCCGAGCAGCGAGGAGCTGGGCTGGGACCGGCTGCCGGACTGGTTGGCCCCGCGCCCGGGCGACCGGCTCGAGCAGCGCGAGCAGCTCGAGGTCCTCTCGGCTGCGATCGCAGAGCTGGGCGATCGTCAACGCGAGGCCTTCGTCGCGATCGCCCTCAACGATGTTCCGATCGATGTGCTGGCGCTCGAGCTCCGCTCGAACCGCAACGAGATCTACAAGAACCTGTTCGACGCACGACGCACACTCCGCAGCCGGCTCGCTGCTGCCGGACACGGGGTGATGGAGGAGGACGCGATCCAGTGAGTGATCGTCGTGGTCAGCTTGACGGGTTGCTGCGTGCCAAAGAAGGCGACTCGGGCTGCATCGCGGGCCTGGAAATCATGGACGCGTATGTGGAGCGCGAGCTCTCCGAAGAGGATCCTGCCCGCGAGTTTCCGGGCACCGCGATTCATCTTCAGAGCTGCCCCGGCTGCAAGAGCGATCATGCTGGGCTGTTGGAAGCTGCGCGCCGGTGGCTCACCAACCTTGAAGGATTCGCCGCGGCCGCCGCTGGAAGCGGCGAGCCCGCTCCGCTCCTTGCCGACGAGCTTTCCCGGCGCGTCCAGCCATCCATCCGGCAGCGCGCCCAGCAGCAGGATGCCCCGACGCAGCGTACGTCGCGAGTTCAAGGTATCGCCGCGGCAATGCGGCGATTCCTCGGCCGCCTGGCACGGAACCCTCACTGACAAACGGTCCACCAGAACGATCGGAGCCGTCATGGGCCTTTCATGGCAGCAAGGGCCGTTGGGCCGCGATCCCAACGGAACGTTTGTCACTGCAACCCCGGTGCCCGAGCGGGTGCTGTACCTCGAGCCGCTCCGCCGCAGAATGAGCGTCGAACTCGGAGGTAGCACCATCGCGCGAAGCGACGACGCCGTCCTGCTCTTCGAGCCGGCGCGCTATCCGGTTGCCTACATCCCGCTGGGCGATATCGCCGACGGGGTGCTACAGCCCACCGACCGCGAAACTACACACCAAGACCTTGGCAATACGAAATGGTTTGACGTCGTCGGCCGCGACGGCCAGATCCTAAAGAACGCCGCTTGGCAGCACCTCGACCCGCCCTCGCAGGGAGCGGCATTGCGCGACGCGGTCGCGTTCGCATGGCGCATGATGGACGCCTTCTATGAAGAGGACGATCGCATCCTTGGCCACGCCGCCGACCCCTATCACCGCATCGACATCCGACGCAGCTCCCGCCACCTCGTCGTGCGACACGAAGAGCAGGTCGTCGCAGACACTGACGCGCCCCTCGTACTCTACGAATCCGGCTTCGCGCCGCGCTGGTACGTCCCCCGCGCCGACGTTGTCGCCGAAGCCCTCCATCCGGTCGAGGGGCAAACCTTCTGCCCGTACAAGGGTCTCGCGTCCTACTACACCATCGGCGACACGCGCAACGCCGCCTGGTCGTATCGAGCTCCCTTCGACGAGGTGGCCCGCATCGCCGACCTGGTCTCGTTCGAGCCCGACAAGGTGACGATCACGATCGACGGCGAGAGGCTCGAGTCTGTGCCCGGCCAGACCGTTCTCCCGCACGGCCCTGACCGAAACCTCAGCGTCGACGAAATCGGCGGCATCGAACTCGTCGAACGCGCTACCACCGCAAGCGAGTGAGCATGAGCTCGGCATCGCCACAAGCCGAGCACACTCTGCCCGAAGCGAATGTGGTCGGAAGGTTGCTGTCCGTCAACGTCGGCTTGCCCAAGGACGTGTCCTGGAAAGGGAAGACTGTCTTCACCGGCGTCTTCAAGGATCCCGTCACCGGACCTCGCCGCGTGCGCAAGCTCAACGTCGACGGCGACGGTCAGGGCGATCTCGCCGGCCACGGCGGCGAGCAGCGTGCCGTGTTCGTCTACCAGATCGACTCCTACCGGTATTGGGAACACGAGCTTGGACGAAACGACTTCGTGCACGGGCAGTTCGGCGAGAACTTCACCATCGAGGGACAGGTCGGCGACGACGAGGTCTGCATCGGCGACCGTTACCAAATCGGCACCGCCGTCTTTGAAGTCACGCAACCCCGGGTGACTTGCTACCGCGTCGGGATCCGAATGAACGACCCGCGCATGCCCGCCCTGCTCGTCTCACACCGCCGTCCCGGCTTCTACTTCCGCGTACTCCAAGCAGGCGAGGTGCAGGCAGGAGACGAGATGCTCAAACTCGCCTCCGGCCCCGAACAGATGACGGTCGCCGAGGTCAACGCGCTTCTCTACCTCCCCGGACACCCGCGCCAGCAGCTGCTCCGCGCGCTTCGAATTCCTGCTCTCAGCCCGGGCTGGCAGACGTCGCTGCACGCCCTGCTCGAAGGAGAACCCGGCGGTGGCAACGCCGGGCTGGCAACAACCAGTCCACCGCCGGCTTGGCCCGGCTTCCGCCAGCTGATCGTCACTGGAATCGACCGCGAGAGCGACTCTGTAATCTCCATCCGCCTCGAGGATCCCGATGGCGCGTCGCTTCCTCCTGCACGTCCCGGCCAGTACCTCACGCTGCGTCTCCAGCCTGAGAACGAGCAGAGGTCAGTGCTTCGGAACTACTCCCTCTCGGGACCGCCCGATGCCGGCTACTACCGAGTCACCGTCAAGCGAGAACACAATGGCCTCGCTAGCGGCTATCTACACACGCGCCTCCGCGTCGGCGACCAGCTCGACATTGCAGCCCCTAGAGGCACCTTCATCCTCGACCGGACACGTGCGCCAGTACTGCTGATCAGCGCCGGCATCGGCGCCACGCCGGTGCTCGCCATGCTTCACGCGCTGACCGAGGAACATTCCGCGCGCGAGATCTGGTGGCTCCACGGGGCGCGCAGCGGTCGCGACCACTCCTTCGCCACCGAGGCTCGCGCTCTGCTTGCTTCGCTCCGAAACGTACACACCAGGGTGTGCTACAGCCGCCCGGGTCCCGACGACCTCGAGGGCCGCGACTTCGACGCCGTCGGCCGGCTCACCGCGTCGCTGCTCGCCGAGCTCGCGCCACCGCGCGATGCCGAGGCGTACCTCTGCGGGCCGATTCCGTTCATGGAGGAGATCAGTGCCGGTCTGGCGTCGATGGGGATCGACGCCTCACGCATCCACACCGAACCCTTCGGGCCTGCGCCCGGTCTGACGCCCGGCATCGCCGCAACGCCTGCGCGGACGCCCCACGCACCGCCCGGCAAACCCGGAAGCGGCCCGACGATCGAGTTCGCGCGCAGCGACCTCGCGATCCCGTGGAGCGACGAGTATGCGAGCCTGCTCGAGTTCGCCGAAGCGTGCGATGTACCCGTCCGATGGTCGTGCCGCACCGGCGTCTGCCACAACTGCGAGACGACGCTGATCGGAGGCACCGTCAACTACAACCCCGACCCTGTCGAACCCCCCGCCGAAGGAAGCGCGCTCATCTGCTGCTCGCGGCCGCACGACGACGTGGTGCTCGATCTGTGACCGGCATCCGCTGGTGATCCGCTGGTCGCGCAGCCGGACATCGTTCGCCAGCGCGCCTTCGGCCGGATCCTCGTCGAGCTCGACAACCCATCGCTGCAGACGACGTCCCAGCCGAAGTCGTCCGACGCGGCCTGAGGCAACCGAGGAGCACGTCTGCGAACCACCTCGTCCTGTCCCGGACTCGACGACGAGGAACAGGAGATCCTGCCCCCTCGTCGCAGATCACCTCACCGCTGCCGAATTGGAGCCGGCTAGGCGAGCGAGCCCACGCCGGGAGGACGAGTATCAGCGTTCGTCCGTGAGCGACACGCGCTCGGTCAGACCTCGACCGGTTCCTGTTCGTTCGTCGGCACCGAGGGGGCGTCGACGAGCTCGCCCGTCTCGGCGGGCACGATGGGCTCGGCCGGGTCGACGGGCTCGGCGGCGGGGTCCGCGGCATCGACAGGTATCGCCGGGGGCGGGGCGTCGTGCGAGCGGGACGGGCGCTCGACGCTGAGCCGGGGGAGGATCCGGTCGAGCCAGGCCGGCATCCACCAGTTCTTCTCCCCGAGCAGCTCCATCGTGGCCGGCACCAGCACCATCCGCACCAGGGTGACGTCGAGCAGCACGGCCACGGCGAGCCCCGTGCCCAGCATCTTGACGAGGCGGTCGTCCTCCAGCGCGAACGACCCGAACACCACGATCATGATCGCGGCGGCCGCGGTGATCACCCGGGCCGTGCTCGCCAGGCCGTCCGCCACCGACTCGCGGGGGTCGCCGGTCCGCACGTACTCCTCGCGCATCCGGGACAGCAGGAACACCTCGTAGTCCATGGACAGCCCGAACACGATGGCGAAGAGGATCAGCGGCATGAAGGGCTCGATCGGCGCGCCGGACACGCCGGACAGCGAGGCGCCCCAGCCCCACTGGAACACCGCCACGACGACGCCGTAGGTCGCCGCCATCGACAGCGCGTTCATGACGACGGCCTTGAGCGGGACCAGCACCGAGCGGAACACCACCATCAGCAGCAGGAACGACAGGGCCAGCACCACGCCGTAGAAGACGACGGCCCGGCGGGCGACGAAGTCCGTCAGGTCGATGTCGGCCGCGGCGGCCCCCGTGACGTTCACGTCGAGCCCGGTCCCGTCGACGGCCGCCGGCACGACGTCTTCGCGCAGGCGGGTGACCAGGTCGGTCGTGGCCTCGGCCTGGGGCGGCGTCGTGGGCACCACGGTCACCACGAACGCGCCCGGGCCGTCCGTGCGGTTGGGGACAGGCGGAGAGACGGCGGCGACCCCCGGGGTCCTGGTCAGCGCCCGCTCCAGCGCCGCCACCGTGTCGGGCGTGTCGCCGGGCCCGGGGAGGACGGTGAGGACGAGCGGCCCGTTGAAGCCCTGGCCGAAGCCGTCGGACAGCAGCTCGTAGGCCCGCTGGGTGTAGCTGTCCTCGGGGAAGGTGCTCTCGTCGGCCACGCCGAGCCGGAGGGCGACGACCGGGGACGCCAGCACGAGCAGCGCCACGGCGGCGGTCGCGAACCACCGCCACGGGCTCCGCTGGATCGTCCTGCTCCAGCGGTAGGCGGCCGTCTCCCGCAGCGGACGGACGGGCGGCCGCGGGACCTCCCGGCGCAGCCGGCCGACGACGACGCTCGCCACCAGGACCAGCACCGCGAGCACTGCGGCCGCGGTGGCGAGGGGCGACAGCCCTGCACCGGTCCCGAACAGCGCCACGGCGACCAGGCCGGCCATGAGGAGGCCGCGCCAGCGGGTCACCTCGAGCCGCTTGCCGGCGAGGCTGAGCAGCGCCGGTAAGAGGGTGAGGGAGGTGATCATCGTCGCCAGCACGGTCGTCGACGCCCCGATCGCCACGCCCGAGACCATCGGGATGCCGATGACCAGCAGGCCCAGCAGGGAGACCACCACCGTGACGCCGGCGAGGATCACCGCCCGCCCGGCGGTGTCGCTGGCGGCCGCCATCGCCGCCCGCGGCGCGAGCCCGTCGTGCGTCCCCCGCCGGAACCGGGTGACGATGAACAGCGCGTAGTCGATGCCGACGCCGAGGCCGATCATGGCGCCGACCTGCGCGGTGAACTCGGGCACGGTGAACACGTTGCTGAGCAGCAGCGTGAGGGCGCTGCCCGCCGCGACGCCGCCGAGCGCGACCGATACCGGCAGGCCCATGGCGAGCACCGACCCGAACGCCACGATCAGGACCAGCACTGCGAACGCCAGGCCGATCAGCTCGGTCTGGGGCAGCGTGCCCTCGGCGAGCGCGGACCCGCCGGGGACGACCTCGAGGCCCTCGAGCGAGGGCGCGTGGTCGGCGATCGCCCCGCCGAGCAGTGCCGACTCGGTGATGTCGACGTCCTCGGCAAGGTTCACCTGGGCGTACGCAACCTCGCCGGCCAGCGGGCCCTCGCGGGCGATCTGACCCTCGCCCTGCTCGGTGTACGGGGAGATGACGGTGGCGCCGGGGTGCTGCGCGACGCCCGCCTCGTCCGGGAACCCGGCCTCCACGAGCGCGAACAGCTCGTCCATCGCCGTGGTGACCTCGGGGGCGTCGACGCCCTGCTCGGCCCGGAACACGATGGTTCCCGACAGGGCGCCCGCGCCGACGTCGGGGAAGTGCTCCTCCAGCACGTCGAAGCCGGCGTCGCTGTCCGAGCCGGGGATGCCGAACGTCGCGTCATAGGACGGTCCGATGGCCCCAGCCACGCCGAAGATCGCGGCCAGCGCCGCCACCCACAGGGCGACCGCGCCAATGCGGTGGTCGAAGCACCAGTTGCTGATGCGTGCGAGCCTCATGCCCACACCCTGAACCACACGGGTTGTCCGCCGGACGTGCGCCGCTGGCGTGCCGGTGGAGACGGGGCGCTCGGGTCCACCGGAACACAACCCGTCCTCGGGCGGAACGCAACCAAGCGCCCGCACCATCGCCCGGTGGGAGAGACTGACGGCACGAGGACGAGAGGGAGCAGCCCGTAGTGCAGGTTCGTCTCTTCGGCGGGGTCGGCGCGACCACCGACGACGGGATGCCGCTCGACGTCGGTCCGGCGAAGTGCCAGGCCGTGCTGGCCGCGCTCGCGCTGTCCGCCGGGGCCGCGGTGCCGGTGCCGCGCCTGATCGAGGTCGTGTGGGGGGAGGATCCGCCGCGCACGGCCGACAAGACCCTGCAGTCGTACGTAACCCGGCTCCGCAAGGGCCTGGGCCTCGGCTCGATCACGCGCACCGGCCTCGCCTACCGCCTGGACGTGGCCGCCGAGGCGATCGACATCGTGCGCTTCCAGCGCCGGCTCGCGGAGGGCGACGTCGACGGCGCGCTGGCCGAGTGGCAGGGCGCACCCCTGGCCGGGCTCGACGCCCCGGGCCTGACCGGGATCGTCGACGCGCTGGTCGAGCAGTGGCTCGGGGCGACGGAGATCGAGCTCGGCCGGCGCGTCGAGAGCGACGCCGCCGCCGTCATCGGCCCGCTGACCCAGCTGACGACCGACCACCCCTTCC
>Ga0081455_10001735_pt2 | contig 12696 bp, 10 predicted proteins | sample TabmetS3T2R1_FD_70207 | JGI IMG/M metagenome (GOLD analysis project Ga0081455, IMG submission 70207) | Tabebuia heterophylla rhizosphere microbial communities from the University of Puerto Rico - S3T2R1 | ecosystem: Host-associated > Plants > Roots > Rhizosphere ... | reverse complement strand
ACGGATCTGGCCGCTCTGGATGCGGTCGTAAAGCCCTTCGTCAAGCCGGACCAGCGCGTCCCATTCTGGATGGTTGAAATAGATGACGTCGTCACTGGCGGCCGGATCGAAGCCGTCGCGCACGAGATCGTTCTTCGTGTACTTGAAGGTGCTAGTCAATGCCAGCTCGCGACGGAGACGAAAAAAGAGTGGACGCGCGTAACCCGGGAGGAGACCGATCAGATGGCTTCGGAATGCCGCGAGATCCAGTTCATCACTCGTGACCAGCGCGGCCATACCGGCCCGGCCCTCAGCTCCGGGAATCGTCACGCCGTAGACAGTGGCGTCCTTGACGCCGGGGAACGCACAGATCGCCGCGGCTACCTCGGAGGTTGAGACATTCTCCCCCTTCCAGCGGAAGGTGTCGCCGATACGATCGACAAAATAGAAATAGCCCTGCGCGTCCTTGCGCATCAGATCGCCTGTGCGAAACCAGGCGTCTCCCGGTTCGAACACGTTGCGGAGGATCTTCTGCTCGGAGGCCTCCTTACTGGTATACCCCTCGAATCGGGCGCCGAGATTTGACGGGTCCGTCGCAATCTTACCGATCGCCTCGCCGATTTCGTTCAGCGCTGAGCGCACGCAGAATCCCCGCTCATCGCGGATTGCAGCTTCCTTCTGGACGTCGAACTTGACCAGGGTTACCGGGAAGCGATGGGCGAGGAATGGCGGGATGCGGCCAATGGACCCTGGCTTGTTGTCGATATTGCATAGCGAAAAGTTTCCTTCAGTAGCGGCGTAGAATTCCAGAATCTGTGGTATACGGAACCGGCTCCTGAAGTCGTCCCATATATCGGCTCTCAGTCCATTGCCGCAGCACAACCGTATCCGATGTTCGACTGCATGCGGGTGGAAGTCGGTGTGCAGGAGATAGCGGCACAGCTCACCGATGTACTGGAACAACGTGCAGTCCCAGCGAGTGATGTCGTTCCAGAATTGGCGTGCCGAGAACCTTTCCCGGATCACGACCGAGCCTCCGCCGACCAGCACGGTGCCGGTCGCCACGACACCACCCACGCTGTGGTACATCGGCAGACAGTTGTACATCCTGTCGCTCGGGCAAGTGCCCATCATGCCGGCAAACCAGTGGGTCCACTGCATCAGGCGGAAATGGCTGACATGGGCGGCCTTGGGCAACCCGGTGGTGCCCGAGGTGTAAATGTAGAGCGCCGGATCCTGGATGGTCAGTGGCCGGCGCTCCCCCGAGCTCAACGGTTCACCCGCGCGTCTCTCGATATCCTGATCGAGGCGCGCGAATCCTTCGTGAACTGCACCGTGGACCCACAGCTTGGCTGCACCCGGCAGGGCCGGCAGAGCAGTGGTCAGCGGATCGATGAGCTCGGCAGCCACGATAATGTGCTTGGGCTCGACGATGTTGATGCAATGCGCCAGCGAAGAACCGCTGAGATGCGTATTGAGCAGCGCAACAACACCACCGACGTGCGTAATGCCGAGCCAGATTGCCATGTATTCGGGCCGGTTCGGCATTAAGAGACAGACGGCTTCTCCCTTGCCCAGTCCTTGATCCAGGGCCCAGCGGGCATATCGGTTCGACTGCTCCCAGAGTGCGCGGTACGTTAAGCACTCGGTATTGGAGACGAGAGCCAGCGTGTCACCGCATCTTTTGGCCAGTTCACCAATCACGGTCGAAAATACACGGTGTGGGTTGCTCGGGATGGATGCCGTCAGTTCGAGCGCCCTCACCCACGCCTTGGTGGCGGAACCATGGTCAGGAACCGGTATGGGTTTCATGCGGTATTCCCGGCGTCGACGGTCACCACGGTCCCGGTGATGCTCTGCGCCCCATCGCTGAGAAGGAACGCGACGGTGTGTGCAACGTCGTCGATCGCGGCTAAGCGGCCAAGCGCGCTGCGCCGCGCGATCTGCTGCCGGTGTGCCTCGTTGAGTCCCTGCGTCATGTCGGTATCGAGGAAGCCTGGAGCGACCGCATTCACGTTCACCCCTCTGCGCCCGACCTCCCGTGCAAGCGAGCGCGTGAAGCCGATCATCGATGCCTTGGTCGCAGCGTAAACGGAAAGACCACTGTAGCCTGTGAAACCGATGATCGACGCAATATTCACAATGCGTCCTCCTCCGTCGGCCAGCATGAAGCGCACGACATATTTGCTCAGGACGATCGGCGACAGCGTGTTTAGGCGCACCAGCTGTTCGATCTGCGCATTGTGCATGATCGCCAAGGCACCATCGACACTGACCGCCGCATTGTTGACGAGGCTGTAGATCGGCCCCAGATCCTTGCGCAACTCCCGAACCAGCCCGGCAATGTCTTCGATGTTCGCCAGGTCGAAAGGCACGAACTGGAGGGAGCCGGTATGGTTGCGTTCAGCTTCGTTGATCGCGGAGCTGAGTTCGTCGGTCCTTGTCCGCGCAATGGCGACGACGTGGTACCCCGCTTTTGTGAGCTTGCGCGCAATGCCCAGGCCTAACCCTCGGCTTCCACCGGTGACAATGACGTTACGCATCTTTACGTGCCATCTTCCCCGTAGCATTGACGGCCAAAACAGGAACGAAGGCGAGTGCTACCGGAACCTTGTGCCGAGGCAATGTGTCACGGCAGAGCTTCAGGATCTCCTCCTTCAGAAGCTCATTCCCGCGTTCCACAACCCGCCCGTGCGCTGCGTCCGCATGGCCGTGCAACACCACATCGGCGACGACGAGCGAGCCCGTAATGGGACTTCGGCGCGCCCGGACACACGACATGCGTACCGCCGGGTGTCGGTTCAGCACGGCCTCGACCTCCTCCGGGTAGACTTTCAGTCCGCCGACATTGATGACGCCGCTCCTGCGGCCAAGGAAGTAGTAGCGATCGCCGCGTCGTTCCACGATGTCGCCCGTATCAACGAACCCCCGGGCATCCAGGAGTGAAGCGCCTTCCTCGCTGATATAGCGGAGTGCGGTTCGAGGGGAACGGATCCGCAGCGAACTATCCTCAACCTCTATCTCGACCCCTCCCGACGCTCCGACAATGCTCGCGGGAAAGCCCTCGAGACCATCATTGACCTCAAACCCGACGCCCGCTTCAGTCGAAGCAAAGGCATGGCCGATGGCCGCCTGCGGGTAGAACGCGCGGAGCATATTCAGGATCGCCTGATCGGCGATCTCGCCGGACAGACGCACGTAACGTGGCCGTATGGCGTGCGCAGCAGGACTCATCAGAGCGCGACGCCAATGGGACGGAGTGCCCGTGAGGTGTGTCACTGCATGTGTGCCAAGTCGTAAGAGGTGATCCGTTGGCGATTCATTGGCATCAGAGAGTACTAATGCCCCACGCCCGAGCACGGCACGCAGGAAGATCTGGAGGCCGCCGTAGCGCCGGATGTCATAGAACGTGCCCCAGACGACGTCGGTTTCCTGGTGCTGGCCGCTCTTGATCGGCGCTGTCAGGCTCGCCAGGTTGTGGGCGAGCATTTTGGGCCTACCGGTCGTACCGGAGGTGAGAAGCACCCATTCCGTGGCATGGTAATCGAGTGCGACAGGTTCCGCCGGCGTGCTGACTGAACTGACCCGTACGTGTAAGGGAACGCCAGGACTGCATGTATCGGATCGCTCGTGATCGGACACGACCGCATCCACTCCGGCCCTGCCAATCACCTCGGGAAGATGTTCGGCAGACAAGTCCGGGGGACAGATGATCATCCGGCGCGCGACCCCGTCGAGCTCGATCATTGCGACTGCTGCGGCGAGTTGAGCTTGAGGCGTAAGGAGCACCGACCGGCCCCACAGTTCCGGAAGACGGCCACCAAAGCCGGTTCCTGACCGCAGGTCGCTCAGAGCGACGCGGGCTTGCGCGTCACTCATAAAGCGGTCTGTACCATCACGGAGACAATCGCGAAGGGATTTAGCGTGCGTGGCTGGCTTGTTCATAGGCTCTGATGAAATCACCAAGAGTGACTGGATAGTAGATGTCGTCGGAGTCCGTGAAGGGATCCAAGCCCAGCGTCTCTTCGAGTCGGGCCACAAGGATGGCAATCATGAGAGAATCGAGGCCCGAGTTCAGCAAGACCAGATCGTCGGTGAGAGGAGGTATATCTTTGTTCTCCTCCTCTACAAGGTGTTGGATTTCCGCAATGATGTGCGCCTTGATTGACATGGTGTCCTCACTCTTTGTAGGTCGCCTGGCGAGAGGCGCCATTTTTGGGGAATTCTAGTGTCTTGATGCGTTCGCCAACGCGCACACCATAGTGCGTAGTCCTGACGCCGGTTTCGACGATGCGTGCAGGGCTGCCGGTTACGAGCGATCCCGCAGGCACATCGCGCACGACGACGCTCGCTGCAGCCACGATACAATTGTCACCAATCGTGACCCCCGGCAGAATGATGGAGTGCGCACCAATAAAACAGTTGTCTCCAATACGCACGTCGCGGTCGCGTTGGTTGACCCAATCGTGCGTCAGGACCGCCGCCCCAAAGGTCACCACCGAGTACTTCCCGATGTGGATGCCCCTGGGATTGGTCTTGTCGAGCCGCGCGCTGAAGGAAATCACGGAGCCTTCCCCGAGCTGCATTTTCCAAACCCAGATGAAGTATTGGCGTCGCAGCGTCTGCACGACCAGGCGCAACGCCTCCCGGACCCGTGTCGCTAAGGGAGTCGGTATCATACCTGCTCCAGTTATAGTGAATAGACCTTTACCGGTATCAGCATGAGCTCTGATAGGTCACCACAGGGCGAGGGTGAATGATGGCTTCGATGAGCGTCTGGAGCACTGTAACGCCCTCAAGCAGCGTCGTCGGGGCCGGAGGAGCTTCCGTGACGAGTGTCTCTGCTTCAAAGGCGCGAAACAGGTCTTGGGTATGGGCAATGTCACAAAGACCGTGGACCTCGGTGTATTCTTGCTCTGTTGAGCCCTGTCTGGTGGCGAGGTCCGCCAGATAGGCCATGAAACTGGCGATGAAGCCCTCAAAGAAGGCCATCATGAGCACCATCTTCAGCCCCGACAGTCGTGCGACGAATGCCCGAACGTTCTGAAGCTCCCGATCAACGGCAAGGCGATCTAATTCCGACGGAGCGGCGTGGGCAGCCAGGACGAAACGGCGCAACATCCCGGGATGATTATCCCCCACTTCTTCGCGGAGGTTGTCTGCGATGATCGCTTGAGCTTCGGGTGACCGGACCGAGAGATACGTGCCGGTCATCCAATAAATGAAATTACCTTCGAGGACCGCTGTGTAGCGGGCCATGATGCCGCGACGCTCGTCAGCCGAAAGCTGCTCGGGGTCTGGCAGAGAAGTCAGGAGGTGTTCGATGGCCTGGTCTATGTATTCATGCATGGTGGCTGGACACGACTGCGATGGTGTCGGAATATTGAGCGGTCGATTGTAAGAATTCATCCTCTCATTCTCCTAGAATGTTCACGTAGATTGCAACGTGGTTGACAAAGGAACGGGGCCAGTAGGTAAATATCCTCATCCTCCTTTCCCAATGCGCTCCATTAACTCCCCATCTGCGGCATTGCAAGCTGCCCGTGGAGATGAGTCCCCAACTCCAGCCGCAGCAGGATTGCTTCGTGTGTACCTCCCTGCCTCTCAGACAAAGCAAACTTCCCAACTCGCCAATCAGTTGGTCGTCGATGTGCAGTGACTCACGGCTCAAATACTCCAAGGTTACTCGATCTCATAGACCACTTGGTCGCCTTCTAACCGGGCGTATGCCAATCGGGCGCGGTCACTGCCCGGGCCCTCAATTCTCCAGCCTGCGCCGTCGGCTACCAGCTTCATGCCACTTCTCTCTCTCCACCAGGCATCAACCTCCCTTGGTAAGGCGATCCAAGTTTGCCCCTCCGAACGCAACTGACAGAGGTAGTGGAGCAACTCGGAATAGACACGTTGTGCTTCTTTGGCGATGATGTAATCCGGATGAATGATGAAGCTTATCAGGCCGTGTTTCTGAAGAACCAGGTTGATCTGCTGTCTCCACAGCTTTGTAGAGTAATCCCCGATGATGTGGAAGAGATAGTAATCCTGTGTAGTGGTTAATGGGAGCTCGAGGATGTCCCCGATGAAATAGGGCATGACGGTGCAACATCCGCCTCGCTGTGGGTCCAGGTGGGCTACATTTGGAACCGACATATCGTACGAAAACTCAAGGGCTTCGTACCAATCCAGGTTGCGATACATGGCTCCAGCACGAAAGCCCAAGGCCTGAAATTCCTTCGCGTATTGATTGATCTTTTTTGCCCGGCGAAGGAATTCCTGTCTGTCTTGATAGAGACGTCCATCATGATTGAGGTCATGCACGTTGACTTCGAACCCCTGGTCTCGGATCCTGTTTAGGAAATCTTGAGAAACCTTGTAGCGTTCCTCCGGGACGATCTGAAAGGAGGATTTAATGCCGTAGGAGTTGTCTAGATGCATTAACTCAGTGCAGAATTGCCGCCCTGGGAAAGCCTCTACGTCATGGGTCATTATCGTGCAACTCGGGGCGCCATCCGGCCAGAACCAGATAAAAGGCATCCTTTCGAGGCTTTGAGCTATGAGGACAAGGACCATCGCCCGCTCGAGGATGGACTCGACGGTCCAATCCAGGGGCCAGTGAGGGAAGGGGGTTTTGTCCCATCCCTTTAAGTGTGCCCTTTGTAGATGCTTCCTTACAGAGACGGGAAGAATGGGTCGCAGGAAATAGTAGGCTTTTCTAGATGCGCGTCCGGCAAGGCTTTTCTTCCAGGATGCGCGGGAATTGGCGATATAGCGCTCGCGACGCAGATTATCGATTATCTGGGAAAGATCAAACGGTAGGTGGACCCATCTTCCCTCGCATTTCACGTCCTGGGCCGCGTCGTGGAGGCCGTTTGTGAGTTGGCTAGCAAGGGGAGCTGAAGAACAGCGTCCATAGCAGATCGTGTCCCGGCCGAACTGGAAGAAGCCCGCAGCCATAGACAACTCCCCGCCAAGCTCAAAACTTGCGGAGTGCTCCGGGCAGCGGAAATAATCCAATAACGCTCTGTTCAACGGGCTTCCAACACAATTTTGGGTTTCTGAGTTGGGTAGGGTTTCAACAGCAGATCGTCTTGCGGACATAGGTGGCCTTTCTTACCAACAAAACACCATATTTTATCCCTCTCAGTCGATCTCCACTTTTGAAACACTACCCCCCAGCGACTGTAGCAAATTGAGCAATGTCTCTTCCAATTTTCTGACAATCCTTGCTGGATTTCCTACGACAATGGTGTTGGCAGGCACGTCTTTGGTGACGACGCTTCCGGCGCCAACAATGGCGTTTTCACCCACGGTAATGCCACACAATAGTGTCGCGCCGGAGCCAATGGAAGCGCCACGCTGTACCAGAGTGGGTTCACACACCCAATCGCCCTCCTTTTGCAACCTCCCGTCCGCTGTTGTTGCTCGCGGGAACCTATCATTGATAAACGTCACATTATGACTGATAAAGACACTGTCTTCGATGACCACACCCTCACAGATGAAAGTGTGGCTCTGGATTTTACAGTTTTTGCCTATTTTGGCCCCCTTTTGGATTTCAACGAATGTGCCGATTTGCGTATTGGCTCCGATTTCACAACCGTAGAGATTTACGAAATCGTAAATCTTAACGCCTTCACCAAGTTTGACGTCAGCAGCGATTTTCTTTGTCACCGATGCTTCCATTGTCACCATGAATCCCTTATAGAAAGAGCCAGATATTTAGCTTGCCAGTCGGCTGGTTTACTGTGGGCATAAGCCGGCTAACTGACCCGGATCTACATGCCGCGATTCTAGTTTCCTGTCGTGTACCTCCATCGTACGGGTAATTTTCCAGCCGGATAAACGAGTGGTATACCTCCCTTCTATAGACGTTCAGTAAAAGATTTATGAGCGTCATAGGGCAAGTGGGCTGAACAAATCACGAGAGACATGGGTATTGACAACTTATTGGTGCTGATCTCGTCTGGGAAGCAACAGAGAAGTGAGAGTGAACCAGTTTCGCACTGACTCTGCTCTTAGGCAGTGGTCTCTACAACCATGATCTCCCCTGAGTCTGGCATCTTTTCTCATGTCTTGACGGTACGTGGAGAGATCCATCGGTGATGGCGAAAGCAGAAGTGTTGCACAATGGGACCGTATGTAGAGAGGAAACTCTGCGTCTATCCGGGTGACTTCAACCTCTGTATCCGCCGCTCCCGCTGGCGGGTGGATTGGGGGGAATTTTCTGTGCGATTATTGAAGTAATGGCGCTGACAGTGGGCCACTCCAGGCAAGATCTTCCACCGTCACAATGGCGGTTCAAAGTACCACGTATACATCATTTCCCATCATGTCAAGGCCATCTCACGGGTAAGGCAGCCTCTTGCCATCTTTCCGGGATAATATGATACGGTAAGCACCTAGAAGAGCTGGCACCGAATAGCACCAGGCTAACTCCGTCTCAACTCGCCGACGCCCAAACAAACCCATAGCCTGTCGACGCGGAGAGTCGTCCATGAGCTCAGCCAGCGCTCGGGCGAACTCAAGCTCATCGTTGGGTCGAACATAAAGTGCGGCCTCCTGCGCGGTATAGCGATGCTCAGGCAAATCGAATGCGACAATCGGTTTCTCTAGAGCCATATATTCCAGTATTTTGCTCATCGTGGAGCGATCGTTGAAAGCATTTGACGGAGCTGGATCCACACATATATCAGTCGTAGATAGATAGCGAATGTAGTCATCATTCTCTACCCAGTCGGTGAACCAGATATACTTCTCTACTCCAAGCTTGGTTGCAAGTACCTTTAAGCTGGCGCGCGCATCCCCTAAACCACCAATAATGACACATAAAAATTCGGCCCTATCAAGACTATAGACCAGGTGTTGTATCGCTCGTAATAGGTAATCTACACCATCATGAAACCCCATAACACCGGCATAGCCGATGATGGTCTTGCCCTTTTGTCGTAACTCCGTATCAGGCTCCATCGGCTGAAATCGGTTTAGATCAGGACCGTTGCGCACTATAGTGATCCGCTCCTCGGGTACATGTCCTCTCTGCATCTCGACCGTCTTGTACGATTGGTTTGTAGCGATCACGTGATCGGCCAATCGGCAGGAGAGTTTCTCGAATAAGATCAATATGTGGTAGACAAGCCGGCTGCCTTTGCCGTCTAAACGAGCCTGATACATCTCAGGAGATAAATCGTGGTGGTCGTACACAAAACGTACGCCGAGAAGCTTATAGAATGCCGCGATAAGGACGAACGTATCGGGTGGATTGGCAGCGTGGATGACGTCGAACCCTTCACGCAAGTAGATAAACAGAGACAGAATGAATGCCGTCAGCATCGAGTAACCATATTCCCAAAGATAGCCCAGGAAGCCACTACCAAGCAGTGGCAACGGGAACCTATAGACGCACACACCGTCGAGCGATTCGCGCGAAGGCTGGCCATGCTGCGCAGGACTGATGACGGATACCTGGTAGCCAGCAGACGCTAGCGCTCTCGCTTCACGACTCACACGCGTGTCCTGTGGATAGGGGTTATTCTCCAGCAACATGAGTACGTGCTTGCCAGTAGATGTCTTCATGCCTACCTCTAATATCACAGTCGCTTTTGCTTATCTGACAGACGTTTTATCCTGCCAGTAATGCTCGAGGAGTGTGGCACATGCGGTGACTGGACGACTTCTGTCGACGCGTGGTGACGTGGAATGAATAGGCGGTTGCGTACACTGTTCGTAGGCCGCTTATAGCCGTTTATAGAGGAACTCAGGGATGGGATATATACGTTTGTTGAGCACTACGCCCAAGAATTTCGCCCCGGCTCTTCGCAGCTGTGCTTGCGCTTCTTGAGCAACCTTCCAACGCGTCTGTTCTGCCTGCACCACCAAGATAACTCCGTCGCACTGAGCTGCCATAGCAAGAGCTGTGCAATCATCAGCGAGCGTCGGCGGAGTATCGATAAGGACAATGGAGAACTCTGTCTTCAAGTTCTCTAGAACTTCTGTAAAGATACGCGGGTCGAAAATTATAGATGGGAAACTCAGGGGGTCACCAGTCGTGATGACATAAAGATTGTGTAACATAGTCTTTTTAATTCGCTCTTTCGTTGTTGCTGCCCCCTCGGCCAGTATTTCATACAGGCCATTTTCCTGACTCACCCGCAGCATGGCATGCAGACTGGGATGGTGTAGGTCACTGTCCACCAGTACGACCCGCATCCGAGGATCGTTGGCAAATGCTAGAGCCAGATGGCAGGCCACTGTAGAACTCCCCTCGCCACCGTTTGCTTTGCAAACGGCGATAGTTTTGAGCTCGTGACCAGCATGGCTTAACAGCAGGCGATCGCGGAGCGTGCGGAACTCTTCCGCAACCTGCGACGGGACGCAAACGGAGCCGGTACGTGGCGTATTCCTCTTGATTAGGCGGCTCAATACAAACCGTATCTTTCCGTGTCCCCTGGTACGACGCCCGGCTTTGCGGTTAGAGGCAGGAGGTTCCTCCTCGCCCAGCAGCTTTAAGGGGTAGGTTTTTTCGAGAGCCCTCATTAGGTCCATGTTTTCACTCCGTCATACGTCAGGATGGCAGGCCAGGGTTCTGGCACAAAGCAGCCTGGTAGCAGTAACGCCTGACGGAGCAACACCACCAGTCGAGCCACTCTCGCCCGCTGGACGCAGCCAAGACCACGTGCAGTGGGACATCAATTTCGGTCCATCTCCATTTTGAGGACACTCCCGCCTTCTGCTTATTGCCCACTCCGCATAATGCGCTGTTTTCATCGTTCCCACTGCTTCGCAGCGGGGATCGAAACCAGTACAGGGAGCCCCAAATAACGTTCCACTTCCTCACGCGTCTTCAAAGTGTGATCGAGATATTCTGCCAAGGATGCTATCGCTAACCCGGCGCTGCTGCCGAGAATGAGCGCCAGTAGCACATTGAGCTTTTTTCTGGGAGCTACAGGTTGCAGAGGGACATAAGCAGGTTCGGCCACACTAATATTGCCAATGTGAAATCGATCCATGGCTTCAGCAAGTCTCGCCTCCTCCTCTTTCTTCAAATAGGTGAGGTAGGCCTCTTCGCTCATCTTCAATTCCCGCTTCAAACGCTCAACTTCAAATGCCAACTGACTGAATCGCTCGGTGGCTTGGTGATAATCGCGCACCTGCTTCTGCAACTCTCGTTTGCGCCCTTGCAAGGAAGCCAAGATGGCTTTGGCCTGTAACAGGTCCGATTGGAGAGTTACATAGATCGGATTGTTCTGTGTGCTTTGCTCTTGAATGCGAGTCTCTACCTCATTCGCAATGCTGCGTTTCGCCTGTTGAATTTTGTTTTCGACGTCTTGGAGCCGCGGATGCTTTGGGGCCAACGTTTCCTGCAGCCGGCTTCGCTCAACCTCAAGCTCCATCAATTTCACCTTAAAATTACTTAGAGCATCATTTCGCACTAGACGCGTTTCGGTCGCAATGCGTCTTGGCTGAGCAGCTAACTGGTTCTCTAACACCGCTATCTTCTCGCGAGTTGCCTCGATATCCGCCTCGGTAGTTTGCAGGGATGCCGCAAAATCTGCGAGCTTGATAAGGCTCTGCTCTTTCTGCCTGCCCAAGTCGGCAATATCAGCCTCACGCTGGAAAGACTGCAAGGCCTCCTCAGACTGCCGCAGACGGCCGCGGAGAGTCTCTGTCTCACTGTGGTACAGCTCATAGGCGCTACCAGTCTGATTGAGCTGCACACGTTTGGCCTGGAAGCGGTTAATGAGGCTATTCACAACTTGCGCGGCCAGGACTGGGTCACGGTCACGGTAGCGCACCAGAATCAGATTCGATTTCTTAATAGCAATGATGTCGAGGTGTTTTCCCAGCGTGACTACGGCTTGCTCAAAGCGTTGCTGTGCCGGGTCTGTACGGTCAGATGCCGACTGTCCTGCAATGGAGCTTTCAGGAGGCCCCCATAGTTTATGCCACTGCTGACAAAGTAGCACACGGACTTGCTGGAGGAGACCCTCATGGGCTTGGACAAAGGGACAGCGAGGCCGGGCATCCAGCTGATGCTGATGGACGACTGCTTCAAGGATGGAGCGACTCCACAGAAGCTCGATTTCAGAGTTGAGATCTTCCTCACGGATCTCCTCGGAAATGAGCGGGCGCACCTCATTGGGTGAAAGGAAGAGGCCAGCCCGTTCCCGCTTCAGAAGAAGTTTTGCAGTAGCTTCGTAGCTGGGAAAGACGAGGAAGCTCCCTGCTGTCACAACAATGACCACCGGCAGAAAAATACTGAGAATGAGCCAGCGGCGTCGAAACAGCCTGCTCACAATGTCACGTAGAGAGAAGAACTGTGCGTCTTCGTTCTCTGTCCTCATATTGAGAAAAGATGCATTAAGGGACTTCATGCTAGGGGAGAAGAACTGTGCGTCTTCGTTCTCTATTACCATAAACCGGCCCTCATGTTTTACAGCAGTATCCCTGTAAAGGGGGAAAGAGCCTGTACTTCTTGGAAGTGCTTGTTTTGTAGGCCTTCTCTAAAATATGAATAACGCGTCACCCGTTACAGAGACACCACCCACTTTGTAAATACACGAGGTTTGTTGTCACAGACAAGAAAAAATTTGACTCCATCCGAGCAGCCAGAAGGTGCGTGCCATTGTGGGGCCATACTCCTGACGCGAGCAATGGGATATGCCAACGGGTCCATACCTTCAACCTGATCCATGTGCAATGAAACCCCTCCCATATGTTAGA
>Ga0081455_10000648_pt1 | contig 12697 bp, 30 predicted proteins | sample TabmetS3T2R1_FD_70207 | JGI IMG/M metagenome (GOLD analysis project Ga0081455, IMG submission 70207) | Tabebuia heterophylla rhizosphere microbial communities from the University of Puerto Rico - S3T2R1 | ecosystem: Host-associated > Plants > Roots > Rhizosphere ... | reverse complement strand
TGAGTTTCTAGAGCAAGTAATCCGCACTATTTAAGCTCTCAATTTAGAAAGCGGAATCCAATGTATATTCTTTTCAAAGGTCCTCACCGTACTGATGTTGTTTGGTCCAACTATGAAATGTGTCAAGCAATTGCGGGTACAAAGAAGCTTCCTGTAGGCCAGACGGTTGAGCGTGTAGACTCCCGTACTGTGGCTCTTAAATTGGCTGGAAAAACCATCGCATTCTTTCACAAGACTAATGCGGATGTGATGGCAGATGCCTGAAAGAGATCTTAATATTCAACGCTACAATGAACGTGCAAAGTACTATCTTGAGTTGTCACATACTCAGCTTAGAATGGCTAACTTTGCTCTCGTTGAGAAAACTGAAGAGTATTGGAAACGTAAGGCTTATCTTACGGCTATGAATGCCACTACATGTTTTCGAATTGCAAGGTCTATTCGTCATGCCGGAAACTGAGGAAGAGTGGCACGATTGGGAAGAGGTAGACCCAGATAGGGTTTATGAAATGATCTTGGAGCGAGACTATGACAGTCGGCGAACTGATTAAGCTATTAGAGAAATGCCCTGATAAAAAGATGAAAGTAATCACTAAGTCAACTCTACAAAAACCCCCTGTAGGCGACAAACTTATTGTGTTTCGTGATGTTGTGTACGTGAATACTCACCATGAAAGAATTGAGATTGTCGGCTAAGTTTAAATGTGGGCATGACAATGTACCAGGCAATAGGTATTACACTTATTCCTACAGGAAGGGAAAGAAATACGGACCATATGCTAGGTGTAGAGCCCATGAGATAATAAGGATGGCCGATCGGAGAGCATTGCTGCCACCACACAATCAGCGAAACAAGATTTCTACAGCGGTATACATTGAACGCTCTCTAAAAGAGAGGATTGAATCTTACGCACGAGACAATAACCTTAGTTTCTCTAAGGCAGCATGTGTACTGGCAGAGAAGGGATTACATGGCATGAATGGGAACATGTCTTAAGTGTCATTGAACGGAAACGGGAAGAGTTGGAAGTATGAGTTTCACGCAAAACTCCTTCATTCACCTTCACTTGGAAATGATGATTAGTGAATTGGGAGATGTTAAGTGGGAATGCTCATCGTGTGGTGCATTGTCGTTTAAGACTTGGACACAAGTTACAACCGTCGCGACTATTCGGGAAAACTTTTTGGAACACGTGCGGAAATCTCATAATCGGAAAGCGGAAGATTTTGAAGAGTGGAGTTAGATGGTACTTAAAGGATGCGCAATAGTATCAATTCTCTTTATTCTTTTGGTTGTTGCGGTAATACTGTCAGTCGCATTTGTGTTTAGTACGGGGTTCTAATGGCAGATGAGCTAAAAGCAATAAGAGTAACACTCAAATTGCATAAACCACAATGGCAATTTCCTTCGGTATTCCGTTGTCCCAATTGTAACATGGTCTGGCCATGCGAAATTTATATACGCGCAATAACCACGCTCGCTGCATTTGAATCGCTACCTGCAATGGTATTTGGCGATATAGTTAAAGACTAGTCCCGAATTCCGGAAGGCAGAATTCGGAATGCCAGAGAAGGGATTACATGAAGAAAACAACGCTGTATCTGCCGGATGAACTTAAGAACCGAGTAGCAGAATTCCAGTATCGCCACAGTCTCACCATGAAAGATGCTATCATCAAGCTACTAGAGCTAGGTTTTGCTAATGAGCCTGCAAAGGTTCTCAAGCCTTACAAGGGAGATTATAAGTAATGCTAATGCCTACAGGTGGGGAATACCAAGCTTACGGCTTAGGTTCAGTTGATAATACCTGCAATGCCTGCAAAGAAATTGCTGATAAGTGCGAGTGCTTTGTCTCTCCAGGTGGGCGAGATGATCATGCTGAAACGGACCCTGAGCGGCCCGCTGAGACACCCTCTGACCAGGCATGATGCCCCTGTGGGCCGAACGCCGATAATGTAGATTATGTCAAGTAGCGGTCCCCTGGCCTTGAGTTTGGACGTGAGATAATTCGTTTGTGTCAAATTCCGCATCCTGATCTGCCTAAGGAAATTTATGAATTTGCTAGTGAACTTCTTGAGTGTTTACGTGAGTCTTCCTCCTAAGTGTCCTGTCTGCGGTATGCGTAACTGTACGATTCACTAAGTTAGGAAAGTTGTGGCTAAGAAGTTCGACCCGTCCAAGGATATCGATAAGAAGGAAATGGAGCGTATTGCTAGAGAGGCTATTCGCAGACAGGAAGCGGAAAAATTGGAACGTGAGTTGAATGAAGCGCAGCGTCGGCAGAGATCAAATAAGATTGTATTTGGCTGATATTGGTATTACTAATGAGATCACAGTAGATCAGGATATTAGTCTTGCTCTACACGGAAATAAAGTTGACCTCTCCCCCACTATTGATATGACTTATGATTTACAAGGTGAGGTTTTTAATGTTTCCTATCGATGATTTACCTGAGATTTCAGACGAGAGATTGTGGCAAAGACTCAAGATTACTTGGTCATCCTATAACTATGCATGGTCACATGGATATGCTAGTCGCGCTGGGAGACTAAAGGACTATTTGGAGGTCTATCTTTACAAGGAAGTACACGAGAGATTCAAATTTTTGACTGTGGAGGACTTCTATGTCTAAAGAGAAGAAGAAGTCACTACTAGATAGATTGGCAGGTACGCTAGATCGTGAAACTCCAATAGATAAGTTTGAGAAGGAAGTAGAGAAACTTCTTAACCCTCCTGTAGATTTTTGCTGGTCCTCCTAATGTCTACAGGGAGTTAAAAGATATGGTACTTAGAGCTCACTTTAAACAACAAATTTTGCGCTTCATGGATAAGAAGCCTCACGGCACTATGTTTAATTTGCATGAGATTGCTGATGGCGTTAACTCTAACAGCCAACGTGTCTCTAAGTATATGAAAGAATTGCGTGAAGAAAAGCGCATAAGGATGGTTCGCACGAGAGGTAATTCATGGGGATATTTCCTTATGAATAATCTCAAACGTGAGGCTCTTGTCGATACACGGGATCATTCAGATGTACAGATTAGGGCTATTAAACCCGGCAGTCTAGATAGACTTGCTGAGAATTTTGCTAAGGCACGTTGGGACCCCAAGATTGTTAAGTCAAGTAGAAATTTACCCTTAGGTTTAGCACGGTTGTATCTACTTGCTGTAGAGATTCAGTTCGGTTCCGCTGTAGATCAGACAGACCTTAATGATGTTCGGTATAGTTTCAATGAATTTAGAGAGGATCTAAGAACTGTTCTATCTTTGATTGACTCTATTCTCGTTAATCCTGATCTCTGGGAACCTACTAAGTTTGCTCCCCTATTACTTGCTAATGGACATGACCCTGAATTCTACAGGAGTTTAGCTCAACGTATTAAGGAGCATAACTAATGAATGACGGGATTCATCCGCCGCCGTGGAAAGTAGTGATAGGCACTGACGAACAATGGATATCCATCTCTACAATGAGAAGCCTATCTTGATTGTTCCTAAGAATGATTGACAATCCCCTCCTGTAGACTGTATACTGACGTCATCAAGCTTCTAGATACTAAGTTAAATCCTTTTTCATACGAACTGTAAGGATAAAGCGCTCCGTTCCTTGAGAATGCTGCTTAGTATCTAGATCCCGGGGATGATAGGCACGTAATATCCAAGTTCGATTCTTGGCATCCTCACTCCCCCGCGGTACTGATAAATAAAAAGAGAGTTTAGATGTTTCAATTGATTAAGATTAGATTTAAGAACTCTTTTAATTTTCTCTCCTTCCCCAACCGTACCTCCCGCGTACCACTACTGAATAGTGGATAAAAATTATGATTTTAGAATTTAAGTACTTTACCGGTGATTCTGTAAGAAATTTGATAACCCATTCTGATCCAGAGGGTAATGTTGTTCGCGTCAATTCTTCGGGTAAAGTCATGAAGACCAGCGAAGATAACGAGATGATTACAGTTGCTTGGGACAGTGAAACGTTTGGGCAGCCTGTAACGACAACAGTGCATAAGGGTACTCTTCGACCTCTTTACATTCCCCCGGATCTTTCGCAGAAAGTATAAAAACTGCAATGATGAATCTGGATAGCGTCCACCCGACCGAAATTGTAGAGCTACCAGCAATTGTTACGAAGGGTGGGATGATAAGTGTCATGACTCTTGACATGCTTAAGCTTGAAGATAATCAACTTGAGCAGATGGCAAAGGTCATGGAGGGGACGGTTATCTATATCAAAATGCGGGCTGTCTATGAACAGCTCCCTGAGCATGAGCGTATGTGCCTCACTAAGAAATGTTGGCGGCCTAAGTCTAAAGAATCAGACTGGTGTGAGGATCACCTACATTCTCCTATCTAAATTATGTCTATACACAGAGTAATAGGATGGTATGAGGACCGTAATGACTTAAAAGACCTACAGGTCCGAGACTTTACCTCCGAAACAGACGCTTTTGATTGCTACATCACTTATCTCAAAATCTTCGATGGTAATGCTGAAAAGCGACTAGCTACTGCAGATGAAATAAAAGTTGAGATCCATCAACTAGAATCCTTACTCCAAGAGCGTGTTTGTGTTTCAGGGTCTTTTTTGGAGAATGAAATCAAACGAGTTCTTGCAACCTACAGGGATAATCTTTAATGGACAAAGAAGAAATCCTAAACAAGATTATTGAGCTACAGACTCAAAAAGAAATTAATGACTCTGATTACAAAGAACTAAGCGTATCTGAAGCGCGTATCAATGAAGTCTTTAAAGAGATAGAGAAAGCTTTTCTGGAGCTCAAGGCTCAGAGAGATAATGCAGCTTCGGAGCTAGAGTTACGAAGAGTTGAGAAGCGACGTATTGCAGACAAGCAAAAAGCACTTACTCGTGATGTTGAGTCTTTGCAAAGACAGCTCTCTCGTATTGTAGATACTGAGCGTATTGAAAAAGAGTATCAAGAACAGGTTGAGCATTATAAGAAGCGCTGTCTTGAGGCTCCTTGGCGTGCTGAAAATCGTATGGATGGTATGGGAGCACTTCCCTACCAAATCGATGGTGCAATTCATCTCTCTATTGCTGGGTCAGGATTCCTTGGGGACAAGCGTGGGCTCGGAAAAACTCTCACCAGTTTAATCTATTGTGACTATAATAGGTCTCAGCGAATTATCATTGTTAGTCCTAGTGACACAATGGATAACTTCGATCGTGAGATTAAACTGTGGTCTAACAGGACACCTATCAAGATTAAGGGTATGAGTAAGGCTGAGCGGGATTTCCTTCTCCCCCACTTTGCTGAGATGCCTGCATACACTGTGCTTCTTAACTATGAGGCATGGCGTAAGGATCCAGATCTTATTCCGCAGCTCATTGCAATGAAAGCGGATACTCTTCTTCTGGATGAAGCCCACAGAGGAAAGAATCTGAGTACACAGACCGCACAGGGTCTACAGCAGTTGCGTTTTGGTTGCAATGTCTGTCCTAACTGTGATAATCCATTCATCATTTTAAATGACATTAACTCTGCTCATTGTGAGAACTGTAAGTATGAAGGAAAAATTCTAGAGTTCTGCTCTATTAAGAATGTGCTGCCTATGACAGGTACACCTATCCTTAATAAGCCTCAAGAGTTGTTCCCTAATCTACGATTGATCGATCCCTATAACTTTGCCTACGAGAAACAGTTTCTTAATGATTTTTGTGAGAAAGGTTACGACAATAGATGGCGCTGGAGGGAAGGTGCCACCAAAAAGATTACAGATATTATCGGACCTCGTTATCTAGCTAGGGATAGAAACTCAGCTGGGATTGAAATTCCCCCGGCCAAGCCTCTGGATCACGTCATTACTTGGGATGAATTCGAGAGTAACTATCCCGCGCAAGCTAAGGCCTACAGGCAAGTTCGGGATTACGCTCAAATTGTTCTTGATGCCGATCTTGGAGTAACTAAATCTTTTATTGTCTTCTTGGAAGTACTACTTCGACTTAGGCAGGTTCTTGTTTGGCCCGCTGGAATTAAACTTGAGAAGAGAGACGAAGAGGGTAATGTTCTCTTTAAGCAGAATCTCAATGTTTATGAGTCTGCCAAGCTAGACAAGGCCGAAGAACTTATCAGAGAAATTACTGAGGAAGGAGACCGTACAGTTCTCTTTAGTCAATTTAAAGATCCCCTGAAAGAATTGGAGCAGAGACTTCCTCAGGGAGATATGCGTTCCAATAAGATTCCAGCTCGCCCCTGTAGGTACGATGGTGATACTTCTCATTACATGAAGGAAGCTATTGAGCTAGACTTTGACCCTAAGACTGCGCCGAAAGACTACCGTTGGGATGTAGTCCTTGGTAACTACAAGTCCATGGGTGTAGGCCTTAACCTCAACTCTGCAAGTCATTTGATTATGCTTGACAGGGAATGGAACCCTGGTAATGAAGACCAGGCAGAGGGACGTATTGACCGTATCGGAACTACCAAGTCTGCTACAATTCATAAGATTATTGTTGAGGGCACTGTAGATGCATGGATGGCTAAGCTTATCGATGAAAAGCGTGAAATGATCGATGGATTCGAAGCTAATGCAGACACTGTCCAGTCGTTCTATGATGCACTAAGGAATGGAGACGTATAATGGAAATCAATGAGTTTGTTGAGGCTTCCGAAGATTTCACTCCCTTGACTGAGCTTGCAGTCTACAACGAAGAGACTGGCGAGTTGTTTGCTGTAGATGTAATCATCCCTAATGATGACGAAATCTATGACGAGGCTGAGCAGTGCATCATTCTTAAGTTGGGCAAGCAAATCAATGACTGACTGCCTTAGCTGCCAGAAAGAGATTGATACTGGCCCTGTCCGTAGGACTCATGATCCTGTAGAGTTTGAAGAATTGAATCAACGATTGAAGGACTTTTTTAGTGGACAAGACATTGTGCCTACAGAAGGAATTGAATGCTGAACGTTCTGGAACCGAGGGACGAGTTTCAGATACTGGAGACAGTCGAAAATGACACTCATTGTATCTATCTTTACTATAGTCCTCACGACGCTACTACTCTTCTATGTGTTGCCTCCGATGAAGAGACTTCTGGAACCGAGGGACGAGTTTCAGATACTGGAGACAGTCGAAAATGACACTCATTGTATCTATCTTTACTATAGTCCTCACGACGCTACTACTCTTCTATGTGTTGCCTCCGATGAAGAGACTTCAAGAATTATTCGAATCAGTCTTGAGTTGGCTCTACATCAAAACCCCAAGATCGATGACGAAAGAGGAAGCTCTTAAATCAATTCTCAAGAATAACCCGACCATTGAGATTGATATAAGGAGATTTCTTGACCAGCGCAAAGAAATGGAAGAGCACTACTCCCCCACCTCCACCTCCCCCACCGCCACCGCCACCGCCACCTAAGAAGAGATAAATGGAGACTACGTGTAAATGTATCTGTGTAATATTGAGTATCTTTATACTCATGCTGCTAGTCTTTGGACTAACACGTGATCCAGGTCTCGCCCCTGTAGGTACCGGGATCAGCCTGATCAGGTGATTTGACAACGCCGCTGAGACTGAGCTACTATCTGTATAGATCCTCTCCGGTCCCCATAAGGTTCGGTCGGGAAGTAGTGGACAGGTAGACAACTCAGCAACCGACGTTGAGGACCGGCGGCTCCTGAGAATTTGTCCCGCACTACTTCCCGACCGATCAAGACATATGGGTATAGACCAATGCCTCTCTTGCGTAGACGGAAGAAGCTTAGGCTTAGTTCTGCTTGTTTTTCTGATGAAATTATCGATCATTTAAATTGTGAAATCTTTGTAGTCACTGGCAGTATTTTTACAGGCACGGTACACTATGAGTGTCAATGCCTTTGCCATGACTCAAAGATCGGATTTAGACATGGAGTGTATAAGCTGCCTCCGAGGATTTAATTGGGAATGTGGTCACTCCCCCACTCCTGAACCAGAGCCTGTAATTGAAATTGAAGAAGAAACTGAAACAGTTGGTCCTGGTCGTCCCCCGAAACCAGATGAAGAGATTAGTGTTTCAGCAGGAAGAAAAAGGGCAGCTGTAATTTACACTCCTTATATGAATAATTTAGAATGGTGCGAATGGAGAAATCTTGCTAATTGTGGGGGAGGTAAACGGCCAATACTCGGATGCCTTGCAGGTAAGCCTAAAAATATTCATCACGGACCAGTCAAAGCCACCTACAGAAATGAACGAACCAATATTCATCTTATCTGTCCTGACTGTCACAATAATTGGCATAGCGCAAATGATGATATTTATGACGAAGATGAGTTTGGAAATTTGCCTCATTCTCCTCGTCCAATAACTGATGAAGAAAAATTTATCGTCGCTACAGGAAAGAGACTAGTAGATGCCTGAGAAAATTGAAGTTATTCTTAAATGGTCTTACACCCCTGATCCAGCTAATTACCCCGATGGTGCATCTATTCAAGAGATGCTAGAAGTAGACCAAGAATTAGTTGAAGATGATCTTGCTGCTTTCCTGGAAATGATTCCTGATGAAATAGACATTGATTTTAGAATCAGAAGTTGGTGAGGATGAGTTTGATTGACGTAGCGATCATGACATGGTAAGATAGATCCATTCCGGTCCTCAGCCGAAAGTTTATTTTATTATGATTATTTCTAATACGGAAGTTACAACTTTCAATACCTGCCAAAGGCAGCACTATTTTAGATTCGGCCTACAGGTAGAACCGAAGTTCACTACTTTGTCCAAGGCCATTCAGCGCGGGATCGTTGGACACAAATGCCTTGAGGCTTACTATCTTGCGCTTAAATCTGGGGAGTCTTTTGAAAATGCAAAAAAGATAACTTTCGTTATCTTGAATGACGAGATTGCTAAGATAGTCAATGAATTTCCTGATGAGTTTGAACTGATCCAGACTCTTGTTGACCTTAAGAGAATCCTGGAAGGTTATTTCGAGGTCTACAGGAACGAGACTTTCGAAGTTCTCGAAGTAGAGTCTTTCTTTTCTGCCCCTGTAGGTCCAGGAATTGAATACGGCATGAAACTCGATGTTCTTGCTTGTATGACTTCTGGAGAATTCAAGGGTGATCTTGTTGTAGTAGACCACAAGTTTGTATATAACTTCAAGACTATGGCTGAGCTTGAAATGGATGGGCAGCTTGCGAAATATGTCCAGACCTGTAGGGCTAATGGTCATTATGTCAGTAAAGGAATCTTTAACCAACTTCGGTATCGTGTCCTTAAAGATCCTAATCCAGCAAACTTGTATCGTCGAGACATGGTTAAGGCAACAGCTAGAGAGCGCGAACAGATCTGGAAAGAACAGTTAATTGCAGCTGAACGTATTGAGAAATTTAATCTTATGGGTAAAGATGCGTGGTCTGCCAATGCTGTTCGCAACCTCAATCCCCTGGTTTGTCGTGGATGTTTCTTCCAGAAGTTGTGCAAGGAAGAGCTTCAAGGTAATGATATCCAGAACACTCTAGTCCTCAACTATCAACCTAACACATATGGATACAGTGATTTGAATGAAGATTGATTTGACTGACGAGAAAATTTTTAGATACGCCATTACTAAGGCCAAGCCTACAGGGTGGTACGAAATTGACGCTATGATTCTGGTCGTCAACAAGTACACTACTTATACGGCCGAAGGCGACACATATGAGACAGCAGAAGATAATTTGATTAAGAAACTGAGAATCGATGGACTTGAAATTACTGGACAAAATGCCTCCACCACAAACGGTACAGGAACAACTAAGACTACTTAGAGGTCTTCTTTATGGAGACTTTGGAATCGGTAAAACCACCCTAGCCGGACAAATCATCAAAGCTATTGGCGGCAAGGCTATGATGGTTACTACTGATTCAGCATGGACTGTTCTCCAAAATGATCCTGAGGTTGCAGATAATATCTACAGGTGGGCTTTTGATTCTTTTGCTCAAATCAGATTAATGGTTGAGGCACACGAAGAAGGAATCGAACCTTACGCTTCCTGTAGGACGCTTCTTTGGGACACACTGTCTACCTCTGTAGACACCATGCTCCGGCAAACTGTTGCTAATAAGAAGTTCCTCAATCAACAGGTTGATCCGGAATTAGAGGGTTATCCACATTATAGACTTGTGGCTAACGCTCTTAAAGAAACAGTAAACACAATTAAAAAGTCTGACCTACATGTAATTTATACCGCGCATATGCGTGAGCCGAATGATAACGACAAAGCAAAGAAACGATTTGCTATCCGACCTAATGCGCCGGAAGCTAGTTTCAATGTAGTAGCTCAGGAGGCGAATTTAATCGGATGGCTGTCGCGAGAAAATCGAGGAAAAGAAATACAGATCCAGTTCGAACCGACGATACAAGAGACAGCGAAATCACAGATTCCGACAATTCAACAGACAACGTACCCAGTAACTCAAGTTCCGGAACTAATCAAGAAGTGGATTCAGTAATGACTGACCTTAACAGCATCTTTGGTGACCTTGACGTTGACGAGATTGGTGATGACCCGTTTGGTATCGCTAACGGTACCTATTGGGCAGTTGTCACTGACGCAAAGATTTCTGAGAAGGACGGGAACTACGCTCTGACTTTTCAGTGGCAGATCGATGAGCCTGGTAATGAGTACAACGCCAACAAGGTTTCCGAGTTTTATCCGATCTATCCTGGTAAGAAGAATTCGGACCTAGATGCAGATGAATTGAAGCGTATGAAGTTTCTCAAGCGGCGTATGCGTCGAGGATTTGGTATGTCTGAGGGAGAGATGAAGTCTCTCAAGCCTCAGAATCTTATTGGTAAGTTTGCTTACATTACTGTCGTGAATAACCCTGCTAAGGATAACAGCGGACGTATCTACATCAATGTTACCGAAGCTCTGACCAAGGATCTTTATGATGAAGAAGTTGGTGCTCGTGAAGAGAACATTTCTCAAGGCGCCGCATCTCTCGGTCTGTAATTAATTAGTTGGTGGGAAAGTAGCTAGGCGATGGCAGTTATACTGTACAGCTAAGAGGACGAAGGCTACTGTGCTGGTACGGGGTTAGGCCAGTCCTAATATTTACATAGAGGTCCCTGGGTGCCACAGGGAATGTATCGCCGATTGCAAATCCCGACAATCTGAGCGATCCCTACAGGACTTCCCTCCTGTAGGTCTAGCGGGTATGGCGAAATTGGCAAACGCAGCAGACTTAAAATCTGCCGTCGAAAGACTTGAGGGTTCAAGTCCCTCTACCCGCACCACATATGGAAAGTACGTTTAGGAAGGATATTAAGTGGGTCAGCTCGAAGAACTTACTGCTCTCTATAAGGATTATCAGGAAGACCCTAAATTCGATAATCTTCGTCATGAAAGCATTAAGTTCGTTCCTGGTAGTGGTCCAATTAATCCTACCCTTATGCTTGTAGGTGAAGCACCAGGTCGTTTAGAGAATGCCAAGGGTGAATGCTTTGTAGGTCGTGCTGGTGATATTCTTAACGGTCTCCTACAGGGTATTGGTATTAATAGAAGTGAAGTCTTTGTCACTAATGTAATTAAATATTGGCCCATTGATTTTACTACTGGAACATTTAACTCTACTAGGCAGCTTTCTGAGGAAGAAATAGAAGCGGCCCGTGATTACCTGACGCATGAGATTGATATCATTCAGCCTAAGATTGTCGGTCTCTGTGGCGGGTTTGCTACTCGCTCCATTTTTCCTGATCTGAAAACTGTCTATCATTACAACGGAAAACTTCTCGATGATATGTTTGTTCCTCTTTATCATCCTGCTGTTCTTTCTTATACTCAGTCTATGAGGAAATGGCCCGCTGTTCGTAAGGGCTATAATAGATTGGGTGACCTCCTAAAGACTGCTTCTTAGGAAGCGGTTGCCGCTATAGCTCAGCGGAGAGAGCATCTCCCTTCTAAGGAGAGGGTCACTGGTTCGAATCCAGTTAGCGGCGCATGAATAATTTAGTAGAAAAATTAGATGATTTTGTCATGAATTGGGCCTACGAAGGGGATATTATATTAGTATGTAATAATAGTAACTGTATAAATACTCCGCATGAAAGAGAATCTTTTAACACTTACATAAGATTGACTACAGTTTTAGAGAAAGCTAAAAAGCACGTTAGAGAGTATCATTAGTGCTATAGAAAATGAGCGTGATTTCCATGAATAAAAAATTTGAAAATATTACAATTAATTTCGATTATTATTCAGATCCTTTGAAGTTGGATATTGAATGTTGTATAGACGATTGCAGTAAGAGGTATAAAGGAAGTTTCGTAGATTCTGTCCCTGCAACAGAACTAATATTCGCAGAATTAGTAGAGATAGTAGAGAAGCATCTAAGGGAATGTCATTAGTTGTAGGGGAGATTTAGCCCGTGGGAGAAGTTCAGCCTCTCAACCCTTTCGGGGATTTAGGCCGCTTCTTTGATTTTATGTATGATAATTCGGAGGGCTATGTCTATACTGCAACTAAAGATTTTGAATCAGGCGAATTTCAGCAGTACTTTTTTCAATGGCCTACAGAGCGAGAGGCTTTAATTCAGCATGTCTTCACGCATTCGGATTATCGGGAAGTCTACTACGGACCAGCACTTTACAGTAAGAAAGAGTCTACAAAAGAAGCTCTTTTGGGCAGCTCTTTTTTGTGGTGTGAGTTTGATGGAAATGCGCCGGAAACTGTATCCGGGCTCCCGTCTCCCTCACTCAGAATTCAGTCTTCA
>Ga0081455_10006343_pt1 | contig 12698 bp, 13 predicted proteins | sample TabmetS3T2R1_FD_70207 | JGI IMG/M metagenome (GOLD analysis project Ga0081455, IMG submission 70207) | Tabebuia heterophylla rhizosphere microbial communities from the University of Puerto Rico - S3T2R1 | ecosystem: Host-associated > Plants > Roots > Rhizosphere ... | reverse complement strand
ATTTCGTCTAAGCTTGCTCCATTATCCAACGCCAGAGAAATGTCCCTGTATAAATCATCCTCTACTTTCAGAATTTTCTCGGTGTCGGCGCGAAATGCTTGTTTGTCGTCTAGGTCCGCCTGGTACGCCTTGTTCGTGACAAGGATTAGCCTTCGCGCGTTGATTTCAACATTGAACAGGCTTTGCCGCGCTGCTTTCTTATTAAGCCCGCCAAACATCAAGCCCTCCGATTCGGCTAAAGTGGCCGTGTAGGGTAACTCCGCATAGCTGGGTCGCACGATGATTTCGCTCAATGATGCACAGCTAAAAACCGTGATGACGGTTGCCGTGGAGCGCACAGCAACCTCGCGTGAGTGTTATGTTCTGATCCTGCGCCCAGAGCCGGGGATCGATTTGCTTGAAATATCTGCTGCGCCGGTTTGGCCTGCCCGTCGTGTCGATCAATGAACGGTGAAATTGTCGCGTTGCCACCACGACGACACTAATAGCGGCCGGAGGGCCGAATGCTGCTCCATGTCGCCTGCGCAGGGCTTTGCGGTTGCGGCGCATAGGCATTGGACAGCAACGCCTGCTGCGATCTTGCGACGGCGGTTTGCGGCAGCACAATCACTTTCGCACCGATCTGCACGCGATTGTACAGGTCGATCACGTCCTCATTCGTGAGACGAATGCAGCCGCTCGATACGTTGCGGCCGATCGAAGAGGGCGCGTTGGTGCCATGGATGCAAAACTGCGTGCCGGCGATATACATCGCGCGCGCCCAACGGATTGCCAGGGCCGCCGGATGTCATACGCGGCAGATAAGGTTGCCGCGCAACCATCTCGGGCGGCGGATACCAGTCAGGCCACTCGGCCTTGCGCTCGATCGATTTCACGCCGGACCAGGTGAAGCCTTCGCGGCCGACCCCGATGCCGTACCGGATCGCCTTGCCGTTGCCGAGAACGTAATAGAGAAAGGTGTGCGGCGTATCGATGATGATGGTGCCGGGCGCTTCTTGCTGGGGTAGCCGACGATTTGCCTTTTCAGCCGCGGATCGAGCTGCACATCGTCGCCCTCGTCATCCGGTGCCGGTGCGACGGCTTACGGAGCGACTTGGGTCGGAGAAGGAGGAGCGAGAAAAGCGAAGAGAGACTCGGCGCTTGCGGTACCGCATGAGAGCGCGATGGCGCCGATCAGCGCGGCAATCCTGACTGGCTTCGACATGACACCCCTTGGCGTTTTCCCTCCCTCCCGTCTCGGTCGTGAAAATCGCCGAGAGGCCCGATTGGTTCCCCGAGGTGGTCCGGGTTTTGGAAATAAGTCGCCCGCCTAACTAGGGAGGTAATTTAGGACGCTGGCTCAGCCAGCGGCAGTGGTGAAATTTCATCGGCGGCACTGACGAGAGCTTTCGCCTGGTCGATCAGAAGTCGACGCCGGCCCATTACCGCGGCTTTTCTGGAACGGGTGCACGTTGTGCCAATGCCGATCGATGCGGTGGCGGATCGCCGAGCCACCGTTGCGCTTCCGTCCGCGTGTCCATCGCCGCCAGGCGATCGCGTTCGATCTCAAGCGCGCGCACATCGTCAGGGCTGACGTTTTGGACTTTGTGACGCGGCGGACTGATCCGCTTGCCCTTGTTCGGCATGGCGCGGAATTTAGCCGAGCCGCGTTCCAAGCAAAGGTTTTCACCTGCCCCGCACTGGCCATTAGGAGGCCGCTGGCGCGTTGGTCTATGCCGCGGGCCGCTGGCTAAGGGCCTCACTGTCGCGTATCGCGAAAAAATTGGCACCCAAATTGGCACCCAACTGTCAGAGATGGGCGGTGATTGACGGGTACGAAGCCTGTGGCCGAGCCGCAGGAGTGCGCGGAAAATCAGGTCTTACGGTAGTCGGAGGGATGTGCGGGTACACCGCTTAGCGGACCACCAACCCGTTTCCAGGCGTCGATGCCACCTTCAATATGACACGCTGAAGTAAGACCGGCGTCCTGCGCCGCCTGCACGGCCATCGCCGACCGCTCGCCGAACGCGCAATAGAACAAAAGACGTTTACCGGTCGCTTTGGCAAGCTCGCTTAGCATGCCACCTTCGCTGATGTTTTCCTGCAGGGCCGGGTAGGGCACGTGCAGAGACCCCGGGATTGTGCCATGGCGCTCGCGTTCCGAATGTTCGCGCAAGTCGATTAGTGCGACGTCCGGCTTTCCTACAAGCGCGATCGCGCCACTCGCTGCCATCGCCCAGCCGCGAAGGGCAATCTTCTCTTGCGCGAGGCCAATCTTGATGTTGGCAGGAACTGCAATGTCCATCATCTTCGGGTTGGGAAGTTTGAGATTGCTCATCAGCTCAACATATTCGTCGACCGATTTGACCTGCAGCCGCGGATTGAAGGATTTTTCCTCGCCGATGGTGGAGACGGTGTCGCCCTTGTAGTCGTGCGCCGGATAAACCAGAGTTGAATCTGGCAACTTCAGCAACCTGTTGAATATCGATTCGTACTGCTGGCGCGCATCGCCGTTCTGGAAATCAGTTCGGCCGGTACCGCGGATGAGTAATGTATCCCCGGTGAATACACGGTCCGGCAAGACAAAGCAGTAGGAATCGTCAGTGTGCCCCGGCGTGTAGATCGCGTGGAGCGTGAGCCCCTCGATCGTAAGCTTGTCACCATCGGACAGGCGCATTGAAACAACATCAGCCTTCGTCTGTTCGCCCATCACCGTGATGCAGTGGGTGTGATCACGCAGTGCGCCCAACCCGGTGATATGGTCGGCATGTAAGTGCGTATCGACGGCTTTCACCAGCTTGAGATCGAGCTCATGGACGAGGTGGAGATACCGGTCCACCTTTTCCAGGACAGGATCAATGATCAGTGCTTCACCGCCCGGACGCCTCGCGAGCAGATAGGAATAAGTGCTGGACACTTGGTCGAACAGCTGACGGAAGATCATCTTAAAATCGTATTCCGGATTGGGAGCATGAGGCAATCCGGCGGCACTACCCGCCCATAATCTCGGGGCCTAGACTGGAACGAATTGCATCCGTCGGTTTTTCCATCGCGATGCGGTATGCCCGCTCGATTTTGGCCGCGATTTTTGTTGTGCTGCTGCTTGCGGGCGAAGCCGGGGCCGCGGCAACGACCTCGCGTTCCTCGCTTTGTTTGATGCTGGAATCGGCCGCCCGGGCGAATGGGATACCGACTGGATTCTTGGTTCGGGTCATCTGGCGCGAAAGCAGGTTTGATCCTCATGCAATCGGGCCGCGAACCCGAAGTGGCGCGCATGCGCAAGGCATTGCCCAGTTCATGGCGGGCACGGCCGCCGAGCGCGCTCTGACCAATCCCTTCGATCCGGTTCAGGCATTGCCAAAGGCAGCCGAATACCTGCGCGAGCTTCGTGACGAATTCGGCAATCTCGGGCTTGCAGCTGCAGCCTACAACGCCGGTCCTGGCCGCGTTCGCGGCTGGCTTGAGGGCGCGCGCACACTTCCGGATGAGACCCAGCGTTATGTGCAGGCGATCACAGGACGAAGTGTCGCGGATTGGGCGCGTGCGGGGAGTGTTTCGATGGTTGCGCCTGAAGTTGACTGTCTCGAACTTGTGGCCTCGCTGGAGCAGGGGCCAAGCCGATTTTTCTACGAGCTGGAAGAACGCATAACGGCGGCGATTGGCCTACCATGGGGCGTGGAGCTGGTGGCGAGTTTTTCGCGTGACCGCGTGCTCGCAACCTATGCGCGGCTGATGGAGAAACTATCAGGATTGATAGGCGAACATGACCCCATCATTACCGTCGCGCTGCTGCGCAGCCGCGGTACGCGCCCGTTTTATCAAGCCAGAATTGGCGCCGAGAGCCGAATATCTGCGAACGGTATTTGTAAGCAGGTTAAAAGCACCGGTGTCGCGTGTCTTGTCCTGCGAAACAAGCAATCAAGTATTCAAAAAGATCAGCCGTAGTTTCGTTGCGTTGCTCCAGCGCATCTCTTCCTTGTAACAAAATGTCTTCGGTTTATTCGAATACCTCGCCAACTCGAACACATTCTTCCTTCTTTCGAATAAGAATTTCTGGCGCGGCCGGTGATTTTTCAAAATCGCGACAAGCTGGCACGCGTCAACAATCTCTTGGCATATTGCAACAAGACGTTCGCGAACTCCGCTTATAGAAGTCAATTCGCTTCTACCGGCGCCGTGCCGTCGGTCGGTGCGTATCCCCAACAACTTATGAGCGGAGAGAATGAGAAATCGTTGTCGCGTGATGCTTTGTGTTCTTGCTTCAGTGGGAATGTTTACGGCGTCTTCGCAAGTTATGGCGACTACCGAAACGGGAATTGCCTCGGTCTATAGCGGAGAGAAAACGGCAAATGGCGAATATGCGCACGCCCATGCGTTAACAGCGGCGCATAAGACGCTTCCATTTGGAACGAAGGTAAAAGTCACAAACGTGCACAATGGCCGTTCCGTGATCGTTCGCATCAATGATCGTGGGCCTTATATCAAGGGCCGGATTATCGACCTTACGCCAGCCGGCGCGCGCGCAATCGGGTCGTCCGGTCTCGCGCAGGTCGAACTCACGGTGCTGGCCAGCAACGCGAGCTGACCGGTACGTGGCAAGCCATCGATCGGAGCAGAAATTCACAACTTTCTGTTCCGACGGGCAGCCGCCGGCGAGGTTTCAAGTGGATAACTACTTTTCGCTCGCCGGCGAGCCGCTATCATTGGAAGTATGATTAAGACGTCTATCGATACGGATCTGGTCCGTCTCCGGCAGTTTTTGAACCGGTTAGAAGCCGATGCGCAGATTGCGGTCGGCGATGTTGATCTTGGCGGCCAGGAGATCGAAAGCCTGAAACGCGAAATCGCGTACATTGAAGGCATTCTTAACGGTGTTCCGCGCTGCGGATCGAGGGCATTCCTGTTCCAGATTCCGATCGACTTCGGTTCCTCGCGGCGAGCCCTGTAATCTGGGCTTCCGACTTCAATACGTTGCAAACTCATTGCGTGCGCGGACACCAACCAAGTGCGATGTTCGCAATGACACTCATCTCTGCTTGCTTTGACAGCAAGCAGAGATTTCAGGGTGCGACGGCGATGTTAAGCAACGCAAACGTATTGCGACGCACGCATGCCGAGGCGTTGAGCGGCGCCTTTCGCGAGATCAAGGCGTGCGCCCATGCGATACGCAATTCCCCAAGGCCCCCTGTCATTGATCCTGACGACAATCGACCGGCCGTTATGCGGATTCGTAACGGTTAGAGTCGTTCCGAGCGGCCAGGTTCGCGCCGCAGCGGTGTTGCCACTCGCGTCGAAACGTTCGCCACTCGATGTCCGCTTTCCTGATGAATAGTAGCTCGCCAGAACTTCCTGTCCTGCGCAGTTGCCGGACCGCTTTACATATCTATGGATTGAACCCCATCCGGCTGCGTTTGCGGATGGCAAGGTCAATACACTGACCAGGACTGCAACGGCTACAGGCTTGATTGCTGTCATTTAGGTCCCCTGAAATGCGATCGTGCCCTCACACATATACAGGCGGCAAGTGGTCCGCCGACTCAATCCTTCAAAAGCTAGCTAAGTACGGCCAAAAATGGCAGAACGAAGGCAAGGTTGCTGTAACGACGCTCGCCGGCACAAGAGACATTCGGCGGCGGTACTCTAACAAACTGAACAGCAAAATTGACACTCGATCCCGGGGAGGGGCGAAGTGCTCGACACAACGCACCCTCGGTCGGGCACTCACAAAGATCGCAAAAGCAAACGCGAGTCAGATCGATGTCGCTGCAACGGCTATTGGCGCTGCCCTAGTTGTAGTAAGTCGGGCCGACCGGTGCCGGCGGGCGCGGATACGAGTAATGGTACGAAGGAGCCGGCTCGTAGTATCGCCGCGACGGATAACCGTATTCCTGAGGTGCAACGGACCAGTTCGGCCCGGAATAGACCGGACCCTCATCGCATATTCGAATTCGGTGAACTATCTCGCGTCCGTAGGGGTCAACCCGCCGCTCGAGAAGAATACGGCAAAACGCATCGCGCTCGACGGGCACGCCATACGGGCGCGCGCCGTATAGGGGATCAAGGTCACCAGCCTTTGCAGTGGAAACCGAACAAATCGCCAAGCCAGCAAGCGCCAGTCCGATGACGATGCGGCGCGCACCAGTCTTACACGACACGCGTGACATGGTACTCTCCCTGTTAGTCGGTGCCCGGATTTTTGTCATATCCGGTTCGCGCCAATGGTGTCTTCTGTTAGCGGCGCTTTAGTGTCCTTCGGCGTGCCAAACTGGCACACATGACGGAACACGGTCCGGGGACCTGCGTTGGTGCCCGGCACGTGACGGCCTGGCCTTAACGAACGCGCATAAGGGAATACTGGCGATGCCGCGTTTTGGAATTCCTCGCCTCGAATCCGATGAGCAAGTCAACAAAGCCATGCAGGTCAATTGGCGCCGCGGACTATTGCGGATCTGGCTGCTCGTGTCCGCTGCCTGGATTATGGGATGGGCCGTTTATCTGATTTTGTACGGCATACAAGGCGGTTTCCGAAGCTCAGGTGAATTTCTTGCGCTTCCGGTTCTTTTGCTCGGGCCGCCGATTGCCCTGCTGCTGTTTGGATTGGTCGCGGGATGGGCTTTTCGTGGCTTCAAGCCAGAATAGGGGCCAAGATCTCGTCATTTCCGGTTGTAGCAGAGCGCAATCGGCCACCTTCGCGCAAGGCGCGGGTTGCTAACTCGAAAATGCGGTGCGATAGTTTGGACTTCGAGGACGGCAGCCTTCGTTGCGTTGGGATTTCCGATGACCGTGGTGAATGGTGGCGACGCGCATGCGCGTGAACCGTCGAATCTGCGCGGAATGCGCATTCTCCTGGTCGAGGATTCCTGGCAACTCGGGATTGCCTTGAAAAGTCTGCTTCGTAGTTTCGACGCCGAAGTGGATGGACCAGTTGCCACCACGATGGACGCCGAGCATCTGATTGCCCAACACGTTCCGGATGCCGCAGTGGTCGACATCAATCTTCGGCAGGGCGAGCGGTCGTATGGCCTTATTGATCGACTGATCGGTCAAGGTGTGCCTGTCGTCGTGACGTCAGGCTACTCGGATCTTCCGATGGTTCCGGCGAAAGCACATATCCTCGAGAAGCCTATCAGCGAGGAAAAGCTCATCGCGATTTTGCGCTCCGTTGCCGATACTCACTAAGCTTCTTTCTCATCTCTGATCGATCGGGACATTGATTTCGCAGCGCACGCCTTCCGTTGCGAAGGCAAGATTAACCGTTCCGCCGAGTTCGTGCGGGATCAATTCGCGTATGAGATTGGTGCCATAGCCGACTTTGGGCGCAGCGGCCACCACCGGGCCGCCTGTTTCATGCCATTCGATTTTCACCTGAGGCGGTCCGCCGTCGTGTTGGTAGTGATCCCAATTCACCGAGACATGACCATTTGGACTCGACAGCGCGCCGTATTTAACAGCATTCGTCACGAGCTCATGAAGGGCCATCGCCACCGCCTGGGTTGTTGCCGGAGTGAGCGTGACGTCGGGACCACCGATCATCGTGTTTGCCATCGTCGCGTAAGGCGCCAGCTGATTATGAACAAGGTCGGCGAGATTCACGCCGCTCCAGCGATTTTGGCTGAGCAGTGAATGTGCATTTGCCATTGATTGAATGCGTTTATCGAGCACTTCGACAAACTGGTCGATCGAGGTGCTGCCCTGACGGGTGTACGCGCTGATGACAGCTACTCGCGCCAAAAGGTTCTTCACGCGATGGTCGAGCTCCGCGATCAGTAACCCCTGGCGCTCGTCCGATTGCTTGCGCTCCGTAATATCAAGAGTCAGTCCCTTCAGACGTACACAGCGACCCGTCGAATCAAATTCCGCGCTGGAAGATTCCTCAAGCCAAATTTGTCGCCCATCGGGGCATCCGAAGCGAAAAGTCATTCTATAGGAAGGCTTTTCGGGACGGACTGAATGAACAAGTTCTTTGAATTGCGAGCGGTCATGGGGATGAACCCGTTCGAGGAATTCGGCGGCAGAAAATCCATGCTTTGAATCGAAGCCCAAAATTTGCGCGGCGTTGTCGCTCCGCTGCGACGAGTTGGTCCGGGCATTCCAGTCAAAGGCCATCACTCCCCCGGCGGTCAGCGCTTCCTGAAGCCGTGTTTGACCCTCCAAGAGTGCAGCCTCGTGGTGACGGCGCTCCGCGAAAAGCGAAGCAAGAACGAGTGCGCAGAGCGAGATGGCAAGGATGCTCGCCTGGGCACCCAGAATGCGATGCTCGATCGGGATAGCGGGATCGCCGAGATAGCCGATACCAAATGTGGTCATCCAGACCAATGTAAACGCAATGATGAAGGCGGCCGCAGCGGCGAAGATGGGGCGACAGCGGGCCGAGATCCACAATAACAGCGGGAACAGCGCGGCGATGGGAACGACGATTCCCCAATGGCCCTGCGGAAGAAGAATGACAAATCCGCTTATCCAGCCCAGCGCCACAAGGGCTACAATGCCTTCGACAAGCTCCCTCCGCCGCGGTGGCTCCCGCGCCGCCGAAGCAAGTTCGATCATTAGCGGTGCGACAGTGAGGATTCCGAGCGCGTCGGAAGCGAACCAGTGTTGCCACGTTGCCAAAATCGGTGCGGTCGAGCTGTGGAAGTACAAGAATCCTGCCGTTCCGCCCATTCCCGAGATGGCGGCCGCGACGGTGGCCGCACCCAGCAAGCCCAGTACATGACTCAGGCGGTCGAGACTAAATGTTGGACCGAAATATCGTTGGATCAGCCATCCCGCGACCAACGCCTCGCCAGCATTGCACACGGCGAAGACGACCGCGCCCATGAATGTCCGGTCGCCCAACAAGTTGGCCACGATCGTCGCAACTGCGGCGCCGGCTGCCACTGGCAACCGCGCGCCCGGTCCCAGTGCGATCAGGGCGCCCGCGGCGATCCCTGAAGCCGGCCAGAACACGGCCACGCCGTCGGGTTTGGTCAACAAAAGAAGACTTAGTCGAGCTGCAAGGAAGTACGCAACTCCAACAAGGACAAATAGCCAAATAGAACTAGCCCACTGCTGTCTTGTTCGACGAACGACAGACAGGTGGCCAGGAGCATGCGCCGATAGAGAGTCCAGCAAATCGCCCCCTTTCGTTGCGTCGTTTCATGCTAGCACGACCCCATGTGGGGCGGGCAGGTATCCGTATTCTCAGGCTGTCAGATTTCCTGGCTTCTTTGCAAGCGTAGACGATCCACGGTGTGCGCACGCCTGATCTGCGATGCATTGTTCCCTCCGCACTGTTAATGCTTTTCGCGGGGCGTTGCGTGCACGGTTAGGAAAGGGGGCGAACTTTGTGCGCGCCCGGCGACGCGAATGGCATCCTCGTGTCTTTTGCGTGCGAGGGCGGCTTCGCCACCGGTTGTGTCATGATAGAGCGATAGCCGTTCGAATTCATCCCGCTGCTGAGGTGTGATTGCAACGTCCGTGTACGTCCAGCGATCGGGCGCTGCGACCGATTCATTGAGCATCGCCTTGAGCTCGCGATACAGCCGCAGGTATGCAAGGAATTTCTTGACCGTTTCCCACGCATAGCGCGGATAGAACACCAATGGATTTTCGATCTTCATGCCTGGCCGGCGGTCACGGCGATATTTCAGGTGGATGATGCCGCCTTCCAGCGGGTGCACGCCTTCCAGTGGGATCGTCCGGCTGACGAACAGGAGCGTCAACATCGTTACCTCTGGTCGCCCCCGCACGCAGGCCGCAGCGCGGCGAATGATCGTGCGAATGTGGTCCGCAGAGTAATAGGTTGCCCAGGCCGCGCGATAGGCGTCTTCCCATTCTTCATCGCTCATCTTGCAATGATGCGAGACGCGATGACTGGTATCGTATCTGTTCATGTCCGGATCCATCCAGACGCCTTTCTGCCAAAGCACCTTGTGGTCTTCCGAGCCCGGCAGGGGCGTCAGGAAAAAAAATTCCAGAATATCGAGAGGTAACTCGCGCTTGATGATTTCAATGTCACGAAGAATCGATTCCTTTGTATCGGCGGGAAAGCCGAGAATATAGCCCGCATGGGTGATGGCGCCGTGATGGCGCCACTTTTGCAGTAGCGCCCGGTATTCGGTGATCTTATTTTGCCGTTTCTTGGCAGCGATCAGATTGTCGGGATTGATGTTCTCCAGCCCAATAAAGACGTGGCGCGCTCCCGCCTGCGCGGCCTTCTCTATGAAATTCGGAATCTTGTGACAGAGCGTGTCGACCTGGATCGTGAAGACGAGATCAGGAAACTCGGTCTTTCGTAGATAAATGAGGCGATCGAACAATATTCCCCAGTCGCGATTGCGGGCGAGGTTGTCATCGGTGACGATGAAACAATGGATGTTCTGCGCGTGATTTTCGCGTATGACCTTTTCGACGTCGTCGGGCGTGCGGCAACGGCTCTTGTGACCTTGCACGTTGATGATTGTGCAAAATGAGCATTGGTAAGGGCAGCCGCGGCCGAGGTCCATGCTCGTTGCAGAGCCCACAGTCCGCTTCACGAGCGAACGTGGCAGGAAAGGCGCCGGCTCACACGTGAGCCCCGGTAATTTGTTGAGGTAGTTGTAAAGCGGCCTGAGGCTGCCGTTCCAAGCATCTCGGAAGACCTCATCGAGCCTGCGCTCTTCGCATTCGCCGGCAAAGAAGGAGATGCCCATCGCTTGTGCAGCCTTGAGCTCGCTTGGCAGCTCCGGCAGCATGGCAATGCAGCCGGACACGTGGAAACCGCCAATGCAGACCGGCAGGCCCGCCGCTACGAAGGGGCGGGCCAGATCGACCGAGCGCGGAAATTGATTCGATTGCACTCCGATAAATCCGATCAGCGCCCGCCCGCCGCTCTTTCGAATCATGCGGATAATGCGCTCCGGCCGAATGCGGCGATTGGTTTCGTCGTAAGCATGCAGACGAATTTCTACTTGCGTGCCCAACACCGCGCGTCGTCGCGCGTCATCGGCAAGTGCGTAAACGCAAGCGAGAGTGTTGGAGGGGATGGCGGAGCGAATCCACTGAAGGGGATAGCCGTCATCGTCGTAACGCGACGGCTTGATCATCACAAAATGGAATAGCCCTTGGCCCATTGGACGCGACATTAGGCCGCGCAGTTCCGTCTGCACGTGAGGAGGGTAACACAACGTCGCACGTTGCCAACGCTTCAGCATAAGCCAACGCGGAAGCATTTTCGTCACTGTACACATAGAATTGGCTTGGGAGTGAGGATTTACACGCTGCCGCACCGTAGGCCAAACTCGGCAAATACACCCGGGGATTGTAGGCACCCTGCGCACCTGAATACCGTTCCAATGGGTGTCAAAAAGTTGGCCTACAGTCCAACTCGATACCCTTACGCAACCCTTCGATAATCCGAGTCTATGGACAGCTGCGCAAGTTGATGCGTCGCGACTAGCAAGATATCTGACTATTTTTGCTCATGAAGATCGGAACCCAGCGTCGTTCGTAAAGTTGCTCTTTATCACGAAGTGACAAGAACCCCGCACCAACAAAGTCATCATGACAAAACGAAAATATTCGAGACAACGAATTTTCCGTATCTCGGCGGCGTGTTTGCTCCTGGGCCTTACTGCGCAAACAAACCTGGACGAACCCTTTGGCCTTTCTACTGTGACCAGTCCTAAAGGTCCTTTGTCGGCGAATTGGAACGATCTGCAGTCTCAAATTAATTTGGAACAGGCGGTTGTTGCCCAATGCCGCGGCGAGGCGAACCTCTGCTCGTCCCGGGCAGTAGCCAGCTTTGTCGCGATCCTCAATCAAGGCGAACAGCGCAATGGCATAGCCCGGATCGGGCACATCAATCGCGCAATCAATCTTGCGATACAGGGCCTCACCAACCAAACAACGGCAAACTGGACACCGCCCCTGACTGCCCTTGCGCAAGGCAGTGGAGATTGCAAGCAGTACTCAGTACTGAAATATGTCGCGCTCACCAATGTCGGGTTTGCCCGAGAGGATCTGCGCATCGTCATCGTTATGGACAAGGCCGTGCAAAGACAACACGCAGTGGTCGCGGTGCGCCATGCGGGACGCTGGCTAATTCTTGACAATCGGTCATCGATCCTGGTCGAGAGCGCCGATGTCGTAGCACGCTATATTCCGCTCAATGTTCTTGATCAGCAGGGCGTCCGCGAATTTGTCGGCGCGCCAACGTTGGCGCACAAGGCAGCTAGCATCGGTAAATGATCGGCGTAGCTCCTAACGTCGCCGGTTTGGCAAATTGCAATTTCTGGGATCGCGACGATGAAAAAAAGTCCCGGCGCGAAGTCCGGGACTTTTTGCGATTTCCTGTGCTAGGAAGCCAGGCTTTGGCTTGAGGAATTTCCTTGCCCTTTTTTCGGCGGCGGTAGCGACACGGTCTCGTCGAACAAGGTTTTGACAAGCGAATGATCGGTCAGATATTTATGATATTGAGTGACGACGGCTTTTGCTTCCTTTAGCGTAGCAAGCCTCCATTGGATCTCCAGATTCTCATTACCGGCGATACTTTCAACGATCCTGCGCTCTTCCACGAGCAACTTGAATTCGCTTGGCTGATCGGCATCCACTCCGTTGCCGTCGAGATTGGTTGCGAAGTCGATGCGGCCGGTCGGGACCCAGTCCCGTTTGACGACGCCTTGGTAAGGCAATTTTTTTCGGCTCTTCCAGCTTTTCCAGCTTTCCGGGTTTGTTACGTATGTGAGGGCACGAGCCATCTC
>Ga0081455_10006342_pt1 | contig 12700 bp, 6 predicted proteins | sample TabmetS3T2R1_FD_70207 | JGI IMG/M metagenome (GOLD analysis project Ga0081455, IMG submission 70207) | Tabebuia heterophylla rhizosphere microbial communities from the University of Puerto Rico - S3T2R1 | ecosystem: Host-associated > Plants > Roots > Rhizosphere ... | reverse complement strand
TGGTCGACGTGGTCTCCTCCGCGGTCGTCGACGTCGTCTCCTCCGCAGTGGTCGACGTGGTCTCCTCCGCGGTCGTCGACGTCGTCTCCTCCGCAGTGGTCGACGTGGTCTCCTCCGCGGTCGTCGACGTCGTCTCCTCCGCAGTGGTCGAGGTCGTCTCCTCCGCGGTCGTCGACGTCGTCTCCTCCGCAGTGGTCGAGGTCGTCTCTTCCTCGGTCGTCGAGGTCGTCGGAGCCTCGGTCGTGGACGTCGTCGATGTGCTCGTGGTGGTCGGCGCCTCGCAGCCGGAGACCCAGAACACCTTGTGCTTCGTGTCGGCGCCCTGCGAGCCTTCGGCATTGACGGTCAGCTTGATGTGCCAGCCCTGGTTGGGGTGCTGCTCGAACTCGTCGAGCAGCCCGGTCAGGTCGTAGGTCCGCTCGGCGTCGAGCCCAGCCTCGGAGCCGCCGCCGCTGTTGTCGTCCTCGCCGATGAAGACATCGTCCTCGAGGATGGTGACAAACGGCCCGGTGGGCGGCTGTACCGCGAACGTCACGTGGGCGTTCAGGTCACCCTCGTCGAAGCCGTAGAAGTCCACCTGGAACACGCAGCCGACGTGCGGCTCGTTGTCAGGGTGGGTGTCGAACTCGACGCCGTCGATCTTGACGGTGCCGTTGTTCCCGGGCGGATTGGGCCCGGCGCCCGCCTGCCCGGGGATGGTCGCCACCAGGCAGGCCGCCCCCGCGAACATGCTGGCGATGCCCGCAATTGCACGTCTACGACGGTTGATCAGTTCACCCAAGGTCTCTGCTCCCATACTCGGCGGCCTCGCTGCCCCGAAGTTCCGCACCACCTAGACCACGTGACGGGCACGGGATGCACCTCATGCGGGTGCCGGCCCCACTCACCCAGGCCCCCAAACCCGTGCGGAATATACACCGCCACGACAACGGGACAAGTTACCCCGTCGAGGGTGGCGGCTGGGCGTCTGGATACCCCCCGATCGCCCGCGCCAAACCGCCGTAGCGGAGCGCGCGAGTGCCCGGGCGTGGCTCACGGATACGTAATCGCCCGACTGCGGCGACCGGGTACGGATGGCGTCAGCGCAGGACCAGCGCACCGTCGACGGCGTCGACGGCGATGGTGTCGCCCTCGCCGATCTTGCCGTCGAGGAGCAGCATCGCCAGCTTGTCGGCCAGCTCCCGCTGGATCACCCGCTTCAGCGGCCGGGCGCCGAACGACGGGTCGTAGCCCTCGTGCGCCAGCGCGGCACTGGCGGCGTCGGTGACCTCGAGGTCGATGCGCCGGGCCGCCAGCCGGTCCCGAAGGCCCCGGAGCTGGATCTCCACGATGTGCCGCAGGTCGTCCTCGGACAGCTCGCGGAAGCGCACGATCTCGTCGATGCGGTTGACGAACTCGGGCTTGAAGAAGTCGCGCGGGTCGCCGGGCAGGTTGGAGGTCATGATCAGCACGGTGTTGGTGAAGTCGACCGTGCGGCCCTGGCCGTCGGTCAGGCGGCCGTCGTCGAGCAGCTGCAGCAGCACGTTGAACACGTCCGGGTGCGCCTTTTCGATCTCGTCGAGCAGCACCACCGCGTACGGCCGCCGGCGCACGGCCTCGGTGAGCTGGCCGCCCTCGTCGTAGCCGACGTAGCCAGGCGGCGCACCGATGAGGCGGGCGACTGCGTGGCGCTCCTGGTACTCGCTCATGTCGATCCGGACGATCGCCCGCTCGTCGTCGAACATGAAGTCGGCCAGCGAGCGCGCCAGCTCGGTCTTGCCGACGCCGGTGGGGCCGAGGAACAGGAACGACCCGATGGGGCGGTGCGGGTCGGACAGGCCGGCCCGGCTGCGGCGGATGGCGTTGGCCACGGCGGTGACCGCCTCGTCCTGGCCCACGACGCGCTCGTGCAGCACCTGCTCCATGCGGACGAGCTTGGCCATCTCGCCCTCCATGAGCCGGCTGACCGGCACGCCGGTCCAGCGGGAAACGACCTCGGCGACGTCCTCCTCGTCGACCTCCTCCTTGAGCATGCGCTGGCCGCCGGACTGCAGCTCCTCGAGCTGGCGCGTGGCCTCGTCGACCTGGCGCTCGAGCTCGGGGATCTGCCCGTAGCGGATCTCGGCCGCGCGCTCCAGGTTGGTCTCCCGCTCGACCTCGGAGCGGCGGGCCTCGAGCTGCTCCTTGAGCTCCCGGATGCGGCCGATCGCCTCCTTCTCGTTGTTCCAGTGGGCGAGCATCGAGTCGCGCTGCTCCCGCAGATTGGCCAGCTCCTCGTCGAGGCCGGCGAGTCGCTCGGCCGAGACCGCGTCGGTCTCCTTGGCCAGCGCCACCCGCTCGATCTCGAGCTGGCGGATCCGGCGCTCGACGACGTCGATCTCGGTGGGCAGGGAGTCGATCTCGATGCGCAGGCGCGAGGCCGCCTCGTCGATGAGGTCGATGGCCTTGTCGGGCAGGAACCGGCCGGTGACATACCGGTCGGACAGGACGGCAGCGGCCACTAGCGCCGCGTCCTGGATGCGCACGCCATGGTGGACCTCGTAGCGCTCCTTCAGCCCCCGCAGGATGGCGATGGTGTCGTCGACCGACGGCGGACCGACGTAGACCTGCTGGAACCGGCGCTCGAGCGCCGCGTCCTTCTCGATGTGCTTGCGGTACTCGTCGAGCGTGGTCGCACCGATCATGCGCAACTGCCCCCGAGCCAGCAGCGGCTTGAGCATGTTGCCGGCGTCCATCGCGCCCTCGGCGGCGCCGGCGCCCACGACGGTGTGCAGCTCGTCGATGAAGGTGATGATCTCGCCCTCGGCGTCGGTGATCTCCTTGAGGACGGCCTTGAGCCGCTCCTCGAACTCGCCCCGGTACTTGGCGCCGGCCACCATCGAGCCCAGATCGAGGGCGATGATCCGCTTGTTCTTGAGGGTCTCCGGCACGTCGCCCTCGACGATGCGGGCGGCGAGGCCCTCGACGATGGCGGTCTTGCCGACGCCGGGCTCCCCGATGAGCACGGGGTTGTTCTTGGTGCGGCGGGACAGCACCTGGATCACGCGGCGGATCTCGTCGTCGCGGCCGATGACCGGGTCGAGCTTGCCCTGGCGCGCCACCTCGGTGAGGTCGCGGCCGTAGCGCTCGAGCGCCTGGAACTGCTCCTCGGGGTTCTGGGAGGTGACGCGGTGGCTGCCGCGGACATCCTGCATCGCCGCGAGCACCTGGTCGCGGGTGACGCCCAGGCGATCGGCCAGGGCGAGCAGGAGGTGCTCGGTGGACAGGTACTCGTCGGTGAGCTCGCTCCGGGCCTCGTCGGCGGCGTCGATCACCTGCTGGAGCTCGCGGGAGAGGCGCGCCTCGCTGCCGTAGGCCTTCGGCAGCTTGGCCAGCGCCTCGTTGACCTGGTTGCGCAGCGGCAGTGGCTCCTTGCCCAGCCGCTGAAGCATCGGCAGGACGATGCCCTCGCCCTGGCCGAGCAGCGCCGCGAGCAGGTGGTCAGGGGTGACTTCGGGGTTGGACGCCTGCTTGGCCGCGTCGACGGCCGAGCTGAAGGCCTCCTGGACCTTGAGCGTCCAGCGATTGGGATCCAGCGCCATGCCGCAAGGCTAGCGCCGGCTGGAGGAAAGTTGATACCCGTACACTCAAGTTTTGGCGCCACTCAGGTCGAGCTCGGCGGCCACTTTCTCGGCGTGCTCATGGGCCAGCCAGATCGTCTTGATGACGACGTTGATGTCGTCGACCGAGAGATCGGGATAGATGGGGAGCGACACGACGCCACTGCTGACCGCGTCGGTGGTCGGCAGGCAAAGCGGCGGCTCGGCCCGATAGGCCTGCTGGCGATGGACCGGCGGGTCGAAATAGTTCCGGGTATCGACGCCCTGCGCCGCCAGTACGGCTACGAGCTGGTTCCGATCGATCCCGAACTGGTCCGCATCGACCGCGATCGTGAAGTCCTTGTAGGTGGAGAGGTCCGCGAGCGGCACGACCTGTGAGCGGATGCCCGGAACGTCGGCCAGGCCGGCGACGTAGCGCAGCGCGAGCTCCCGGCGCCTGGCCAGGGTCCGGTCGAGGATGTTCGACGACTCGAGCGCCATGGCGGCGTGGAACTCCGACATCCGGGCATTCAGGCCGACGAACCGGGTGTCGTAGTCGCCGGGGTTGCCGTAGTCGCGGCCGAGGCGCACCCGGGCGGCCAGGTCGGCATCGTGCGTCGCCACCAGCCCGCCCTCGCCGGCCACCATCGGCTTGGTGGGGGTGAGGCTGAACACCTCGGCGTCCCCGAACCCGCCGATGGGCCGCTCCCGGAACGTGGCCCCCAGGGCATGCGCAGCGTCGAAGACCACCGGCATCCCGTTCGACGCCGCCAGCTTCTCGACCGCCTCGGGGCTGCAGGGCGCGCCGAAGACGTGGGTCGGCATGAGGGCGCTGGCTCCGTCCAGGGCCGCTTCGGCGTGGGCGAGGTCGACCTGGAACGTGTCGGGATCGCACTCGACGAAGCGCGGGGTGCGCCCGTTCCAGGCGACGGCATGCGCCGACGCAGAGAACGTGAAGCTCGGCAGCACGACCGGTCCCGGGCGCCCCTCGACCAGGGCCTGGACCACCAACATGAGGCCCGAGGTGCACGAGCTCACGGCCACGACGTGGTCGACGCGCAGCCGGTCGGCCATCCGCTCCTCGAGCTCGCGGACCAGGGCTCCATTGGTCAGCTGCCCGCTCTCATACGACCGGGCGACGCGCTGCAGCACGCGGTCCAGCGGCGGCCGGGCCGGGCGGGCGAACGGCAGGCCAGGACCCTCGGGACTGGTGCCCGACAGGAGCGCCAGACGGGAAGGCACGGGCCGCTTCGGTGCCCCGTTGGTGCGGGCGGCCGCCGCCCGGGCAACTGCGGGGACGGCCTGCGTGTCGGCGGCGTCGACGTCGATGGCCCGCGTTCGGGTGGCCGAGGCCGGTAGCGGCTCGAGCCGACAGTCGACGCCGCAGCGATCGAGCATGTCCGTCAAGGCGCGTCGCACGGCGTCATCGTCGTCCCGGCAGCTCAGCGCGAGCTCGTCCATCGCCCGCACCAGTCGCTCCCAGTCGAGGGTCAGCTTGGGCCGCAGGACCGAGATCGACGGGTGGGCCGCGGGCTCGTGCTCCTCCGCCTCGTCGTAGAGCCGCTCGTGGAGGCGCTCGCCCGGCCGGATGCCGGTGATCTGGATCGGGATGTCGTCGTCGGGGCGCAGGCCGGCCAGGCGGATCATCTGGCGCGCCAGGCCGAGGATCGACGCCGGCTCGCCCATGTCGAGGAGGAAGATCTGGCCCCCGTCGGCCATCGCGCCCGCCTGCAGCACGAGGCTGACGGCCTCAGGGATGGTCATGAAGTACCGGGTCATGTCCTCACTGGTGACCGTCACCGGTCCGCCGTCGAGGATCTGGCGGAGGAACGTCGGCACCACGCTGCCGCGGCTCCCCAGCACGTTGCCGAAGCGCACGGCGGCGTAGGGCAGGTCGTGGCGGCGGCCCACGCCGACCACGATGTGCTCCGCCGCCCGCTTCGTGGCGCCCATGACCGAGCAGGGATGAGCAGCCTTGTCGGTGGAGAGGTGGACGAACCGCTGGCAGCCGTTCTCGGCGGCGGCGTTGGCCAGCCACCACGTGCTGAGCACGTTGGTGTTGGCCGCCTGGACTGCGTGGCGCTCGAGGAGCGGAACGTGCTTGTTGGCCGCGGCGTGGAAGACCACCGCGGGCCGGGCCTCTTCGAGCAGGGCGACGACGCGCTCGCGGTCGCACAGGTCGAGCAGGATGGTCTCGGCCCCGCCGAGCGATCCGATCGCAACGTCGTGGAGGAGCGTCTCGTCGCGGTCGACGAGGACCAGGCGTCCGGGGTGGTAGCGGGCCACCTGGTGGGCGATCTCGCTGCCGATCGACCCGCCCGCGCCCGTGACGAGCACGGTGGCGCCGCGGAGGTAGTCGCCGATGCCCGCGGAGTCGACCGGGGCCGGCTGCCGGCCGAGCAGGTCGCTGAGGTCGATGTCCCGGACGTTCTGGAGCATGCCCGAGCCCGTGTCGGCGGCCGGGTGAAGCACCTTCACCTGGGCCTCGGTGCGCAGGGCGCGGTCGACGATCGGCTTCGTCTGTTCCCTGCCGGCATCGGGGAGGGCGATGAGGATCCGGTCGATCTGGTTCCGGCGGCACAGGGGTTCGAGGTCGCCCGTGCCGCCGAGCACAGGGATGCCCCGGAGCGACCGCCCGTGCAACCGGGCGTCGTCGTCGACGAAGCCCACGACCTGAACCTCACGACCCGACTCGGTGTGCAAGAGCTCGTAGGCCAGGGCCGCCCCGGGGCTGCCGGCCCCGACGATGAGGGCCCGCGCCGACTTCGCCGCGCGAGTGCGCTGTCGTTCGAGCGCGAAGAGTCGGGACTGGAAGCGCACGCCGCCACAACCGACGAGGATGAGCAAGGCGGCCACCGGTGGGGCGGTGAGAATCGGGAGCTCCAGATCGGTGGTGCGGCCAACGGCTGCCAGCCACGCGAACGCGAAGAGCATGCCGACGACCACGGCGGCCATGACCCGGACGGCCTCGTCGACCGAGGCATACCGCCAGACGGGTCCGTACAAGCCCGCCGCTCGATGGACGGCGATCTGCACGAGGATCGGTGGGCCAACGATCAGCAAGACGCGGTCAGGCACGCTCGCCGGGACGTCCGCCTCGAAGCCCGCCGCGAGTGCCAGCAGCCACGCCGCAACGACGATGCCGACGTCGATCAGGACGAGGCTGAGGCTCTCCCGGCGCCGGGCCCAGCGGTACACCGTGCTCGGCAGCTCATGGTCGGCGGCCTCGACACGGTTCGAGGCGGCGCGGTCTCGCACAAGTGCCCCCAGTTGCTTCGACCTGACCCCAGCGATCGGCGGAACCGATACCTGTGGGTGTTTCCCCGTTCCCTCTGACGTTAGCCACCGGTAACCGGACGTTACCCACCGGTAACACCCAGCAGCGACAACCTAGCGGGTTCGCACGCACCATGCTCGCAAAAGTCTGACGGCGTGTCAGGACCTACGTGACGGCGGGCGCATATACCATCATCCCTCCATGCGCCGCCTGCGAACGCTCGTGGTGGCCTGCTGGACGGTGGTTGCGATTGCTGGCCCTATGGCTCCGACGCCCGTCGCTGCCGCTGGCTCTGTTGCGCACGTGATCGACGCCACCGGCGCAAGTGATGTGACCGGCGCCCTGCAGGCACTGATCGACCGAACCCCCGACGGGGGGGTCGTCCGGCTCCAAGCAGGCGGTACGTATCGGGTGGAGGGAACGCTCGTGGTGGAGGAGCGTCGCCGCCTCACGATCGATGGGAACGGCGCGCTCATCTTCGCCACCACGCCCGGCGACGGATCTCGGAGCCACCTGCGGATCATCGGTGGCTCCCAACTGGTGGTGCAAGGCCTGGCGATTCGTGGTGCCAACCCGCACGCGGGCACGGACGGTGCCGCGTATGTGCCCGAGCTCGAAGCACAGCACGGAATCCGCATCGAAGGAGCCACCGATGTCGAGCTGGATCGGGTGCGGGTGAGCGATGTCCACGGGGACTTCGTCTACCTGGGCAAGCATCTGGAGGACGACCGCTGGACCGAGCGGGTCTGGATTCACGACTCGACCTTTGCCCGCAGCGGACGGCAGGGCATCAGCGTGACCGGCGGCCGGGACATCGTGATCGAGCACAACACGATCTCGGACGTCCGCATGGCCACGATCGACCTGGAACCGCATCCGTCGTTCGGAGCCGAGAACATCCACATCATCGAGAACCGCTTCGGTCCGGTCCGACTGATTTCCTTTGCGGCCACCGGCGGGGGGCGCGTCGACAACGTCGTCGTTGCCCGCAACACGTTGCGGGGCCAAGCGCTGCGCATCATCGCGCGACCTCCCGCCGGTACCCGCCGCCAGCGCTACTGGATCGTCGACAACACCAGCGACACTCCCGCCAACCGCACGCCACTTCGCTTCGCGGACATCGATGGCATCGTCGTCACCGGCAACCGGCAGTCCGTCGCAGGGGCGGGCGAGGCTTTGGTCGAGCTCATCAACACCTGTGGGGTGTCGATCGGCGGCAACGACATCGCGCCCGGCACCCTGCCGTTCAAGGGCGTCGGGCAGCCCTGCGCGTTCGGGCTCCCACAGGTGCCACCCCCAGCCCCCATGGTGGCGGGCCGGGGGCAGCCAGCGCCGGCAACAGAGCCGTCGCCACCGGCGAGTCCCACCAGTACGACCACGACCCCGACCACCGTGGCACCTTCGACCCAGCTCGACACCAGCTCATCCACGTCCGCGGGGGGCACCGAGGCTTCGTCATCCACACTCGAGGCCGAGGAGGCATCGGCGAACCGGGATCGAGGTGCGGACTCGCCCTGGCTCCCGGTGATCGCGGGGTTGCTCGCGGCGGGCCTCGCGACCTGGGTGACGATCAGCGAGCGGCGATCGCGGCGGTGAGCCGCTCCGCGTAGGCTGCGGCTGTCGCGGACGCAGTGAACCTTTCGGTCCGTCGCCGGCTCTCCCGTCCCATCGCCTCTCGGCTGGGCTCGTCATCCAACAGCCCGGCGATGGCCGCCGCCATCGTGGCCGGCTCGTCGTCGTCGAGAACGAGTCCGGTGACGCCGTGCTCCACCACCTCGGCCACGCCGCCGACCGGGACGGTCACCATCGGACATCCCGCCATGAGCGCCTCGATGGCCACGCCGGGAATGCCCTCCGCCTCACTGGTGAGCACCGCAAGATCCACTCCGCCGAAAACCCATTCGACGTCGGATCGGTGACCGAGGAACGTGACGGCCTCGCCGAGGCCGAGCAGCTGGACCCGCGCGTCGAGTTCGGCGCGCAGGGGGCCCGCCCCGGCCACCACGAGGTGCGCCGAGTTTCCCTGGGCCCGGAGCAGGGCCATGACGTCCAGCGCTCGTTCCGGTCGCTTCTGGCGCACCAGGTGCCCGACGAACCCGATCAGGGGCGTGTCGGCGGGCAGTCCGACCTCGAGGTGCAGGCGCGCGGAGGCCGAGGACCGGTCGAGGCCGCGGAAGCGGTCCGGCTTGCGGGAGTTGGGAATGATCCACATGGGTCCCCGGAACCCGAGCCGGTGGAGCTCGACGCCCAAGTCGTCGGTGAGTGCCACGCAGATGTCGACGCGGTGGCTGACGCTCCGCCACCAGTGCCGCCGGGGCGGACCCCAGACCTTGTCGTGGACCCCCAGGATGTGCTGCCAGACGAGCAGCGGGCCATCTCGGGGGACCGCCAACGCCGCCACCTGCGCGGCCCAACCACCGTGGGCCAGCACAACGTCGGCGGGCTCCTCGACCAGCAATCGCCGGAACCTCCACGCGAGCGACAAGACCTCGGGCGCGCCGATCCGCCCAAAGGCGGCCAGCGGCACGAGGCCCGGCTCCTGGCCACCGTCGAGTCCGGGACTGAGCGCCACCAGGCGGTTCCTGTGCCCAAGGCGATCCAGCTCGTCGGCGAGCTCCATCGCGACCAGCTCCGCCCCCCGGCGATGGCTGCGAGTTACGAGGTGCAGGACCCGCAGGTGGGCTCTTGGTGCGGGCGGGGCCACGCGCGACGGGGAATCGTCGGGCTGATGGCCGGCCGGCTCCGACCAGGCTGAGAGCGACCGTCCGAGGAGGACCTCCAGGCGTTCGACCTCGGGCCGGTAATGCTCGTCGAGCACTTCGATCGTCGATTGGTGCGCATGCGCGTCGATCTGCCCACCGGTCGCGCGGTTGAGCCGTGTGACCTGCTGTAGGACGCGTCGGTGGAGTCCGGGTGGGAGGACCCGCTTGGCGGCCTCGATCGCAGGCTGCTCCCGACCCTCGAACGACCGTAGGAACCCGTCGAGGCGGGGCCAGCGCAACGTGCCGGTCGGGTTTCGGTCCCGCTCACTCACCGCCCCGAACTGCGGGGCACCGAGATCGTGGCCCAGGAACCCGGCAAGCTCGGACCAGATCCGGTCGCCGTCCGTGGCGACGTCCTCCAGGACGATCACCTGAACCCGCTCCTCGCCGAACACGGCGCGCCACCGCTCGATGTGGTCGGCGTAGAGCCCGCCCCACACGTACCGCCGGCGAACGTCGGGTGCGAGGTCGCCGGCCGCCAGCATCCCGAGCTCTTCTTCGACCGCCTCCTCGAACGTCCGCCGCTCGCGGTTCAGGCGCACCTGATCGAGGTACATCGAACGAGCACGAGCAGATGGGCGCCGTACCAGCACGACGAAGCGGCTGGCGTCGGCGGTGGGAAGGGCAGCAATGCCTTCGAGCGCACCCTCCGAGTACAGGTACCACGGTGTGGACTCACCGCGAATGGGGTGGCCCGACGCCCGTGCGAAGTAGGCATCCAGGTAGTAGCCGAGCCCGCGCCGTTGGTCCCGCTCGGAGATGAAGTACCCGGGTTCCTTGACGGCCGACATGTAGACGCTCGGGACCAGCCTGAGCGCCTGGTGGAGGAATGTCGTGCCCGCCTTCGGCGCACCGAGGATGAACAGGTTTGGCGTCCGCGGGTCGACGGCTGGACCGACCACGCTCGGGGTGGCAAGCCACTGCCCCATAAGGGCCGACACCGTAGCCCAGGTCGGGTGCGTGTCCCCGTTCACAGCGTGTGACCCGGCACCGCGCCTCGACGGCCTCCATACCAGCGGTTTCGGCGTCCGTCACCGGGGCCGCACCGTGGCGTCGGGCGGGCTAGCCTCCCCCCGGTGGCTGGGGCGATCTTCGTTGTGGCGGGCCCGAGCGCGACACAGCAGGGACCGGTAGCGGCGCTGCTCAGCACTGCCGGATGGGCGAGCGCCGCCGGCCGGCTGCTGGGGGCGTCCTGGCTCGTGACCCCCGGAGGGATCGTCAACCCCACGGCCGCCCGTCGGTGGGGGTCGGACCCGGCGCTGCGGAGCGCCGACGGGACACGACTTCGGCGGTGGCTACCGGACGTCGCCAAGACGGCAGTGAAGGACATGCGCACATGGCGGCGGAGCCGACGGTTCAGGATCGACGCCAGCGGCCCGTGGTCTCGCAACGAGGTGGCTTTCGTCTGGCAGCGCCACGAGCTGTTCCAGGACGCCGGGCTGCGACTGGCCCGCACGCTCGGGGTGCCATCGGTGCTGTTCGTGCCGGCCGTCCAGGTGCAAGAGGCTGAGCAATGGGGCACGAGGCGACCAGGATGGGGACGCTGGCTGGAGCGGCGAGCCGAACGGCCCGCGTTGCTCGCCGCCGACGTCGTCGCCTGCGGCAGTGAAGCGGTCGCCGAACAGGTGCTGCGGGCCGGCGTTCGAGAGCGGCAGGTGCTCGTTACCCCCACCGGCGTCGACTTGGCGGTCTTCGCGCAGCCCCCCGACGCCACTCAGCTGCGACGCCGCCTCGGCCTCGAGGGCCGCTTCGCTGTCGGATGGGTCGGTAGCTTCCGGCCGTTCCATGCCCTTGAGCAGGTCGTGGAAGCGGTCGCCACCGTGTCCGGGGCCACCCTGTTGATCGTGGGCGACGGGCCGGAACGCAGGCGGATCGAGGGGCTCGCCGATGCCCTTGACGTACGGGCGACGTTCACCGGGACAGTCCCACACCACCAGCTACCCGCCTACTTGGCGGCCATGGATGTCGCCGTCCTACTGGCCCCCCCGGGGGAGCCGTTCCACTACTCGCCACTCAAGCTGGCCGAGTACCTGGCGGCCGGGCTGCCAGTGGTCGCACCCGGCATCGGTCAGCTTGACGAGCGGCTCACCGACGGCGTCGACGCGATCCTGGTGCCTCCCCACGACGTTGGCGCACTGAGCGCCGCCCTCGTCCGGCTGCGCGATGATCCGGACGAACGGGCTCGGCTGGGGAAGGCGGCCCGGGCGGCGGCCGAGGCCGAGTGGTCCTGGGAGCATCAGGTTCAGCGGGTCGTCGAGGCGGTGACCGAGGTGTCGGTCGACGCGGAGCGTTTGGTCGCTTCGATGCCCCACGGATGACTTCCGCGAAGGTCCACTAGTATCGCCACCCTCTGTGGGGAACAGCTGGGATCACGGAGGATGACGATGGGCACCACACAAACATCAGCTCCGACTGGATTCGAACGCGTCGCCACGTCCGCATGGCGCAGCGTGCGGGGGGTTCTGCCGCAGTCGGTCGCCGAGGCGATCCGGCGGCCGGCCAAGCGCGTCTTGCGGGCCGTCGGGCTCGTCCGCAACTAGCGGCGACGGCGTCACCTGACCTGCGGCGGCAGAGTCCTTACCGACGGTCGCCAGCGGACCGGTAGCGGACTCGGCGCCACGACCACTCTTCTCGTCCCGTCGGGCTCGAGCCCCGGGCGCGGTAGCGCCCGCTACGTTTCCGCGCCGTGAGCCACACCCCAGGCCGCCGGCTGGCGGTCAGCGTCGTGGTGGTCGTGCACGACATGGCCCGCGAGCTCCCGCGCACGCTGCGGTCCCTGGGCCCCAACTACCAGATGGGCCTGGATGCCGAGGACTACGAGGTCATCGTGGTCGACAACGGGTCGACGCAGCCCGTGGGCCCCGAGCTGGTGGCGAGCTTCCAGGGTCACCTGCGTCTGGAGCGGATCGAGCCGGCACCGCCGTCGCCGGCTCGCGCTGCCAACCGGGGCCTGCAACGGGCCGACGGAGAACTCGTGGGCCTGATCATCGACGGCGCCCGGCTGGTGTCGCCGGGACTAGTGGCAGAGGCACGCCGGGCCGCATGCCTCGCCGCTCGCCCAGTCATCACCGCGCCGGCGTTCCACCTGGGGCGCGTCCGTCATA
>Ga0081455_10006341_pt1 | contig 12700 bp, 15 predicted proteins | sample TabmetS3T2R1_FD_70207 | JGI IMG/M metagenome (GOLD analysis project Ga0081455, IMG submission 70207) | Tabebuia heterophylla rhizosphere microbial communities from the University of Puerto Rico - S3T2R1 | ecosystem: Host-associated > Plants > Roots > Rhizosphere ... | reverse complement strand
GGCCGCAGAACGTCGCGGTTTGCGCATCGATGCCTCCCTTTTGAGCTTCCTTCTGTAGGCACCGTATGACGTACTCGTGCCGTTTAGAACTAGCTATTCGGCTAGGTGGAGCGGGACGAGCGGCGGGGTGGGATTCGAACCCACGGGCCGCCCAGTCGACGGCCCAGCGGGTTCGGCTTAGCGGAGCGGGAGGGATTCGAACCCCCGGGCCCGTCTGCACGGGCCGGCTGCTTTCAAGGCAGCTGCAATAAGCCAGACTCTGCCACCGCTCCAAGCATGTTGGCGTCCCGAAGCGTTACAGATCGGCGCTCCGCGAGGCACTCCTTGATGACGTATTCCGAGCCGTTCCCGTCTAGTACATAGAGCCAGTCGTAGGACCCCTGGCGCGTGCGCTTTACAACGTACCCGGAAGAGTTGGAATGAATTCGTCGCAAGTCGACTTGGCGACGGCGGTCGTTCGCGAACTTGCACTGGACTCGCGCGAGCTGCTGGCCGTCGTCCACGATGAGGTCGTACGCAGCAGATTCGGTGAGCGGGATTGAGACGTCGAATCCCATCGCCGTAAATGTCGCAATCGCACGAGAAGTTGCGATATCTCCCTTCCTCTGTGTCGAGCGCATCTCACCATGTTAGCGGTGTGGGCAACGGCCAATATCTGGCCGCAACTGAAGGGGCGGGCCTTGCCCTAGGCGTCGGGTCTGACTCGGTCCGGGGCGCCGAAATCGCGCAGCGCCTCCGGCACCTCGCCGCCGAAGTTCTCCAGGATCGCGAGCACCCAGCGGTCGGTCACCGCCGTGCCGTTCAGCGTGTGTACGAACTCGGTGCGGCCGTTCGCGCGGTAGCGGATCCCGAGCCGGCGCGCCTGATAGTCGGTGGTGTTCGAAGCGGAGGTGATCTCCCGATAGCGACCCTGCGACGGGAACCAGGCCTCGATGTCGTACCGCTTCGCTGCCGCCGCGCTCAGCTCCCCGGCCGCGATGTTCAGCACGCGGTAGGGGAGGCCGAGCTCCTGCGCGAGCTGCTCCTCGATGGCGAGTAGCCGCTCGAGCTCGTCCCACGATTCCCCGGGCAGGACGTACGAGAACATCTCGACCTTGTTGAACTGATGGACGCGGAACATGCCGCGCGTATCCCGTCCTGCCGCTCCCGCCTCGCGCCGGAAGTTGGCCGAGAACGCGGTGTAGTGGAGCGGCAGCTGCTCCGCCTCGAGGATCTCGCCCATGTGGAGGCCGGCCAGCGCGACCTCCGACGTTCCCGTGAGGTAGAGGCCGTCCTCGCCGATCTCGTAGTACTCGTTCTTCTCCGCCGGGAAGAAGCCGGTGCCGTACATCGCTTCCTCGCGGACGAGAACGGGCGGCAGGACCGGCGTGAAGCCCTCGTCGACGAGGCGGTCGAGCGCCCAGCGGTAGAGCGCGAGCGCCACACGCGCCGCGTCGCCCGCGATGTACCCGAAGCGCGAGCCCGAGAGGCGTGCGCCGCGCTCCATGTCGAACCAGCCGAGCTCGAGGTGTTCCTTCCCGTCGGTCTCGCCCGGTTCGCCGACGCGGCGCTCTTCGCGGGCGTCCTCTTCCGTCTCGCCGTCCGGAACAGACTCGTGCGGTGGGTTGGGAACCTGCTGGAGCAGCTCGTCGCGCCGCTGCTCGGCCGCCGCGAGCTCCTCTTCGACTCTTCGCAGCTCGTCCTTGACCTGTTTCAGCTCTTCGAGCTGCTCCGGCGTCGGCTTACCCTTGAGCTTCTGCCGACCGCGTAGCTCGTCCGCCTTCGGAACGAGCTCTCGCCATCTCGCGTCGGCCTCCAGCAGCCGGTCGAACCCTTCGGCTCCGCCTTTGCGCGCCACGTCTGCCCGGAACCGGTCCGGGTCGTTTCGTGCGGCTCGGAGATCTATCAACTCGACTGGGTGAGGAAAGCGACGAGGTCGTTCAGCTGCGTCTCGTCTCCGCTCCAGGCCGGCATGACTCCGGACGGGAAGCCCTTCTCCACGTACGAGCTCGGGCTCTGGATCGACTCGCGGACGAACTCGTCGAGCGGCTTGCCGGCGGTCTGGGCGTACTGCGCGAGGTTGTCGAGATCCGGTCCGGTCGTGCCGGTCGAGCCCGCCGGCTTGAACGTGTGGCAGCCGCCGCAGCCGCTCTGGCTGAAGACCTGCTTGCCGGCGGTGGGGTTGCCTTTGGCAGCTGCGGGCGGCTGTGCCTGGGGCACCGTGCCTTCGACGGTCTCGGGAGTGGGCTGCACCGTCTCCTCGCCTCCACAGCCTGCTACCAGCGCTCCGAGGACGGCGAGCAGGGCGAGTCGGCGCACGGCGGCCAGTCTATAGCGGCAAAGCGAGTACGTTTCCCGGTGCGTGACCGCCGCCATCTCGCGCCTGGTCTCACCTCGCCGGGAAGCACTTCTCGCCGGTGCGCTCGCCTGTGCCGTCGCCGCAGTGCTCGTCGCATTTGCGCCGGAGTCCGGCGACGCCCCCGCCCACCTCTACCGAACGCTGCTCGTCCGGGAGGGCGTGCTCGTCTGGGACAACCTCTGGTACGGCGGCCACTATCCGCTGGCCTCTTACAGCCTTCTCTACTACCTCCCGGCTGCGCTGGTCGGGAACCTGCCGCTCGTTTTCGCGGCGGTCGTCCTCTCGGCCGCCTTCTTTGCAGCGCTGGTGGAGCGCGAGTGGGGCGAGGCCGGGCGCTGGCCAGCGCGCGTCTTCGGCATCCTCGCCGCGGGGCCGATCTTCGTCGGCACGTACAGCTACGCACTGGGGCTTGCCGCCGGCCTCGGCGCCCTATGCGCCCTCCAGCGCGGGCGCCGTTGGCTCGCCGCGGGTGCCGCGGCGCTGACGCTCGGCTTCAGCCCGCTCGCGTTCATGTTCCTGTGCCTCGTCCTCCTGGCGCTCTTCCTTGTCCGCGGCCGCTTCGGGCGGAGCGCGCTCGTCTTCGGGTCGGCGATCGCCGGGATCGCGGCCGTGCAGCTTCTCGCGCTCGAGCTCTTCCCAAGCGGCGGGGACTACCCGTTCCGCGCGTTCGAGCTCTTTGCGGTGCTGACGGTCAGCGCGCTCGGAGCCGCACTCGCCCGGGGCGCCCGGCACGGCGCGCTCCTCGCGTCCTTCTTCCTCGTCTGGGGCTCGGCGAGCGTGATCATGTTCGAGGTCGCGACGCCGATCGGAGAGAACCTGACGCGCCTGCGCTCGCTGGTCTTTCCGTTGATGCTGCTGACGGGGTTCGTCGCCCGTTTCTCTCCCCGTTGGCTCGCCGCGCTCGCGCTGTCTGCCGCGCTCGTGTACAACGTCGCCCCGTACGCGGCGCCCGCGATCGAGGGAACCGATCTGAGACCAGCGCACCGCGCCTTCTGGGGGCCGACGATCGAGTTCCTCGAGAGCTCCAGTCCGCAATACCGGGTCGAAGTCGTGCCGACGTTCGATCACTGGGAGGCGTACTGGCTGCCCAGCGCGGGGATCCCCATCGCGCGTGGCTGGTATCGCCAGATCGACATGGCGCAGAACAAGCTCTTCTACCACCGGCCGTTGGCGGCGCCCTTGTACCGCGACTGGCTCCGGCGCATGGGCGTCCGCTTCGTCGTGCTGCCTCACACCCGCCTCGGCCAGAAGGGCGAAGAGCGTGAGGCCGCACTGCTTCGCTCCGGCCTGTCCGGGCTGCGGCCGGTCTTCCTCGACGGCCGCGTGACGATCTACGAGCTGCCTCGCCCCGACCCGATCTTGACCGGCCCCGGCATCCCTCGGATCACGTATCTAGATCACTCCCGCGTCGCGGGGCGGTTGACGAAGCCGGGCACGTTCGCGCTGAAGATCCGCTACACGCGCTACTGGACGGTCCGTCGAGGCGCAGTGTGCGTCGAGCGCGGGACCGGGGGGATGACCCGGATCAAGGCGACACGCCGAGGGCGGTTCGTGCTGGGGGTGCCCGAGAACCCCGACGATCTGGTCGGTTTCCTCGTCGGCCGTCCCGGCGCCCACTGTTGAGCGTCGGTCACGCCGTGGCCCAGAGCTAATCTGTCCGCCATGAAGCGACAAGCGTATGGACGCGATTTCGGGCTGTCTCTGCGCATGGTTTCGACCCTGTTCTTGCTCGGCGCGCTCTACGTCGCGTTCTTCGTCGTCCTGATCAGCGTTGTCCAGGCGCCCTTCTTCCTCGTGATCGTGATCATTGGCGGGCTGGCCTTCCTCCAGTACTTCACGTCCGACAAGGTCGCTCTGGCCGCGGCCGGCGCGAAGGTGGTCGACAGGGATCAGGCTCCCGAGCTGCACGACATGATCGAGCGGCTCTCCGCGATGGCCGACCTCCCGAAGCCGCGGGTGGCCGTGATTCCGACGGACGTCCCGAACGCGTTCGCCACCGGGCGGAATCCGAAGAACTCGGTCGTGGCCGTCACGGAGGGGCTCTGGAACCGGCTCAGCAAGCCGGAAGTCGAGGCCGTCCTCGCCCACGAGCTCTCGCACGTCGCCAACCGCGACGTCGCGATCATGACGATCTCGAGCTTCTTCGCCATGGTCGCTGCGTTTCTCATGCGCATGGGCATGTGGGGCGGGATGTTCGGCGGCGGTGACCGCGATCGCTCCGGCGGTGCGCCGGTCTGGCTGATCATGTTCGCGGTTTCGATGCTGACCTACGTGATCAGCTACGTGCTGATCCTGATGATCTCGCGCTACCGCGAGTACGCAGCCGACCGCGGCTCGGCGATCATCACGGGCGCGCCCGAGAACCTCATGAGCGCGCTGCAGCGGATCGCGTCGAACATCGCGCAGATCCCCCAGCGAGACCTTCGCGAGGTGCAAGGCATGAACGCGTTCTTCATCGTCCCAACCAGTGTCAAGCGCGCGACGGCCGAGCTCTTCATGACCCATCCGCCGCTCGAGAAGCGCCTTGCCCGGCTCGCGGAGATCGCCCGCGAGATGGGGCGCCCGGTCTAGGAGCTAGGAGCGTCGGCTGGGCCTTCGCGACGTCCTCTTCGGGCGGTCCGGCCTGAAGAAGGCACAGCGCGAAGCCATCTTCGCGCTGCCGGCCGCCGCGGTGACGATGGACGCCGAGCTCGGCATGAAGCCGGCAGGCGTCGCGGCCGTGATCTTCAAGCCGCTCTCGGCCGGCGAGTTCGTGCGCGCGGAGAACGAGCTACAGGAGCTGCTGGACGTCGTCGCGCGGGACTCCAGCTCGAAGATCGAGCGGACCAGCGACTCGTACGGCTACGAGTGGCTCGTCATCCGGGACAACGATTTCGAGGATCTCGTGACGACGGTGCATCTGATCGGCTCTGAGCTCGCGGCTCGGGGATTCGGCGAGCAGCTCCTTGCGGCGGCGTTCAAGTTCACCGGCGGCAAGCTGCCGATGCTCTGGATCTACGGGTACAAGCGGGGCGCGTTCTGGCCGTTCGTGCCAACCGGGGAAGGCCAGGAGCGCGACAACGCCGAGGAGCTCGAGCTGAAGGCGAAGCTGGAGAAGGAGCTCCCCGTCGAGCCGGAGCTCAGCCGCTGGTTCGGCCTCTTCGGGGCCCCGCTCTAGCCGGGACGCTCCGGCTCGCCGTCCCAGTAGTCGAGCGGCTCGATGCGGCCGATGACGCCGATGCCCCGGATGTTGACCTTGTTCGAACGCGGGTAGTAGGCGATGTCGTTCGGCTCCCGCGTCCCGTACACGAGGAGCTCGGCGCCCTCCTCTCCGGCACGGATGAAGTGGGAGACCCGAGTGCCCGGCGGACGCGCGACGACATGCCCCGGTCGCAGCTCGTGCGTCTCACCGACGGCACCCCACGCGGACGGCGAGGGGCTCGGGATGAGCTCGAGCGTCGCGCCGCCTTTCAGCAGCACGAAGACCTCCTCCTCGGCCGAATGGCAGTGGGCCGGAACTCCCCAGCCGCCGGGCCCAAGGGTCCGGTGGTGAAGACCGCTCTGCTTCGAACCGGCCGTGTGCCCGAGCACGCGGTCACCCTCGGCATCCGGCTCCAGCGCGTCGATGTTGACGATGTTCCTCGGACGCTCCGAGATCTCGCCGATCTCCGGCTCGCCGATCGCAGCCTCGCGACTGTAGGGATCCTCGCCTTGGCCGGCCTCCGTCCACGCAGGCGCCAGCCACGAGACGCCTGCGCGCGGTAGATGCGCGGCGTCGCCGCGCGCCCGCCGGCCATAGGCGATGAACGTCAGCCCTTCCGGCCCGGCCCGAAGCGTATGGGCCTCTCTCCGGGGCCGGTGGACGAGACAGTCGCCGGCCCGCACCTCATAGGTCTTCCCGTCCTGCCACGAGAGCCCATCGCCCTCGAGGATGAAGAAGATCTCTTCCTCGGCGGTGTGGAAATGCGCCGGCGTCGACCACCGACCCGGCTCCACGCGGACCCTGCTGACGCCGACGCCGACGCTGCCCGCCGCCCAGCCGACGAACTGCCACGAGCTCCTGATGTGCCCCCGCTCGAGCTGCCGGGCCTCGACATCGTCCCAGTGGACGAGGGTCACTTCGACGGCAGGTCCGGGACCAGCCCTTCCTCCGTGAACAGCTGTCGCGTCTCCTCGAGGGTGAGATCGCTGGGCGGGATGATCAGGTCCGACGTGGAGAGATCGTCGTCCGAAAGCCGCTCGCCGCGGTCCTGGACGAGCTGCCACATCTCGTCGAGCACGTCGTCAAGCGCGCCCTCGTCCTCAGCATCCACGGCGGCCCCCGCGCGGTCGTCGAGCTCGTTGAGCTGCGCGCGCAGGGCTTCGTCGATCCGATACTGGCCCTCGCCCATCAACCGGGCGATCACTGTTCGAGCTCCTTCTTGCCGGCGCCCGCCCCGACCTCCGCCTTCAGCCGTTCCAGCTCGGCGTCGACCTGCTGGCCGGCTGTGATCTGCGCCAGCTCGCGGTCGAGCTGCGACTGGTCGCCGGCGGTGAAGTCCTCGAGCGTGCCTGCCTCGATCAGCTCCTCGACCGCGCCGGCCCGCGCCTGCATCTGCTCGGTCTTGTCCTTCGCGCGCTGAATCGCGAGCCCGGTGTCGGCCATCTGCTCGCCGATCCCCGTCGCAGCCTCGCCGATCCGCACCTGGGCCTCAGCGGCCGAGTACTGGGCCTTGATCACTTCCTTCTGCGAGCGGAAGGCCTCGATCTTGGCGGAGAGCTGCCGCTCGGAGGTCGCGAGCTTCTCCTGCTGGGCTTCCAGCTGCTCCACTTGGCGGTCGAGGTCCTGGAGCTGCTGCTGCGCCAGCGCCTTGCGCTCGAGCGCCTGCCGGGCGAGATCCTCGCGGCCCGCTGCGACGGCGTCGCGCGCCTGCGTATCCAGTTTCACGAGGCTCTGCTCGAGCTTGTCGGCCTGGAGCTGGAGCCGCTTCTTCGACGTGACGACGTCGGCGATGCCCCGCTTGACGTTCTGAAGCAGCTGCAACTGCTGCTCGTACGAGTAGTCCAGCGTCTCCGACGGATCCTCCGCCCGGTCGAGCAGCTTGTTCAGCTTCGACTTGATCACCAACGACATGCGCTCGAACAACCCGGCCACTTCATCCTCCTCCTCGTTCGCTGGCGCATAGCCTATGCGCCGGTGCTGGTCGAACGGAGCATGCACCCGGAGTGGCTTTCGAACGCCTACCTCGTCGCCGACGGGGAGGGCGGTGAGGCCGTCTTCGTGGACAGCGGCGCGCCCACGCTGCCGCTCCTGACCGCTGCCGAGCGCTGGAGCGTGCAGCCGCGCTGCATCCTTCGGACACACGCCCATGCTGATCACGTCGAGCACGAAGTCGAGCTCGGGCTGCCTGTGCTGACCGGCCCGCTCGAGCTCGGCGGGCTGAAGGTCGAGGCCATTCCGACCCCCGGCCATTCCGACGACCACGTCACGTTCCTCTTCAAAGGGGCGTTGTGCTTCACGGGTGACGTCCTCTTCAAGGACGCGGTGGGCGGAGGCGACCCCGACCGGGTGCGAGCCTCTGTCATGAAGCTGATGGAGCTGCCGCCGGACACCCGCGTGCTTCCCGGTCACACCGAGTCGACGACGATCGGCCGCGAGTGGAACGAGAACCCGTTCATCCGCGTGTGGCGCGGGGTCGAGCCCGAAGGGAGCGAGCGCTGCCGGGTCGGCGACCGGGATGGGACGATCGTCGTCTGGTCGCCCGATTACGACGGCAACGGCAAGGCCTGGGTGCGCTTCGACGACGGGGACGGCCGCATCCTCGGCGGCTCGCACATCGAACGGCTGTGACCCGAGTCGGCCTGCTCTTTCCGGGCTCGATGGGCGCTGCGGTCGGCGCCGCTGCCCGGGCGGAGGTGCTCTGGGCGAGCGAGGGAAGGAGCGAGGCGACCGCCAAAAGGGCCGAGAGCTTCCGCGACGTCACGGCGGTCGAGGAGCTCGTCCATACGGCCGACATCATTCTCAGCATCTGCCCGCCGGCGATCGCCGAGGACGTCGCCGAGCGGGTTTTCGCGCTCGGCTTCGACGGCACCTTCCTGGAAGGGAATGCGATCACGCCCGAGCGCATGCGCCGAATCGCGGCTCTCGGAGAGAGCGTCCTGGACGGCTCGATCATCGCCTCGAAGGGCATCCACTTCTACCTCGCCGGCCCGGGAGCGGAGGCCGTCGCGAAGCTGTTCGAGGGAACCGAGGTCGAGGCAATCCAGCTCGACGCGGACATCGGAGCCGCGTCGGCGCTGAAGATGGCCTTCGGCGGCTGGAACAAGATCGGCATCGCGCTCACCGCCCAGGCGCATGCGATTGCGCGGGCCTATGGAGTGGAGGGCCGGCTCGCGGCTGAAGGCGTGCCCGAAGACCGGCTTTCCCGAATGGCCGATCGCGCCTGGCGCTGGGCGCCGGAGATGGACGAGGTCGCCGACACATGCGCCGAGATCGGCTGGCCCGAGGCGATCCCCCGCGCCGCCGGCACCTTCTACGCCGAGCTAAGCCAGGAACGCGCGTAGCCGGCGCGCCTCGTCCTCGGCTTCGCGTCTGATCGAGCGGGGGAGGGGAGCGAACGGCTCGAGCTTCACCCGCCGCCGCTCGGTTTTCCAGAGGCCGGCGACCACCCCGTCGACGAGGAAGGTGGAGAACACGTAACCGGCCTTGATCACCTCGCCGTGGTACTCGGGAGGCAGGATGCGCGTCCGGTCGGCGTGCGACAGCAGGAGCGCATCCCACTTGGGTAGGAACCGCACCGGCGCATGGGTCTTCGCATCGGGCCGCGCCGCGCGCTGAAGGTCGAGGAGCTCGCGACCCTGCTCGTCGCGAAACCGGAGCAGCTGCGCGTCCAGCGCGTCCAGGCCGGGACGAACGTCAGCGGCGCGCAGACCCGAGAACTTGACGAGATCCTGGCTCGTCGCGGGCCCGAAAGCGCCCAGGTAGCTCTTGACGAGGAGCGCTGCTGCTTTGCTGTGGGAAGGCATCGCCGCGCCCAGCCAGCGATCCGCCGTCGTGAGCCGGACACGAGCCTCGGCCCAGGTGCCGGCGGGTGGGACGTGCACGAGCGGCACGAGGCAGCGCGCCCGAAACGGGCGGCTCTCGAGCTCCGGCACCAACGCGGACGCGTCGGCATAGGTGAAGGTCCCGCCCTCTGCGACGCGCTCGATCCGGGCGACCATGTCGTCCACCGGGAAGCCCTGTCGGAGGAAGTCCTCGCGCCAACGGCGGTGTGTCAACGCTGCGAACGCCGGATGGTTCGTCGCCGCGACGTAATGCAGCGTGATCCGGAAGAGGGACGCCCGCACGACCCGGCGCCGCTCGAGGGAACGTGTCAAGGCGTCTCGCTCGAACCCCTCCAAGCGCGACCAGAGGCCGATGTAGGCCTCGCGCGCCGACTGGGCCTGCATCGCGCACAGTCGCTCGACCGCGCGGGCGACGGTCAGCCGGGAACGGCGGAGCAGTAGCTGGCGGGCGAGCGTCGCCCGGTTCAGTTCCCTCTGCGTGAGCGTCCTAGGCGTGGAACGCGGCGAGACGCTTGGCCTCCTCGTCCAGCTCGCGCCGCACGCCGCGAGGAATGGGATCGAACGGATCGAGCTTCACACGACCTCCGTCGTAGCGCCACGTCCCCGCCACGCGGCCGTCGACCAGGAACGTGTTCACGGATTGCGGCGTCTTGACGTTGAAGACGATTGGCCGGCGCACCTCGGGGAGGATCCCCGCGCGGCGGCAATGGACAAGCAGCATCGCGTCCCAGACCGGGAGGAAACGCGGCGGCGCCGGGGTGCCACCGTCGGGAATCGGCGCTCGGGGGAGGTCGAACAGCTCCTTTCCGGCCTCGTCGCGAAAGCGGCGGAGCTGAATGCGCTCGAGACCGCCGCCGATATCGCTGACCGAGAGCATCGCCCAGTCGGCGATGTCCTTCTTCGCAGCCGGCCCGAACGCGGCGAGGTAGCGCTTGATCAGGTGGTCGAGGGCCTGCCGCCGCGGGACCGGCGGGGAAGGCAGCCAGTCCTCGGCGAGCGCGTACAGGTCGGCGCGACGCCGCTCCCAGGTTCCCGAAGGCGGCACGCGGACGAGATCGACATATGCGCCGATCCCGAGCGCGGCCTCCCGGCCGAGCAGTTCCTCGATCTCTTTGCGTCGACGCGGGCCGTCGGCGAGGAAGCGGCGGAGACGCTTCGCGGCCGCCCGCATCTCACGAGGGTCGGAAGCCGGATGAACGCGCTCCCACCAATTGAGACGCTCGTCGCGGATCGCGGTCAGAAGGGGCCAGAAGTCGGCCTTCGAGACTAGATGGATGGTCGCGCGCATCATCGTCGCCTGGATCACAGAGCGGCGCTCGAGCGCACGCGTCAGCGCGTCTCGCTCGAATCCGTCCAGCCGCGTCCAAAGCCCGATGTACGTCGACGGCGCATACTGAGCCTGGAGCCCGCCGATGCGCTCGAGCGCCCTCGGAATCGAGAGCCGCGCCCGTTTCAAGAGCAGCTGGCGCGCCAGCAGCGCGCGGTTGAGCTCGCGCTCGGAGAGAACGCGCTCGGCGGCCACCCGCCGAAGCTACTGGATGTCAGCCTTCCGGACTCGCCTGAAGTTCGCGGCTCCGAGGACGCCGCTGTCGACGAGCCGAGACATCCACCCGTGTCCCTTGTTCGGGTCTGCCTCGTCGTCCTCGGTGCCCACGGAGACGAGGATCGACCCGCCCTGGAAGCCCCAATCCTCGATCTGGTCGTGGTCCTCCTCCACGTCCGCCCGAAAGCTCTCGAGGTCGGACCGAAGCCGCTCTTTGACGGTCGTGATCCACGTCTCGGGCGAGTCCCGTTCGGGATCTACGCCGCAGAGCACAACGAGATCGTCGTTGATCTCATCGATGACGAGTGCGTCGATGTAGCGCTCGGCCTCTTCCCAGTCGGGCTCGTCCCCCGGCTCGAGGGAAACGAGCTCGACGGAGAGGCCGGCCTGCTCGGCGCGGACGAGGGTCGCAGCGGCGCTCTCGGCGAGCTCGTCCTGCCGCCTTGCGAGCGCGTGCTCGAGCTCGTGGTCGGGTAGCTCCTCCAGCTCTTCGAAGTTCCGCTCGGCGATCAGCTCGAGGTAGATCTCGCCCTCGTCGTCTCGGGCGAGCCGACGGTCACGGACTTCCCAGCTGACCGGCCTCCCGGCCTCGAGCGTCGAAAACGTGTGCCCGAGGCCGGGTGCGTCCGGACGAAAGCGACGAAACGCCCCTGTTTCCTCCGGCCCCTCCGGGTGCCGGAGCATGAGGCGGTAGCGCCCCGGCTTCGCGACTGCTCTTCCCGACTCGAGGCTCTCGATCAGCCAGTAGCGGCCCTCGAGTTGCACGACGGCACCGACCTGGAGCGGCTCGTCGCCCACATACCGATGGACGCGCTCGCGGCCCACTCGCTGAGGGGCGACGATGTCGTAGTGGTAATTGCTCAACCGCCCTTGGTGCCTCCGCACCGTGTGTCGATGCTCGCCGGCTCCGGGACGGAGTGTATTGGCGTGGTTTCGGCAGAGATGCCTTTAGCGCGGCAACGAGGGCTGGCGGGAGACCCCGCCGTCCCACGGGGCCCGACGCGGCTCAGACGAAGGTCAGTCTGAAACCGTTTCTTAGACCGCAGCGAGTGGGTTCGAGCCCTTGGCCCCGTTCGCGGAGCCGTCGAACGCATACCGGGATCGAGCGGTCTCCACTTCGTTCCCGTAGGCGGCTCCCCAGTCGGAGAGCGCGATCAGCGGCTCAGTGATCGACCAGCCGAGCGGCGTCAGCGAATACTCGACGCGCACGGGCACCTCGGCGAAGATCTTGCGGGCGACGAGCCCGTCGCGCTCCAGCGCGCGCAGGGACTCGGTCATCACCTTCTTCGAGACGCCGGACAGGCACTCGAGCAGTCGGCTGTGGCGGTGAACGCCCCGTGCCATGACGAACAAGAGATGCACCTTCCACTTCCCGTGGAGCACCTCGAGCGCGCCGTCGACCGCTGCGATCAAGTCCATGTCAAGACGCTGCTTGCGGCTCGCTTCGGAGGTCGCAGATTGGTCCATTACCGAAACGCCGGCTTCGCTGGCCACGGACATGGACTCCTCCTTTCCTCTGGGATGGAACCTCGAACCTGTTTTCAGGAGTGGTGAGCCGAGGCCGACCCTCCTCCGACCCTGAGAGAGTGCCCGATGGCCTGCGAGCAAAACGTAAGACGTTGCTCACAAAACACGGCCTGCGTTCGTGGGGCCTGAGCGGTGGCGAAGCTACACTTGAGGCCTTCGCGGGGCTATAGCTCAGCTGGGAGAGCGCCTGGATCGCACCCAGGAGGTCGCCGGTTCGAGTCCGGCTAGCTCCACCTCCCGATCGAAGTCCGCTGCGGCCGGCAGAGCCG
>Ga0081455_10006340_pt1 | contig 12701 bp, 12 predicted proteins | sample TabmetS3T2R1_FD_70207 | JGI IMG/M metagenome (GOLD analysis project Ga0081455, IMG submission 70207) | Tabebuia heterophylla rhizosphere microbial communities from the University of Puerto Rico - S3T2R1 | ecosystem: Host-associated > Plants > Roots > Rhizosphere ... | reverse complement strand
AGTCTCGGTGTTGCAGTTGTTGTCGATCGCCTTCTTCTGCTTGTCGGACATCGCGTTGTACTTGTCCTTGTTGATCACGAAGGCGAAGGTCGTGACATAGAGCGGCGCCTCCATGTCGTACTTCGTCACCTTGTCGATGCCGAACAGCAGCAGCGAGCCCCACGGAAAGGTGACGGCGTCAGCGACACCGCGCTCGATGATGTCGCGGACCTCAGGCGCCGACGACTGCACATTGGTGCCGCCGAGCTGGGTCACGAAATTGGCCATGGTGGCGTGGGCGGGACGGATCTTCATGCCCTTGATGTCGTCGGGCACGACGATCTTCTTGGTGCGGGAATGGAACGACGACGGGGAATGGACGAAGCCGAGGCAGAACTTGACGTCCTTCATCTCCTTCTCGGCATATTTGCGGTACCAGGCGTCGAGCGCCATCGAACCGCCCTTGGCGTCCGACATCAGGAACGGCAGTTCGCCGGCGCCGATCAGGGGGAAGCGTCCGGGCTGGTAGCCGGGGTTGACGTAGGTGACGTCGGCGATGCCGTCGCGCGCCATGTCGTAGTGGTCGAACGCCTTGCCTAGCTGCTGGGCCGGAAACACCTTGGACTTGATGGTACCGCCGGAATCCTTTTCGACCGCGGCCGCCCAGTCCTCCAGCGACTTCTGCAGGGGATGCGACGACGGCACCCAATGCGAAATCTTCAGGTCGAAGGTTTTTTCCTGCGCCAGCGCAGGCGTCACACCGGCCGCAAGCAGCAGCGCCAACAACGCTTTTCTCATGGACTTCTCTCCCCTGGCAGTTTCCTTGGCAGTTTCTTTGGCAGTCTGATGACAGGCCTGTTTACCTGGCCCCGTTAGTTAACATGTTATCTAACGCGTCCGCATTTTCAAGACGGGCGCGCGTTTTCAAAACGGACGTTCGGCCGCACCTCTTTTGTGCGGTGCGGCGAATACCCATCATGGTTTTTGCACCGACGTCCGTTGCCAAAACTGTTATATGATATAATCATCAAGGCAAGTTCGCGGGCCGCGCCCCGCACACTACAGCAATCGGGGAGCCGGTCTTGAGGACAAAAGTCGCAATCATAGGTGCAGGTCCGGCAGGATTGTTGCTTGGGCAACTATTACACCTCTACGGAATCGAAAACATCATTCTCGAGCGGCAGACGGGCGAATATGTGCTCGGCCGCATCCGCGCCGGCCTGCTCGAGGAAGGCACGGTGGCGCTGCTCGACGAGGTCGGCGCCGGCGCGCGCGCCCATCGCGAGGGGCTGATCCATCACGGCGTCGAACTGGCGTTCGGCGGCGCCCGCCACCGCATCGACATGCACGGCGCCACCGGCAAGACCGTCATGATCTACGGCCAGACCGAGGTGACGCTCGACCTGATGAACGCGCGCAAGGCCGCCGGCCTCACCACCGTCTATCAGGCCGCCGACGTCAAGCCGCTCGATTTCGACACCGACCGCCCGCGCGTCAGCTATGTGAAGGACGGCGCTACCCACGAGATCGAGTGCGACTTCATCGCCGGCTGCGACGGCTTTCATGGCGTCAGCCGCGCCAGCGTGAAACCGTCGGCGATCCAGACCTATGAGCGGATCTATCCGTTCGGCTGGCTCGGCATTCTCTCGGAGACTCCGCCGGTCAGCCCGGAACTGATCTACTCCAACCATGCGCGCGGCTTTGCGCTCTGCACCATGCGCTCGATGCGCCGCAGCCGCTACTACGTGCAGTGTCCGCTCGACGATCATATCGACCAGTGGCCGGACGAGCGGTTCTGGGACGAACTGAAGCGCCGGATCGACCAGAAGGCGGCCGACGAGCTCGTCACCGGGCCCTCGATCGAGAAGAGCATCGCGCCGCTGCGCAGCTTCGTCGCCGAGCCGATGCGGTTCGGGCGGATGTTTCTGGCCGGCGATGCCTCCCACATCGTGCCGCCGACCGGCGCCAAGGGGCTCAACCTCGCCGCCAGCGACGTGCATTACCTTTCGCAGGCGTTGCGCGAATATTACGACGAGAAATCCTCCGCCGGGATCGACGGGTACTCGGCGCGCGCGCTGGCGCGGGTCTGGAAGGCGGTGCGCTTCTCCTGGTGGATGACCTCGATGCTGCACCAATTCCCCGACGAGGGCGAATTCGGCGCGCGCATCCAGCTCGCCGAGCTGGATTATGTCGTCAACTCGAAGGCAGCCTCGGCGTCATTGTCGGAGAATTATGTGGGGTTGCCGTTTTAGGCGGGAACCGTAGGGTGGGCAAAGCGCAGCGTGCCCACCGCCAAGCACCGCGCAAGAAATGGTGGGCACGCTTCGCTTTGCCCACCCTACGAAGTCTGGCGCTTGTCACACCATTTCAAACACCCGTCGGAATCCCGTTTAAAACTTTGTAGGCGGTGACTTCGCGCGCGCGTTGCGTTCAATGACGACAAACGTCGTCAACACGCGAGCCGCCAATGACCGCCACCAACATTCCCGCAGGCTTCACGCCTCATACCCGCAAGAGCCCACTGACCGATCCCTGGGAGCCGCTGTATTCGAAGCGGACCGACAAGGCCGTGATCATCGGGCTGCGCCTTGCAAAACCGCACACCAATGGCCGTGGCATGATCCATGGGGGGCTGATCGCAGCGCTGGCTGACGGCGCCATGGGCCATAGCTGCGCCCATGTGATGGGCGGCGTGTCGTCGCTGGTGACGGTCGGGCTCGCGGTCGATTTCGTCGGCACCGCGGAGGTCGGGCAATGGCTCGCGGTCGAGAGCGACGTCGTCAAGACCGGCCGGACGATCTGCTTCGCGCAAAGCCTGATCAAGGCCGACGACGTCGTGATCGCGCGGGCGAATGCGACGTTCCGCGTGGTGCCGAAGAAGGAGTGACGTCATTCCGGGGCGATGCGCAGCATCGAACCCGGAATCTCGAGATTCCGGGTCTGGTGCTGACGCACCATCCCGGAATGACGATCCTAACCGAAATGCCAGTCGGCCAGCTCGGTGACGAGATCGATGAAGGTGCGGACCTTGGCCGAGAGCAGCCGCGAGGTTGGATAGACGATGTGGATCGGCATCGCCGGCTGTTCGAACGAGGCCAGCACGATCTTGAGCCGGCGTGCTCTCAGCGATTCGGCGGCCTGGTAGGCCAGCACCCGCGTCAGGCCGCCGTCCTGCTCGGCGTACTGGATCGCGGCGTCCGAGCTGTTGGTGGCGAAGCGCGGCGTGCTGGCGATGCGGACTTCGCTGTTATCCTCGACGAAGCGCCAGTCGAGCGCCGCCGTCATGGCGCCGAACTGGATCGTGTCGTGCGCCGGGATATCGCCTGGCCGCCGCGGTTCGCCGCGCGCCTTGAGATAGCCCGGTGAAGCCACCACGATCCGTCGCATCTCGCCGACATGGCGCGCCACCAGCGTCGAATCGGGCAGATGCCCGATGCGGATGGCAAGATCGACGCCGTCCTCGACCAGGTTGACCATGCGGTCGGACAGACGGAGGTCGACGCTGACATCGGGAAAACGCTTCAGATAGGCTGTCACGATCGCGCTGACATGCAGCCGGCCGAAGCCCACCGGGGCCGAGATCACCAGTTGCCCCTCCGGCCGCGTCCGCTCGCCGGCCACCGCGCCCTCGGCCTCCTCGATATCAGCCAGGATCCGCCGCGCCCGCTCCAGATAGCGCGAGCCCGCGTCGGTCAGCGTCACCTGCCGCGTGGTCCGCTGCAGCAGCCGCGCGCCGAGACGGTCCTCCAGCGCCGCAATCAGCCGGGTGACGGCGGACGGCGACAGGCCGAGCTTGCGCGCCGCGGGGGCAAAACCCCGCAAGTCGGCCACCGCGACAAAGGCCTGCATGGCATCGAGCCGGTCCATCCGACTATTGCATATCTAGCAATAGTGAAGTGTCAATTGCCCGGATTGTTTATATTACGGAAACGTCCATTTTAGGGACCGAAGGACGACCGTATTGGCGCTCCATGAGGAGGCTCAGATGTCTGACGTTCACACCTATTCCAGCGACGTTGCTTTCACGCCGGCGGTGAAGGCGATCCAGGCCCGCAAGGGCTCGCGCGACGCTTACGCCAATGTCGAGGCGCGCGGCGGCTGGCGCACCGAGATCGACGAAAACCTCGCCGGCTTCCTGGCCGAGACCAACAGCTTCTTTCTTTCGACCGCCTCCGCCGACGGCCAGCCCTATATCCAGCACCGCGGCGGGCCGAAGGGCTTTATCAAGCTGCTCGACAAGAACACGATCGCGTTCGCCGATTACAGCGGCAACCGGCAGTACATCACGCAAGGCAATCTGTCGGAGAATCCCAAGGCGCATATTTTCGTGATGGACTATGCGCATCGCCGGCGCGTGAAGATCTGGGGCGAGGCGCGCGTGGTCGAGGACGATGAAGCCCTGACGAAGGCGCTGATGCCGCAGGGCTACAAGGCGCGCCCCGAGCAGGTCATTCTGTTCCGGATTTCGGCATGGGACACCAACTGCCCGCAGCATATCCCGCAGAAATTCGATGCCGCCGACGTCGCGCAGGCGCTCGCCGTGCGCGACGCCCGCATCGCTGAATTGGAGGCCGAGTTGTCTGGCTTGAAGAGCCAGCCCGCCGCGGCGGACCCCACCTAAGCGGCCTGCTGCACCGGCGCCCAGGCGAATTCGGGGTAGTACAGCAGCATCATCCGGTCGACATAGGCGGTGAGGTTGGCGAACTGCTCGGTGCGTTGCCGAAGCTGCGATTCGAAGAACGGCGTCAGGATGCCGGCCAGCGCACCGAAGGCGGTGGCATCCATGCCGCAGGGCGTCTCGCCCATCAAAAACGGTTTGTCGCCAAGCTGGACCGACAGCGCAAACAGCGAGCGAACGGCAAGATCGATATCCTCGTCCGGCGCGTGGCGGCCGAGGCCGCTGAGCAAATAATTCTCGGCGACGCGAAACTGCGCGTCCTCGCGCATCTTTTCACGCAGATGCAGCGGCGCGCCGTCGAAGAAGTGCGAAGGTCCCTTGGCAAAATTGTCGCCATCGACCCAGCGCGCGCCGACCAGCGCCCAATAGATGTGATGCTCGATCATCCGCTCGAAGGCCCAGGCTTGCGCCCGCGCCTGCAGGCTCAGCGGCGCATCGAAATCGAAGCCGTATTTGGCTTCAAGATGGGCGCGGATGAAGGTGGAATCGGCGATGGTCTCGGCCTCGTCGACGATATAGGGCAACTGCCCCTTCGGGGAGGCCGGCGGCTTGGCCTTTTCCTTGCGATAGGCCAGACCCGCCATCTTCAGCTGGACCTCGGTCTTGGTCACAAAGGGGCTGATCTCCGGCAGGCCGAAACCGGCGCCGAAGCCGTAAAGCACAATCATGCTGGTCTCCCGATCTCAAAACATGCCCCGAGGCTAGCGCCCCCCTGCTGCCACCATGGTGTCAGCAGCAGCAATGCTGGCTATGGCGTTCCTCCTCCCGCGGCGTACGGTGCTTGCGTGCCCACGCCACGAGTTGCGCTCGCGCCAGGGCGCACATTGCCGTGAGCGAGCGCCACGCCAGCTCGACCATCGCCCAACGCAGGTCGACGGTGACGCTATGGATGGAAACCAGTTGCTCCAGGGCAAAGGTCTGGGCATTGAGGAGCGGCAGGCGGCTTCGATCAGGTGCGAATTCGCTGAAAATCGTCATGGACAAGTTCCCTTCAATTGCGGTGTTGTCCCTTGATACAAAACCCCTGCTGCCAACATGCTGTCAGCATGGCGCAGGTCCCTTTAGGAAAAGAGAGCCATGAGACGGGCCGACCGGCTGTTTCAAATCATTCAGGTGCTCCGGCGCACCCGAAAACCTTTGACGGCGGATGCGATCGCAGCGGAGCTGGAGACGTCGAAGCGAACCATCTACCGCGATATAACGACCCTGATCGAACAGCGGGTGCCGATCCGCGGTGAAGCCGGCGTCGGCTACATCCTGGAAAAGGGCTTTGACCTGCCGCCCTTGATGCTCACGCCCGACGAGATCGAGGCCTGCGTGCTCGGCGCCCAATGGGTGGTCGGCCATGCCGATCCCGCGCTGGCGCGGGCAGCACAGGATCTGATGGCGAAAGTCGCCGAGACCGTGCCCGAGCGCCTGCGGCCATTCGTGCTGGAACCCGCCAGCCGCGCCCGGCGGGCATGGAACCGGGAGCCCGACCGCATCGACATGGTGCGGACACGATCGCAAATCCACGACGGCAAGAAGATCACGCTGAACTATCGCGACGAGCATGGCCGCGACAGCCAGCGCACGATCTGGCCGATCGCGGTCGGCTATCACGAGGCGGTGCGAATCCTCGCGGCGTGGTGCGAGCTGCGCAAGGATTTCCGCAGTTTTCGTACCGACCGCGTGGTGGACGCGGTCTATCACGAGGAAAAATACCCTGAACGGCGCGATATCCTGCGCGCGAAATGGCGGCGCAGCCTGGTCTGGGAAGCGCCGAAGGATACGTGATGCTAGCGCTGGCCGCCGCCGTCATTTAGCGCTAAACGCTGACCATGCCTCGAATCGCCGCCGAGAATGACAGCCCGTGCCAGGCCTGCGGCGCCTGCTGCAGCTATTCGCAGAACTGGCCGCGCTTCACCATCGAGGAAGATGCGGCGCTCGACCTGATCCCGGAAAGATTCGTCAACGACCGCCTGTCGGGAATGCGCTGCGACGGCGACCGCTGCTCGGCGCTGTCGGGCAAGGTCGGCGAGGCGACGTCATGCCTGATCTACGCGATACGGCCGGAAGTGTGCCGCACCTGCATGCCCGGCGATGCCGAATGCGTCATGGCGAGGAAGCGGCATGGATTGCCGGCGCTGAGCTAGACCCAACGTCGTCGTCCCGGCCAAGCGAAGCGCGAGCCGGGACCCATACCGCGTGATATCTCAATAAGGCAGAGCGGTAGATACCTTCCATGACCAACCAAAGCCTGTGGTTATGGGTCCCTGCGTTCGCGGGACGACGGAAGGGGTGAGCGCGCCTCTTTAAGCCGTCACCGCTTCCGCAAGATCCTCATCGTCGATCTCGTCATCGATCGGCTTGAAGGTCGAGAGCGGCTTGGTCGACAGCGTGATCGGCTTGCGGCCGCCATTGGCTGACGAGGTGGCGGAACGCGCGGCGCCTTCGCGCGACAACGCATACAGCGTGGAACCGACCCGGCCACCGAAATGAATCAGCTCGCGCTCGGTGCAGCTCGCGGCAATCGCCAGCGCCAGCGCGTGGAGGTGGCTGCGGCGGTAGCAGAACAGCGCCAGCATGGCGCGGACGTCGGAGGAGACGCTTTCCACCAGCAGCGACAGGCCGTGCGGATTGGCGCGATACATCTCGCCGAGCAGCTCGTCCCGGACTGGACAGAAGTCATTCTCGAAGGCGTCGCGGCTTGAAAACATTGCGGGTTCTCCCTTTCCGGAAGATGCCGCGTAATTCTCTAATGAAAGGTTAACCACGCCCAACAGTAGTATTCCGGAGAACTTGCCAGTCATGATCGAATCGGAGTCACGATTTGTGCCGGCGTGCGCCGAGCACTTTTCGAAAGCGGATTGAGCGGCGATGCGGATGCCGCGAGCGGCCCTGAGCAGACAAAAGCGAATGGCCAATGCCAGCGAACGCAGCTCAAACAATTTCAAATCGAAAGACGGCGCTTTGCCTGCCGTGGCACAACGTCACAATGGCAAGGCCCCTGCCTCAAATCCGGTGCAAGATCGGCTAGTGTGCGGCAACAACTTGTGGTCGACCAAGTTGCCTTAATTGCAGCATAGGGGAACCCCGCAAATGTGTTGCAGGAGGACCCGGGCCATATCGCCCGGCACAGCCCGCTTCCCGCGATGTACGGCCTGTGCCAACGCCGGCTTCCATCCTCGCCTCCAAACCCGGCAGCGGGCGCCGGGCCGCCGGGTGAGAGCCCCGCGACGCATCGCTGCGCTCCCGATCATGGTCCTGGACAGGGCCGTGCTTTGGCTGGCTTCCGAGCCGGTCGCCGGACATCATTGAACAACAGCCCCGGATCGCTGATGGAGAGATCGTCCAAAGGACAGCGGCCACTTCGGATCGGATTTCGCGCATCGATCATTACGGTGTTCGTCGCCGTCGTGCTGATCGTCGGCCTGACGCTGGTTTGGCTCAGCTTCGAACGGGTGTCGCTGATCACGCGTACCGCGGCCGCCGGCTTCATCGAAAAGGTGGCACAGCTCGGCGCCGAACATATCGACGAGCAGTTCAAGAACGTGCGCAACTCCCTGGAGATCCTCGGCGGCATTCCCTCGGTGCAGGAGGCCGACATCGAGGACAATGCGCGGCTGTACGGGCTGATGGCGTCCATGCTCAGAAGCAATCCGCAGCTCTTCAATCTGTATGTGGGATATGAGGACGGCTCGTTCATCGAGGTGGACGCGATCGACCGCGCCAAGCCGGCTTTCCGGGCGAGCCTGAAGGTCGACGAGGACGCGGTCTTTCGTCTGGTCGTGATTTCGCGCACCGGCAATGCCAAACCCGTCACGCGCTTCCTGTCCGAGAACCTGATCGAGGTGGCGCAGGTCGAGGGGCCCAACTCCTACGACCCGCGCACCAGGCCGTGGTATGTCGAAGCGTTCACGAACGACCAGACGCTGTTGACCGGCCCCTACGTGTTCTATGCGACCGGTGAGGCCGGCTATACGCTGCGCATACCTTTGCGAGAGGGCCGACGCGGCGTCCTCGCCGGCGACATCCTGCTGGCCGGCCTGGAAGACATGCTGAGGCAGCAGCAGGTGGGAGCGTCCGGACTGGCGTTCCTGTTCGACGACGCCGGCCGTATCGTCGGGCATCCGCAGATGAGCCGCCTCATGCAGGAAATGCCCGAGCGCGGCAACGATCTGCCAAAGATCGACGCGATCAAACTTTCCGGTCTTCGGTCGGCCGTAGGCGCGTGGCGGCAGAGCGGCGGCGCGCAGCAGTTCTTCGAGGATGCCGCCGGGCACGCTTACGTCGCCGCCTTCCATCGCATCGAGACGGCGGGCAACGCGAACATCCGCCTCGCGGTGGTCGCCCGCCTCGACGAGTTCTTCTCGACGATCATCGCCGAGCGGCGGACCCTGTTCGCGATCGCGATCGCCTTTGTGGCCGCGATGCTGCCGCTGGCATTCGCCCTGGGGTCCATGCTCGCGGGGTCGCTGCGCGAACTGGCGCGCCAGACCGACGAGATCCAGCACTTCCGGCTCACCGACCGGCCGCGGTTCGCTTCCATGATCAACGAGATCGACGAACTCGGCCGCTCGGTCTTCACGATGCGGACGGTGGTCCGCAGTTTCGCAAGCTTCATTCCAAGGTCGATCGTCCGGCAACTGATCGAATCCGGCACCGAGCTCAAGCTCGGCGGCACGCGGCGCGAGATCACCGTGCTCTTTACCGATGTCGAGAACTTCACGGCGAAGACCGAGAAGGCCGATCCCTCCGACGTGATGATCCACACCTCACGCTATTTTGCCGGCATGTCGGACGCCATCATGAGCTGCCATGGCACGGTCGACAAGTTCATCGGCGACGCCGTCATGGCGTTCTGGAACGCGCCGGCCGAGGACCCCGAGCACGCCGTCAACGCCTGCCGCGCCGTGCTCGAATGCCTGCGAAAGAACGAGGAGCTGAACCGCGCCTTCAAGGAGGAGAACTGGCCGCCCTACCGCACGAGGTTCGGCCTTCATGTCGGCGAAGCCGTGGTCGGCAACATTGGATCCACCGACCGCATGAATTATACGGCGCTGGGGGCGACGATCAATCTCGCCGCGCGACTGGAGGGCCTCAACAAGAACTACGGAACGCAGGTGCTGGTGACCGAAGCCGTCAGGATACGAACGCAATCGGCTTTCATCTTCCGCAGCGTCGACCAGATTGCCCCGAAGGGCTTTGCCGAACCGTTCCGCATCCATGAGCTGGTCGGCGAACGCGCCGGCGCCCACGAGCCGTCATGGTGCCAGCGCTGGAATGCGATCTACGCCTCGATGCAGAACGAGGGAACCCTGGCCTCGCTCGCCAGGGTCGCCCGGTATCTTTCCGATCATCCAGAGGACGGCGTTGCGACGTATCACTTCGAGCGGCTCCGCGCTGAAAGCGTGAAACGGCCGTCGGATCTCGCAATATGAACCGGCACGCGCGCAAGCGGCCCCACCTCGCGAGCCGGCGGCAAGTCCTGATCGGCTCGGCGGCGCTCGCGGCGGCCTCGCTCGCCTCGCCGGCGATCGGGCAAGCCCACACAAAACTACGCCTCGGCTACCTCCATGTCGTCGCGGTCGACGGCCAGATCCTGACCGGCCTTGACCGCGGATCCTTCGCAAAGCAGGGAATCGAGTTCGAGCATTCCCGCTTCAACACCGGACCGGAAGTGTTCGACGCCCTGGCGGCCGGCAAGCTCGACGTGCTTTCGGCGGGCGGCGTCATCTCCAACTATCTCGCGCTGGGCGCCGGACGCGCCTTCCTGATCAACGACATCGAAGTCGCGACCGCCCAGCTCTGGGTGCGGCCGGACCGCGGCGTCCGGACGTTCGCCGATCTCAGGGGCAAACGGGTCGCCACCACCAAGAGGACCACCGCGCACATCTTCTTCGACCGGGCGTTGCGCGCGAACGGCATCGACCCCGGCGAGGTCGAATTGGTCAACGGCAGCATGTCGGCCTCCGTCGCTTCCTTTATCGAGGGCGACGTGCCGGCGGTCGCGCTCTGGGTGCCCTTCAACATCACCGTCCGCGAGAAGCTGCCCACGGCCATCAAGCTGGTAGATGCATCCGCCTTCTATCCCCAGTCGGCGGTCGTCGGCGGCTGGGTCGCAAGGACCGACTTCTACGAAGAGAACAAGGAGGTGATGGCGAGAATCATCCGGGGCTGGGCCGATGCGAACGACTACATGGTGCGCAATGGCGCAGCGGCCGCGGAGGCGCTGCAAAAAAATCACTACAACCAGGCGACGGCCGCCGACATCAGCGAGGCCCTGAAGGCCCAGAAGATGTTCTCGTCGCGGGAATGGAAGCGGCTCTATTCCGACGGAACGGTCACGCGATGGCTGCAGCAGGTCAGCGACTTCTTCATGGCGGATGCCGCTGTGACCGGCGCGATCAAGGCATCGGAATATTTCGATCCCAAGCTCTATCTTTCGACGATATGAGCTGCAATCGGCGCGGGCCTATTTGTTTGCGCATGATCTTTTCGGAAAACCGCTTCACACTCTTCCGGATCATGCGCTAATTCGCCGCCATGTAGATGGCGAGGCCGAAGCCGGTCAGATGGTGCAGCGCCTGGTCGACGCCGATCAGGGTCCAGAACCAGGGATGCTCGTTCTCCAGCGTGACGCCGAACCGGGAAGCGATGATCCCCTTGAGGCGGTCCACCGTGATATGAATGAAGAAATCGATAAAGGCGACGAACCAGAAACGCGGCGAGACGATCAGGATCAAGACCAGCGAAACCGCAAGATGCACCAGGCAGTGCGCCAGCAGCGGCAGCGCCCAGCCGGTCTTTTGATCCTTGCCGATCGCCATCCAGGAGGTCTGGAGCATGAAGTCGGCAATGACGTGCTTCACCGTAAGAAGCAGCATCCATCCGACCAGCGCACCTACCACGATCGAGGACGACATCGAAGGAAACGGCAAAGCTGACGCCCTTTGGCTGGGACTGATGGGGTAGCGAAAAAACCGGGGCCTAGGCTGTCAGCGCAATGTTTTTTTCAAACCCGGACTATTCGAACGTTGCCTTCATTTATGACACCTCCCGTGCCGGAATGCACCTCTTGGTGGTCTGAAAATCGCACGGTGTGGCGGAACTGCGATACTCCGGCAGCGACGCGCCAGCCAGCCTTGGGCAGCCTTGGGTAAGGTTACCGACCGGCGCGGTTTGCAATCCCATAGGAGGGGGCTATCATTGCCCTGCGGGCAAAATTATCGTTCTTTTCTAGGCATTTACGAATTCATGCGGACGGCCTGCCGCGCCGGTTCGGCGGCGACACGTCCCTCACCCCCGGGTACGAGCCATGAGCGCTGAAGCCCCAACGCCGCATCCGAAAATGCCGCGCCGCGGCGTTCGAACCGTCAAGAGCAACCGCTCCCAAATCCTGCTGTTTTCCATCCTGACGCTGGTCCTGACCGCAGCTGTGGTGTGGGGCGGCCGGACCTTGCTGCGCAATTCCGAGACGCTGGTGTTTGCCGTCGGCGACGCCGGCGGCCCCGAGGCGCGTTTCGCCGCGCGGCTGGCGACGGTGCTGAAGAACAATTCCTCCCGGCTGCGGCTCAAGATCGTGCCAAATGGCGACAATGCAAAGGCATTGTCGCAATTCGACCGCAGGGAAGCCAACCTTGCGATCCTGCGCACCGACGCCCGCATCCCGGCCCGCGCCCGGTCGGTTGCGATCCTCGAGCATGACCTGCTTCTCCTGGTCAGCCCGACCGGCAAGAAGATCAAATCGATCGCCGAGCTGAAGAAAAAGAAGATCGCTGTGATCGCCGACAGCGAAAGCGGCGCCGCGCTGGTGCGCAACCTTCTCGAACTGTCCGATACGCCGGACGCCACACGGGTCCAGATGGCGCCGCCGAACCAGAGCTTCGATCAGCTGTTCGCCGCGGGCTTTACCGCCGTGATCAAGATCGCGCACGCCTCGCAGATCGTGAAGGACAAGAGCTACGAGCAATATGCCAGGCGCGGCGGCTTCACGCTGAACGCAATCGAATCGGCAAAGGCGATCGCCAGAAAATACCCGGCGATCTCGGAGGAAACGGTG
>Ga0081455_10006338_pt1 | contig 12706 bp, 12 predicted proteins | sample TabmetS3T2R1_FD_70207 | JGI IMG/M metagenome (GOLD analysis project Ga0081455, IMG submission 70207) | Tabebuia heterophylla rhizosphere microbial communities from the University of Puerto Rico - S3T2R1 | ecosystem: Host-associated > Plants > Roots > Rhizosphere ... | reverse complement strand
ATCGCCGCCTCGAGCAGCTGCCGGTTCAGCTGCGTCGGAACCCCCGAGACCTCGATGACGTCGGCGTCGAGCCGGTGGAAGACCGGCGCCATGTTCACGTACGCGATGCGCCCGAGCCGGATCATGCCGCCTCGCTCCAGCGCCGCAGCTCGTTGTACAGCGTGTCGCGCTGGACCGGAACCCGGCCCGCGGCCCGGACATAGCGGACGAGCTCGCCGATCTTTTGCTCGGTCTCCGTCTTCGCGCCGGCGGCGTGGAAGATCTCCTCGCGGACGACCGTGCCCTGGACGTCGTTGGCGCCGAAATGCAGCGCGACCTGCGCCAGCGGCATACCCATCATGATCCAGTAGGCCTTCACGTTCGGGATGTTGTCGAGCATCAGCCTCGACACGGCGATCATCTTCAGGTCGTCAGAGCCGTGCGTGTGCGTCCAACCGCGCCGCTCGAAGACGGTGTTCTCGGGGTGGAAAGCGAGCGGGATGAATGCGAGGAAGCCGCCCGTCTCGTCCTGCAGCTCCCGGAGCCGGAGCAGGTGGTCGATGCGCTCTTCGTACGTCTCGACATGCCCGTAGAGGATGGTGCAGTGCGTCGGGATCCCGAGCGCATGCGCCGTGCGGTGCGTGTGGAACCAGAAGTCCGGATGCTCCTTCCCGGGCGCGACGAGCCGGCGGACGCGGTCGGCGAAGACCTCCGCGCCGCCGCCGGGCAGCGAGCCGAGCCCAGCGTCCTGGAGCTCGCGGAGCACCTGCTCATGCGAGAGCCCGGAGAGCGTCGTCATGTGGTGGATCTCGCTCGCCGTGAAACACTTCAGGTGCACGTCCGGCATCGCCTGTTTCAGGGAGCGGATGATGTCGACGTAGTACTCGAAGTCCACGTGCGGCGATTCGCCGCCGACCATGTGGATCTCCGTGAACCCGGTCAGCTCCCGCTGTCTGAGCGCATCCTCGACCAGCTCCTCGCCCGTGTAGATGTAAGCGTCCTCCTGCTTCTGGGTGACGGCGAAGGCGCAGAACTTGCACTTCACGCGGCAGACGTTCGTCTGGTTCAGATACAGGTTCTGGACGAAGTAGACATCGTCGGTGCCGCCGCGACGGCGGCGCGCCGTGTCGGCCAGCTCGCCGAGGGTCAGCACGTCGTCGGACTCCATCAGCGCCAGGCCGTCCTCGAGGTCGAGCCGCTCGCCGGCCTCGACCTTCTCGGCGACCAGGTCCAGCGATGAGACAGCGACGGCCATCAGTGGCCCTCCCAGTGACATCGCCGCGTTCTGGGCGAGCGAAAAGCGGGCGAGGCTGTGGACTCGGGGTGCGTCCATATCGATGAGACATGGGCGCGACCCGAGGCTCCAGACTGGGTCGAGTTTGCAGCCGCCCAGGACACGGATGATGTTGCTGGGTGGGTCACCTAGTTTCGACGCTCCACGACGATGTGGGTCAACGCTTCCAACTCTGGACGGTACCCGCCCTCGTCCAGGTACGAACGAGCTTCTGCCGCGTAGCGGAGCGCAAACTCGCGGGCCTGCTCGAGCGCGCCGGTGGCCGCGACCCGGACGAGCGCGCCGTCCAGCGGTCCTCCGCCCAGCGCGGCCCGCACGAACTCATCCTCCTCGGCGGCGAGGAGGAGAGGCAGGGTCGGAGTGCCCTCCCGGAGGTCGTTCCCCGCCACCTTCCCCGTCTCGATCGTCGAGCCCGTGCAGTCGAGGATGTCGTCGGTGATCTGGAACGCCATTCCGAGGGCGACGCCGAAACGGCCGAGACGAGGATCGCGGCTTCCGAGGAGGCAGGCGGCGCGGAAGAGGTCGGCCGTCTTCAGCGAGCAGCGGCGGAGATACTCGCGCACGGTCGTCTCGGGCCGGTGGGCCTGAGCGTGCTGGAGCGCTTCGCCTTGGACCAGGGACAGAGCGGAGCTCGCGAGCAGCTGGACCCCCTCGGTGTCACCAGAGGCCGCGAGCTCTGAGAAGGCGCGGGCGAAGAGGTAGTCGCCCGTGGCGCGCGCGCCGATCGAGCCGTGCGTCCGCCACGCCGTGGCCTGGCCGCGCCGAAGTGCCGCGCGGTCGATGAGGTCGTCGTGCACGAGGCTCGCCATGTGGACGAGCTCCACCGCGACACCGGCAGGCAGCGGCGGCTCGCCGTCGGCGGTCAGGAAGACGAGCAGCGGGCGAAGGCGCTTTCCGCCGGCGTCGAGCGCCTCGGCGCCGGCCTCTGCCACGACCCCCGGGTGGCTGGCGACCGCGACCCGGAGCCGGTCCTCGAGCTCGCCGAGGTAGACGTCGAGGCCGGGAGCTGCCTGGACTGCAGCCAGTGCCGTCATGCCGCCTCCCCGACGAGCAGGACGACGATTCCACCCCCGAGCAGCCGGTGAGCGACCGGCTCGAAACCGGCGTCGCGCACTTCGCGGCTCAGCTCCTCCGGTCCGGGGAAGCGCCTCACGCTGGCGGGAAGATAAGCGTAGGCCGCCCCGCCCGGTAGCACTTTTCCGGCGAGCGGGATCAAACCGTCGAACCAGACGCGGTAGAAAGCGGAGAGGGGCCCCTTTGGCCGCACTATCTCGAGGATCCCCACTCGTCCGCCCGGACGAAGAACGCGGCGGAGCTCTCGCAGGGCCAGGCCGAGGTCCTCAGCGTTTCGCACGCCGAAGCCCACGGTGGCCGCGTCGAACCTGCCGTCCTCGAACGGCAGCTGCAGCAGGTCGCCGTTCACCCATGCGATGTCCGACGACTTGCGCCGAGCACGCTCCAGCATCCGTTCCGAGAAGTCCAGACCGCTGACCTTGCCTCCCTCCCGCTGCGCCGCCAGCGCAAGGTCGCCGGTCCCGCAGCACGCGTCGAGCACGCGGTCTCCGGGCCGCACGACCGCCTGCGCCGTCATCCTGCGCCAGCGCCGGTCGAGGCCGGCCGTCATCGCGCGGTTCATGAAGTCGTAGACGGGCGCGATCCGGTCGAACATCGACCGAACGCCCTCGGCGGGGAGGCGCCCGGACTCCACGCTCATTCGCCCCACTCCTTGACGAGCGTCGTGTCGAGCCCGAGCTGAGCGAGCGCTCTGCCGGCGACGAAATCGACGAGATCGTCCACTGTCCCCGCTCCGTGGTAGAAGCCCGGCGCCGCGAAGAGGATCACCGCGCCGGCCTGCCGCAGCCGGAGCAGGTTCTCGAGGTGGATGGTCGAGAGCGGCGTCTCCCGCGGGACGAGCACGAGCTTGCGGCCTTCCTTCAGGGCGACACCCGCGGCCCGGTGGACGAGGTTCGCCTCACCGCCGGTCGCGATCGTCCCCGCCGTCGCCATCGAGCAAGGGCAGACGACATAGCCGTCGATCCGCGCCGAGCCGCTCGCGTGCGGCGCTCCGTAGTCGTGCGGGTCGTAGATCGTCGCTGCGTCGCCGGCGGGCTCGACGAAGCGCGCGAGCACCTCGTCGCGCGGAAGCCGCGCGTCACCGTAGAGCTCGGTGGCGAGCACCTGCACGCCCGCCTCGGACGCGCTCACGCCGATCTCGCAGTCGGCCGCCGCGAGCCCCTGGAGGATCCGTGCGGCATAGGGCGCCCCGGAGGCGCCCGTGATGCCGAGGAAGACCCGCATGGGCTATCCGGATTCGCCCTTGGAGGCCTCGAGGAAGGTCGCCAGCTTGCGCAGGTTGTCCTCGCCCAGCTCGGCGAACGACGGCATCGGGGAGCCCGGCGTGACGGAGCTCGGGTTCTGCAGATGGCGAATCTGCCAGTCGATCCCGCGGTTCCTCGTCCCTTCTTCGGTCAGATCGGGCGCGCCGAGCTGCGAGGCGCCGGTGCCGCCGTACGTGTGGCAGTTGAGGCAGCCTGAGACGGCGAAGATCTCGGCGCCCGCACGAGCTTCCTCCGGCAGGTTGTACTTCTCCATCCAGATCGGCACCTGTTGGAGCGCGCCTGAGCTCGCTTCCTTCGCGGTCGCGCCCTTGTAGGTGAGGACGCCCATGGAGATCGCGGTCAGGATCAAGACGACGACGACGACGGGACGGTGAAGCGGGCGACGCTCCATGCGCCGGTCGAGGAACGGCAGGGCGAAGCCGATGATCAACAGGATCGTCGGGATCCCCACGGTCCCGAGCACAACCGTGTCAGGCCATTTGAAGATCCGAAGCAGATAGAAGAGGAAGTAGAAGTACCAGTCGGGCCGCGGTGTGAAGTTCGTCGTCCCCGGGTCGGCCTCGGCCTCGTAGAGAACGCCGAGCCAGCCCGGTTTCGACGCCCCGGGCCCGACGTCCTCGGCGGTGAAGTACCAGATGCAGGCGAGCGCGACGATCACGGCGACGACGACGAGGCTCATCACCGTGTCGTGGAACATCGCGAAGGGGTAGAAGGGCTTGCCGCGTCGCTGGACGTCCTCCTTGTACCGCGCGTGGTAGGCCCGTCTCCGTTCCTGTGCCCGGCTCATCTTGCAACCCGTCCGCGCGCTCTCGGCTGCACGAGGCCCGGCCCCCTCGGCGCCTCCTCCGGCCGCTCGGCGCCCGCCGCCTCGTCAGACCACGGCGGTGAGGTGACGCCGAGGCGCACGACCAAGTAGAGGTGCAGCCCGATGAGGGCAGCGATCGCCCCCGGTAACAGCAGCATGTGCATCGAGTAGAAGATCGTGAGCGTGCTGGGGCCGATCTCGTTGCCACCACGTAAGAACTGCGCGAGAAACGGACCGAAGAAGGGGCCCGTGCCGTTCAGGTTGATCCCGACGACCGTTGCCCAATAGGCGGTCTGGTCCCACGGCAAGAGATAGCCCGTGAAGCCCTGGAGCATCCCCAGGATGAGCAAGCTGAAGCCGACGAGCCAGTTCAGCTCTCGCGGGTACTTGTAGGCGCCGAACAAAAAGACGCGCGCCATGTGCAGGAACAAGAGGATGATGAAGACGCTCGCGCCCCACTTGTGCATGCCGCGAACCAGCCAGCCTAGGGTCACGTCGTTCGTGATGTGCCGGATCGAGCTGTAGGCCCCGTCCGGAGTCGGTTGGTAGTAGAAGGCGAGGATCACGCCGGTGCCCGCCTGGACGAGGAACGCAGTCAACGTGGCCGAGCCCAGCGTGTGGAACCAGTTCGTGTCCGCGGGGACCTTCCGGAAGAGGAAGTACTTGAGGCCGCCGACGATCCCTGAGCGCTCCTCGAGCCAGTCGATCGGGATCATGACGAGGGCAATGACCTTGTCGGTCAGGCGCTGCTTGCGGCGACTGGGCGGCGGCACCGGCTGCGTCTGGCGCGGCTCCATTACTTCTCCACGTCCTGCGGCTGGAGCGGGTAGAGCCAGCCCTCGACGCCGTCGACGTGCTCGCCGGGCCCCTGGCGCCCGTAGGCGTGGATCTGCGCCTGCGCGCCCTCGCCGTCGACCTCGGACACGCTGTACGTCTCGATGAGGTGCAGTCGCCCCTCGATGATCGAGTACTTGAAACGGTCAAGGGCGCGGACGGGCGGGCCGGCGATCCGGTTTCCCTCGGTGTCGTAGGCGCCGCCGTGGCAGGGGCAGCTGAAGTTCGCCGGCAGGATCGGCGTGAGGCTGATCTCGGCGTCGGCCGTCTTGACTGTCTTCTTCTGGTTGTCGTTCCTCGGCCCGCTGGCCTGGACGGGACACCCCAGATGGACGCAGCGATTCGAGATCAGCGTGAAGCTCGGCAGGTCATCGAGGAGGCCGTTGTAGCGGACGAACGCCGTCCGTCTGGACACCTCACCCTGGGTCGGGGAGAGAAGAAAAGTGGTCTCGATCCACTTGTCCTCTGGGAAGTTGTCCATCGGCCCGAGGTCGACGGTCGCCTGCTCCTGGTCGGTGAACGCCGGAAGGACGGCGAAGCCGATGACCGGCAGCGCGACGACCGCGGTGATCACGCCCCCGAGGCCGAGCGTAGAGAGCTCGAGGAACTTGTTGCGCGGGAAGCGCTCGACCTCGTCGGGCTCGCCGTCGACGGCAGGCTCGGCGAGCGCCTCCGGCGGGGCTTCGGCATCGACGGCGGGCGCCCGGCTCGCCCGCATCGCGTCGCGGGCCCAGAGCGCCCCGAAGACGATCGCGATCACGGCGCCCGCGATCGCGGCCGGCCGGCTGACTACGAGCCCGGCAAGCGTGCAGGCGATGCCGACGGCGAAGCCGACCGGCCAAATGCTCGGCGACGGGAGATGCGGCTTGTCGTCCCCGTGGGGCGGTTCCACCTAGGCTGGGGCTCCTTGGCTCGCCGTCATTGGATTCAAGCGACCCTAAAGGGCCTGTGTCAACGACGTAGCAGTTGCCGCAATGAGCGTCGCTGCCCGTCGACGGCTGCAGGGGGCGCCTCGAGCCCGTATTCGCCCCACCGAGAATCGACGAGCGACTTGATTTCGTCGCTCATCGCGATCTCGGTCGGCCACTCGCGCGTCCCCTCCAGAGTGCCCTTCGCGGTCGCGTCGATGCCCAGCTTGCCGCCGTAGAACTGCAGCGTCGGAGCGTGGTCGAGGTGGTCCAGGGGCCCTTCGGTGAGCAGCACGTCGCGCTTGGGATCCACGTTGGCCGTGACGTAGAAGAAGACCTCTTCGTAGTCGTGGACGTTCACGTGCTCGTCGACGACGACGATCGACTTGGACAGGCTGAGCATCCCGAGCCCCCAGATCGCGTGCATCACCTTCTGCGCCTGGCCGGGGAAGCGCTTGCGGATCGAGACGATCACGCAGTTGTGGAAGGCACCGGCCACGGGGAGGTCGTAGTCCACGATCTCGGGCACGGTCATCTTGACCGCGGGCAGGAAGATCCGCTCCGTCGCCTTCCCGAGCCAAGCGTCCTCCTGCGGTGGCTTGCCGACGACGATCGAGGGGTAGACCGCGCCTTCGCGCATCGTCATCGCGGTGACGTGGAAGACGGGAAACGGCTCGACGCCGGTGTAGTAACCCGTGTGGTCGCCGAACGGGCCCTCGTTCGTCAGGTCGTCCTTCTGGACATAGCCCTCGAGGACGATCTCGGCGTTCGCGGGCACCTCGAGGTCGACCGTCTTGCAACGCACGAGCTCGACCGGCTCCCCCTTGAGGAAGCCCGCGAGCATCAGCTCGTCGATGTGCTTCGGAAGCGGCGCCGAGGCGGAGTAGGTCGTCACCGGATCCAGTCCGAGCGCGACGGCGACGTCGAGCCGGCCGTCCGCGGCCAGGTAGTCCATCCGGCCGTCCTTGTGGATCTGCCAGTGCATGGCCGTCGTCCGCTCGTCCAGGACCTGCATCCGGTACATCCCCACGTTGCGGACGCCGGTGTGCGGATCCTTGGTGATCACCGCGGGGAGCGTGATGAACGGCCCGGCGTCTCCGGGCCAGCACGTCTGGATCGGAAGCAGGCCGAGGTCGACGTCCTCGCCGGTGAGGACGACCTCTTGCGCCGGTCCGCTGCGGGCCGTCTTCGGGAGCGAGTCCGCGATCGACTTCAGCTTCCGAAGGCCCCGGACCTTTTCGGCAAGGCCCTGGGGCGGCTGCATCTCGAGCACGTCCTCGAGCTTCCGGGCGACCGCGTCGAGGCTCGGCGCGTCGAACGCCATGCACATCCGGCGCTCGGTGCCGAACTGGTTGATCAGGAGCGGATGGCTCGACTTCGGGTTCGTGAACAGGAGCGCCGGCCCGCCGCCTCGGATTGTGCGGTCGACGATCTCCGTGACCTCGAGGTTTGGGTCGACCTCCACATCCACCCGAACGAGCTCGTTCTCGCGCTCGAGCAGGGAAATCCAGTCGCGGAGCGAGGCGGCAGGCGCCATGGAGGTCAGTCTAGGGAGAGGGCGATTTCCACGGCGGCCGCGACATCCAGGCTTCGGCCGGCGTCGTAGCGGTCAGGGGCGGCGGCGGCCGGCTCCCGCAGTCGGTCCGAGTAGAGCTCGCGTCGCCGGAGCGTGAAGTTGAGGCGCTTCTCGTAGGTCTCGGTGAAGCCCCAGAGCAAGGCGGCGCGCTCCCTTTGGCCGCGCTCCGCGGCGACCGCCGCGAGCCCCGCCACGCTGTAACAGACGAGGCGATCCGAACTGATCTCCCAGGAGACTCGCAGTCCTTCGCGGTAGTGCTCTTCGGCCGCGTCGACGTTGCCTACGGCAAGCTCGAGGTCGCCCAGGGAGTGAGTCGAGGACGCCATGCTGAACATGTCGTCTCTTGCCCTGGACAGGTCGGCCGACTCCTGCAGGAGCCGCCGGCCCCGCTCCGTGTCGCCGACAGCCGCGGCCTGTTGTCCACGTAGGTGTAGGACCCGCCGGACGCCGGCGTCGTAGCCGAGCTTACGATGCAGCGCCTCGGCCTCTTCGAGCATCGGCCCAGCCTCCTCCGGCTTGCCGAGCTCCAGCGGGGCCACGGCGAGCCCGGTCAGTGCCCACGCGATCCCTTGATCGTTGCCGATGGAGCGGAAGTATTCGAGCGCCTCCTGGGACCTCGCAAACGCCGGCTCGTACTGGTTGCGAACACCGGAGACCGTTGCCCCGGCCATGAGCGCCTTGGCGCGGACCGCGGCGCCCACAGGCTCGGGACGGGCGAAGAACGCCTGGAGCCACCGCTCGCCTTCCACGGCGAGGTTCTGATCGAGCCAGACCATTGCCAGAGCGCCGACAAGCCGCAGGCCGAGCTCGGTCTCCCCGCTGTCGAGCGTCCAGCCGAGCGCGCCGCGGACGTTGTCCCACTCGGTACGGAAGCGCTCTCGCACCGCCGCCTGCTGGGGACCCAGGTAATCGAACTCCACCGACTCGGCGAGCTCGGTCATGTACTCCGCATGCCGCCGACCGATCACGTCGGCCTCGCCGGACTCCTCCAGCCGCTCGACTGCGTACTCGCGGATCGTCTCGAGCATCGAGAACCGCTCAACTTCGCGGCGGATCAGGCTCTTGTCGATCAGGGAAGCGAGCGTGTCGAGATCGGCCTCGCAGACGGTCTCGGCTGCCTCCAGCGTGAACCCGCCGGAGAAGACGGCCAGCCGGCCGAAGAGCTGTCGCTCCTCCTCCGAGCAGAGCTCGTAGCTCCATGCGATCGTCGCGCGCAACGTCCGCTGCCGCTCGGGGAGGTCGCGCCGCGACGCCGTAAGAATGGGCAGCCGCCGGTCGAGCCGCGCGAGGAGCTCGCCGGGCGGCAGGACCTTGACGCGCGCCGCCGCCAGCTCGATCGCAAGCGGAAGGCTGTCGAGGCGGCGGCAGATCTCAGCCAGTCGGCCGTAGTCGGCGGTGAAGCCGGGCAAAACGGCTTCGGCCCGTTGGCGGAAGAGCTCGACCGCCGGCGCTTCGGCGAGCGGCTTCAATGGAAACTCCCGCTCGCCGGAGATCCTCAACGGTTCCCGGCTTGTCGCCAGAAGGGTGAGGTTCGGGCACTCGGCGATCAAATGGGCGAGGTCACCGGCTGCGGAGACGACCTGCTCGAGGTTGTCCAGGACGAGCATCAGCTCCCGACTGCCGATGTGAGCGGCCGCGTCCGAGTCCGCCTCGAGCGCGTTCGAGATCGTGGGCAGTACGAGGCTCGGCTCCCTGATCGCCGCCAGCTCGACAAGGGTCACTCCTTCGTCGAAGGACTCCACGAGCTCGGACGCTGCGGCGACGGCGACGCTGGTCTTGCCGATCCCTCCGGGACCGGTGAGCGTCACGAGTCGGGCTCGCTCGGTGCCGAGCAGCCGCAGCAGGTCCGCAAGCTCGCGCTTGCGCCCGAGCAGCGGCACGACCTCGAGCGGCAGGTGCGCATGGTTCAGGCTCCTGAGCGGAGGAAACTCGGCGCGGCCGAGCTGGAAGAGCCGGATCGGGAAGCCGAGATCCTTCAGCCGGTGCTCGCCGAGATCACGGAGCTCGAACTCGCCGTCGAGCAGCGCGCGCGTCGTCTCCGACACGACGACCTGCCCGCCGTGGCCCGCCGCGCCGATTCGCGCCGCCCGGTGGACGTCGAGCCCGACGTAGCCTTCCGTCGTCAGCTCCGGCTCGCCGGTGTGGATACCCATGCGAACGCGCACCGGAGTGGCGGCCAGCGCTCGCTGGGCTTCGGCGGCTGCGGCGACGGCGTCCGAAGCGCGTTCGAACGCGACGACGAAGCTGTCTCCCTGCGTCGCGATCTCCACGCCGTCATGGCGGTCGAACGCCTCGCGGAGGAGGCGGTTGTGCTCCCCCAGGGCGTCCGTGTAGCTGTGACCGAGCTCCTCGAGCAGCCGCGTGGATCCTTCGATGTCGGTGAAGAGGAGAGTGACGGTGCCGGTCGGGAGCTCCGGCACTACCTGCGACCCCGGCTGAGGGTCAGGGCGACGCGAGCCCCTCTGGGCCGCTTGGCGCCGGGGCGTGGGCGCTGCGTGAGGACCCGGCCCCGCGCTCGGTGCGAGCGCTTGTAGCGCAGCCGCCCGACGCGACAGTTTGCGCGGCGGATGCGAGCCCGCGCCTTTGCGAGCTTGAGACCCACGACCTTCGGGACGCGGCACCTGGGGACCGGCTTCGCCACGGGCTTGGTGACGGGACACGGGCCCGCCGCCGCACCGGTCGCCTGCAGGCGATAGACCGGCCCGGATTGCGACACTGCGTAGACGCGCCCGCAGGCGTCCTCGCCGAACGAGGTCAGTGACGTGACGCTCAGGCCGAGACGGCGATCGTCCTGGGCGTCAGGCGTCTGCAGATGCGCCGACCACAGCGGACTGTTGCAGTAGTCGCCGTAGACGTACCTCCCGGCGAGCGCAGGCAGCGTCTGGTCGCGGACGACGTAGCCGCCGGAGATCGAACAGCCGCGGGAATGGGGGTACTCCAACACCGGCTGGGCGTGGTTCGCGGGCAGCGGGTTGCACTCCGGGTTGCCCGAGTTGGCCTCGTAGACGTGCCGCCCTTCCCAGCAGCCCCAGCCGAAGTTCCAGCCGCGTCCTGACCCGGTCGCGGCGGGCGCGAAGTCGATCTCCTCCCACTGGTTCTGGCCGACGTCGGCGATCGTCAGGTCGCCCGTCTGGCGGTCGAACGAGAAGCGCCAGGGGTTACGCAGCCCGTAGGCCCAGATCTCCGGCCGCGCACCGGCCCGGCCGGCGAACGGGTTGCCGGCCGGGACCGTGTACGGCGCTCCACCGGGGCCCGGGCGTGGATCGATGCGCAGCAGCTTTCCGAGCAGCGTGTCGAGCCGCTGTCCGGCGCGGTCCGGGTCGCCGCCGCCGCCGCCGTCTCCGGTTCCGATGTAGAGGTATCCGTCAGGTCCGAACTGGAGCTGGCCGCCGTTGTGGTTCGTCCTCGGATGCGCGATCGAGAGCACGTTGCGGCGGCTCGCTGCATCGGCGACGTCGGCGTTCCCGGAGACGTGGAATTCGTCGATCGTCACGGCGCCGCTCGGGTTGCGGGCTGTGTAGTAGACGTAGAAGCGGCCACTTGCCGAGTAGTCGGGCGGAAACGCGAGGGACAGCAGCCCGCGCTCACCGCCGGCGCCGACGAGGCTCGTGATGTTTAGGAACGGCGTCGGCAGCGTCGCTCCTCGGCGGACGATCAGGATCCGTCCGTCCTGCTCGACGACGAAGAGCCGTTCGCGGTCGCCTGGAGGCGCAGTCAGATAGGTCGGCGCCGCGAAGCGCCCGACGAGAGCCAGCTCGGGGTCGCCCGGCGCAGCCGCCCCGCCTCTCGCAAACACGACCGCGAGAGCCAGCGCCGCGACCGCTGCCAGCAAGGCGAGCTCAGTACGTCTGAGTGCGACGGGCATGCCGACGATGGCCGGCCCACTTCGACAGCTGGCCGAGCGCGATCACGCTGATGAAGATCAGTCCGACGATCAGCATCCCCGTGATGACCTTCTTGCCCTCCTCGGCGGCGTCGATGTGGACTTCCTGTTGCGCCTGAGCAAACAGAACCGCTAAGGACGGGATCGCCATGCGCGCGCGACTCTACCCGTCGCCGAGCCTTCGGGCATGGATCTCGAGCGCCCGGTCGACCGCCTCGTCGCCGGCGCTCCAGCGGGCGAGCTCGTCGAGCGGGCCGGGATCGCCGCGTCGGCTCAGCGCCCCGCGAGCGTCTCCGAGCCGGCCTTGCCCGAGCAGTGCGGCGGTCGCCGCCCACGCGGCTCCATCCCCGGTGCGACCGTCCGCCTGCGTCTGCGCGCAGACGGAGATCAGCTCGGCCAGGTCTGAGACGGCGTCGACGTGCCCGACCGCGGCGATTCGCGCCAGTCCTTGGGCGTAGAGGTAATCGCCAAGGACGAGAGCCGTGTCGCCGTCCTCGGGCTCGTGCAGGCGCGGCCGGCCGTAGTGGACGAGGTAGCCCTCGTAGATGGTCTCCAGGCCGAGCCTGAAGCGGCCTTCAGCGAGCGGCGAGAAGACCGGCTCGAGCTCGCCCTCGGCCGGCTCGCGCAGCGCGGCGTGGAGCTCAGCCGGCGAAACTCGCAACAGCCTCGATCGTGCGGTCGATCTCCTCGTCCCCGTGCGCGAGCGACGGGAACATGGCCTCGAACTGCGAGGGGGCGATGTAGATCCCCTGCTCCAGCAGATGCCGGAAGAGCGCGGCATACCGCTCGGTGTCAGTTTCGCGAGTGACCTGTTCGAGATTCGCGACGAAGGTGCCAGGCCCCTCCGCAGCTTTGCGACAAAAGAGGGTCAGAAGTGCACCGACTCGCTGGACCGTGCCATGTCCCGATAGGCCGGCTTCGAGACGCTCTCCACGCCGCTCGAGCTCCTCGTAGACGGCAGGTTCGCGGAGGCGCCGGAGCACTGAGATCCCGGCCGCCGTGGCCAACGGGTTTCCGGACAGCGTCCCGGCCTGGTAGACGGGGCCCGAGGGGGCCAGCTGCTCCATGACATCCGCCCGGCCTCCGAA
>Ga0081455_10006337_pt1 | contig 12706 bp, 17 predicted proteins | sample TabmetS3T2R1_FD_70207 | JGI IMG/M metagenome (GOLD analysis project Ga0081455, IMG submission 70207) | Tabebuia heterophylla rhizosphere microbial communities from the University of Puerto Rico - S3T2R1 | ecosystem: Host-associated > Plants > Roots > Rhizosphere ... | reverse complement strand
CCGCTAACCGAGAAGCCGGACGTATTCGTCCTGCACAGCCTCACTGGGGGTGACTCCGAGTTCCTCCCGTAGCAAGACTCGCAGGCGTTCGTACGCCGCCAGGGCCTCCGCCACATTGCCTCGGGCCGCGAGTGCGCGCATCAGCAGCAGATGTCCGGACTCTCGGAACGGGGCCGCCTCGACAAGTTCCCGTCCGGCACGCTCCGCGCCCGGCAACTCTGCACCCCTGAGTCCTAGACATATTTCCGCGTAGCACTCCAATGCGCGGATTCGCACATCGGCCAGGCGACGGCGCCACGCCTCGGCCCATGGCGCCTGCGCCTCGGGCAAGAACGTCCGACGTGCGACGAACAAAGCGCTCAAGGCGGGCGCCCAGGCCCGTCGCCAGTCGCCGATAGCGACGGCAGACTCGGCAGAATGCAGCTGTGAGATGGCAACCTCGACGTCGACACGTACCGGCTCCGGGAGGGCCAAGATTAGTTCCGTACGCCCGCGGAGGGTGTCCGTCCCGACCACCGCCCTGGTCTTGGAGATCAAAGCGCTGAGTGCACCGCCGGCGTCGGCTGGGCGATCGTCGCCCCAGAGCGCCTCCAACAAGGCCTCCCGTGAAACGGTCTCCAGTCGAGAAATTGCGAGATAGGCGAACAGCAGCCGCCCCTGGCGCCCGGGCAGCAAGTTGTCGATCCGCCGGCCTGAAAGCTCCACAGCGAAAGTCCCGCAGAGCTGAACGCGCGCCGATTCGATCACTACCTCAGCATTGCCTACTCGGCCGACGTCGGTTAGATGTGTGGAGTGAACGAAGGAGCAGTCCTGATGCTCAGGCAGGTCAGATGCGAATGCGGCTACGTCGCCCGCGGTCCGACCGACGATGACGTCATCGCACTCATGCTGGCCCACATCGCCAGTGATCACCCCGACCTCGCCGAGACGGAGACAGCGGACGATATTCGCACCTTGATCGAACTCCTCCCGGATTGAGTCAAGCGCCCTGAGCCTGTCGAGGGCCGCTAGTTGGCGCGCATCGACGGACTCAGCGCGCATTCGGTGCTCAACGGTGGTTGGGCCAACCAGCACTGGGCACCGAAACGGTGGCAGTGAGCAGCTGTCCGGTGCGCGGCCCGGTGGTGAGCCGCTCCAGATTGTCCATGAAGTCCTCATTCATATGCCAGTCGGCGGTCAGCACGAACAGCGTTTGGCCATCGTCACCGCCGAGGGCGCAGGCGAATCCCGCCTGATCGAGTGGGATCCGATCCAGCACTTCTCCGCCCTCCGCCACCCGCAGACAGCATGGCCCGTTGTCGTACCAGCTGGGCGTCCACACTGCACCCTCAGCATCCATGGAAATGCCGTCAGCGAGCACGTCGGCAAAGGTTCGGCGGTTGGTCAGGCCGCCCTCGTCGGTGATGTCGAAGGCAGTCAGCTTGCTGGCGAAGGACTCCGCGATGATCAAGGTCGAGTTGTCTTCAGTGACCGCCATGCCGTTGGGAAAGGCAATCCCATCGGCGACCTGACGCACCGAACCGTCCGGCGTGACCGCGGCGATAAAGCCGGGAGCGACGCCCTCATCGGGATAGAAGTCGGCGCCACCGTTGATATAGATAGTGCCGCGGCCATCGATGACGATCTCGTTCAGGCCGCCGGGTAGCCCGGTCAGGTCAGCATGATCGACCAGCGATCCGTCGGGCTCCTGCCGCAACAGCCGCTGCTCCGGACCGGCCACCACGAGCAGCTGACCGTCAGATAGCCAATCAATCGAGAACGGGATGGTGGTAGGTACCCGTGTGATCACCTCGCGACTTCCGTCCTGGTCGAACGCGAGAATCTCTTGGGCGCCCCAGTTCGACAGCCACACACGGCCGTCATGCCAGCGGGCGGACTCGCCGATCACCAGGTCGGCGGCTAGCAGCTGTGGTTCGGGCATGGGGCCAATCCTGTCAGCCGTCCGAGACCGGCTCTCGGCTACCTCCGAGAGACACTGCAGCTCGTGCGCTACCGCGTCCGCCGCCGAGCCGGACAGCGCATCTGGCGCGGTTGCCATTTCTCTTCAGCGACACCGACACTTCCAGCGGGCTGCCGAAGAATGGCGAGGCCTTCGTCCCTGCCGCCGTGAGTGCGAGGTAAACCGGCTATTGGCTCGCGCCCTCGGCCGGCTGAAGGCTCACGTTTTGGCTCCCTGCCCGGAGTGACCGCTTCGGATCCGACCCCAGGGTTTGAATACCGCCAACAAGAAAGCGACCGTCAGAGCCGTCGGAGAAACAATCGGCGGATAGAGCATGTTGCTGAAGTTCCAGTCAAGATCGGCACCGGCGGCGAGCTGACTGCCAAGATCGGCGGCTTTCGCAACTTCACTGCGCAAGGCGGTGACGATCAGCGTGCTGAGGATGACGTTGAGCGCGAGCTTGATCGACACCCACCAGTACCGCAGCAGACCATACTTGCTGCCCAAGCCGAGGATCACCCCCGTGATCAGGCTGATCATCGCCGCACTGAACATCGGCAACACCGTGACTAGGCGCAATGACTGCAGCGTATGAGCGCGTACCTCGGCCGATTCGGTGAAGATCGCGGTGAAGACAAGTACCGCCATTGCAACATCCAGTCCGAACCAGGTCCCGGCGGCCAGGATATGCAGCAGCAGCACTGTCTTGCGAACGCGAGCTCCAAGCCGCAAAGTGATCACGCTTCTGCTCGGCGATCGAGCATCGAGGTCATGGCGTACGCGCTGTATTGGCAATGAAGCTGCGTAGCGCGCCGGCCAAGCGTTGCGGCTGGTCGAGTGGCACGAGAGTGTAGCTGTCCTCAATCTCAACCAAATGTCCGTCGGGTAGCAATTCGGCTAGCTGTCGTCCGTGCTCGGCTGGCATCATCTGGTCCTCTGGTGCCCAGACCACCAGGGCCGGCTTCACGAAGCTGGCCAGCCGTGCGGACCAGTCTCTTCCGCTGTCGAGCGGCACGCTGCGGCAGTAGGTCCGCAAATCCTGGCGCACCCGAGTGTCTCGAGCGAACGGCCCGAACCAGTCGCGCAACATTTCATCCGAGACTGGGTGCTTGGCCAATGTCCGCGCAACAGACTGGCGTACCACGGCGAATCGCATGAGCAGGCTCTGCAGGGCGAAGCCGCCACGAGCTGCGGCTAGCTTGGCGAGCCGTCGTCCGGGAGCGCCGGGCGGAAAGTTGTCAAAGGCTTCGCATGCGACCAGTACGAGCCGGCCGATGCGCTCAGTTCGTCCATGATCGACGAGCAGCTGCGGGCCACCCCAGTCGTTCATGACCAGGGCGACGTCGGTCAAGTCGAGCTGCTCCAGAAACTCAGCGACGAGCAGAGCGATGCCATCGATGCTGAGATCGGCACCCGGCCGCATGGGCTTGCGGTGTGCCCCGAGCGGCAAGGTCGGCGCTACGCAGCGATGCGCGGGGCCCAATTCGGACATCATCGGGCGCCACACTGTGTTGTTCATCAGCACGCCGTGGAGCAGCACTACGGTCGGCCCATTGCCGCCGGTATCAAAGTAATCAATCAGCCCAGCCGTGAGATCAACCGTTCTGACGTCGGAATTCGGAGCCATCTCCCTCTCCTGTGAACGCTACTGGCCAAGATCACCTGCGCTGCGTGATCACACCGTGGACTCAGTAACGTCGATCGGCTGGCGGGATTCTTCCTGATCAACTGGACGCGTTGTGAGTGCCGCGGCAACTGCTGCGGCTACGGCGCCGAGCGAGAGGAAGGTGCGCAGCGTGTGAAATGCCGCCCACCGCGCACGGATCTGCTGCCAATCGGAGGGCAGCGTCGCCTCGGTCCAGTTCGCGATCAAGTTGTCGATCGGCACCTCGACGATCAGTGTGATCGCCATGACCGCGACCATCAGCAACAGTCCGGCCAGCGCCAGCCAGCCAGCCACAGTTGATCGGCTGCGAAACAGCAGCATCACAACGACTAGACCGACAATCACAGCAGAGATCATCAGCACCGCCATCACCGTGGCCAGATTGCTGATCATGTGCTGGCCGTCGGCCAGGAAGGTGGCCGCGTCGTACTCCGTCATCGTCCGCGCCAACGACAGCCAGGTGCCCCACATCACACCAGCCACCAGGACGTACAGCATGATGCTTACGAACTGGACAAGCTTCAACAACGATTCGCGCGCCATGATCACGCCCCTTGTTGTGGTGGCCCGGGCGGCGCTGCGATCGGGCTCAGATGCATCCCGACGAGGCGCCAGGTACCGTCCTCTCGCACCAGAATGTGCGTGGCTCGAAACTGGCCGCTGTTGGGTCGACCCCGGTACGCCGCCTCCTGATCATGAATCCCGCCCACGACTGCACAGTTTCCGAAGACTCGCGCTTCCGTGTCGCGCCACTGCAGCGATGAGGTAACAAGATCACCACTGCGATACCGGTCCAGCCATTGGGTCTTGTCGATGACGAACCCCAACGGTCCGACCAACATGAAGTCCTTGTGGGCCAACGCATCGAGGACGGTGAGGTCGCGGGCCTGTTCTGCCTCGGCCCAGCGCTTCCCGAACTCCTCGAGCTCTGCCTGGTCGTCCTGCATCGCTTCCATCCTTTCTACGACCTCTTGCAACTGTCCCGCTCGCCGGTGCCACCTGCCAGTCCACCCGCTGTCCAATGTGTCGCCACTGATATCCAGAGGTCGGCTGTGACCGTCATCGACCGTGGTGCGGTCGTGAGCGGTTCGTTTCACTTCATTTGCGAGCCCAGCTCAGGCAACCTCGTTTGGTGACACTGAGTGGGCAGCGACGCCGAGCGGCTTCGGATGCCGCGGCAGTCTTGCTGAGGCCGCGGCCGCGCAAGAACAGTCGCACTGCGGCCACGTCGGGAAGCCGTACGACAGCCGTATCCCATCGCCGAACCTCGGTGATCGAGAACTGCTGCGCGACGACGTCGACCGCGCTCTCGGCGTCAAAGCTGAACGGCTCGCCCCAGCCAGGCATCACCTCGGCGAACTCGGGGTCGTTGTACCGGCTCGAGGTGCAGGTCACGAATACTCCACCGGTCTGCAATACCCGCGCGGCCTCGGCAAGTACGACCGAGGGCTCGGGCACGTAATAGAGCATCCAGAGGGCCGCGACGGCCCCACAACAGCCATCGATAAAAGGCAATCGCGCAGCATCTGCCTGGATTGCGGGCGGTGGCGCGTGACGCACGTAGGCGGCGCGGTCCAGCACGACGGTCGGAGTGTCATGGCGTATGAGGAGTCGGGCCAGCGTGCCGTCACCGCCGCCCAGATCAAGCACGCGGCCGGCGCCAAGGGCGGCGAGCCGGTCGGCGACCTGCTGATGAACGTCAGCGATAGCGGAGAACTGAGAAGTGGCGGCCTGATTGGCTGCGAAACGCTCGGGATCGCTGTCGAAATCCGGGGTCAACGGCCTCGGCGGCTCTGCTGTCATGTCAGGGAGACCAGAGACCTCCCTTGCTATGTCTCAAGGCGACGCTCGTGGCCACGTCCAGCGGGTGGGTGTGAAGGATTCGCCGTCGGTCGGCATGCCAAATGCTTTGACAGGCGTGACTTCGTACACCTCGAAGGGCGCACCTCCTGAGGTGGGCGCACCGTAATCGGCGTCCAGTTGACTGCCCTGAACCCGGGTGGGCCAGCTGTAGACCGTTTGGAAAGCCTCGACTGCGCGCAGCAGGCCTTCCTCGTCGCGTACGTGGCGTGCCACACCTTCGACAATCACGTGCGCATCGCCAGTGTCGGTACTGATCACACAACGACGCTCGGCCTCCAAGTTGCGGCTCTTGCGCGTCCGGTTCTTGCTGGCGACAAAGAACGACGTGCCAGACCACGCCGCGAATAGTGGCATCACGTGCGGCCCGCCGTCCGGGCGTACGGTAGCGAGCCAGAACCAGCCGCCGCGAGCGAGGCGCCGTTCGACCTCGGACCACGAAAGCGGCTGGCTGCGGCCGGACTCGCTGTCAGCCTGAGTTCCCTTTCCTTCACGCGACATCGCCTCGGCCTTGGGCGCCTCTGTCATGCCGGTTACTCCTGTTCAAGCGTGCAAGCATTTTGTCCACTTACTAGTCGTATATCCCACCTAGCGCTAACCGCCAGCGAACACCAGAACGATGACAGCCACTCCGAGCGGAATATCGAAGAACATGCATGCCTCGGCTAGCGAGCGAGGTACGACCACGTTGCGACGGTAGTGAATGACATCCCAGACGGCGTGCGCGATGAGAGCCAGCGAGGCGAGTATTGCGCCTGCCACCGGCGCCATCGCGAGGGCGGCTAGCGCTGCTCCTCCGTATGCAACCAACGCCACTGCTTGAGCGCCTAGAGCAGCGCGCGACGCCCCGAGGATCAGACCCAGCACCACGAGGATGACCGAAACGCCACCGAGCACGAACCAGGGTTCGATACCGATCAGCGCACCGGAAACCACCAGAGCGCCGCCGACCGGGATGGCCGCCCAGGCAACCCAGCGCACACTGAGCGCGGCAGCCGCCAGGTAGCAGCCGGCAGCAACGAGGAGAGCAACGACCACGGTGTCGCGATCAGGGCTGACGACAGCGACGAAGGCGGCACCAAGCAGCCCAACCACTGCCGGCCAGCGACGCCAGAGCGACGAGGTCGCCCGAGTCGAAGCTGGTGCGGCGGTCGACCCTGCTGTGGACATGACCCCATGATTGGCCCGGATTGTGTCCAGCGACCAGGCCAATCGCCGCCCATCTGCTAGTCACCTGCCGGGGGCCCGAGGTCGTCACTGGCGGCGGCTCAGTCAGCCGAAGGTCACGGCCTGGGCATGATCGGGTTTGATCCGCAGGACGATGCGATCGGTACGCAACGGATAGGGCTCGCCGGTGTATTTGCGGGCGATGCGGTCGATGATCTCCCAGGCCCGATCGCCCTCGATCACTTCGGTGACCTGACCGCGGATCAGCACCGACGCGTACGGCTGGTCAACATCGGTGATCGAGATCGCCACCCGCGGGTCTCGCTTGATGTTGCGCGCCTTCCGTGAGCCGGGCGAGGTAAGAATCACGACATCGTCGGAATCTTCGACATCAATCCAGACCGGCACGCTGTGCGGCGCGCCGCTGGGCAGCAGGGTCGCAATGTGTGCATAGTTGGGGCGTTCCAGCAGCCGCCTCACATCGTTGATCATCTCTCGGTCAGACATGCAGGGTGGGCCGATAGATGAGCTCTTGGATGTAGCCGTCGAGCGTACGGGCCTCGATCAGCTCCAGGTCGAAGTCGGCTGCACCCTGGAAGATCGGGTCCAGTCCGGTCTGACCGGTGATGACAGGGAAGAGCGTCACCTGCACGCGGTCAACTAGGCCGGCGGCCATCAGCGCTCGGTTCATAGACAGGCTGCCGTGCGAGCGCAACGGCACCTCGGACTCTTCCTTGAGCCGGGCGACGACGTCGACGGCGTCACCGCTCGCGATGGTCCCGTTCGGCCAGTCGAGTGGGCCTTCCAGTGTGGTCGACACCACTGTTGCCGGCAGGTTGGTCATTCGCGTGACCCATGGGTCACGCACATCGGATTCCTCGGTGCTCGATGCCAGCATCTGGACGAATGCCCGATACGTGTTGGCCCCGAAGACCATCCGCTGCTCCGCGTCGTACAAGGCGAGTCGGCGGTCGAGCAACTCAGGGCCTTGCTTACCCCAGTAGCCGGTCCAGTTGCCGCCGGCGGCGCCGTAGCCGTCGAGGCTGGAAAAGACGTCGAAGGTGTAGGTAGCCGCCATGATGCTCTCCTCGTGTGCGGTTGATCGGATGTGTGGATACAGACTGGAAACCACGGCCAGACTCATCGCCGTCGAACTCCCCCAGCCGAGTTGTCAGAATCTGAGCGCCATATTTGGTGCTGAGATTCTGACAACTCGGCTCAAGTGGTGGGTCGGTACGTCAGCTCGCCGCACGACCGACCAGAAGTCAGTGGAGTCGGGCGGTTGCAGAGCTAGGCTCGCGGACCGTGACCAAGGACGATATTGCCCGTACGATCCTCGATGCCGGTGTCTATGTGGTGCTCGCGACGGCGGATGCGGACGGGGTGCCGTGGGCCTCTCCGGTGTGGTTCGCGAAGGAGAACTACCGGGAGCTGTACTGGGTGTCCTATCCCGGTGCCCGCCACTCACAGAACATCGCTGTGCGGCCGCAGATTGCCATGGTCGTGTTCGACTCGACGGTCGCGCCAGGCACCGGTCAAGGTGTGTACATGACCGCTATCGCGGAACAGCTCACCGACCCGACGGCGATCGAACACGGCATCGGCGTCTTCTCGCGGGAGTCCGTGCGTCAGGGGGACGAGGAGGAGTGGTTGCCCGATCGAGTCACCGGAGAGGCGCGGCTCCGGCTGTACCGGGCAACGGTGCAGCAGTATTCGATACTGGATCCGGACGTCCCGTTCGACGTTCGGGTCGATGTCACGCCCTGACCACATAGGGGCCACTTGCTGGCTCTGCGACGACCCACCAGGTTCAGAGACCGGTACGGGTGAACGTCACGTGCGTGACTCCGCTGGGTGAGGAGGTGGCCTCAACCTGGTAGTCCTTCTCGATGCCCTCCAGTCCGTCCCAGAGGCGTACGCCACGGCCGAGCAGAATCGGCACCACCACGATGTGGATGTGGTCGATAAGCCCGGCAGCAACGAAGTCGCGGATCACGGTGGGACCCCCGCCGATGCGCACGTCCAGGTCGCCGGCGGCCTTGCGGGCGGCCTCGAGCGCCTCGGCAGCCGAGGCGTTCATGAAGTGGAAGGTCGTGCCGCCCTCCATCTCGATTGGCGCCCGCGGGTGATGAGTCAGGACGAAGACCGGTGTGTGGAACGGCGGGTTGGGACCCCACCAGCCCTTCCACTCCGGGTCCTCGTGCCATCCGGGCGGACCGAATTTCCTGGCACCCATGATCTCGGCGCCGACCCCCGGATCGTGAAGCTGCAGAACGGCATCGTCGATGCCCCCGCTGCCGCCAGGCTCACCGACCTTGTCGTGCCACCATCGGGTGACGAACATCCATTCGTGCAGCCTGTCGCCGGCGTGGCCGAACGGTTCGTCGAGGGTCAGACCTTCGCCAGTACCGAAGCCGTCGAGTGAGACGGAGAAGAACTGGACGCGGGCGAGTGACATGGCTGGTGTTCCTTTCCTCTGTTGGTCGAGCTTGGTCGAACCCGTTCACTAGATCATGGCGAACGATCACAGGCTGCTGGCCAGCGCCTGGTGGGAAGATGGCCATCACTCGGCCTGGTGGGTGGCCACCGATCAGCGAGACAGTCGAGCTTGGATCGACACACGGAAGCTAATCAGACGATCACTAGGTCTAGGCGTTCAATGCTGGTCGGATGCGTACAGGTCGAGTGGGAGGCCGATGTGCGTTCGCTCTATGACGGCATGGTACGGATCGTCGTCGTGCCCACGTGGGCGAAGCTGATCGACTTCGAGACGACGCTCCCAAGTGCGGTAGAGGAACTGATCCGGCAGCGGGAGGAACGTCAGCGCGCCTCAGCGACGCCGCTTGCCGATTCATCGGTGTCGCAATGACAAGATCAATGAGGAGACAAGTCATGGAGGAATCAACAAACCTCGGTGGGCCGACGGTCAGCGCCGCCAACACGCTGAGCCTGCCCGCGGCTGCCGACCGGGCCACCTTCCAGGCCGAACTGGACAGGCTGCGGGTTCGGGAGAAGGCGCTCACCCGGGAAGCCGACGCGATCGCCGCCGCCCGCCGACGCCTACCCATGGTCGAGATGGATGCCACCCTCGCACTGATCGGGGCCCACGGGCCGCTCACCTTGCTCGAGGCGTTCGAAGGGCGCCGACAGCTCATCGCCTACTACTTCATGTGGCACCCCGGAAAGCCCGCGGCCGAGCAGTGCGAAGGCTGCACGTGGGTCACCACGCAGGTCACAGAGCTGTCGTACCTTCATTCTCGCGACATCACCTACGCGGTCTTCTGTCAGGGTCCCTACGACGAAAGCATCCGCTACCGCGACTTCATGGACTGGGATGTGCCGTGGTACTCAGCACAGCCCTCCCTCGACGCCCTCCTCGTCGGGCGCCACATCAACATGATGCACATCGTGTGCTACCTACGGGACGACGACCGCGTCTTCGAAACCTACTGGACGACCCGCCGCGGCGTTGAAGCAATGGACTACAGCTACACGCTCATGGATCTCACCGCGTACGGACGCCAAGAGCCGTGGGAGGACTCGCCCCCGGGCTGGCCCCTACGGTGGGGAGTCAACCCCGCCCACGTCACGCGGATCAACGGACGCCCCATCGCTCAGTGGTCGCGACTCGAGGCTGGACGCTCTGACGACCTCGCCGTTAGGCCCTGATCGTTATCTGATTGCCGCCACTATCCAAACGAGCGCTGGCGCCACCAGCAGCGCGGGCAGCAAGTTGCCTACAGGTACCGCCTTGATCTGCAGCAGCCGCAGCCCGACCCCAAGCAAGAGCAGCCCGCCAGTCGCAGTGATGGATGCGAGTTGCGCCTCAGGCAGCGCGCTGCCAACCAAGATCCCGACGAGCGTGAGGGAGCCCTGCACCACGATGATGGCCACCACCGAGGCCATTACCCCCACGCCTAGCGCCGCAGCGAAGGCGATCGAGGCAAAGCCGTCCAGCGCCGCCTTGAGGATGAGCTGATCGGCTCCGCGGCCGAGACCGTCTGAGAGTGAGCCGAGGATGGTCAATGGGCCTACGCAGAAGACCAGCGAGGCGGTAACGAAGCCCTCGATGAAGCGCTCCCGGGCGGCGACATCTGAGTGCGCGGCATCGGTGGAAACCGTTCCCGCGGAAACGTGTCCTGACTGGACCTCGCGAGCTTGCGTCTCGGTGGCAACGTGTTGCTCTACGACGGAACGACGCCGCCCCAACCGCGTTCGCAGCCAGCCGCCGAAACTCTCCAGTCGGCCCTCGATGTCGAGCAGTGAGCCGGCAATGCCGCCGAACAACATGGCGCCAAGCACGATCAGCACCGGCGCAGCTGACCCCACCGTGCCCGTCAGAGCCGCGGACCCGACCTCTGCCGCAGAGAGGGCACCGATCAGCAGGGTGACCAGCCCGAGAGCGTCAGTGACGGTGTCCCGAGTCCGAGTAGGAAGCCGGGATCCCAACAACAACCCCACGCTTGACCCCACGATCACCGCTACGACGTTGATCAGTGTGCCGATCCCTGGAAAAGCCATCGACGAGCCAGCTCCCTTCACAGCTTGGATTGCCTGCTCAGCGTGGACACGAATCCTGCCCACGGTACAGACCAGCTCCCGCCCATCTACTGATCGCCTCCGGGGGGCACTTATGACCATTGATTGGGCGCGAACTGACCTGGCTGTTGGGCATTCGAGCGGCTCAGCATGGAAGGGCCGTACCACCGGGCAGGACCCCGAACCTTCTCGCGTGGTCCGGCACCCTTGATCAACTCCGTGAAGGACCCCAGAAATGCCAGCTGACCGATCAGTTTCTGCACCGCCGATCGATTGGAGCGGGCAGGCGCTGGTGCTTGGCGGGGGAATGGCGGGCATGTTGGCTGCTCGAGCGCTCGCTGACACCTTCGAGCAGGTGACGATCATCGAACGTCACGCCCAAGACCTTGGCGGCGGGATGGCATCCGCACCGCGGGTTGATCGGCCCGGTGCCGCGTCGGCGCTGCCTCAAGTGCTTTCGGAACGGTCACGATTTCAGTTGGAGCGACTCTTCCCAGATCTTTCGGCCGAACTCACCGCCGATGGGGCAGCAATGATCTCCGAACCTGGCGCAGATCGAGACGGTGCTCGACTGCAGTTCACCCAGCGATTCATCCAGCGCCACCTATCGCATCGGCTGGCCTCAATCGATGCCATTGCAACACTGCGCGGTCACGATGTACTGGGACTCGTCGGTGAGGGTGAGCGCTGTGTTGGCGTACGGGTCCTCGCGCGAACCCATAGCGCGGCCGCCCGCAGCATCCCCGCTGATCTTGTCGTCGACGCCATGGGCGCCGAATCACGGCTCTGTATCTGGCTGGACGACATCTGGCGCATCCGCATCCCGACCGAACAGCAGCAGATCAGCTGGCATTACGCGAGCCGCCTGTATCAGCTGTCGGCCGGTTCACTGCCGGATGCTGTCGTTGTTGATTCTCGACCGGCCTATCCCTATCGGGGCGTGATCATGGCCGTCGAAGACGGCAACTATCTGGCCATCGTTGCCTGTCCGGGCAGTTCTCCACTCAACAGCGAAAAGTTCAATCAGCTGCTGAGCAGCTTCGGCCCATCGACAGTCGCCGCGTCCATCGCCAGCGGTCGGCCGGTGGGTCCGGTGAGTGTGGCGCGGTCATCGCTGATTCGGCGACGGCGCTTTGACCGCGTACGCGATCTGCCGGCTGGCCTCGTCGCCCTCGGCGCCAGTGTGTGCAGCTTCGATCCCTTTTACGGCCCGGACTTCGAGGCAGCCGTTCTGGAAGCTGCCACCTTGGCACAGATCCTCGGTGATCAACATCGGTACGGAGATGGCCGCTTCGCATTCGGGCTGCCACGGCGATATTTTCGCGCAGTGACCCAGATCCTGGACGACACTTGGCAATACGGCTGGATGCCGGCGCTGAAGACTATCCGATGATCAACTCGCCGTGGTGTCGATGTCGCGCTCCCAGAGCCAGTCGGTGATCGTTTCGACCCCGCGGTCACGGTAGCGACGGTAGGTGCTGAAGGGCAGGTCGAGCAGTTCGGCGGCCTTCTCCTGCGTTGGCGCGGGGTGGAGG
>Ga0081455_10006336_pt1 | contig 12707 bp, 11 predicted proteins | sample TabmetS3T2R1_FD_70207 | JGI IMG/M metagenome (GOLD analysis project Ga0081455, IMG submission 70207) | Tabebuia heterophylla rhizosphere microbial communities from the University of Puerto Rico - S3T2R1 | ecosystem: Host-associated > Plants > Roots > Rhizosphere ... | reverse complement strand
GTCCGGCCCGGCCGGCGCCTGGGCCCGGTTGAGGCTGACCGGGTGGCGCAGGTAGTCGAAGGTCTGGAGCTGGCGGTTCCACAGCGACACGTTGGCGCAGCGGCACTCCGGCCAGCGCGCCCGCATGACGAGCGCGTCGTCCGGGCCCAGCAGGTAGGGCGCCATGCTGTAGGCGGCATCGGCGGCCGCCAGGGCGTGGGCGCCGGGCGTGACCGGGGCGGGGAACACGTGGGGCAGGCGGGACACGAACGCGGGCGGGTCGCCCTCGCCCGGCCGGGCCAGCGTCTCCATGGTGTGGCTGCGCATGTAGGTGGCCATCCGCCGGATCGACGTCGCCACGCTGGCGTCGGTGGGGGCGTCGGGCGCGGCGGGGACCGCGTCCGCGCCGCCGACCAGCTCGATGGCGAGGCCGAGGTCCGGGATCGGCGGTGTCCACGGCGAGCGCTCGGACTCCCAGTAGTGGCGCACGGTCAGCCGGGACGCGTCGGGCGCGAGCGGCAACCAGGCCCGGTCGCGCCGGGGCCCGCCCACCGTGATCTCGAAGCTGCCGTCGGGCGCGACGTCGAAGCCGGTGTCGTTGAGCACGCCGACGGTCCCTGACGGGAACGCGCCGTCCTCGGCCCCCGCCTCCACGGTGAACGACACGTACACCGCGCCGCCGGTCCGGCCCCGCACCCGGTAGGTCCCCGCCGGATGGATCGGGGCGTCGTGGTAGCGGGCGTCGGCGTTGTCGCCCAGCGCCTTGCGCCACGGGGTGACGATGGCCCGGAACGTCGGGTGGGCCGCGTCCTGCTCGAACTGGGTCTCGATGCCCGTGGCCAGATGGTGCAGCACTACCCGCAGGCCCTCGGCCACGTCCCCGGGCTCGGTCAGGCCCCACTCGCCCCCGGCGTAGCGCTCGCCCACCTCGGTGAGGGTGGCGAGGAGGTCGGCGAAGGCGGCCCGGCTCTCGATCATCACCCGTGTCTAGCCGCGCTTCCGGGGTTGCCACGGCCCGGCCTGGGGCATTGTGCGATCAACACAGCGCCACGAAGGAGACGCCCGTGGAGGTCCAGCCCCGCCAGCCGTCGTTCAAGGGACCGGAGAACATGTTCACCGGTGACGTGTGGGCGGATCCGATCGCGCGGGGCGAGGACCCGTCGCGCCTCCGGGCGCTCGCCGTCCACTTCTCCCCGGGGGCACGGACCGCGTGGCACTGCCACGGGCTGGGCCAGACGCTCTATGTCACCGAGGGCGAAGGCCGCATCCAGGCCCGCGGCGGCGAGCGGGTGACCATCCGGTCCGGCGACGTCATCCATACCCCGCCGGGGGAGTGGCACTGGCACGGCGCCGCACCCGACCGGCTCATGACCCACCTGTCCCTCACCGAAGGAGCCGGCGAGGGCCCGGAGACCGAGTGGGGCGAGCACGTGACCGACGAGGACTACGACGGATAGCACCGGGTCACCCGCGGTAGGTGGTGGCTGAGCAGCCACTTCTCTGGTAACCCTGCGCTTGAGCGAAAACCTGCAAGCAGCACCAACCGGCACCGCCCAGCACCCCGGGAGCTCAGATGGCCACTGGTGAGAGCAGCGGGGAGCCGCCCGAGGGCGGCGACGAGGCAACGCCGCGGGAGCCGTCGCTCTTCGACGCGGTCGCGCCGCTGGTCATGCTGGCGGTGCTGATCGCCGGGTCCCTGGCGCTGTTCGGCCTCGACGCCCTGGACGGGCCGATCCAGGTGGCGCTGATCCTCTGTGCCATGTTCGCCGCGCTCATCGCCATGAAGAACGGCCACTCGTGGGACGACGTGGATCACACGACCAGGGCGTCGATCGCGTCGGTGACCAGCGCCATCTTCATCCTGCTGGCGGTGGGCGCCCTCATCGGCGTGTGGAACCTGTCGGGCACCATCCCCACGCTCGTCTACTACGGCATCCAGCTGCTCTCGCCGGGGTGGTTCTACGCGGCCGCCGCCATCATCTGCGGGATCGTCTCGATGAGCATCGGCAGCTCGTGGACGACCGCCGGGACCATCGGGGTCGGCCTGGTCGGCATCGCCGTCGCCCTCGACGTCTCGACCGCCATCACCGCGGGCGCGGTGGTGTCCGGGGCCTACCTGGGGGACAAGCTGTCGCCGCTGTCGGAGACCACCGTGCTGACTGCCCAGCTGGTCGGCGTCAACGTCTACGAGCACATCAAGCGCCAGGCTTGGACGTCGGTACCGGCCTTCGTGATCGCGCTGATCAGCCTGACCGTCCTCGGGATCGTGAAGGGCACCGATGCCCACGTCGTGCCCGAGACCATCGAGCTGCACGCCCTGGCCGACGTCTACCACATCACCCCGCTGAACCTGCTGCCCCTGGTGCTGCTGGCCTACCTGTCGATCCGCAAAGTGCCCCCCACCCTCGCTCTGCTCGCCGCCACCCTGTTCGCCGGCGTCTGGGGCTCGTTCCTGCAGCCCGACGTCGTGCAGGGCTTCGCGGCCGACGGGGGCGGCGCGGTGGTCCAGTCGGTCAAGGCCGTGTGGCAGGCGATGGCCACCGGCTTCCAGATGGACTCGGGCGTCGACGAGGTCGACCGGCTGGTGTCGCGCGGCGGCATGGCCTCGATGCTGCCCACGGTCTGGCTGATCATCGGGGCCGTCACCTTCGGGGCCATCCTCGAGGAGTTCGGCATGATCGCCCGGCTCGTCGACCCGCTCATCCACGCCGCCCGCACCACCGGGCGCCTGTTTGCCACCGTGTTCGCCTGCGCGATGGGCCTGAACCTGGTGGCGGGCGACCAGTACATCGCCCTGATCCTGCCGACCAAGGTGTTCCGCGCCGAGTTCCGCAAACGCGACCTGGCGCCGACCAACCTCTCGCGCCTGGCCGCCGACAGCGGGACGGTGACGTCGCCGCTCGTGCCCTGGAACTCGTGCGGCGCGTTCATGGGGGCGGTGCTGGGCGTGTCGGCCCTGCAGTACCTGCCCTACGCCATCTTCAACATCGCCAGCCCGGCCCTGAGCGTCCTGTACGGCTTCACCGGATTCCGGATCGAGCACCTGACGCCCGCGACGGCCGGCCCCGCCTCTCCGCCACCCGCCAAGGAGCGCACGTGACCGAGACCGAGTCGCAGACCGAGACCCGACCGGCCGGCGGCGGCCCCGGGGTCGCCCTCACGACGCTCACCGCCATGGTGGTGGGCTCGATGGTGGGGGCCGGGGTCTTCTCGCTGCCGCGGCGCTTCGCCACCGAGACGGCGATCCCCGGCGCCCTGATCGCCTGGGTCGTCGCGGGGACCGGCATGCTCATGCTCGCGTTCGTCTTCCAGACCCTGGCCGTGCGCAAGCCGGACCTCGACTCCGGGGTCTACGCCTACGCCAAGGCGGGGTTCGGCGAGTACCTCGGGTTCTTCTCGGGGTTCGGCTACTGGACGAGCGCCTGCGTGGGCAACGTCACCTACTGGGTGCTGATCGGCTCGACGGTCGGCGCCGTCGTCCCCGCCCTGGGCGAGGGCGACACGCTCCTGTCGGTCGGGCTGTCCTCGATCGGGGTCTGGGCGTTCGCCTTCCTGATCCTGCGCGGGGTCCGCGAGGCCACGACCATCAACAAGATCGTCACGGTGGCCAAGGTGATCCCGATCCTGGTCTTCGTCCTCCTCGCCCTGTTCGCTCTCGACATCGACGTCTTCGTGGACAACCTCACGGCCGGCCCGCAGCTCGGGGGCCTCTTCGACCAGGTGCGGGGCACGATGCTGGCCACGGTGTTCGTGTTCCTCGGCGTGGAGGGCGCGAGCGTCTACTCCCGCCTCGCCCGCCGGCGCGAGGACGTCGGCCGGGCCACGATCCTCGGGTTCGTGAGCGTCCTGGCGGTGTTCGCCAGCGTCACGATCGTGTCCTACGGCATCCTGCCCCGGGCCGAGATCGCCGAGCTGCGCCAGCCGTCGATGGCGGGCGTGCTGGAGGCGGCGGTGGGCAGCTGGGGGGCGGTGTTCGTGAGCGTGGGCCTGATCGTGTCGGTGCTCGGCGCCTACCTGGCCTGGACGCTGATGGCGGCCGAGGTGCTGTTCGTGGCGGCCCAGGACGACGACATGCCGCGCTTTCTGCGCCGCGAGAACCGGGCGCAGGCCCCGGTGGCGGCACTGCTGATGTCCACGGTCCTGATCCAGATCATGCTGCTCGTGGCGCTCGTGTCCGACAACGCCTTCGACTTCATGCTGAACATGACCAGCGCGCTGACGCTGATCCCGTTCCTGCTGGCGGCGGCGTACGCGCTGAAGCTGGTGGTCGGCCGCGAGACGTACTCCGGGGAGGCGGCGGCGGGCCGGACGCGCGACCTGGTCGTCGCCGTCCTGGCCGTCAGCTACACCGCCTTCCTGCTGTTCGCCGCGGGCCCCAAGTACATGCTCGTCGCGTTCATCATCTACGCCCCCGGCAGCGTGCTGTTCGTCATGGCCCGCCGCGAGCAGGGCCGCCAGCCGTTCTCGCCCACCGAGCTGGTGATCCTCGCCGTGTCGGTGATCGGCGCCGTGATCGGCGTCGTCGCCCTCGTCGCCGGCTGGATCACGGTGTGACGCCCGTTCCCAGAGATCCACGACCCCAGGGAGAGCCCGATGTCCGACACCGCTGACGCCCAGCCGGCCCTCGGCGTGCACTCGGAGGTGGGCCGGCTTCGCAAGGTGCTGGTCTGCTCGCCGGGCCTGGCGCACCGGCGCCTCACGCCCACCAACTGCGACGAGCTTTTGTTCGACGACGTGATGTGGGTCGACCGGGCCCAGGAGGATCACCGCGCGTTCGTGGCGAACCTGCGCGACCGCGGCGTCGACGTGCTCGAGCTGCACGAGGCGCTCGCCGAGATCTTCGGCCAACCCGAGGCCCGGGCGTGGCTGCTCGACCGCAAGATCATCGCCACCGAAGTCGGTCTCGGCCTGGTGCACGAGACCCGGTCGTTCCTCGACGGGCTCGACGACCGGGCCCTCGCCGAGTTCGTCATCGGCGGCATGGCCACCACCGACCTGCCCGACGAGCTGCGGCCCGGGTACATCGCGCTGGCCCGCGACCACTCGGGGGCCCGTGACTACCTGATGCCGCCCCTGCCCAACACGCTCTACACCCGGGACACGACCTGCTGGATCTACGGCGGCGTCACCCTCAACCCGCTGTACTGGCCGGCCCGCCACGACGAGACGCTGCTGATGAAGGCGCTCTACCGGTTCCACCCCGACCTGGCCGGCGCCACCGTCTGGTGGGGCGACCCCGAGGTCGACTGGGCCCTCGCCACCTTCGAGGGCGGCGACGTCATGCCCGCCGGCAACGGCGTCGTGCTGATCGGCATGAGCGAGCGCACGTCCCGCCAGGCGATCACGCTGGTGGCCAAGGCCCTGTTCGACCAGGGCGCGGCCGAGCGGGTGGTGGTGGCGGGCATGCCGAGCCTGCGGGCCGCCATGCACCTCGACACCGTGTTCACCTTCGCCGACCGCGACGTGGTCACGCTCTTCCCCGACATCGTGGACGGCATCGAGCCCTTCACGCTGCGGCCCGACGACACCGGCACCGGGGTCGACGTCACCGTCGAGCCCAAGAGCTTCGTCGAGGTGGTGGCCGACGCGCTCGGCCTGCCCAAGCTGCGGGTCATCGAGACCGGGGGCGACGTCTACGCCAGCCAGCGCCAGCAGTGGGACAGCGGCAACAACGTGGTGGCCCTCGAACCGGGTGTGGTGTTCGCCTACGACCGCAACACGACCACCAACGGCCTGCTGGAAGCCGCCGGCATCGAGATCATCCCCATTGTGGGCGCCGAGCTCGGCCGGGGCCGCGGCGGCGGCCACTGCATGACCTGCCCGTTGAGCCGCGACGCGGTCGAGTTCTGACGTGAGGCACCTTTGCGACGCACCCTGACCCTCTCCGGAACCGCCGCCCTCGCAGCCTTCGCAGCCCTCGTGGCCGCCGGGTGCGGCTGGAACGACTCGGTCGACAGCCTGGCCGCCACCGAGGGCCTGCCGTCGACCCGGGCCGACATCGAGGCGCACGACTGGGTGCTCGACTCCACCGACAGCTCGCTGTCGGCCGAGACCGACAACCCGGTCACCCTGGCGATCCACGGCGATGACCTTTCCGGCATGGCGCCGTGCAACACCTACCGCGGCTCGTTCGAGCTCGGGCGGGACGACTCCGTCGAGATCAGCGACGTCGCTTCGACGCTGATGGCGTGCGAGCCGGAGGTCATGGACGCCGAGGACGAATACCTCGCCGCGCTGGAGGGCGTCGACCGGGTGAAGGTGGACGTGGACGACGAGGGCCGCGACGACCGTGACCGCCTCATCCTGACGGGCCCGGACGACCTGCGGTTGTCGTACCACTCGTTCGACGCCCGCGGCGCGCTGGTCGGCGACTGGACCATCACCGGCGTCAACACCGGGGACTCGGTCGACAGCCCGGTGGCAGGAACCGAGCCGACCCTGTCGTTCGCCGACGACGGCACCTTCACGGTCGACACCGGGTGCAACATCGGCGGCGGCGACTGGAAGCTGGACGGCGACGCCATCACCTTCGAGTCGATCCGCATCACCCTGCGGGCCTGCGAGGAGCCGCGCGGCGCCTCGGACCAGGAGACCGCCATCCTCGCCGCCCTCAATGCCGCCGAGCAGGTCGAGGTCACGCCCGGCTCGCTCACCCTGCGCGAGGGCAACACGATGCAGCTCACCGCGGTGCAGTGAGGCCGGCCGCGGCCTACAAATCGAGGGCGCACGCTTGACGTCAGGAGTATCGTGACGATATGTCAGGGTAAGCCTGACAGTCAGGGGAAGGCGTTGGCGACGAGGAGACGGCGAATGACCGCCACCGATGCGCCGAGCGGGCTGCACTGTTCGTTCTGCGGGAAGCACCAGGACCAGCTGCAGAAGCTCATCGCGGGGCCCGGCGTGTACATCTGCGACCAGTGCGTCGACCTGTGCCAGAAGATCCTCGACGGCGAGCTGTCGAAGGAGGAGGTGCACGAGGCCATCGAGGGTCCGGGCGACGTGCCCAACCTCACCGACGAGATCGACGACCTCAGCGACGGTGAGCTGATCGATCTCCTGGTCCGCATCCACCGCTCCCACACGGGCGTCGACCGCACGGTCCAACGCGTGGTGGACACGCTGCGCGAGCGCAAGGTCTCGTGGGCGCACATAGGGGAGGCCCTGGGGATGACCCGGCAGTCGGCCTGGGAGCGCTTCTCGGGCGAGGAGTAGCTAATCGCTGGCCCGGGCCGGCGGGCAGCGGCAGACTCGGCCGCCCCATGCGCTTCGGGCTGCTGTGCACCGCGGATGTCGACACCACGGCGGCGATCCGCGACTACGTGGAGCTGAACGTCGAGGCCGAGGCCCTGGGGTTCGAGTCGTCGTTCCTGGTCGAGCACCACTTCAGCGGCTGGAACCAGGTGGCGGCCACGCTGATGCTGCAGACCTGCGTCGCCACCCGCACGTCGACCCTGCGCCTGGGGACGGGGGTGCTGGTGCTGCCCTGGCACAACCCGGTCCTGCTCGCCGAGCAGGCCGCCACTCTGGACGTGATCTCGGGCGGGCGGGTCGACCTCGGGGTGGGCAAGGGCTACCGCCACTCCGAATTCCGCGGCTTCAACGTGGAGCAGGCCGACGCCGACGCCCGCTTCCGCGAGGCGCTCGACGTGCTGCTCCGGGCCTGGACCACCCGCGAGCGGTTCTCGCACCACGGCCGCTACTGGGACTTCGACGACATCGTCGTCGAGCCGCCGCCGCTCCAGTCGCCGCCGCCACACGTCCCGTCAGCAGTGCAACCGCTGCCGCCGCTGGCGTCGCCGCTGCCGCAGGTCCCGTAGTAGCAGCCGTCCCCGCCAGGACTCTGGGGGGCGAATTGCGTGATCGACGTGCCTGCGGCCGCCGCGTAGGCGTCTGCCACAGCGTATGGCGCCGCGGCGAGCCAACCCGCCGCAGCCCCCGCCATCAGGAGCGGAGCCATGAATCTGAGTGTCGCCTTCATATCTCCGGTGTACCACTTTCCTGTGAACTTAACACACCTAATTTGTTAGCGAACCCTATAAGTCAGCTGAACTGCGGAATCACTTCCGCAGCAAGCCGTTCCATCTGTTCACGATCCTCAACGGCGTTCTCCCCGACCGGGTTCAACAGGATCATCTCGGCACCGGCGTCGACCACCTCGCGCAGTCCGCGGACCACGTCGTCGGGGTTGCCGGACACCGGAACCGCGGGCAGGTCGAGGCCGGGCAAATCGCCGTAGATGCGGTGCAACCCGGCGAGCACCCGCTCCCGCGCCCGGGCGGCGTCGTCGTCCACCGTCAGGTAGACGCGTTTGGCGATTCTGAACTGTGCAGGGTCCTTGCCCTGCTCGTCGAGTTCACGGCGGACGATCTTGACGGCGTCGGCAAAGTTCGCCGTGGTCGACGAGCCTGCGCCCATGAACGCGTCACCCAGCCGCACCGCGCGGGCCACGGCCTTCGGTGCGCCGCCGCCGAACCAGATTGGCGGGTGCGGGCGCTGCACCGGTTTGGGCTGAATCGGCAGGCCTTCGACATCGCGGAAGCGCCCATGGAACGTCACAGTCGGCGCGTCGGACCAGGCCGCCTCCATCAGCTCGAGACCTTCGGTGAAATAACTGACGAAGGTTGACTTCTCGACACCGAACGCAGAGAACGGCCTGAAGTTGCCCCCATGGCCCACGCCTACGTCCAACCGACCGTGGCTGAGCTGGTCGACAGCCGTGATTGCGGATGCCAGTTGCAGCGGGTCGTGTAGCGAAGTGATGAGCACCGCCACTCCCAAGCGCAACCGGGTGGTGTGCGCCGCGGCCCATGACAACAACTCCAGCGGCGCGAGAGACGGTGCGGGAGCGACGATTTGCTCGAGCGTCCAGCCACCCTCGAAGCCGAGCTCTTCTGCTCGCGCGAGAAAACTACTTGTCCCCTCGGCGTCGAAGCCGTCGGCTGCACGCTGGGGAATCGAGATCGAGAACCTCACGCAACAACCGTATGCCTATGGCCGCCGTGATGTGACGTGCAGACGTCGTCGTCGAATGCGTTACCGACGACATGCGGGCTAGCACGCTGCGCGTCGGTACGCTCAGATCATGTTTGCTTTCCTGTCGGGCATCCCCGGCGCCGACGAACTGCGCAATCTGGCCCGGCGGGTCGACACCGCCCGGCATCACGGGGTCCCGGGCGGGTGTGTGCTCGAGTTGGACCTACAGGCGGTGCCGCACGAGACCGGTGGCTTCGATCCGCTGGCGATGATCGCCAGCGGCGGCAAGCCATTGCTGTTGCGCGAAGCCGTCGCCGCCATCCACCGCGCCGCGAAGGACTCGCGGGTGGCCGGGCTCATCGCCCGGGTTCAGATCCCTGCCGCCCCGGCGGGTCCGGTGCAGGAGCTGCGCGACGCCATCATCGCATTCAGCGACGTGAAGCCGTCGCTGGCATGGGCCGAGACCTACCCCGGCACGCTCTCGTATTACCTGGCGTCCGCGTTCCGCGAGGTGTGGATGCAGCCGTCGGGCACCGTCGGTCTTGTCGGTTTCGCTACCAACGCGCTGTTCCTGCGCGACGCGCTCGACAAGGCCGGCATCGAGGCGCAGTTCATCGCGCGCGGCGAATACAAGTCCGCGGCAAACCTTTTCACGCAGGATCGCTACACCGATGCCCACCGCGAGGCCGACAGCCGGCTGATCGAAAGCCTGCAGAGCCAGGTGCGGCAGGCGGTCGCCGCATCACGCCATCTGGGGCCCGATGAGGTCGACGCGCTAGCCGACAAGGCACCGCTGCTGCGAGAGGACGCCGTCACCGGCCGCTTGGTCGACCGCATCGGTTTCCGCGACGAGGCTTACGCACGCATCGGTGAACTCGTTGGCGCGCCGGGTATTTCACCCGAGACCGGCTCCGACACGCCCGCCCAGCTTCGCCCACCCGACGCGGACTCCGACGATGCACCGCCGCGGCTGTATCTGTCGCGGTATGCCCGCGCCACGGCGTTGCGTCCGACACCACCGATGCCGTCGATTCCCGGCCGCAAGGGAAAGCCGACCATCGCCGTCGTCACGCTGCACGGCCCGATCGTCAGCGGCCGCGGTGGTCCGCAGCTGCTGCCGTTGGGGAACTCGACCGTGGGTGGCGATACGATCGCCGCGGCGCTGCGTGAGGCCGCCTCCGATGATGCGGTGTCGGCGATCGTGCTGCGGGTGGACAGCCCCGGAGGGTCCGTCACCGGTTCGGAAACCATTTGGCGCGAAGTGAATCGGGTTCGCGACGGTGGCAAGCCGATTGTCGCGTCAATGGGCGCGGTTGCCGCGTCGGGCGGCTATTACGTGTCGATGTCGGCCGACGCAATTGTCGCCAATGCCGGAACGATCACCGGCTCGATCGGCGTGGTGACCGGCAAGCTGGTGGCGCGCGAGCTCAAGGACCGCCTCGGCGTCGGGTCCGATTCGGTGCGCACCAACCCCAACGCCGACGCGTGGTCGATCAATCAGCCCTTCACCGACGAACAACACGCGCAGGTCGAGGCCGAGGCCGACCTGTTCTACACCGATTTCGTCGAGCGGGTGGCAAAGGGCCGGAAGATGACCGTCGAGGCCGTCGACGCGATCGCACGCGGCCGGGTGTGGACGGGTGCCGACGCGTTGGAGCGTGGCCTGGTCGACGAGCTTGGTGGGCTGCGCACGGCGATCACCCGTGCCAAGGTGCTGGCCGGGCTTGAGCCCGACGCCGACGTCCGTGTCGTGGGCTACCCGGGCTCGTCGCTGATGGACCTGCTTCGGCCCAAGGCGTCATCGCAGCCTGCCGCGGCATCGCTGCCGGAGGCGGTGGGCGCACTGCTCGGCCGTTCGGTGGCCGGGGTGCTCAGCCAGGCCGACCGATCGCTGACCGGCGTGACCGCCCTCTGGCTCGGCGACTACCGCTTCTGACAGTGCCGATCGCGGGCGACCCGCAGCTGGCGTACCAGAGGCAGCCCAGCAGAGTGTGAGGGGTACTCGCGAACGTTCCGTACCGCCCGAGATTTCGGCGCCAATTGAGGCGGTACGGAACGTTCGCGCGCGATCGGCTCAGCCCGATACGACGGCGCCGACGGCGTCGGCCCAGATGCCCGCCGCTTCATCGACCTGATCGCTGGTCACCACCAGCGCTGGGATGAAGCGGACCACCTGGCCCCATGCTCCGCAGGTGAGCAGCAACAGACCCCGGCGGGCCGCCTCCTGCTGGGCCGCGACGGCCGTTACCGGATCGGGCTTGCCTGCGGCATCGCGGAATTCGTTGCCGATCATGAGGCCGAGGCCACGCACATCGGTGATGTGCTCATGCTTGTCCGCGACCAGCTGCAGCGCCTCCTTGAGCTGGGCGCCGCGTTGGGCGGAGTTGTCGACCAAGCCCTCGTCGCGGATCACGTCGAGGGTGGCCACCGCGGCCGCACAGGCCACCGCGTTGCCGCCGTACGTACCGCCCTGCGATCCCGGCCACGCCTTGGCCATCAGATCCGATGACGCCGCGATACCCGACAGCGGGAACCCGGACGCCAGGCCCTTCGCGGTGATCAGGATGTCCGGCCTGGCGTTGAAATGCTGACCGCCCCAGAACTTCCCGGTCCGCCCGAAGCCGGTCTGTATCTCGTCGACGACCAACAGGATGCCGTATTCGTCGGCGCGCTCACGCAATCCGGCGAAGAACCGCTCATTTGCGGGCACATAACCGCCCTCACCGAGAACCGGCTCGATGAAGAACGCGGCGGTATCGGCCGGGGTGCTCAGCGTCTGCAGGATGTAATCCAGCTGGGACAGCGCGAAATCGGTCGTCTGCTCGACCGGCCAGCCGAAGTGGGTCGGGTCGGGGAAGGGCGCCACCTGCACGCCGGCCATCAGCGGTGAAAAGCCGGAGCGGAATTTCGTGCCGGACGTCGTGAGCGAGGCCGCTGCCAACGTGCGGCCGTGGAAGCTGCCGTGGAAGACGATGACGTTCGGCCTGCCGGTGGCCTGGCGAGACAGCCGCAGCGCGGCCTCCACCGCCTCGCTACCCGAGTTGGCGAAGAACACCCGGTCCAGCCCCGGCGGAAGTACCTCGCCAAGCCGATCCACCAGCGTGAGCAGTGGGCGGTGCATGACGGTGGTGTACTGCCCGTGGATCAGCGTGCCGACCTGGCGCTGTGCTGCCTCGACCACCCGAGGATGGCAGTGGCCGGTGCTGGTGACACCGATGCCCGCGGTGAAATCCAGGTATCGACGATCGTCTTCGTCGTACAGCAGCACACCCTCGCCACGGGCTGCCACCACACCGGTCGCTTGTTTGAGGACTTGTGTGAGCTGTGCAGACCCGGCCACGTTCCTGCCCCTTGCCTGTCGACGGGTAGATTGTCAACAATCAGAGTATCGGACTGATCTGCGGATCTTAAGGGGTAATTGTGAGCAAAATCGACGAAGCCAAAGAGTCTAGGGTCGTCCAGGCCGTTCAGAAGCAGTTGTTCATCGACGGCAAGTGGCGCGACGCGGCCGACGGACGGACATTCGACGTCCTAGACCCGGCCACCGGTAGGACGCTCTGCGCGGTGGCTGATGCGTCTCCCGCCGACGGCAGGGCCGCTCTCGACGCGGCCGTCGCCGCACAGCCGGAGTTCGCCGCGACGTCACCGCGCGAGCGGGCCGACATCTTGACCCGGTCGTTCGAACTGCTGCACGAGCGAATCGATAACCTCGCGCTGTTGATGACGTTGGAGATGGGCAAGCCGGTAGCGGAAGC
>Ga0081455_10006335_pt1 | contig 12707 bp, 12 predicted proteins | sample TabmetS3T2R1_FD_70207 | JGI IMG/M metagenome (GOLD analysis project Ga0081455, IMG submission 70207) | Tabebuia heterophylla rhizosphere microbial communities from the University of Puerto Rico - S3T2R1 | ecosystem: Host-associated > Plants > Roots > Rhizosphere ... | reverse complement strand
GGGGCCCCCCTCCGAGCCTCCCCCAAGAGCAGGATGGCGCGGGCGAAGCCCGCGCTCGAACGGAGGCGACTCGCACGCGCTCCCGGCGGCCACGTGCGCCGCCCCACGCATCAGCCGGCTAGACGCGATTGATGGTCGGTGTGCCGAACAGACCGGAGGGGCGCAGCATCAACACGGTGAGCAGCACGAGGTACGGCGCGAGGTTGCTGAAGCCGGCGCCGAGCAGTGGATCGAGATAGCCGGCCGCCTGACTCTCGAGCACGCCGATCAGCAGCGCGCCGACGACGGTGCCGGCCAGGCTGTCCATGCCGCCGACCACGACGATCGGGAACACCTTGAGCCCGATGATCGCCAGGCCGAGGCCCCCGCCCCAGAGGGCGGTGGCCAGCGTCCCCGCCACCACGCCGATGACGCCGGCCATCGCCCACGTGAGGAGCACGTAGCGGTCGACGTCGATGCCCGCGGCCATCGCCGCCTGCGGATCGTCCGCGAGGGCGTGCAGGGCCAGGCCGGTGCGGGTGCGGTAGACCGCGGCCACGATCACGACGCCGAGGCCGGCGAGGGCGGCGGCGATGAGTCTGCTCGGGGCGACGAAGACGCCGGCGATCTGAAGCGGTTCGGACGGCACCGGCAGCCCCAGGTCCGCGGATCCGGCGGGGAAGAACAGCACGGTCGAAGCCCGAAGCACGGCGCCGAAGCCGATGGTGACCATCAGCAGCGAGATCACGGGGCGGCCGATCAGCCGATGGAGCACCAGTCGGTTGAACGCGACCGCCAGCAGCGTCATGCCCGCGGAGGCGAACGCCAGCGCCCCCGTCAGGGAGAGCCCCAGCGCGTGCGTCCCGGCGCCGACCAGCCGCGAGGCGACCGTGATCCACTCGCCGAGCGAGAAGTTGATCACGCGCGACGCCTTGTACACCACCACGAAGGCCAGGGCGATGAGGGCGTAGACGGCGCCGGCCAGGATCCCGTCGACCAGCAGTGCGACGAAGAAGAGCATGGGCGTGGCCGGGCAGTACGGTAGCACGGATGCCGCGAGGGGCCGGTCCGGCCGGCTGGGCGGTGGTACGCTCGGCCATCATGAGACGCGGCCGCGAAGCGTGAGCGCGCGCGTGGGTGGCCGGCTTTCGAGTCTCGGCACCCGTCGGCGGGCGCTCTTCGATGTGATCCTGGTGGCCCTGATGTGGACGGTGCCCCTCGTGCTGCTGCGCCCGCTCCAGGACACGCCCTTCGTCGACGACTGGGTCTATGCCTGGGCGGTCGAGCACCTGCTGCGCACCGGCGACCTGCGAATCCTGGACTGGTCGGTGAGCCAGAACGTGGCGCAGGTGCTGTGGGGCGCGCTGTTCTGCCTGCCTCTGGGCTTCTCGTTCACCGCGCTGCGCCTGTCGACCTGGGTGGCGTCGCTGCTCGGACTGCTCGGCCTCCATCGTCTGCTGCGCGAGCTGGGCGCCGGCCGCGCGGAGGCGCTCCTGGGCGTCGCGCTGGTGGCCTTCTATCCCGTGTACTTCATCCTCTCGCTGTCCTTCATGACCGACGTGCCGTTCGTGACCGCGGTGATCTGGTTCTTCGCCGCGCTCGCCCGCGCGCAGGTCCGGTCCTCGCCGCGCTCCCTGGCCGGCGCCGCGCTGTTCGCGTGCCTGGCCGTCGCGCTCCGGCCGGTGGGGATCTTCCTCTCCGGCGTGCTGCTGCTCGTGCGCTGGTCCCCCTCCAGCCGATGGTGGCGACCGACGCTTGGCCAGCTCGCGGCCGCCGCCGCGCCGCTGGTGGTCCTGGTGGCCCTGATGCTGGCTCGGCCGGCGCTCACCGAGCCGCGCGCCGATCTCACCTGGGTCCACGGCTCCTGGGCCTGGCGGTGGCAGGTGAATTTCACGTTCGACTCGGTCCAGCTCGGCCGCTGGCTCCTCGCAAACCTCACCGTCGTGATCGGCACGCTCGGCGGCGCGCTCGCTCCGCTGGCGCTCGGCGGTCTCACCCGGGCCAACGCGCGCGCCGCGCTGCCCGCGGGGCTGGTCGCGGCGGCGGCGCTGACCGCCCCGCTGTTCTTCCGCGGCGGCGTCGGCGGGCCGCTCGACCCCGAGTTCACCTGGAGCCTCCACGAGCTGGGAGCCACCGAGGCGCTGGTGCCGCCGCTCACGCTGGCGCCGGTGCGCTCCGCGGCCTGGGCGCTGAGCGCGATGGCGGTGGCCTCTCTGTCACTGGCCCTCGCGCTGGCTCCCCTGGTGCGGCGAGGGCTGCGCCGGGAGACCAGCGGCCTGGCGTGGGGCGCGTTGGGCTACTTCGCGATGAGCACGGTGCTGTGGCTGTTCTACGACCGGTACGCGCTGCCGCTCGTGGTGATCGTGCTCGCGCTGCGCGTGGGCTCGGCCGGGATCGCCCGCCCGTGGCTGGCCGCGCTCGGGGTGGCGCTGTTCGCCCTGGTCAGCGGCATCGGCACCTGGGATCATCTCCAGTACAACCGCGCCTTCTGGGACGCGGTGACGTGGGCCCGGCAAGCCGGCATCGACCCCCGCGACCTCGACGGCGGCTACGTCGTCAACGGCTGGCTGCAGTACGCGCACTCCGAGCACGCCGACCGCGCGCCCAACGGCGACGTGCGCGTGGCCGACGTCAACGGCGGGCCGCGGGGCCGCTACGCGGTCGTCAAGCGCCTGCCCGTCGAGGGGCGCGTGCTGCACGCCGAGCCCTACCGCCGCATCCTGGCGCCGTCGGGGCAGATCTACGTGGTCGATCGCTCGCCCTAGGTCGCGGCGCGACCGCCCGGGGCTGCGGCGCTCATTGCCTTCACGCCGCGGGCGTGCCACCGTACCCCGCCGATGCTCCTCCGGACGCTCGCCCTCGCCGTGGTGGCCGTCTGGAACCTCGCCGCGCCGCTCCTCGCCGAGGCGCAGTCTCCGGGTCGGATCTGGCGGATCGGCTTCCTCTCGCTCGTCTCCCAGGACCTCGAGCAGTACAAGCCGTGGCTCGCGGCGTTCCGGGACGGGCTCCGGCAGCGCGGCTACGTCGAAGGGGAGAACCTCGTCCTCGAGCAGCGCTACGCGGCCGGGCAGGTCGACCGGCTGCCGGGGCTCGCGGCCGAGCTCGTCCGTCTCGAGGTCGACGTCATCGTCACCGCGCCGGCCGGGAGCGCGGTGGCGGCACGGAGGGCCACGAGCACGATCCCGATCGTGTTCATGGGCGAGCCGGACCCGGTCGGCACCGGCCTCGTGGCCACCCTGGCCCGTCCGGGCGGTAATATCACGGGCCTCGCGGACGCGCACGGCGATCTGGTGCCGAAGCGGCTGGCGCTCTTGCAGCAAGTCGTGCCGTCGATCTCCCGAGTCGGCGTGCTGTGGAACCCGGCCAACCCCAGCACGGCGCCCCAGCTCAAGTCCGTGGAGACCGCGGCGCCTTCACTCGGCCTCGGCATCGTTCCGGTTGGGGTCAAGGGACCACGGCGCGCCGATCTGGACGCGGCGTTCGCGACGATCGGCAAGGAGCGCCCGGGCGCTCTGCTCGTGGTCGGCGACGCGACGCTCGGGGTCCAGCGCCGTCGCATCGCCGAGCTATCGATCGCGCGGCGACTGCCCACGTCCGGCTCACACCGGGCATGGGCGGAGGCCGGCCTGCTGATGTCGTACGGCACCGACTTCGTCACCCTGTTCCGGCACGGCGCCAACGTCGTCGACAAGATCCTCAAGGGCGCGAGCCCGGCCAGCCTGCCGGTGGAGCAGCCGACCCGGTTCGAGCTGGTGATCAATCAGAAGACCGCGAAGGCCATCGGGCTTACGATCCCGCAATCGGTGCTGCTGCGGGCCGACGCCGTCATCCAGTAGGCGAGCGCGAGCCCGTCGCCATGAAAGCCGTCATCCTGGCCGCCGGCGCCGGCGCGCGCCTGGCGCCGCTGACCGCGGAAATGCCGAAGTGCGTGCTCCCGGTCAACGGCCGCGCCCTCCTCGATCGCCAGCTGGATGCCCTGGCCGCCGTCGGCGTCACCGACGTCACGGTGGTCGCCGGGCACCTGGCGGACCGCGTGGTCGAGCACGTCGCGGGGCGATGCCGCGTGGTCCGGAACGACCGCTACGCGTCGACGAACAGCATCGTGTCGCTGCACGTGGCCGCCGATCTGGTCAGGGGCGATGCGTTCCTGTTCCAGAATGCCGACGTGCTGTACGGCCCGGCGATCCTGACGCGCCTGCTCTGGAGCCCGCATGCCAACGCCTGCCTGGTCGATCCGCTCCGCCCCCACGTCGAGGGTGAATACCACGTCGAGCTGCGTCAGGGGCGCATCGTCCGCTACGGCCGCGACGTGCCTCACACCCGGTCGGTGGGCGAGAGCGGCCAGCTCGTCAAGATCGGCGAGCGCGACTCGGCTCCGTTCTTCGATCGCATCGGGCAGATCATCCGCGCCGGAGGCGAGCAGGAGTTCCCCAATCGGGCCTACGACGTCCTCATGAGCGGCGACGGGCTCTGGCCGGTGTACACCGCGGGGCTGCCGTGGTGGGAGATCGACACCCCGACCGACTACGAGCGCTGCCGCGACGCGCTGGCGGCCTCGAGGCGCCGGCGCCGGCACGGTCGCTGGGTGAGCTGGCCCGGTCGTTCCTGCGACGCCCGCGGATGCCGTCCCGCTATCGCGAGCTCGCCCGCGCGCTGTTCCGTGGCCACCGGCACCCCGCGCGGACGTGCCGGCACCTCGGCGCCGTCCGCTCCGGCCGGCTCGCGGTGGACGCCTTCGACCTGCTCGTCAACGGACCGCGCGTGCTGACCGAGACGCTCGCGCTCGGCGCCCGCGCCGGACTTCGCCCGTTCCTGCTCTGGGGAAGCCTGCTCGGCTGCGTGCGGGACGGCGGCTTCATCGTGGGTGACCGCGACATCGACCTGGGCATCCTGGAACGAGACACCGATCGGCTGCCGGCACTGCGATCCGCCATGGTGGCCCGCGGCTACGCGGTGCGCATCGACAACGACTTCAAGCTGTCGCTGGTGCGCCCGGAGCACCCGCGGCTGTTCGTCGACATCGACGTGGTGCGACCGTTCCGCGACGGCTGGGCCATCACCAATGCCGACGCGGACCCCGCCCGGATCTTCCACTACCGCTTCGCCCACGGCGTCTTCACCGGCCTGCGGACCGCGCGCTTCGTGGACGGCGTCGATGTGGCCGTCCCGGCCCGCCCGGAGGCATTCCTGGAGGTGGTCTACGGCGATTGGACCGTGCCGGCGGGCCGGATCCACTACCTCTACGGCCCCCTCAACGTCGAGGTCGAGATCCGCCAGGCGCAGTCGAGGCGCCGCCGAACCGGGCCATCGCCTGATCGGCAGGCCGCCCCCGGAAGGGGTCAGGTCTTACATTGCGACATTCTCTCCGCGCCGGTCGCCGGGCCGCGGCTGAAATGTCGCAATGTAAGACCTGACCCCAGGCCTCGGTATACTGAGGCTCGGAGCCCGGCAAGCATGAGCGAGACGATCGCTGCGCAGATTGCGCCCGACAACTTGAAGCTGGCGGTGGTGATGGTCGGGCTGCCCGCGCGCGGCAAGAGCTACACCGCCCGCCGCATCGAGCGCTATCTCTCCTGGCTCGGCTACCGCACCCGCGTCTTCAACGTCGGCGAGTACCGGCGGGCGCGCGTCGGGGCCCAGCTGCCGCACAGCTTCTTCGACCCCGACAACCCGAGCGGCGAGCAGGCGCGCCGGTCGGTGGCGATGGCCGCCCTCGACGACATGGTGGCCTGGCTCGGCAAGGACGGGCAGGTCGCGATCTACGACGCCACCAATACGACTCGCGAGCGCCGCGGCGCGGTGCGCGCCCGCTGCGAGCGCGCCGGCTTCCAGGTCCTGTTCATCGAGATCCGCTGTGACGATCCGAGCATCATCGAGGCCAACATCCGGGCCACCAAGCTCTCCTCGCCCGACTACGAGGACGCCGACCCGGACGACGCCGCCGCCGACTTCCGCGCGCGCATCGCGCACTACCAGCGCGTGTATCAGCCGCTGGAGGACGGGGAGGGCGCCTACCTGCGCGTCACCGGGGCCGGCCGCGGCGTGACCGTGAGCAACGTGGACGGCTACCTGGCCGCGCGGCTGGTGTTCTTCCTGATGAACCTGCACCTGACCGACCGCCCGATCTGGCTCACGCGGCACGGCGAGAGCGTGTTCAATGCGGCGGGCCTGCTCGGCGGGGATCCCGACCTGACGCCCGAGGGCGGGCGGTACGCCCGCTCGCTCGCCGACTTCCTCGACCAGCGCTACGCGGATCGCGACGGCGTCGTCATCTGGACCAGCTCGCTCCGCCGCGCGATCCAGACCGCCGAGCCGCTCGGCCGCACGCCGTGGGCGTGGCGCGCGCTCGACGAGATCGACGCCGGCATCTGCGACGGCATGAGCTACGCGCAGATCCGGGCGCGGCTGCCCGGCGAGTACGAGGCGCGCAAGCGCGACAAGTTCACCTACCGCTATCCGCGCGGGGAATCGTACCAGGACATCATCCTGCGCCTCGACCCGGTGATCATCGAGCTGGAGCGCACGCGCCGGCCGGTGCTGGTGATCGCCCACAACGCGGTGCTCCGGGCCCTCTACGCCTACTTCCAGGGCGTGCCGCGCGAGCAGTGCCCGTATCTCGACATCCCGCTGCACTCGGTGATCGAGCTGACGCCCCACGCCTACGGCTGCCACGAGACGCGCATGGCGCTGCAGCCGGTGCTGGAGTCGAGCGAGGCGCTCTAGAATTTCGAATGGGGCCTCGACGGCCCCCTCCGAGCCTCCCCCCAAAACAGGGTGCGCGGGCCAAGCCCGCGCTCGAACGGGAGCTTACTTCGACGCCCTCTGGCCGGGGAGCGGCTGGGCCGGGCGGTCAGGCGGCGGCGGTGGGGACGACGCCGCGGCAGGACCACGCCACCGCGGTGAAGGAGCGCAGCCCGTCCGGGGCGCCGGCCAGGTACGCGGCGCGCAGGTGCTCCTCGAGCCGCGCGCGCGCCGCGTCGCCGAGGCGGGCGACGTAGGCCCCGATCGGGCCTTCGCCAGTCAGCAGCGGCTTCCAGTAGTCGTCGAAATCCTCGTGGTCCATGCGGATCAGCAGGGAGCGCTCCTCGACCCCGGCGAGGCCCGCGTCCCGGAAGACGCGCGCCAGCCCCCCGGGCGCGGTCACCGCCTTGGCCATGGCGCGGCCGCGCCCCTCGGCCGCGACGGGATCCAGCACCGCGGCGGTGTCCCAGAACATGCGCGTGGCGGTCATGCCGCCGCCGGAATCCCACACCGCGCCCGCGACTACCCCGCCCGGCCGCGTGACTCGCTTCATCTCCCGCAGGGCGCCCGCCGGATCCGAGACGAAGTGCAGCACCAGGAGCGCCAGCGCGCGATCGAACTGCGCATCGGGGAAGCGCAGGGCGGTGGCGTCACCTTGCTCGATGTGGATCCGCGGGTCGCGGTTCCGGGCCCGGGCCGCCTCGACGTACACGTCGGCGTAGTCGATGGCGGTCACATGCGCGACGTCGACCGTCTGCGGCAGTGTGAAGGTGAGGCTCCCCGTGCCGCAGCCGACCTCGAGCAGGCGCTCGCCCGCCCTCACGCCGGCGTGCTCGATCAAGAGCGGCGCCAGGCGGCGGCTCCAGCGCCCCATGAGGCGCTCGTAGCTGTCGGCGTCGCGCGCGTTGAAGTTCGACGGCATCGGGTGTCGGCGCCCCGCCCGCCTGGAGTCGACGACACGAGCCGGTCGACCGGGACGCGGGCAGTCTAGGCGACGGGCGCCGGCCTGTCAAAGCCGGGACGCACCGCACCCGCGGGCAGGCGGAAATCCGGCGGGAACGAAGGCGTGGCCCGCTAGACCATCGGCGTTCGTTCGGCTGACGCGCAGGCTCAGGGAGTGGACGCCGCCTTCAGGCCGAGCGCGTCGGAGACCTCCCCGAGCGTCGCCTTCTCGGCGTCGCTCACCCGAACGCCGCCGATGCCCAGGAATCCGCCTTCGGTCGACGCCTCCGCTACCGCCTGGCTGATGTGGCGAAGCCACGCCTTGAAGGCGGTGGCATCGTCCGGTGCCTTGGCATCGAGCAGCGCCGCCGCCTCGCGCACCGCGGCCACCGCCTTGCCCTTGACCTCGGCCGGCGTGCTGCCGGTGAACGTGGCCCGCAACCGCTCGCGCGCGGCGGTGCGGCCCTCGGAGGTCTCGAAGTCGGCGACGACCGCCTTGATCAGCTGGCTCGATTTCGTGTCGCTCTTCGCCTCCAGCAACGCGTGGCCGGCGGTCATGCTCTCCTTCAGCGTGCCCCACAGCCCGCTGGGGTCGGCAGCGGTGACCGCGATGCCGGCCATCATCACGCTCTGCAGCACCTTCGTCCACTCCTCGGGAGAAAAGCTCGCCTTCGTCGCCATGCGCGGACTCCCTTCAGCTCAGCAGCTCCTTGGGAACGTTGCCGCCGTTGTCGGCGAGCTTCTGCAGCACCGTCTTGTGCAGCCACATGTTCATCTGCGCGGAGTCGCCCATCTTCTCCGCCGGGCAGCCCAGCTCGGTGGCCAGCTCCTTGCGTGCGTTGAGGCTGCTGTCCAGGTCGAGCAGCTTCATCAAGTCCACGATCGACGTCTTCCAGTTGAGCTTCTGGGGATTCTTGGTCGCGAGGCCTTCCAGCTTCGTCACGACGTCGACCACCGGGATCGCGACGGGCGGGGCCGGCGCGGTGGCCACGGGAGCGGCCGGCGACGATGGCGGGGCGGCCGCGGGCGGTGGCGCGGGCGCGGCTTCCGCGGCGGGGCGGTTGAACCCGAGCTTCTGAAGAATTGCGCCGAACAGGCTCATGACGCTTCTCCTTTCGCTACTTCTGCACCTCGAGCTTGACCTTGGCCTTGCCGGCCTTGGTCATGTCCAGCTCCTCGGCGGCCTTGCGGCTCAGCTCGATCACCGACTTGTTGGACTGGGCCATGCGGTCGTTGACGGTGACCACCACGCTCTTGCTGTTCGCGAGGTTGGTGACCTGCACCTTGGTGCCGTAGGGTAGCTTCTTGTGCGAGGCGGTCAGCGCGCTCTTGTCGTAGGGCTGGCCGCTGGCCGTCTTCTTGCCTTCGAGCTTGTCGCTGTAGAAGCTGGCCATCCCCTCCTGGGTTTGTGCGATGGCGGATGTCGCCAGCAGCCCGGCGAGCAGCAGCACGAGCGGTCCCGCGATTCGGATGCTCATCGGCGCCTCCTTCCCGGCGAGCGCGCCCCCCACGGGACGCGCGGGTCACTTGGCCACGTAGGTGATCCGCTGCCCGCTGAGCGACGCCTCCGCCATGGCTCCCACCAGCGGCCGCACGAAGACGGCCATCCCGTCGACGAACCGGGCGTTGGTGGCCGCGCCGGTCTCGGCGATGACGGCCGAGGCGTTGGCGCCGAAATCGGTGCGATTCTCCTTGAAGCGCTCGAGCGCGGCCTTGTTCTCGAACACGATCAGCTCGCTGTACGTCTGGCCGCCGATCTGGAGTCCGAACGAGGCCTGGGTCACATCCGCGTACCCGATGTGCTGTCCTCGCTCGTACACGAGGCCCCGGCCGTAGGCGCCGCCGAGCACGACGCCGCCCTTGGTGATCTCGGGAAAGAAGGCGAAGGCGTGGCTCTTCTTCGCCATCTCCTCGATGCCGGGATCGAGCTTGTTCCACTCCTGACGCTCGGCTTGCGCCTTGCGCGTCAGCTCGTCCTTCTCGGCACTGTTGGGGGGAGCCGTGCCGCAGCCGGCCAGCAGTGAGACGGCGATGCCGATGGCGACGCCCGCGCCTCGGAGGGTCATGAGGTGTCCTCCTCGTAGTCGGTGAGTCGGTGGGTTTCGGATACCCGCGAGGCTCCACCCGAACGGGAGCCGCGTCAAGGGAAAGGGAGCGCGGTACGACCAAGGTCCCATAGGTGTGTGACTTTGGTGGGTCGCGGTACGGGTGGGTCGCGGCAGCGCATCGTGCGCGGCCACCGCGTGGCGGGTGGGCCGGGGCGGGCTCAGCGGAACTTCGCGATCACCTCGCGGCCGTAGCGCAGCACGTCGTCCGGGGTCTTCACCTGGGCGGGCAGGCCGGCCGCCGCGCTCACCGGCACCGCCACGCGCGTGATCCCCTGGCGCGCGAGCGCGTCGATCTCCGACGCGTCGGCGGGCGCGGCGAGCGTGATCTCGATCGCCTTCGGATCGCGCCCGGCCGCCTCCGCGGCGCGCTGCATCTCCTCCAGCAGGCCGGGCGACGGGGTACGCGCCGGGAAGTAGCCATCGCCGAGCCGGCCCGCGCGTCGCGCCGCCGCGATGGTGTCGCCGCCCACCACGATCGGGATGCGCCGCTCGGGCGGCCGCGGCCGGCAGTACACGCGCTCGAACGACACGAAGCGGCCCTTGAACGTGGCGCACTCCTGGCTCCAGAGCGCCCGCATCGCCTCCACGTACTCGTCGGTGCGCGGCCCGCGATCGGCAAAGGGCAGCCCCAGTGCGGCGAACTCCTCGGCGAGCCAGCCCACCCCGATGCCAAGCAGCACGCGGCCGCCACCGGCCAGGTGGTCCAGCGTGGCGAGCGCCTTGGCGGTCACCACCGGGTTGCGCTGCGGCAGGATCAGGATCGCGGTGCCGAGCTTGATGGAGCGGGTGGCCGAGGCGATGTAGGCAAGCCAGATCAGCGGATCCGGGATCGGGAAGTCCTCGAGGCCAGAGCCCATGCGGCCCGAGGCGGAGTACGGATAGCGCGACTGGTAGGCGTGCGGCACCACCACGTGCTCCACCGTCCAGATCGAGTCGAAGCCGGCAGCCTCGGCGGCCTGCGCCAACTCCACCGCCGCCGGTCCGTCGACGTAGCGCCCCAGGCTCGCGTAGCGCAGTCCGAATTTCATGGCCGCTCTCCCTTGAAGGTCAGGCCCAGGAGCGATGAGACGTCGGGCAGCGTCGACAGGCGCCGGAGCGATTCGAGGAGCCGCTCCACCCGCGCAGTGGGCAGCACGACGCCGGCGAGGCGGCGGAGCTTCTCCTCCACCTCGGGCCGAGAAACGGGGTGACCCGGGGTGCCGCGCGCCGCCTTCACGGCTTCGTCCAGCACGCGGCCGTCGGCCAGGCGCACCCGCATGCGGGCCTCCGGGATTCGGAGCGCCGGGTCGGCTACCGGCCGGACGCGCGCCGCCAGCGGCAACAGGGCGGGATCGGGCTCGGCGAAGTCGGATTCCGCCGCGTCGCCGTGGACGAGGGCGAGGGCCGCGCAGTAGGCCGCGCTGAACTTGGCCTCGAGCCCGGTGCGCGGCTCGGGGATCGCCGCCACCTTCACCGCGAGCGGCGGCACGTGGCACTCCACCTCCGCGATCGCCTCGGCGGCCGGCGCGGCGCGCTCCCGGATCGCGCGGCCCGCGTCGATGGTGGCGTGCAGCAGGTGGCAGGCCGCGTAGAGCTTGGTGCTGTTGTCGAGGATCTCCCAGCGCGATCCCAGGTCCGCAAGCGCCGGGCTCAGGTCGGCGACGCCGACGAACGTCCCCGGCAGGCCGGCCGGGGCGTCGAGGATAGCGGTGGGGCCGGTGAAGCCTTCGCGCGCGAGCAGCGCGGCCAGGATGCCGTTCATCGCGGCCTTGCCCGGGTGGAGCGGCTTGCTCATGGTGCCGAGTGACTGCTCGAGCCCGGCGGCCTGGGTGCCCGCGATCCCGAGCGCGCGCCCGAGCGCTTCGGCGGAGAGCCCGAGCAGCCGGCCGGCCGCAGTCACCGCGCCGAAGTGGCCGAGCACCGCGGTGACGTGGAAGCCCCGGTCGGCCAGGAGCGGGCCGATCACGCGGCCGATCCGCGTCTCGACCTCGAAGCCAGCCACGAACGCCTCGAGAAGGGCCGCGCCCGTCCGCCCCTGCCACTCCGCGATCGCCAGCGCCGCCGGCGCCACCGGGGCCGAGCCGTGGACGATCGAGGCCAGGTGCGTGTCGTCGAAGTCGAGCGCGTGGCCCTGGGCGCCGTTGGCCAGCGCGGCGAGCAGCGTGCTGGTGCGGCGCCCGCGCCCGATGACCGTGGCCTGCGGCGCGCCCCCGCTGGCCGCCACCACGGCATCGAGCGCGCCGGCCAGCGGCTCGGTCGAGCCGCGGATGGCGGCGCCGAGCCAGTCCGCCAGGCAGAGGCTCGCCGCCTCGACCACCGCGTCGGGGAGCGAGCGCAGCTCTAGCCCGAGCGCGAAGTCGACGAGCGCGTCCGCGACGGGCGTCCGGCGGTCGTTCCGCATCTACGGCACGATCACGTGCTCGGTGGTGATCAGGATCGGCAGGGCGCCGGGCGCGATGAAATGGGGCTCGTCGGCCCGCACCAGCGCGTACTGCGGCGTCGCGGCCGACGCGCGCATGGCGTCGGTGTCGTCGAACCAGGTGATGGCCACGCCGTCCCAGGCGGGCGTGCGTCCCCGCTCGTAGGCGGAGGCACGCGTGTGGCTCTGCACGTAGCGTCGGATCATCGGAATCTTCGCGGCGAGCGGCCCGTGGGTCTCCCGCCAGTAGCGCTGGAATTCGTCCACCGGCATCCCGGGCTTGCGGGTGACCAGCTCCACGTTCTTGGCCGCGCCGGCGGGCACCGGCCCGTCCTTGATCAGGTGCTCCTCGGTGGCGATCACGCGTGTCTGTGTCCGGTCGATGAAGCGCCCCTCGTCGGCCTCGACCGCCGCCATCTCGGCGCTGCCGCGCAGGGCGTGGATCGCGCCGCCGTCCTCGAACCAGACCTCGGCGATGCCGTCGTAGAGCGGCTCGCCCCAGCGGTAGCCGGCCAGGCGCGTGTGCGACTGGACGTAGC